>LSQX01091867.1_pt1 | contig 89727 bp, 76 predicted proteins | sample 654561 | NCBI WGS metagenome assembly LSQX01 (sample SAMN04489861, study PRJNA283612) | anaerobic digester metagenome | isolation source: 4 biogas reactors fed with cattle manure at either 37C or 55C with and... | place: Denmark: Kongens Lyngby | collected 2014 | reverse complement strand
GCTCTGGTCCGTCCCCGTTTTGCTGGTCCGTCCCCGCTTTGGCCTTGGCGAGCAGGGCGGTGGAGGAACCGGCGGCGGCTTCGTAATAGCGCACGAAGCGCCGGGGCTCCGCGGCATCGAACTCCTTCAGGTTGACGGCCCAGCGGTACCCGATCGGCTGGTAGAGGAGTTCCGCCTCCAGCGTGAACGGCCCCTTCGCGTCTCCCAGATCGACCGAGTAGCGCACGCGGTCGCCCGACCCGGTGAAATCGGGATCCTCCAGGGCGCGCCCGACAACGGCGATCGTCTTCCCCGCCTTCTGCTTGTCGAACCCCCGGGGCAGGATGCGGTTGTCCTTGAGGTAGCGCGCGGCCCGCAGCAGCCCCGTCGTCACGGCGCCCCCGCCGTCCCCCAGGATCGGTTCGTAAATCTGCACCTCCCCCGGGTTCCTGATTTCGGTGTAGTGCGGCTCGTAGCGTGAGGCGTCCGTGTCGTTGTCGTTATCCGGGATGCGGCCCGAGGGGTCGACGGCGCCCGATTCGAACACCTTCCGGTTGCCGCCGTCGCGCACCGTGACATGAAGCCAGACGCGGCGCGACGGGTAGGCCGTCGGGAGCTTGTGCCCGGCGAGGTTTTCCACCGCCACCTCCGCCTCCAACCGCCCGGAGCGCACCTCGAGGCTGCGGACGGCGATCCGGGCCGACTCCGACTGGAGCTGAGCGAGCGTCTTCTGCGCCGAGGCGGCGAACTCGTCCGGGGACGCGTCCACGCCAAGTTCGTGGCGGTTCCGGTTCAGGATCCCGTTCATGAAGAAGTTGCCCCCCGGAAAGGTGTGCCGGGACACCCGGGCGCGCGGCACCCCCAGGACGCTGCTGACGGCGGTTTTTTCCTTCACCACCGGCATGTGGCACGCCTGGCAGCTCATGACATTCCGGTAGGCGCTGTGGGTCCATTCCTCGTAGGGGACCTGTTCGGGGAATTCCCCCAAATCCTGCCCTGCCGGTCCCAGGGGGCGGGTGTACAAGGTATGGCAACTGGCACAGGCCTCGCTCTGCCCGAGGTGGGGAGACTCCACCGGGCGGAAGCCGCCGGTGGAACTGGCCATGACCCTGGATTGCCCCGCATCCGGGGCGTAGGGGCCGAATATCCCGCGCTCCCCGGCGGCGCCGGGGCCGCCGATGACGAAGCGGCCGACGAAAGTCTCCCGAGACCCCAGCTTATCCTTGGAAATCTGGTGGCAGAGGGTGCAGGACACCCCGTCCTCCGCCAGCGCGTCCCGGGGGTTTCCCGGGACGAACCCCAGGTGGGCGAAGACCGCCCCCTTTCCCCCCGCCTCCGCCGCCTCGTAGCGCGCCATCGGCATGTGGCAGATCGCGCATTCGTCCTCGATCCCCCCCTGGGCCGCCGGGTGCTCCATCGATTCGCGCCGGACGCTCGCCTGCCAGTAGGGATCCCGAGACGAGTTGGCCATCATTGTCGGCCGCCAGGCGAGCCCCATGGAAATATCTTCCCCGCCCCGTGTCGAGAGGTGATTGTGGCACGGCAGGCAGCGGTCGGAGGTCTGAAACCGCGGGACGTTGACCTGTCCCTCGGCGCCGGAAACCAGCGCCGCGATCATTCCCGCCGACAACAACGCTCCCCACAGACAGAGGTTTCTCTTCGGCATCCTATTTCCACCCATCGAACACACCCCCGTCGAACATGTCCCACATCAGGTAAAAGAGGACCTCGGTGGTCCGGGGACCGAAATCGTTGAGCGGCACCCTCAGGCCGAGATTGGCCCGGATATGCTGGCGCCGGCTCAGGGTGACCTGAAACTGCGGCACCACGTCCCAGTTGACCCGCTCCCCGGAAGCCAGTTCCCGGTCCGCCAGCAGTTCCACCATCGGGGACCACTGCCGCCCCATTCCCAGTCCCTGGGCGAAGGTCTTTCCCCCGACGACGCGCCAGAAGACCGCCCGGTTGGCAAGCTCCGTGTCGGTGGGAAGCTCCACCCCCGCCTGCACCTGGAGAAAGGCGCTCCGGGGCAGAAGCTGGGCGTAGCTCCCGAAGCCCTCGAACACGGTCACCCCCTTCCCCCGGCCGCGGGCGGAATCACCGGTGGCCAGCTTTACCTCCCCGGCGGCGGCAAGGAGCGCTCCCCGGTCGAGGTCGGCGGCCAACACGTGCTTGTAGCCCGCGACTATGTCGCCGACGCCGCTGCGCCACGACTCCCCCTCCCGCTTTTCAAAATGAAACGGAAGGATAAAGTCGAGCTGTCCCCGCGGGCCGAGGCGCTTTTCGTAGACGATCTCGCTGGTGATCGCGGGGCTCCCCTCGGCGCCGAAGGCGAGGTCGAGCACCATCTCGTCCTCGGGAAAGGCCTTTTCCGTAACCAGCGGCCGGGGCAGGTTCATTTCTCCCCTGGGCCAGGCGGGCTCGCGGCAGAAGGTGCGCAGGTGCCCCATCACTTCGTCGACCTGGTGGGCCGAGAGCGCTTCCCGGAAGGAGGGCATGATTTCGGAAAACCCCCGCGCCGGGCCGCCGTTGTGGATGACGGCGCCCCAGAAACCGTCCGACTCGCGCGCGGTGGCCCGGCAGTCGGTGAAATCGGGAAAAGTGTCCGGCGCCTCGAAGCCGCGCAGATTGTCGGGCGCTCCACGCCCGTCGGCGCCGTGGCAGGAGGCGCACGCCGCATGATAGACCTCGCGCCCGCCCGACATCTCTGCAAACCGGTCCTGCCCCGCCAGGGCGGCGGCGCATAGAGGTAAGGCGGCGATGACCCATAGCCATTGTCTCACGGGAAGCCCTCCAGGAAGTTTGCTTCAGCATAGCAGAATCGATCCGCGCGCGCCACGATCGGCCGGGGGGAAAAACCCCATTCCTCCCCCGATATTTTTTTAAAATTTTTCTATTGTTTACAGGGGAAATCGGGTATAGTCTTTCGGCACGTCAGGTTTTTGTAAGATTTCTATGCTTAAACAAGCTGCAGACTCCTGAGGGGAAAGCGGCTTTTTTTATGCTTGAGCGTTCAGGAAGGCTTGCCGAAACCTTAAGTACACAACACCCCCTTAACCGGGGAAATTTGCTTAGGAAGATCAATGAGAGAACAAGGAACAGTTAAGTGGTTTAACAACGAAAAAGGTTATGGTTTCATCAGCCGCGAATCCGGGGACGATGTCTTTGTCCATCACAGCGCGATCCAGGGTACGGGCTTCAAATCGCTCAACGAAGGGGACAGCATCGAGTTCGATGTCACCAAGGGCCCCAAGGGATTACAGGCTCAGAACGTAGTCAAGCTGTAAGCCACTTAATTCTGGTTCCGGAGGTTCCGCGCCGACATCCGCCGGTTTCGGATCCTCCGGGCTTCCCAAAATTTGGGGACGGACCAGGGTTATTCTTCCATCCAAACAACTTAAGCCCGATCACCCTCTCCCGGTCCGGAAAATTTGGGGACGGACCAGGGCATCTTATTAATAAATCATAACTTACCTGTTTCCGGTGATCCCCAGCGTCTCGATCTGCCCTTTCCGGGCCAGGTCGATCGCCTCCCCCAGGATCCGTGCGGCCTCCTGCGGGGCATGAAAGCCCATGGAGTTTTCCGAAAGAACGAAATCGACCCGCCACTGCGCCCCGCGCTGAAATTCGCGTGCCGCCTTCAGGGTCTCATCGGACGCCCCCGCATCGCTCGCCGCCTTGATCCCCCGGATGAGGTCGACGACGGCATATTCCGCCCTGATCAGCAGATCGTGATTCCGGTCCTGGATCGACTCGACCCGCGCCAGGATTTCATCCTCCGGAAAATGGTGGCACACCTGGCAGGCGTTGTTGACGTTGAGCAGGGGGCTGCGCACAAAGTGGTCGCTGATCTTGACGCCCCCTTCCCGCCGGTAGGGCATGTGGCAATCGGCGCAGGCGACGCCGCTCCGGGCGTGGACACCCTGGCTCCAGAGTTCGAACTCGGGGTGCTGCGCCTTGAGAACCTCGGCCCCGCTTTCGGCGTGGGTCCAGTCGGAAAACGCGGTGCCGTCGGCGAATCTGTAGGTCGAGTAATGGCGCTCGATATCCTCGACTTTCAGCCCGTTGCTCCAGGGGTAGAAGAGATCGTCCTTGGAAGCGCAGTAGTACTCCACGTGGCACTGGGCGCAGACGAGCGACCGCATTTCCTGCCGCGACGCCATCCGGTTGGGATCGTAGGGCTCCGCGCGGTTTCCGGCCCGCCATTTCTCGATGGAGGCAAGATGCGGTACGGGGGCGCCGGAGTCCGCCAGGGTGCGGATCCCCAGCAGGAAGGCGGGACGGGTCACCCGCACCGCCATCGATTCCGGATCGTGACAGTCAAGACACGACATCGGCTGGCTGACCAGCTTGGCCGCTTCCGCGTAGGGCATCTTCCCGATAGCGACAAAACCGCCGAGCAGTTGCGCATAAGCGTTTTCGCTCACCAGCGGGTCTTCCAGTTTGCCCGGCGCTCCCGCTTCGAGCCCCTTCTTCCGGTAGGCGGGAACGTTCGACGCATGGCAGTGCAGACAAGCGCCGGTCTGCCGAAACGGAGGCTTGATCCGCAGCGTCTCCCGCTGGTCGGAGAGCATATAGGCATGGCCGCGCCGCGCGCGGTAATCGACGCCGAAGGCGTAGCCGGCAAAGAGGGTCTTGAGCTGCGGGTACTGGGCCAGTTTGTCGGCGCCCAGGGTGTCGCTGCCGCCCATGCCGCCGTACTTCGTGGTGGTGGGTTCGGCCGTGCGCAGGTACGCTTCGTACTGGCGCGGGAAGTTCTTGCCCCATTCGGCCGGGTCCACGGTTTGCTCGGTCAGCTCGGCGATCCGGAAAACGAGGTTTTTCGCCTCCTCCTTGCGCTCGGCGATATTGCCGATGATCCACAGAACGCCCGCCGTCGCGGCGGCGACCAGCACGATGGCCAAAGCCCACGGCATGATTCTCTTCATAGCGTGATCCCTCTAACTTCCCTGCCCGTGTCCCGTGCCGGCATGGCAGCGGACGCAGTACAGGTCGTCTTCATCCCCCGCGCGGCGCAGGGTGATCCCGTGCACAAAATCCCGATGGCAGCCGAGGCAGCGCTCGTTCAGGACCCGGGCGTTGCCCGGTTTGATCCGGATCGGTTCGTGAAAGTTCTGGAGCGTGAACGCGACCGAGTGGTAGTAGCCGTTTTCGGCCTTGACCCGCCACTTGTTCGCGAAGTCCCCGGGGAGGTGGCAGTCGCCGCACCCGGCGACCGCGCGGTGGCTCGATTTCTGCCAGCTGTCGAACTGCTCCCGCATGATGTGGCAGTTGACGCACGCGCGCGGATCGTCCGACAGGTAGGATGTACCCTCGGCGTAAAAGAAGGCGTATCCCCCCGCGCCCAGCAGGATTCCCGCCAGGGCGCACAACACCCCTTTCAAAACGGGGACGGACCAGGGCATGTCCTTCATATATAAGAAGTTCCTCCCCAGGAGACCCGAACGGATCCAGGAACCTGTTCCCCCGCAGGCGCAACGAAGCCGGCTGGGCCCCCATATTATAACCGCAATGGAGACGGACCTGGACGAATAATGCAGCTGCCCGGCACAGGTCAGGGGCAAACGGGTCCCCCGCCCTTCCCCCGTTCATATTCGACAACCGCCTCCCTGATGTACCCGGTTCCGTCTTTCGTCGTTCCCTTGCGGATCTTTTTTCGCCATTTGATCGCCCGCGCCACCCTCTCGAGGAATTCCTCGTTGCCGACGGCAATGCTTTCGGTCCACACCTCTTCCCGGTCCAGAAACTGGGCCTCGATCCTGAGCCGGACCCTTTCGCGGTGCATCCGGGCCAGCGATTGCCTGTCGGGTAATTGGAGCATTCCGACCAGGCGATCGATGTCCAGAAAATCCACGGCACCATGAGCCCCGACCAGAGTTTGATAGCCGCAGGCATCCCACTCCTCGGGATGCGACACGACCCCCGCACGCACCATGTTGAGATCGATGTAGCGCAGGCAGTTCCACAGGTGCTCGCCGCCATCGATCATCGTGCTGTGAAAACGTTCGCTCCAGAACGCGCCGCAGCGTCCGGTGCGGATGTTGTAGGCCTGGCCGAAATTCCCCGCCACCCTTTTCATGAAGCGGCTGAGGTCACCCAGGCGGTCGCACATGCCCAGCAGGTGGACGTGGTTGCAGGTGATGCAGAAGTCGAAAAGGGAGACGCGGTAGATGCGCACCGCCTCCCGGATGCGCAGGCGGTATTCCAGCCGGTCGGCGCGACGCTGCAGCAGAAACTTCCGGTCGTGGCAGCGATGGGTCAAGTGATAGACATAGCCAGGCAGGATGTAGCGGTTCGATCGGGGCATGAAGGTTCCTCCGTTAAGGTTGAAACGCGAAATCGTGCGGCGCACGCATGGCGCCGGGTGGCGCTGCGCCTGGCACCGCACACTGTCGTCTAATGACCCACCCTGCCCCGCGAGCCAGTTTTTCTGGTCCGTCCCCCTTTTAAAGGCTATATTCCGCAATAATTTACTCTGGTCCGTCCCCATTTTGTGTTACCCTTCACAGGGGGCAAACGAAGCGATGCGTTACCAGTATTGGGATGAAAAGACGGAAACCATGCCCCGGGGCGAACTCGAGGCCCTGCAGCTGGACGCCCTGCGGGCGGCCGTGGCCCGGGCGCTGGGGACCACCTACAACGCCCCCAGGCTCGCCGCCGCCGGCATCCGCGACAGCAGTGACATCCGCTCCCTGGACGACCTCCGGCGCCTCCCGTTCACGACCAAACACGACCTGCGGGAATCCTTCCCCTACGGCATGCTGGCCGTGCCCAAGGAGGAGGTCGTGCGGCTGCACGCCTCGAGCGGCACAACGGGTGTCCCCACCACCATCTATTTCACCCGGAAGGACATCTCCCGCTGGTCCTCCAACATGGCCCGCTCCATCTTCGCCTCCGGCTGCACCAGCGCCGACGTGTTCCAGAACATGATCACCTACGGCATCTTCACCGGCGGCCTGGGGCTCCACTACGGCGCCGAAAAGGTAGGCATGCTCGTCATTCCCGCCGGGCCGGGCAACACCCCCCGGCAGTTCCGGATGATGCGCGACTACGGCACCACCGTGGTCCACTCGACCCCCAGCTTCCTGCTCCACGTGCAGTCCAAGATGATCGAGGAGGGGATCGACCGCGCCGACCTGAAACTGCGCAAGGCGTTCGCAGGCGCCGAGCCCTATTCCGAAGACACGCGGCGCCGGATCGAGGCCCTGCTCGACATCGACGTCTACAACTCCTACGGCCTTTCGGAGATGAACGGCCCCGGCGTCGCCTTCGAATGCCAGGCCAAGGACGGGATGCACCTGTGGGAGGACGGTTACCTCGCCGAGATCGTCGACCCCGACACCCTCGAACCGGTGCCGGACGGAACCGTGGGGGAACTGGTCCTGACCATCCTCTGCCGCGAGGCCTCCGTCATCCTGCGCTACCGCACCCGCGACCTGACGGCGTTCTACACCGAGCCGTGCGCGTGCGGGCGCACCCACCGGCGCATCCACCGCATCAAGGGGCGCACCGACGACATGCTCATCATCAACGGGGTCAATGTCTTCCCCAGCCAGATCGAAGAGGTGATCATGTCGACCCGGGAGGCGGGGAACAACTACCTCATCCAGGTGGAGAAAGAGGGGGCCCTGGACCGGTTGACGGTCAAGACCGAGGTGGGGCCCGAGATCTTCATGGACGACGCGCGCCCGCTCAACGCGCTCCGCGAACGGATCCGGCACGCGCTGCAGGCCTCCATATCGATCAACCCGAAGGTGGAGCTCGTCGAGAGCGGGAGCCTTCCGGTCGCCGAGGGGAAGGCCAAACGGGTCGTGGACACGCGACCCCGTGATGTATAACCGCTGTTTCAGAGGCTAAGAATGATTTTCAACCCCGAATACGAGGCAATGGAGCCGAAAGCGCGAGAGACGCTGCAGTTCGCCCGGCTCAAGAACCTGGTGGACCGGCTCTACCACTCCCTCCCCTTCACCCGTGAGCGGATGGACGGGGCGGGAATCCGCCCGCGCGACATCCGCTCGCTCGCCGACCTCGCGCGCCTTCCCTTCACCACCAAGGACGACCTGCGCGAGACCTTTCCCTACGGCCTGCTCTGCTGCCCCCAGGCGGAGATCGAGGAGGTCCACATGTCCTCGGGGACCACGGGCATCCCCGTCGTCGACGCCTACACCCGCCGCGACGTGGAGAACTGGGAGGAGGCGATGGCCCGCACCCTGGCCGGGGCAGGGGCCACCAGCAACGACACGGTCCAGAACTGCTACGGCTACGGCCTCTTCACCGGGGGGATGGGCGTCCACTACGGGGCCAAGCGCCTGGGGGCCAACATCATCCCCATGTCTTCGGGAAACACGCGGAAACAGCTGATGGTGATGCGGAACTTCGGCACCACCATCCTCACCTCGACCCCCTCCTACGCCCTGTTCATGGCCGAGGAGGCCATCGAGGCGGGTTACGACCCGAGAGCCATGGGGCTCCGGGCGGGGTGTTTCGGCGCCGAACCGTGGAGCGAGAACATGCGCCTCGAGATCGAGGCGAAGTGGGGGATCGACGCCTTCGACATCTACGGCCTCACCGAGATCACCGGCCCCGGCGTCGCCTTCGAATGCGAAGCCAAGGACGGGCTGCACATCAACGAGGACCTCTTCTACCCCGAGGTGATCGACCCCGAAACGGGTGCGGTGCTCCCTGACGGGGAAAAGGGGGAACTGGTCTTCACCACCCTGGTGAAGGAAGGGACGCCGCTGGTGCGCTACCGGACGCGCGACATCACCTTCCTTCGCCGCGAGCGCTGCTCGTGCGGCCGCACCACGGTGCGGATGAACCGCCTGTTCGGGCGCACCGACGACATGCTCATCATCCGCGGGGTCAACATCTTCCCCAGCCAGATCGAGCACGCCCTGATCGAGATCGAGGGGACCGACCCCCATTACCTCATCGTCGTCGACCGCGGCGCCACCTACCTCGACGAGGTGGAACTGCAGGTGGAGGTCAAGAAAGAGCTCTTCTCGGACGAGACCCGGACCCTGGAAACCCTGCGGGCCCGAATCGAAGGGGTGATGAAATCAACCCTGGGTGTAACGATGAAGGTCAAGCTCGTGGAGCCGAAAACGATCGAACGCTCGGTCGGAAAGTCGAAACGGGTCCTGGACAAGCGTACACTCTAGCCGCCGGGCGGAAGGAGGCAACCATGGACATCAAGCAGATATCAGTGTTTCTGGAAAACAACGCGGGACGGCTGGCCAAGGTCACCCGCACCATGGCCGACGCGGGGATCAACATCCGCGCCATCTCCATCGCGGACACCGCCGACTTCGGCATCCTCCGCGTCATCGTCGATCGGCCGGAGGTCGCCATGAAGGCGCTTGTCGACGACGGCTTCACCGCCCGGATGACGGACGTGCTGGCCGTGGAGATCCCCGATGTCCCGGGCGCCCTGGCCCAAGTCATGGAGCTCTTCCAGCAAACCGAGGTCAACATCGAGTACCTTTACGCCTCGCTCAAGGGGAACCGGGACAAGGCCGTCGTCATCTTCAAGGTGCAGGATATCGAGCACGGCCGCCGGATCGTGCACGAAAAGGGGCTCGAGGTCCTGGACAAATTCTAGCGACCCAACGCATCGGGCGCCCTTGCTGGGCGCCCGATGCCCCGCACGGCACCCATCGCCTGCGCGGCGCCAACGCCTTGCACCCGGCCGCCGCGCCGCCGCTTGCATCCTCCGCTCCCCCTTGCCCTCTCCTTTTCCTCCTTCAACCAAAAGCTGAACGGCGCCCCCTCAAGTTGTGCATGTCTAGTTCCGCAATTTGGGTTTGGCCGGTCCCCTCAATTGGGGAAGGGGTGCGGGCGGCGAGCAATATCCGGATTGTTCACGAGGGTACGTCGCCAGGCGGCGCCGGCGGGCGTGGATACAAGGCACGCGCCGGGAGGATTCCGTAGGCGTACTCGACGATACGTGGTGGAATCCGACCAGGCGACGCCGACATGCCCGATTGCTCCGACGCGGCGGGAGCTTCATGCATAAACCGGGTCGAGGATGAGCAGCGGCAGGCGGAGAAGAAGGAGGAAAAGGGGAGAAGGAGGAAAAGGGTCCCGCGGCGCGCCGGGCATGGCCGGCTCGCCGCGGGACGGGACAGGCTAGAAGCTGATGCGCGCGCCCAGCTGGATGATCCGGGCATCACGCGTGTTGGTGAACGTTCCGAAAGAACCCCTCGCCTTGTTTCGGATGTTCAAATCCGCGCTCGAGAACTGCGCGTGGTTGAAGGCGTTGAACATCTCGAACCGAAGTTCCAGCCCGGAGGCTTCATTCCAGAGCTGGGTCTTCTTGCTGACGATGAGGTTCCAGTTGTTGATCCCGTTGTTGAGCCGGAACTGGTTGCGCCGGGAGGTGCCGCGCCGGTAGTCGGTCGCGAGATCGGCATCGGCAACGCTGAAGGAGGCGAACGCATCCGCGTTAAAGGCCCGGCCGTCGTTATTACGGGGATCCATCTGCCGGTATTCGGCCCCGAGGTCCGCGTAGGAGATCACCGCGCCCGCGGTCCCGTCCGTACTCGACGCATTGCCCACCGAGAACGGGGTGCCGGACTGGAAAGTCACGATCCCGCCGACGCTCCAGCCGTCCAGGAACCGCCGCAGCGGGGCGCTGAGGTTTTTCGCGAACGGAAGCGGGTAGATCCAGCTCCCTACGAAGCGGTGCGGAACGTCCTGGGAGGAGAGGCCGCGCGTGATCCTGGGGTTGACGACATCCAGGTTGTCCCTGGAGTTGTCGGTATCCGAGATCGATTTGGAGAAGGTATAGGCGAGCTGGAAGGTGATCCCGCCGCCGTAGGTTTTCTGCAGTTGGGCCTCGAAGGCGTTGTAGTTGGAGTACCCGATCGAGGCGAACTCGTCCAGGCCGACCATGATGTCGGTATTGACCCGCCGCTCGTTGATGTTGATTTCGTTGTTCTCCGGGCGAATGTAGTCGCGTCCCTCAGGGAACGGAATGAAGGTCCCGTAGGCGTAGTTGACCTGCCGTTCGGCGTAGAGCTTCACCCCCCGGTTCCCGACGTAGCTCAGGGTCATGAGGTAGTTGTCCCAGAGCCTGCGCTCGATGGTCAGGTTGTACTGGTAGGTGTAGGGGGTCCGGATCTGCGGGTCGATCGGCCGCGCGAACTGTTCGAGCGGAGCCTCGACCGCGACCGGTCCGGTCATGTCGGCAAACGGGTTGGGCAACTGGGGAAGATCGGGTATACCCACGTAGTAGCCGGAACCGTAATTCGGGTAGGGGTCGGGCGCGAAGGGATCGGCCAGCGTCCCGCTCCCAAGAGGGTAGTAGGTATCCGTGCTGAAGCCGGTGGCCGTCAACTGCTGCAGGGCGGTGTCGCCGATGATGGCGCCGTAATAGATCCCAAAGCCGGTCCGGATGACGGTCTTCTCATCCCCGAACAGGCGTCCCAGCAGTCCTCCGGTCGCCTTCGGCGTGTAGGCCAGGCCGAAGCGGGGGGCCCAGTTGTTCATGTCGCGGTTGACGCCCCCCCTGGGCACCTTGCCGCCCAGCACCGGGTCCGGGTCGCCGACATAGACGAGGCCGTTCGGCGCCCTTCCGCCTTCCGGGACGATGATGGGGGTGCCGTCCATCTGGGTCAGGGTCCCCGAAGTCAGCAGCTCGGAAGTCACCCCGGGCCGGTAAAAGGTCATCCGGTCGTACTTGTCCACGATGGGGGAGCTGTACTCGTAGCGCAGGCCGAGGTTCAGCGTCAGTCCCCGGGTGACCTTCCAGGTGTCCTGGGCGAAAAACGAAACTATGTGCTGGCGGAAATCGCGCAGCCCGCTCGACCCGTACTGCTGCCACGCCGGGGAGGTTCCGATCATGAAGTCGGCCAGGTCGTCGCCGGTGGAGTTGCCCCCATATGTGCTCGAGAAGGCCAGGATCCCCTGGTTGACGAACATGAAGAGCTGGTCGCCCCGGTACCTGGTCCCGTCAAAGCCGAACTTGAAGCGGTGGTTCCCCTTCGTCCAGCTGAGCCCTTCCTGGATCTGGAAGTTCTCCGTCACCCGGGTCTGGGGACCCTGGATGGAGTTGCCCAGGAACAGGTCCCGCTCGAAGAGCCAGATGAACGGAGGACCGGCCAGCGCCGGGTCGACCACGAAATCGGCCGTGAAGCCGATCTTGGCGGGCGAATCGGTATTGACGGGGGCCACTCCCGGCTGGTTATTCCGGGCGTAGGCCAGCAGGAGGGAATTGGCCACGTTAGGGGTGAAAAAATGGGTGTCGCGCACGATGTAGTTGGTCGTGCGGCGCTTGTCCGCCGCGGGGAACCCGGGCACGTCGGCTCCGTTGAAGGCGAAGGGGGATTCCACGCTGGAGTCGTAGATGTTCGAGCTGAAGCTCAGCATATTCCGGTTGGAAACCTGGTGATCGATCCGGAAGGTCACGTAGGTGTTGTTCGTAGTTTCGTCCGCCCCTACGTTGGCGCTCCCGGTCTCGTCGCCGACGGGGAAAAAGTCCAGGTAATACCGCGCAATCGGCGAAATGCGGTTGGACGGGATCACGTTCCCGGGGAAAGGATCTCCGGTAGCCGGGTCAAACAAGGTGACCGGGTCCCCCCAGTCATCGGTCAGTCCGCTGAAGTCTCCCTGCATCTCCGCCTGGTTGGGGAGCCCGGTGACTATCTTGGTGTCGCCGATCAGCTGGCGCCGGGTCTCGTAATCGACGAAGAAGAAGGTGCGGTTCTTCCCGTTGTAGATGCCGGGGAACCAGACCGGGCCGCCGAAATTGCCGCCGATCTCCTTGCGTTCGTACCTGCGCCGTTCCTCGTCGAAGTACTTCTTGGCAGAGAGAACGGTCGGGCGCCAGAAGGCGCGCGCGTTCCCGTGGTACTCGTTGGTCCCGCTCTTGGTGACCACGTTGATGATGGAACCGGAGTTGCGGCCGAATTCGGCTTCGAAGTTCGAGGAGAGGATGCGGAACTCCTGCAGGGCATCGGGGCGCGGCTGGGCCCCGGTCGATCCGCCCACGGCGATCTCGTTGTTGTTCGCCCCGTCGAGCATCACGTTGTTTTCCACGCCCCTGGCGCCGTTGACGCTCATTCCCAGCCCCTCCCCGAAGGTGCCGCCGGTAGGACTGGTTGAGTACGCCACGCCCGGCTGGAGGTAGGCCAGCTGCAGCACGTTGCGGCCGTCGAGCGGCAGCCCCTCGAGGCGGGTGTTTTCCACCGTCGTTCCCAAAGTGGCGCTTTCGGTCTCGATCAGGATCTGGGCGCCGCTGACGGTGATCACCTGCGACATGCCGGCGACGCTGAGCTTGATGGGAATCACCAGGGAGCGGTTGGGCTCGAGCTTCACGTTGCGCATCTGGGTCTCGGAGAACCCGGGAGCCACCGCGATGATCTCGTACACGGACGGTTCAACCTCGAGGAACCGGTAGTCTCCGTTATCGTTCGAGGTAACAGTCTGGACCGTCATGGCCTTGTCGCGGTCGACCAGTTTGACCGTCGCGTTCGGGACCACCGCCTCCGACTGGTCGTGCACCGAGCCTCCGATCGTCCCCCGGGTCCCCTGTGCGCACAACACCCCAAGCGACAAGACGGCGCATAGAAAGAGCGCCACGCTGCTTCTAAGACATACGTGAACCATTCGATTGGTCATACACATCCTCCTCGCAGTTCATCCGCGCGTGCCGGCCGAACGCGGGGTCCGGTCCGGGGAGATCCATCCTCAAAACCCAGTTGGGCCGCATTGTAATCTCGCTCCGGCGCCGTTGGCAATGTTAATCCTGCATTAATCCTACGTTAAGCCCATGTTAATCCTGCGCCCGGATTTTCGTCCCAGCCGGGGGAAAACCGGCTGGAATCCGTTCTGACACGGACAGGGGGAGGAACAAACACCCATCCCTCCTTTACTCATCGACCGATTGCGGCGGCGCCTTCGGAGATTTACAATGAGCGGATGAGAATCAAAATCGGGATCAGCTCCTGCCTGTTGGGAAACCAGGTCCGCTACGACGGGGGGCACAAGCTGGACCGTTTCCTCGCCGGGACACTGGGCCGATACGTCGACTACGTCCCCGTCTGCCCCGAGGTCGAGTGCGGCATGCCCATACCGCGGGAACCGATGCGGCTCGAGGGGGAGATCGAAGACCCGCGCCTGGTCACCCACCGTACCCGGGAAGACAAGACCGGCCGGATGCCGGCCTGGGCTGACAAGCGGGTCGGAGAACTCGAAGGGGAGGGGCTGCTGGGCTTCATCTTCAAGAGCAATTCGCCCAGCTGCGGGATGGAGAGGGTCAGGGTCTATGACGAAAAGGGGAAGTCGGTGCGCAAGGGGGTCGGGCTCTTCGCCCGCCGCTTCATGGAGCACTTCCCACTCCTGCCGGTCGAGGAAGAGGGGAGGTTGCACGACCCGGCGCTGCGGGAAAACTTCATCGAGCGCCTCTTCACGATGGCGCGCTGGCGCGATTTCGTCGGGGGGAAACCCGACCGCGACGGGCTGGTCGAGTTTCACGCACGGCACAAGTTGCTGATCCAGGCCCACAGCACCCGCCACTGCCGGGAGATGGGGCGCCTGGCCGCAGGGGGGAAGGGGGTTCCCTTCCCCGGACTCCTGGCCGATTACCGGCGGCTGCTGATGGAGGCGCTCAAACTGCGGGCCACCCTGAAAAAGAACACCAACGTGCTCATGCACATGGCCGGGCATTTGGAAAAAAGGCTGACGCCGGATGAGAAGGCGGAACTCGGGGAGGTCCTCGACCTCTACCGCGCCGAGCGGCTCCCGCTCGTCGTCCCGGTCACCCTGATCCGGCATTTCGTACGCAAATACGACGAGGCCCGCCTCCGGGACGAGGTGTACCTGAACCCGCACCCGGCCGAGCTGCAGCTGCGCAACCACGTATAACAGGCTCCGGGGCGAACGCAGGCCCGAAAGGGAACCAATGTCGGGAAAAGCGGAGAGGATGAAGCGCCGGCGGGGGGCCGCCCCCCTCGGCAATTCCTTCGTGATCGCCGCCCACACCCTCTGGGCGCACAAGCTCCGGTCCGCGCTCACGATCTTCGGCATCGTCATCGGGATCGCCGCCGTCGTCCTGATCGGCGCGACGCTCGGGATCATTCGCGATATCGCCGCCAGGAGCACGGCCCAGACCATCGGCGCGGACGCCTATACCATTTCCCGCGTCGCCGCCTCCGGCCGGCTCAACCGCCGGGAGCTTGCCGACAAGCTGCGGCGGAATCCCGAACTCTACCGGCGTGAAGCCGAGGCCCTGATACGGCGGACGAGGGAAGACGCCCGCGCGGCCCCGGGGCTGGCGGCCGTCGCCGACGTCAAGGCGGGCAACCGGACCTTCCTTTCCGCCACCGTCAACGGGTCCACCCCCGAAATCCAGTCGATCCGCAACATCGTACTCAGCTCGGGACGGTTCTTCACCGAGGCGGAAAGCCGGCGCTCGGCCCCCGTCATCATCATCGGGCAGGACCTGGTCGACGAACTCTTCCCCACCCGCGACCCGATCGGCCGGAGCCTCCGGATCCGGGGGCGCGCACTCGAAGTCATCGGCGTGCAACAGTCCCTGGGGACCAGTTTCGGTTCCCCCCTCGACCGGGTCGCCTACATGCCGCTCGGGACCTTCGAAAAGATCTGGGGGAGCCGGCGCTCGGTCACCGTCTACCTGCAACCCCTCCCCCCCGTCCCGCTGGAGGAGTCGCTCGAACGGTCGCGGGTGGCCCTGCGCCTCCTGCGGCGCCTGCGGCCGGGGGAACCCGATGATTTCGACATCCTGGTCCCCGAGGCCGACCGCGACTTCCTTCTCCGCGTCATCGGCATCGTCGGGGTCGCAGTCGTCCCCATCAGCTCGCTGGCGCTGCTGGTGGCCGGCATCGTCGTCATGAACATGATGCTGGTGAGCGTGACCGAGCGGACACGCGAAATCGGGGTACGCAAGGCGGTGGGGGCAAGCAACCGCGACATCTTCGCCGAAATCCTGTTCGAATCGGCCATCCTCACCGCTGTCGGCGGCGCCGCGGGGCTTGCCCTCTCCTTCGTCGGGGCTCTCGGACTGGGGCGGGCGTTCGGCGAGAGCGTGCCCCTTTCCGGCGCCTACGCTGCCCTGGCGCTGGGGGTCTCGACCCTGATCGGGTGCGGCGCAGGGTTCTACCCCGCCTGGATCGCGTCCCGGATGCCCCCGGTGGAGGCGCTGCGTTATGAAAACTGACCCGCGCCCAACCCGCTTCAACCGGGAAAACCTCGACTTCGCGCTCGCCAACATCCTGGCGTTCAAGTTCCGCTCCCTGCTGACCATCCTCGGCATCATCGTGGGGATCGTCACCGTGGTCCTGGTCGCTTCGGTCCTGGTGGGGGTGCGGCGCAACATCGCATTGCTGTTCCAGGAGTTCGGCCCGAACAACATCTTCGCCTACCACCTGAACGGGGATCCCGGCAACCCCACCGTCAAGCCGGAGGAGCTGACGCGCAAGCCGCTCCGGGCGGAGTTCGCGCGCCTGCTGCTCGACGCCTGCCCCTCGCTCGAGGACACCGCGGTCCAGATCATGGTGCCCAACCTGGTGGACGGCCGCGCCGTCACCGCCCGGTACCGGGGGGCCGAAAACACCAATATCCAGTTGCAGGGGGCCACCTGGAACTTCGCCCAGGTCACCAACGCGGAACTGGAGTCGGGCCGCGCCTACACCCGGGAGGAAGAGCGTCGGCGCGCGAAGCTATGCCTGCTGGGGGCCAACGTCGCGGCTTCCCTCTTCCCCGGCGGGGACGCCCTGGGCAAGAACATCGTCGTCGACGGCGTCCTCTACACCGTGACCGGCGTGTTCCAGAAGCGCAAGGGGGGCTTTTGGGGCGAGAATCGGCAGGACAACGTGGTCATGGTCCCGCTCAAAATCGTGGAGATGCGCTACCCTGACCTCGAAACGGTGGTCCTCTACTGCCAGGCCCGGCCCGGCGCGCGCTCCGCCGCTTTCGACGAAATGGAAGGGGAACTGCGCCGGTTGCGCGGGCTGGGCGCCGACGAGGAATCGGACTTCATCCTCAGCACCGCCGATTCGATCATCGGCCAGATCGACCGGATCACCATGCTGGTGCAGACCGGCACGCTGGCCATCTCCGGGCTGGGGCTCCTGGTCGGGGGGGTCGGGGTCATGAACATCATGCTGATGTCGGTCACCCAGCGGACGCGCGAAATCGGGGTGCGCAAGGCGGTGGGGGCCCGCCGCCGCGACATCGTCTGGCAGTTTCTGCTCGAAGCAGCGCTGCTGACCACCATCGGGGGGATCCTGGGAGTGACGATCGCGGGCCTTATCGGCCTCATCCTGGCCTGGTTCGTCCCCAACCTGCCGGCGGCCCCCCCGGCCTGGGCCGTCTGCTCCGGCCTGGGGGTCTCCACGGCCGTCGGCCTCCTTTTCGGCCTGTGGCCGGCGGTGAAGGCCGCGCGTCTCGACCCCGTGGACGCATTGCGCTACGAGTAACTCCCGCGCCGGAAGGTATGATATTATGCCCTTCCGCCGGCCGGGCGGAGGAGGGAGCCGCCATGGACACGGATGTCTTCGTCACCCAACCGATCCCGCAGCCGGGCCTGGAATTGCTCCGGCGGGCGCACCCGGGCTTCCGCATCAACTCCGAAGAGCGCGTCCTCGAACGCGCGCAGCTGCTCGAAGAGGTCCGGGGAGCGGCAGCGATCCTCGCCCTCCTGACCGACCTGATCGACGCCGAGGTGCTCGACGCGGCGGGGGGGCGACTGCGGATCGTGGCCAACATGGCCGTGGGCTTTGACAACATCGACCTCCAAGCGGCGTCCGCGCGCGGCATAATGGTCACCAACACCCCCGGGGTCCTGACCGACGCCACGGCCGACCTGGCCTGGGCCCTCCTTTTCGCCGTGGCGCGCCGCATCCCGGAATCGGAGCGGTTTCTGCGCGCCGGGCGCTTCCGGCACTGGGGCCCCCTCCTCTTCCTCGGCGCGGACATCGCCGGCCGCACCCTGGGCATCGTCGGCGCCGGCCGGATCGGGAGCGCCGTGGCCCGCCGCGCGCGCGGCTTCGACATGAAGGTGCTCTACTGCAACCGCTCCCCCCGTCCGCAGCTTGAAACCGAGCTGGGCGCGCGCAGGACCTCCCTGGAGGAGCTGCTGCGGGAGGCCGATTTCGTCTCGCTCCACCTCCCGCTGACGCCGGAAACCCGGCACATCATCAACGCCCGCGCCCTCGCCCTGATGAAGCCGACGGCCTGTCTCATCAACACCGGCCGCGGGCCGCTCGTGGACGAAGCGGCGCTCGTCGAAGCGCTCGCGGCGGGACGGCCGGCCGGTGCGGCGCTCGACGTCTTCGAACGGGAGCCGGAGGTGCACCCGGGCCTTCTCGCCCGGGACGATGTCGTCCTCACCCCCCATATCGGGAGCGCGACCACCTCCACGCGCGCGCGGATGGCGGTGATGGCGGCAGAAAACCTCATCGCCGGCCTGCGCGGGGAAAGGCCCCCCAACCTGCTCAACGAGGAAGCCTGGGAGAGGAAACGACCGCGGAAGTGAGGGGTTTCAGGAACGGGAAAACTTTTGAGAACGGACTGCGAAATGAACTATCTCCGCACGTTGCTCCCCGCGGCCGCGGGGATCCTGGCAGCCTGCCTGGCCATGACCGGCTGCTCCAAGTGGAGCGAGACCGACGCCGGCGCCTTCAGCGTCGTCACCAACCGCGGGGGACAGGCCCTTGCCTACTCCCCGGCCTCCGGGGTACGGCTGGTGGTCAAAAACGGCTTCGCCTTCAAGGACCTCAACCGGAACGGCGCGCTCGACCGTTACGAGGACTGGCGCCTCCCCGCCCAGGAGCGGGCACGCGACCTCGCGTCGCGGATGACGATCGAGCAGATCGCCGGCCTGATGCTCTACAGCAGCCACCAGGCGGTGCCGGAGCCCGGGCTGACCGACGACCAGGTCCGGTTCCTCCGTGAAGACAACGTGCGCCACGTCCTGGTCACCTTGATCGCCGGCCCCGCAACCGCGGCGGAGTGGAACAACAACCTCCAGGCGCTCGCCGAGAGCATCGTCCCCGGCATCCCGGTCAACGTCAGCTCCGATCCGCGCCACCTCCCGGAGGCCGACGCCGAATACAACGCCGGCGCGGGGGGACGGATCTCGATGTGGCCCGCGGCCCTGGGAATGGCCGCCGCCTTCGACCCCGGCCTGGTCCGGGAATTCGGCCGAATCGCCGCCCGGGAGTACCGCGCCCTGGGGATCGCCACCGCCCTCTCGCCCCAGGTCGACCTGGCGACCGACCCGCGTTGGAGCCGCGTCAGCGGCACCTTCGGCGAGCACCCCCGGCTCGCGGCCGACCTGGCGCGCGCCTACGTCGACGGGTTCCAGACCTCCACCGGCCGGGATGAAATCGCGGACGGGTGGGGCTACGCGAGCGTCAACGCCATGGTCAAGCACTGGCCGGGAGGGGGGACCGGGGAGGGGGGGCGCGACGCCCACTACGCCTTCGGGAAATACGCCGTCTACCCCGGCGCCAACTTCGCCGCGCACCTGGTCCCCTTCCTCGAAGGGGCCTTCCGGCTCGAGGGACCGACGCGCACCGCTTCCGCCGTGATGCCCTACTACACCATCTCCCACGGGATCGACCGGGAAAACGGGGAAAACGTGGGGAACAGCTACAACCGCTACATCATCGGCCGTCTCCTGCGCGGCGATGCGGCCTACGACGGCGTGGTCTGCACCGACTGGGGCGTCACCCGCGACGTCCGGGCCGTCGACGGGTTCGGCACCACCCCCTGGGGGGCGGAAACTCTCACCGTAGCCCAAAGGCATTACAAGATCCTGATGGCGGGGGTGGATCAGTTCGGGGGGAACAACGAGGCCGGGCCGGTGCTCGAAGCCTGGCGGATGGGGGTCGCCGAGCACGGCGAGGAGTGGATGCGCGCCCGGATGGAACAATCGGCCGTGCGTCTCCTCACCAACATCTTCCGCGTGGGGTTGTTTGAAAACCCTTACCTCGACCCGGAGGAAACCGCCCGCACCGTCGGCAGCCCCGATTTCATGAAGGCGGGGTACGCCGCACAGCTCCGCTCGGTGGTGATGCTGAAAAACCGCGCCGCGACCCTCCCCGCCGCCCGGGGCGGGACCGTCTACCTCCCGAAAAGATATTTCCCCGCACGCCGTGACTTCTTCGGCCGCGAGGAAGCTGCCAGGCTCGACCACCCCGTCAGCCGGGAGGTCGTGGAGAAATACTTCCGGGTCACGGACGATCCGGCCGCGGCCGATTTCGCCCTGGTCGTCGTCGACAGCCCCGAGGGGGGGAGCGGCTACTCGGCGGACGACGCCAGGAAGGGGGGGAACGGCTATCTCCCCGTCACCCTGCAGTACCGCCCCTACCGGGCGGCCGCGGCCCGGGCCCCGAGCCTGGCCGGGGGGGACCCGCTGGAACCCTTCACCGACCGCTCCTACCGGGGCAAGACCGTCCGGGCGGCCAATCACACCGATCTCGAAATGATCCTGGCCGCGCGGCGGGCGATGGGACCGAAACCGGTCGTGGTCGCCGTGCGCCTGTCCAACCCGATGGTGTTCGCCGAATTCGAACGGGAGGCGGACGCCATCCTGCTCTGCCTGGGCATCCAGGACCAGGCGCTGATGGAAATTGTTTCGGGCGGGGCGGAACCGTCGGGACTCCTCCCGATCGGGATGCCGGCGGACATGGCTGAGGTGGAGCGGCAGGAGGAGGACGTCCCCTTCGACATGAAATGCCATGTCGACACGGAGGGGAACACCTACGAATTCGGCTTCGGTCTCTCCTGGCAGGGGGTCGTCCGGGACGAACGGACCGCCAGGTACCTGAAGCGTTAAGTCCGGGGCATCAATCCAGCCCCATGCGGCGTCCCACGCACGCTATGCCGATTTCCGGACGCTCCGGGTGACGATGATGTCGGTGTCGCAGCCGGCCGGCCGGCTGAGGACCACCGCCCCGATTTCCAGGGGAGCGTCGACGACGACCTGCTTGATCTCCTCCATGACATCCATGATCTTGGCGAGCGGGATCGCACGGTCGGTCCGGACGCTCGCCAGGATCGAATCCCCCCCCTGCACCCGCACGCTCGAGCTGATCGTGCGCATCGGGTTCAGGATCTCCTGCCGCACCCAATCATCCCCCTTCGGGCACACGCTCCCCTCGATCCGGGTGATTTCCGGGGGTTCCTTGTCGTCCACGTAGGCCACCAGCGGGCAACCGTTGGGGCAGAGCACGCATGTATATTCCATCCTGATCATTCTACCGACACCTCCAGGTGGGAACCGTCCATGCCGGCCCCCTTCTTGACCGGGATCCGGATCATCTCCGCCGGGTGCAGCCGCATCATCTTCTTCTTCCTGATCTGCTTCCCGCTCCCGTCCCGGATCACGACCGCCCGGTCACGCCAGGGGGCGGTCACGCGCAGGGAGAGGATGAAGTCCCGCTCGCCCGAAATGGTCTGGGGGAGGACGTAGCGCACCCCCTCCCCCGCCCGGACCGGGATCCGCCGCCCGGACTCCTCGCGCCGCTCCTGCACGTAGGCCGCGGCGAACCTACCCGCCTCCTCCGCCTCCACCGACACCCAGTCGGCCAGGTCGTGCACGTGGAGCACGTTGCCGCAGGCGAAAATGCCCGGGACGTCGGTCATGAAGGTGTCGTCCACCAGGGCCCCCCCCGTAACCGGGTCCATCGACACCCCGGCCTGCAACGTCAACTCGTTTTCCGGGATCAGCCCCACCGAAAGGAGGAGGGTGTCGCAGGGGACGAGGCGTTCGGTCTCCGGGATCGGGACCCGGTCCCCGTCCACCTGCGCCACCCGGATCGCCTCCAGCCGCCCCTTGCCGATGATGTCGGTCACGGTCGTGTTCAGGAAGAGGGGGATGTTGTAATCGTTGAGGCACTGCTGGATATTGCGCGGCAGGCCGCTGGAATAGGGAAGGATCTCGAACACCGCCTCCACGCGCGCCCCCTCGAGCGTCATGCGCCGCGCCATGATCAGGCCGATGTCGCCGGAGCCGAGGATGCACACCCGGCTGCCCACCATGATGTTTTCGAGGTTGATGAAGTTCTGGGCCGCGCCGGCGGTGTAGACCCCCGCGGGACGGTGCCCCGGGATGGAAATCGCGCCCCGGGTCCGTTCGCGGCAGCCCATGGCCAGGATCACCGCGCCCGCCTCGATGTAACGGAGCGCGCCGCGGGCGCTCACCTCGAGCACCCGGTCAGGGGAAAGGGAGAGGACGATGGTGTTGTCCATCACCTCGACCTCCGCGTCCGGCAGCTTGCGGATGTAGCGGTCGGCGTATTCCGGCCCGGAGAGCGCCTCCTTGAACGCGTGCAGCCCGAAGCCGTCGTGGATGCACTGGTTCAGGATTCCCCCCAGGATCCGGTCGCGCTCGATGAGGAGCACCTCCCTGCAGCCCGCCTCCCGGGCCGCGATCGCGGCCGCCAGCCCGGCGGGCCCCCCGCCGATGATCACCACTTCCCTTCGGATCTTCTCAATCGGGTCGATCGGGGATGCCTTAGCGTTCATGCGCCTGCCCTCCTTTGTCCGGGCGCATGTTCCCCACGAACATCGGGGAATCGGCCCCTCGCTTGAGAAAATCCTCCGGGTTCCACCCGAATTCGTCCCGCAGCAGGCGCACGATACGGGGGATGCAGAATCCCCCCTGGCACCGGCCCATGGAGGCGCGCGCCCGGTACTTGAAGCTTACCATCGTCCTCGCCCCCAGGGGGTTGCGAATGGCGTCGAGAACCTCCCGTTTGGTGATCTTCTCGCACCGGCAGATGATTTCGCCGTAGTCGGGGTCCTCGGCGATCCGCTCCGCCTTCTCTTCCGGCGACAGTTCCCAGAAAAAGTCGCGGGAGCCGGGCCGCACCGGGTTGAACGCGGGATCGGGATCGAGCGCCAGGTGGTTTTTCACCATTCCCACCGTCATCTCGGCGATGGCGGGCGCGGAGGTCAGCCCCGGGCTCTCGAGCCCCACCAGGTTGATGAACCCCTCGAGATCCTTCCGGTCTTCAATGACGAAGTCCTTGCTTCCGCCCACCTCCGGAGGAGTCTGCTTGGCCCGGGTGCCGGCGAAGTTGCGGATGTAGTCCGACATCCGGATGCCGGGGAGGAGCCGCTGCGCATCCCGGCGCAGGCGCGCCATGATGTTGGTGGTGCAGGCGAAATCCTCGGGATCGGCCAGGTACTCGGTCGTGGGGCCGATCAGGATGTTCCCGTCCACGGTCGGGGTCAGGTGGGTGCCCCAGCCGGGCGCGTTCTTCTTAGGCGCGGGATAGACCAGGGCCGTCACCGTCCCGTCCAGCCTCCGGTCCAGGATGTAGTACTCTCCGCGGCAGGGGTAGATCTCGTATCCCGTGATCCCCGCCATGCGGCAGACATCGGCCGCGAACAGGCCCGCGGCGTTGACGAGGACGCCGGCCGTGAAGGTGTCCCCGGCCGCGGTGCGCACCTCCCACCGGCCATCCTGCCGCGCGATCGCCGTGACCTTCTGCCCGAGGTGGAAATCGACCCCGTTGGCCAGGGCGTTTTCCGCCAGGCCGATCGTCAGGTTGTAGGGGGAAATGATGGCGCTCGTGGGGGAATAGAGCGCCCGGCGGCCCTCCACCCCCTTCTGGATCTGCTGCATCCGGTCACGGCCGATCACCTCGAGCCCCGGGACGCCGTTGACCTCCCCCTGCTCCTTGAGGTGGTCGAGCATCGGCTCGTCCTCCGCGTCGAGGGCGACGGTCAGCTTCCCGATCCGCTTCATCTTCACCTTCAGGTCCCGGCAGAGATCGTCCATCAGGGCGTTCCCCCTGACGCTGACCGCGGCCTGCATACTCCCGGGGGCGTACTTGAACCCAGCGTGGAGCACCCCGCTGTTGCGGCAACTCGCTCCCATCCCCACATCCGCGTCCTTTTCCAGGAGCGCGGCGCGCACGCGGTAGCGGGACAATTCCCGGGCGATGGCGCACCCCACCACCCCGCCGCCGATGATCAACACCTCGTAGCCATGCTTCACTGTCGGCACCTCACGAAATCGATGTCTGGTCGACCATGGTATCCCAATTTCCAGAGCATGCCATATCTCCAAAAAAAGGCAAAGGGGATTTGACCGGTGCGGCGGCTTCCCCTGGAGCGCGGGCCGGCAGCCACCGCCGCCCGATACCAGCGGGCCTTGTTGCTCAAGACCCGCCCGTGGGCTATGATGCGGCCATAACGGTTACATACCGAACGACACCGCCAAAAACGGAATGGATGAATCTAAAAACGTATGAAATGTTTTGCACCCGATCTCCCTATAGCCGACCTGGAGGACTGAAAATGAAACATCCCAATCTCCGTGTTCCGCTTGCACTCCCCTGCGCCGCCCTGTTGCTGACCCTGGCAACGGCGGGATCCATCGTCGGCGTTCGCGCCGAGGCACAACCGTCCGGCCCCGTGGTGCAAACAACCGCCGGGCCCGTCCGCGGAATCGCCGATGCCAAGGGCCTCGTGATGTTCCGCGGCATCCGCTACGGGGCCCCGCCGACCGGGGAGTTCCGTTTCCGCCCGCCGCGCAAGCCCGCCCCATGGGTGGAAGTGGCCGACGCCACCAAGTTCGGCAACAAGGCGATGCAGTCCGGAGGGGCGCCCGGAGCCGCATCCGATGGCCCCGGCATGAGTGAAGACTGCCTTTTCCTCAACGTCTGGACCCCGGCGGCCGACGGCAAAAAAAGGCCTGTCATGGTCTGGCTGCACGGCGGCGGCTTCTCTTCCGGTTCCGGCGGAGACGCGATCAACGACGGCGCCAACCTCGCCCGCATCGGGGACGTGGTCGTCGTCGCCCTCAACCACCGGCTGAACGTGTTCGGTTTTCTCCAGCTCGGCCCGGAGTGGGGGCCCGACTACGTATCTTCCGGGCAATCGGGGATGCTCGACATCGTGCTCGGCCTCGAGTGGGTCCGGGACAATGTCGCCGCTTTCGGCGGCGACCCCGGCAACGTCACGATTTTCGGAGAGAGCGGCGGCGGCCGCAAGGTCGCGATGCTGCTGGCGATGACCGGGGCGCAGGGCCTTTTCCACAAGGCCATCATCCAGAGCGGCTCCGGACTCGACGCGCCCACCGCCGCCGAAGCCGCGGCCTACGGCCGCCAGCTGCTCCAGAAACTCGGCATCGCCGACGGGGATGTCCAGGCGCTCGCCCGGGCCGACGCCATGGCCATCCTCAAGGCCCAGCCCCCGCCGGCCGGCGCCCCCACTACCGGGAAGCTGTTCCTGTCGACCGGCGGGTTCGTTCCCTGCGTCGACGGAGTGGCCCTGACCCGCCAGCCTTTCATCCCGGACGCTCCCGGGTTCTCCGCCCGGGTGCCTCTCATGATCGGCTCGAACAAGGATGAGATGACCATCTTCCGCACCCAGGATCCCAAGCTCCGGAGCGCGACCGACAAGGATTTCGAGGATTACGTGCGCCAGTCCCTGCCCGCTCAGGCGGACGAGCTGATCCCGGCCCTGCGCGCCGCATTCCCGGGCTATTCCCCGGCGCACCTGATCACGGCCGTCGATACGATGAAGGGGTACTGGATTGCGACGGTGGTCCAGGCGGAACGCAAGGCACGCCAGTCGGCCCCCGTCTACACCTACCTTCTCGCGTGGGAAACACCGGTGAACGACGGCAGGCTCCGCTCGCACCATGCCCTCGACCTTCCCCTGGTCTTCAACAACGTCGAAAGCAACCGCTCCATGGTCGGCCCCGGACCCGATCCGCAGCGCGTGGCCGACGTGATGAGCGCGGCCTGGGTCGCTTTCGCGCGCACGGGCGACCCCAACACCCCGGGGCTGCCCCACTGGCCCCGCTACGAACAGAAAGACCGGTCCACCATGGTCTTCGACGTCACGAGCCGGGTGTGGAAGGATCCTTACGGAGAAATCCGCCGGATCCTGATGAAGGCGCTCGAGTAGATTGTCCGCCTCCGGGGTTCCGGCGGGGCAGGTTCATGCGGCCGTCGGGATCTTTCCGCCCGACATCCCGTGCCGCCGATGCCGGGGGACCCTTTCGGGATGAATCCCCTTGCCGACCCGGCGGTGGCGCCGTGAATTTCCCGAATGCGACATGGGAAATTCACGGCGCCCGTTACTAGTACCTCTCGTAAACCGGTTTGATGTTTTTATATTTCGCCACCAACTTGTCCCAATTCTTGGGCAATTGGATCTTCTTGGTGACAAGTTCATTGTTGAAAAATCCTGGTCCCGCACTCCTCAGCACGCCTATGAACGAGCCCGGCCCGCCGGCCACCAGGATCATGAGGCTTTTGTTCAGGTCGACCTTCGGCCCCCCCACGGAATCCGGAAGACCCGTGGTATTGGCGGCGCTGATACGCGACGACAGGTATTCTTTGACTTTCTGCCGCGTGTAGCCTTCGTCTGACAAAACCTTGGCCCACGAAGGAATGAGAATGACGCTGGACATGGTGCTGCTTACCACGCTGGAGAGCGTATTCAGAATTCCCTTCGCGTCGCTCCCACCCGGAACCGTCTGAATGAACGTGTTGGGGAAGAACACGGTAACGGTGTTGTCTTCCTTGGAAAAACCGCGCTCGACACTGAGCGGCTCCCAGGGGCTGGCTTCTTCATCCTCACCGATGACGAGGCTGTATTTACCGGGGTTGCCGATAACGCCCATGTCCTCGATGGCCTTTCTCGCCCCACCGATATTCTTGACGATCAATCCGACGGCGCGGCCGATGGCGGCATTGGCGATATCTCCCGGGCTCAACGCACCGGAACTGCAGTTGACATTGATGTCCCTTCGAATCTTGCCGTTGATGGCAAAGAAAGGAGCCCAGGACCCGGTGCTCACTTCGAAGGTATCGAACCGGGTCCTCGGATCGGCCAGCGACTCCACCGCGGCGATCAAAACCGGCATGTAGGTTGGAAGCGCGCCGGCCATCACCGCGTTAACCGCGATCTTTTCGACGGTGGCTTTCCCCTTCCTGGGAATGAGCGTCGCCACGATATGGTCGCGCGGCAGGTCCGTCCCGGTCAGCATCTCCGCCACCGCTTCCTCCGTCGGCGGAATGATCGGCAAACCGTCGGTCCATCCCTTGCGGTAATAGAACCGGTTTACATCCTGAAGGCTCCCCTTGAATGCGATCCTGGGAGTCGTGCCCTTTTGCGGGCTGGGAGATTTCTCCTCGGCAGTCAGGGGCTTGGTCAAGGCAGCCACCACGTCTTTCATGGCCGCCGCGACGCCATTTTCTATATCGGATTCGACGGTGGACTCACAGGCCACCGATTCCCCCACGATTCTGATTCCGGGCATTCCCTTGCTCGATGCTGCGGATTGAGCATCGGCAACAAATCCATGATTAGCCAGTAACACGACCGGCTTGCCAAAGTCCTCGAGCGCTATCCCGTTATAGGCGAGGTACTTTGTGCAGGATCCTCAATCGGCAACCACGGCTATCGCCGCGTCGAGCCCTTTCGCCCAGATCGTAAACTTCTCCTTGTTCTCCGTTTCGATCTCGTTCACATTCGCGCCGACCGAATGGTATATGCTTGTCTGGATATCGGGATACTCGGCCTTCAACCTGCGCTCGATCGATTTCGCCATCGGCATGGCCGCCCGCTTGGGGTTGACGAACAATCCGATCTTCTTTCCCGCCAGGCTCGAGAGCCTCGGCGAAATTCCCCGGAGTGGAATCGGATCGACATCCGCCCAGGGGCTGAGAACTTCAAATTGCATTTCGGACGCCTTGGATTGGGCATTGGCCGCCTGTTGAGCCCAGGACGAATCCCGGGCCGCCAGCATGGCGATCATGCCAAGCGAAAGCGCCAATAAACACTTGCGCATGGGAATCTCTCCCTCCTCTATCAACTGATTAACTGATTGATCCCGTCAATGGCCGACCGGATCAACAGCCCGGCATGCCGGCCCCGCGCTTCAGCCCGATCTCATCGTCGTGCGGGAACCCCGGTCCATCCATGCCGGGCGGCCTGCAAAACAATTCCAACACGGCCGGTTCGAACCAATCATGAATCACCTCCAGCCACAAGGTATTGCAGTGCCGGCCGTGCTCTCTGACCGGTGGCGCCGTTTGCGATTTCAGGTCGAGACGCCATCGGCAAATCAGTTACGTATAATTTAGATATTACCCGAGAAACCCATTGAAAAGCGAGAGGAAGCAGTATCCGGGAAAATGAACCGCAATGGTTTCACCCGGAAAGCGGAATCCTGGTGCGGGACGCGGGTTTTGGGTATATCCTAGCATGGTTACCCCCTGGTCAAAGGAGAACGTCCCATGAAGAACATCCTTGTCAACGTCTTCGTTCTTGTCTCTTTCCCGTTTTTCTGCTGTTTTTCGTTGGGCGCGGACGCTTCCGCTTCGCTGCCCGATCCGGAACTGGAGTTTGTATTCGAAGTGACGGTGACCCTGGCGCCGCCGCAGGAACTGGGCACGACCAAATATGGAATCCGCCGGGTCGTCAACATCACCGGCGGGACCTTTTCGGGACCCAAAATCAGGGGAACGGTGTTGAGCGGCGGCGCGGACTGGCAGACGGTGCGCGAGGACGGCACCGCCGACCTGGTGGCCAAATACAGCCTCCAGACCGATGACGGCAAGATCATCCTGGTGGAAAACACCGGCATCCGGACCGCTCCCAGAGCCGTGCTCGAGCGCCTGGCAAAGGGCGAAGAAGTGCCTCCTTCAGAGTACTACATGCGTACCGCCGCCAAGATGGAGGTCGAAGCCGGCAGCAAATACGATTGGCTCAACAAATCGATCCTGGTCTCCACGGGAATGCGCAAGCCAAACAGCGTGATCATTCGCTTTTACAGATTGTTGTAGCCAGGCTCCCGCTTTGCTCCATTGGACCGGGCCCAATGAAAGCCCGGCGCGGGTCTTCCGGCGCCCGGTGTCTGCGGCGGCTGGTTCATCGCCGCACCGGGTCCCCTGGGCCCGCGGCGGATCCCCGGGCCGGTTGACCGTATCGGCCTGACGTCGCAGGGCTTATTCTTTCGCGGAATCCCCTTTAGTCCCCAAAAGGCAAAACCCCGAAACGCCCGCGTTCATTCGGCGCGGGTGCGTAAGAGCCGCCGGGACAGGCTAAAAAAGGGGTTGTATTGGAGCGGAGGGGTCGCTACTGTTTCGGGGTCCGGCGGAACTTTCGCCCCCTGCGGCGGCCGGCGGAGCGGAAAAGGGTCTCCCATGCAAGAACGGATCGGGATGGAAGGTACGGCGGAATCGGAGAAGGACGCGCCGACGGTGCCATGGTGGCACCTGCACCGCCGGCTGTACGATTGGGTGCTCGGGTTCGCCCATCATCCGCACTCGACCACGGCCCTGTTCTGCCTGAGTTTCATCGAGAGCAGCTTCTTCCCGATCCCGCCCGACGTGCTGCTGGGACCGCTGGCGCTGGGCAACCGGAAAAAGGCGATGTGGTTCGCCACCGTCACCACCGTTGCGAGCGTACTGGGAGCCTTTCTGGGCTACCTGATCGGCTATGCCCTGATCGACCTGGCCCTCAAGTTCCCGGGGATCACGCGCGAGGGGGTCGACTGGCTCGCGGGCCAGTTCGACCGGTACGGCATGTGGTACGTCTTTACCGCCGCGCTGACCCCGATCCCCTTCAAGCTCCTGACCATCACGGCGGGGTTCGCCCGGATGGACCTCCTGGTGTTCGCCGCAGCCTGCATCGTCGGCCGGGCGCTCCGCTTCTACCTGGTCGCGGGGGCGTTCTGGCTCGTCGGCCCCCGGGCCGTTCCCTTCATCGACCGGTACTTCAACTGGCTCGCCATAGCCTTCGTGGTGCTCCTCGTCGGCGGTTTCCTGGTCGTCAAGTACGTGATCTAAGCCCGGGGAGAGCGGCGATCGGGTCTTGTCCGCGGCCGTCAATCGGGCGCGGGATGGAATCGGCAAGGGGAATCCGCGAAAACCCCGTTCATTCGGAACGGGGCGTGCGCTCCAAAGACGAAGGGGGACGGGCTCAGCGGTCGAGGCTGGTCAACCCCTCGCGGATGGCGAATTTCGTGAGGTCCGCGACGCTGCGGACCCCCAGTTTCCCCATCAGTTGCCGGCGGTGGGTTTCAACCGTCTTGACGCTCAGGTTGAGGCGCAGGGCGATCTCCCGGGCGTTATGCCCCTCCGAGATCAGCTGGAGCACCTCCCTCTCCCGCGAAGTGAGCGCCTGGACGGTTGAAGCGGACGTCCGGGCGTGTGGACCCCGGAAAGCGAGTTCGTCGACCACGATCCCGGCAATGGCCGGGCTCAGGTAGACCTGGCGGGAGAGCACGATGGGAATGGCCCGCACCAGCTCCTCGAAGGCGCAGTGCTTGAGAATGTAGCCCGAGGCTCCCGCGGAGAGCATGCCGGTGACGTAGCGCCGGTCGGCGTGCATGGAGAGGGCGATGATCCGGATGCCCGGCTCCTCCTCCAGGATTTGGCGCACGGCATCCAGGCCGTTGAGACCGGGCATCGCCACGTCCATGATCACGATGTCGGGCTTGAGCCGGAGGGCGAGCTTCACCCCCTCGCGACCGTCGGCCGCCTGCGCGACGATGTCGATCCCCGGCTGCGCCTCGAGCAGCGACTTCAGCCCGTCGCACACGATCTTGTGGTCGTCGACGATCACGATCCGAACCGCCATGCCCCACCCCCGCTGTCAGGTTGTTTCCGGCTTCCCCACGGGGACGGAAAGGGTCACCGTGGTCCCCTTCCCCCGCCGGGAGGTGATCGAGACTTCCCCCCCCATCGAGCCCAGCCGCTCGCGGATGCTGAACAGGCCGAAGCCCTCCAGCTCCCCCTTCCCCTGCCTGGCGGGGTCCATCCCGACCCCCGCATCCGCCACCGACACCCCGATCATACCCCCTTTTCTGTGCAGGCGCACCTGCGCGCTTTTCGCTCCGGAGTGCTTGGCGACGTTCACCAGGAGTTCACGCACCGCGGAGAACAGGGTGGTGCGCCACTGGAGGCTGAGCGGGGCCCCGTGCCCGTTCCCATCGATCTCGACGACCACGCCGTACTGCTGCCCTATCCATTCCGCCAGCCAGTCCAGGGCCGCCTCGAACCCGAGCTCGTAGAGGATGGGGGGGCTGAGATCGTAGGTCAGGGAACGGGTCTCGGCGATCGATTCCGCCACCAGGGCCCGGACGGCGGCCAAGTCACGCGTAAGCTTCGGATCCGCCGACGCCTCCAGGAGCGCCCCGATCTTGATATTGGCGAGCGCCAGCACCTGTCCAATCCGGTCGTGCAGCGCCTGGGCGATCCGGCGCCGCTCCCGCTCCTCGCTCTGCACAAGTTCCGCCGCCAGTGACCTGAGCTTCTCCTGGTACTCAACCAGCCGCCGTTCCGACCACCTGCGCTCGATCACTTCCCCCAGCCGCTGGGCGATGACGTTGATAAGGTTCCGTTCCTCTTCGAGGAAGGGGCCCTCGTCCCGCTCGGGGCGCTTCTCGGCGTAGCTCACGGCGACCGCGCCGACCACGGCGCCCTGAACGACGATGGGGCTCTGCTGGACCCAGGGGCCGGGGACGAACCGGCGGGTCCGGTATTCCTTCCCCTCGAGCCTCACCCGCCCCCCGGCGATGGCCGGATACTGCCACGCCCCGGGGATAACTCGGACTATGCGCCGGATCACCCCGTCGAGCGTCAGTCCCTTCCTTTCGGAGATCTTGCTGATAGAGTAGAGGCAGTCCAGTTCCTTCAGGCGTTCGGCCAGGATCCGGCGCTGGTTTTTCGGGACGTTGCGGCGGTGCGGCATCCTCCCTCCCTTCATCCATTGGATGGCAGGTTTTGATCCGTTGGATGAGTTCTTTTTCATCTACAGGGAGATCCGTTTCCAGCGTATGCCTGATTGTCGTCCCCCCGCCCATCGGCGAATATGTTAATATAATACCAGATCTCCGGCTCCTTTCCGCCCTCGCGGGTGCAGGGAGGCCGGCCGAGGAAATGCCGATGGATGCCGCGATGATAGACTTCAGGATGACGGTTCGGGCGCGACGTCGGTCGGGAGTCCGGATTTCCCCCCGAAAATTCGGCGATCCACCGGTCCCGGCAGCCCGCTGATCAGCCCGCCGCCGGGACCTGGGATTGTGCCTCCGCTCGCATCACAGTCCGCCAAAACAAACGGCATGCACCCCGACCGGACCTCCGGTCCGGGCATTCAGGGAATCGGAAGGAGCTTTCCATGGCAAAACGGCGTATTCATATCACCGATTACGATATGCAGCGTCTTCGCAAGTTGCTCGAGGGGACCCAGTACTGGAACCAGAAGGACAAGGAGTACCTCTCCCACCTCGAGGAGGAGATGGACCAGGCGGTCGTGGTCTCCTACGAGAAGGTCCCACCCGACGTGGTCACGATGAACACACAGATGCAGGTGACGGACCTGGACACCAAAAAGAAGATGTCGATCCAGCTGGTGTTCCCGAGCGAAGCGGATTTCGAGAAGGGGAAGATCTCCATCCTGGCCCCCATCGGCACCGCCCTGATCGGGTACCGCGTGGGGGACACGGTGACGTGGGAGGTTCCCAACGGCACGCGCCGCCTGAAGATCGAGGAGATCGTCTACCAGCCCGAAGCGGCGGGAGACTACCACCTGTAGATCCGGACCGGACCGCGGCGCTCATTCTCATTGAAGACCGAGCGCCGCCTTGGGAAATCCCAAACCCACAATCGGCTTTCCAGTCGCCTCAACCGCGACTGGAAATCTTTCGGGCGCCCATGACGACGGCTTCCGCCCCGGCCCGGCGGGCGACTATCCCCCCGGCCTGGGCTGAATGTTCTCAGACACGTCTCCTCTCCACCCGTGCGCCGTACCCCCTTCATTTTCTACTGTCCGCACCGCCCCGAATGCATTAGAATGACCGGCGCTCGGAAAGCGTGTCTCTCCGGGCAACATCGTCAACAGAACATAATTTATGAGAAGGGCACGTCAATGACCGCAAAAAAACCTGCCGCGCCGCCGATAAAAAAAATCGCGCCGGCCGAACCGTCCTACAACCCCTTCGCGACCACCCAGCAGCAGTTCGACCGGATCGCCGGCATGCTGGGACTGGACGGACCGACCCGGGACCTGCTCCGCAATCCCCTGCGCGAATATCATTTCAGCATCCCGGTCCGGATGGACAAGGGGGGCATCCGGGTCTTCCGCGGCTTCCGGGTCCAGCACAACGATGCGCGCGGCCCGTGCAAGGGGGGGATCCGGTTTCACCCGATGGAAACGGTCGACACCATCCGGGCCCTGGCCATGCTGATGACTTGGAAGTGCTCGGTGGTGGACATACCGCTGGGTGGGGCCAAGGGGGGGATCGTGTGCAACCCGCACCAGCTCAGCGCCGGCGAAATCGAGCGGCTCTGCCGGGGCTGGGTGCGGCAGATCGTCAGGGACATCGGGCCGAATCTCGACGTGCCCGCCCCCGATGTGATGACCAACCCGCAGAACATGCTGTGGATGCTGGATGAATACGAAATGATCGCCGGGGGACGCTATCCCGGGTTCATCACCGGCAAACCGGTCAGTGTCGGCGGGTCTCTTGGGCGCACGCAGGCCACGGGGTACATGGTGGTCCTGATGGTGCGGGAGGCGCTCAAGGAGCTCAACCTGAAACCTGAAAACACCACCGCCAGCATCCAGGGGTTCGGCAACGTGGCCCGGTACGCCGTGGAGCTGTACCACAAGATCGGCGGAAAGGTCATTTCCGTGTCGAGCTGGGATCCCGCCGACGACAAGACCTTCTGCTGCCGGAAGAAATCGGGGATCCGGTTCGACGAGCTCAAATCGATCAGCGATCCCTTCGGCACCATCAACCGGTCCAAGGCGCAGGACCTGGGATACGAGATCCTCCCGGGCGAAGCGTGGCTGGAACAGGAAGCGGACATCCTGATCCCGGCCGCGGTGGAGAACCAGCTGACGGTCGACACGGTACCGAAGATCCACAACCGGGTGAAGCTGGTCGCCGAGGGCGCCAACGGGCCGACGACGCCCGAGGGGGACAAGCTGCTCGAGAAACGCCGCATCTTCATGATCCCCGACATCCTCTGCAACGCCGGCGGTGTCACCTGCAGCTACTTCGAGCAGGTCCAGGGGAACCTGAACTACTACTGGGAAGAGAAGGAAGTGTTCGACAAGCTCGATTCCAAGATGACGAACGCCTTCCACGCGGTGGTGGACGTCGCCCGCAAGCAGGGGCTCCCGACCCGGGACGCGGCCTACGTCCTGGCCGTCAACCGCGTGGCACGCGCGTGCAAGGACCGGGGCTGGTGCTGATCCTTCACCCCCGCCCGGCGTAAGCCGGGCGGGGGGAACAGCGCTCCTCGCCGAGGGGCCTCGCCCCGCGCCATCTTTCCCCTCTACATCCCCATGCGACACGGGGCCGGACCGCGCCGCCCGGGAGGGGAAGATCATGTCCGCCTTGACGTTCACGTGGGGAGCATCGCCAGCCGCCGCTTCCGCTCGGAAGCGGCGACCCGGGAACCGGCGCAATCTCCCCATGGAATAAACCTCGTCATATCCACGCTTTATCCCGCTCCAGCCCCCGAAGTGAGCGGAAAGGCAAAGAGAGCTGGAAAGATACTTATAGATTTTATATCATTATAAGTTTGTGAAATGATTTGAGGGCTGGTTGCGGTCGGATGAAAGGTGGTTTCCGCCCCCCCAGCCCCCGTCACCGGAGGGGTTTCCCCGGACGACGGATGGTTTCCTGTTTCATAGCATCGATCACTACACGTCCTTATTAATAGGCCTTGGTTGTTTTCTTCCCACGGAGGAAAAGGACAGGGCGAACGTTTGCCACGAGAGAGAACCGGACATGACCAAGAAAATCGATATCACCGAGCTGATCCTCCGCGACGCCCACCAGAGCCTGATGGCAACGCGGATGTCCCTGGAAGACATGGTCCCCGCATGCGAAGACCTGGACAAGGCGGGGTACTGGTCCGTCGAATGCTGGGGGGGCGCCACGTTCGACTCCTGCATCCGATTTTTGAATGAAGACCCCTGGGAGCGGCTGCGCACCTTCCGCAAGCTGATGCCCAACACGCGGCTGCAGATGCTGCTGCGCGGGCAGAACCTGCTGGGGTACCGCCACTACGAAGACGGGGTGGTGGACCGCTTCGTCGAAAAGGCGGCCGAGAGCGGGATCGACGTATTCCGCGTCTTCGACGCCCTCAACGACATCCGCAACCTCGAGCGCGCGGTCGCGGCCGTGCGGCGCACCGGCAAGCACGCGCAGGGAGCCATCAGCTACACGGTCAGCCCGCTGCACACCATCGAGGGCTTCGTGGACCTGGCCAAGAAGCTGCTGGACCGCGGCTGCGACTCGATCTGCATCAAGGACATGGCGGCGCTGCTGAAGCCCCGGGCTGCCTACGACCTCGTGAGGGGGATCAAGGACGCCTGCGGGGAGAAGACCCGCGTCCAGGTTCACGTGCACGCCACGACCGGGGTCACCCTGGTCAGCCTGATGAAGGCGATCGAGGCGGGCGCCGACTGCGTGGACGCGGCGCTGAGCCCGCTCAGCCTAGGCCCCGGCCACAACCCGACCGAAAGCGTCGTCGAGATGCTGCAGGGGACCGAATTCACCACCGACCTCGACAAGGGCCGCCTCCTGAAACTCAAGCAGTACTTCAACACGATCCGCCCCCGGTACCAGGAGTTCCTCTCCAACATCACCGGGGTGGAGACCGAGATCTTCGAAAGCCAGATCCCCGGAGGCATGATTTCCAACATGGAAAGCCAGCTGAAGCAGCAGAAGGCGGGAGACCGCATGGCCGAGGTGCTGGCGGAGGTCCCGAAGGTGCGCGCCGACGCCGGCTTCCCCCCCCTGGTCACCCCTTCGAGCCAGATCGTCGGTACGCAGGCGGTGTTCAACGTCCTGATGGGCAAGTACAAGGTGCTGACGGGCGAATTCGTCGACCTGATGCTGGGGTATTACGGCGAGACCATCGGCCCGCGCAACCCCGAGGTGGTCGCGATCGCGGCCGGCAAGTCCAGCAAGGAACCGATCACCTGCCGCCCCGCGGACCTGCTCAAGCCGGAATGGCAGGACCTGCGCAAGGCGGCCCTGGAACTCCCCGGCTGCAACGGGTCGGACGAAGACGTACTGACCTTCGCCATGTTCCCGCAGGTGGCCCCAAAGTTTTTCGCCACCCGGGACGAGGGGCCGAAGAACCTGGGGAAGGCCCCGGGCGCCCAGCCGGCCGCCGCGCCGGGCGCGGCCCCCGTTGTCGACAGCGGCAAGGGGCCCGTGCGCTCGCCCATCACCTACAACGTAAAACTCAAAGGAATCACGCATCGGGTCACGGTCACACCGGCCTGAAGGGAGATAATTCGACATGTCCGATACGACCATGCAGGAAAGAATCGAGGAACTACGCAAGCGGCGCGAGAAAGCCATGCTGGGGGGCGGCGCAGACAAGCTTGAAAAGCAGCGCAAGCAAGGGAAACTGACGGCGCGCGAGCGGATCGAGGCCTTGGTGGACCCGAACAGCTTCGAGGAAGTGGGCCTGTTTGCCGAGCACCGTTCCGTCATGTTCGGAATGGCGGAGAAGGAGTACGCCGCCGACGGCGTGGTGACCGGGGCGGCCTCCATCGACGGCCGCCTGGTGCACCTGGCCAGCCAGGACTTTTCCGTCGCCGGCGGTTCGGCCGGCGAGATCCACTCCATAAAGGTCGCCGAGATCATGACACAGTCCCTGAAAACCGGCTCCCCCTTCGTCTTCATCAACGATTCCGGCGGCGCCCGCGTGCAGGAAGGGATCGATTCCCTCTCCGGCTACGGAAAGGTCTTCTACAACAACGTCATGCTCTCGGGCGCCGTGCCGCAGATTTCGCTCATCTGCGGCCCCTGCGCCGGCGGCGCGGCCTACAGCCCCGCCCTGACCGACTTCATCATCCAGACCCGCCAGGCGCAGATGTTCATCACCGGCCCCTCGGTGATCAAGAGCGTCACCGGGGAAAACGTGACGTCGGAACAGCTCGGGGGGCCCGACGCCCACATGACCAATTCGGGCGTCATCCATTTCATCGCCGAGGACGACAACCACGCCATCGCCCTGTGCCAGAAGCTCCTGAGCTTCCTGCCGGCCAACAACCTCGAGGATCCGCCGCAGGCGGAAGGGGACCCCAACATCGACCCCAACCCGGAGCTGGATGACATCATCCCCACCAACCCCAAGAGGGGGTATGACGTGCGCGACGTGATCACGCGCGTGGTCGATTTCGGCGACTTCCTGGAAGTGCAGTCGGGCTACGCCATGAACATCGTCGTCGGGTTCGCCCGCCTCGGCGGCAGCCCGATCGGCATCATCGCCAACCAGCCGGCGGTCCAGGCGGGCGTGCTCGACATCAACGCCTCGAACAAGGCTTCCCGCCTCATCCGCTTCTGCAATGCCTTCAACATCCCGCTCCTCACCTTTGTCGACGTCCCCGGCTTTCTCCCGGGGGTGCAGCAGGAGCACAACGGGATCATCCGCCACGGCGCCAAGCTCCTGTTCGCCTATTCCGCCGCCACGGTGCCGAAAATCACCGTGATCCTGCGCAAGAGCTACGGCGGGGCCTACCTGGCGATGTGCGGCAAGGACCTGGGCGCGGACCGCGTCTATGCCTGGCCCACGGCCGAAATCGCCGTCATGGGGGCCGAAGGCGCGGCCGAGATCGTTTTCCGCAAGGAGATCGACGACGCGGAAAACAAGGAAGCCAGGCGGAAGGAATTGATCGAAGAGTACCGCGAGGCCTTTTCGAACCCCTACGTGGCGGCGGGGCGCCGGCTGGTGGACTGCGTCATCGAACCCTCCATGACCCGGCAGCATATCGTCCAGGCGCTGGAATACCTCAACACCAAACGCGCCCTGCGGCCGGCCAAGAAGCACGGCCTGATTCCGCTGTAGGGCTGAGGACACACCCATGGCAAAGACGGCAAATACAAAAGACTTGGGCGAGATGCTGGAACAGGTCCAGGCACAGCTCGCGGCGCTCGCCGAGCGGGTTGAGAAGCTGGAATCCCTTGCCGCCCCCCCCGCCCGGATGGCGGCAAGGCCGGCACCCCCGACTCCGCCACAACCGGATATCGACGACGAGGCGATGGCGGCCATATCGGCCGCCCTGGCCGCCTACCTGGGCGTGCGCCTACGCGTCCGGCGCATCCGGCTGATCGGCTCGCGGGCGTGGGCGCTACAGGGACGCGTCAACATCCAGGCGTCCCACACATTTTAACAATCGAGGAGGCGGCGTGAAACTGAACATAACGATCGATGGCAAAAACTACGAGGTGGAAGTCGAGGCCGTGGAACCCGAGGCTCCCAATCCCGGGCGCGGGATCGGGTTAGGGCTCGCACCGACCCGCATGCCCGCCGCTCCCGTCGCCGCTCCCGCGGCGCCGCCCGCGGCCCCGGCCGGCGGGAACGTGAACGAGGACAAGGTCTGCCGCAGCCCGGTGTCAGGCATCGTAATCAAGCTGACGGCGCAGGTGGGACAGAGCATCCAGGCCGGAGACGTGCTGATGGAGCTCGAAGCCATGAAGATGGAAACGAATATTACGGCCCCTGGCCCCGGAAAGGTCGCGGCCATCCCCGTCAACGTGGGAGACAGCGTCCAGGCAGGCCAGGTGCTGGTGGAGTTTGAATGATGACGAACGCACAGATGGAACAGATTCCCGGATTTCTCTTTTTCGACCACATCGCCGTCAGCGTCAGGCCCGGCGAGCTGGAAGCCCACGTCCAGGCTTACAAGACAATGGGATTCAAGGAACTGCACCGCGAGGAGATCCTGGGGACCGACCAGGTCCGCGAGGTGCTCCTGCAGGTGGGGGACGGCCCCAATCTCCTGCAGCTGATCGAACCCCTCAACGAGGGTTCCCCCGTCGCCAGGCAGATCGAGAAGAACGGCGGCCGCGGCGGCATCGTCCACGTGGCCCTGCGCGTCGCGGACATCCAGAAGGCTTTCGACTATCTCCAGGCAAACGGCTTCAAGCTCGTCGACAAGGCCCCCCGCAAGGGGTCGCGCGGGACGATGGTCTTTTTCGTCCACCCCAAGGCCACCGAGAACGCCGCGTTCGGCTACCTGCTTGAAGTGGTACAGGAGGGCGCTCATGGCGGACACTAACCGGGAAGGACTCAACCTGGCTGCGGAATTCCCCGCCACCCCGACCTCGGAGTGGGAGGCGGCTATCGCCGCCGACCTCAAGGGGGCCGATTACGAAAAGCGGCTGGTGCACCGGACCGAGGAAGGGATCGCGCTGCGCCCCTACTACCGGAAGGAAAACCTGGCGGGGCTGGAGGCACAGCTTGCCTCGAGTCGCGGGGAGCGGGGGTGGGAGATCGTCCAAGAAGGTGCGATCGAACCGGACGCCATCCGCGCCGACCTCCTGCACGAGGCCGGGGCGCACGGCGTCCAGGAACTCGCCTACGCGCTGGCCGCCGGAGTGGAGCGGCTCACCGGGCTCGCGGCCACGCAGCCGGTGGACACGGCCGCCCGCGGCATCACCTTCGTCTTCGCCGTCGGGCCCGCCTATTTCATGGAAATCGCCAAGCTGCGCGCCGCGCGCCTGCTGTGGGCGCAGGTCGTAACCGCTTTCGGGGGAAAGGAATCCTGCCCGATGCGGATCCACGCACGCACCCCGCGGCGCAACAAGAGCCTCTACGACCGGCACACCAACCTGCTGCGGGTGACCACGGAGGCGCTTGCGGCCGTCATCGGCGGCTGCGACCGACTCACCATCGAGCCTTTCGGCTTCGACGCCCACTTGGCGGTCAACATCCAGCGGATCCTCCAGGAGGAGGCGCACCTGGACGCGGTGGCCGACCCGGCCGGCGGGGCTTACTACATCGAATCCCTCACCGACTCGATGGCGCGCGAGGCCTGGAAGCTCTTCCAGCAGGTGGAAGCCGAGGGGGGCTACTCGAAATCCCTCGCCACGGGGTCGATCGGCAAGGCGGTCTCCGCTGCGCACGCCGCGCGCGCGCAGGCGTTCTCGAGCCGGCGCCGCAGCCTGGTCGGGGTGAACAACTACCCCAACCTCACGGAAAAGGAGGCGCCCGACACCCTCCCCGCCGCGGAAACCACGGCTCCCCTCCCCGCGGTCCGGGTAGCGGAGCCGTTCGAAGCGATCCGGCGGCGCACCATTGAACACGCCCGCACGGCCGGAAGGTACCCGAAGGTGCTCCTGCTCACCCACGGCGACGTCAAAATGAAGGGCGCGCGCTCCAACTTCTGCCTCAATTTCTTCGGCTGCGCCGGCTTCGACATCGCCGTGAGCGAAAGCTTCGAGGGGGAGAAGGCTGACCTGATCATCCTCTGCAGTTCCGATGCGGAATACCTGGAACTTGCCCGGGAGGTCTGCCCGAAGGTCACGGTCCCGGTCCTGGTCGCGGGCAACCCCAGGGACCAGGTCGAGGCGCTGCGGGCCGCCGGGATCGGGGGATTCGTTCACGTGGGGAGCGACGCCATCGCGACCCTGACGGAATGGCAGGACAAACTTGGAATGAGGAGCGGGCGATGAAACCGGATTTTACAAAAATAGACTACAAGCTGAGCCCGCGGCCGGCTGCGGCCCCGGAACCCCGGGACCAGGCCGCCGCCTGGATGACGACCGAGGGGATCGCGGTCCAACCCGTGTACACGGCCGCGGATCTCGAGGGGATGGAACACCTGGACTACGCCGCCGGCATCCCGCCCTTTCTGCGCGGGCCTTATTCGACCATGTACTGCATGCGGCCCTGGACCATCCGGCAGTACGCGGGATTCTCGACGGCCGAGGAATCGAACGCCTTTTACCGGCGCAATCTCGCCGCCGGGCAGAAGGGGCTCTCGGTCGCTTTCGACCTGGCCACCCACCGCGGCTACGATTCCGACAACGAGCGTGTCCTGGGGGACGTCGGTAAGGCGGGGGTGGCGATCGACTCGATCGAGGACATGAAGATCCTCTTCGACCAGATCCCGCTCGGCCAGATGTCGGTGTCGATGACCATGAACGGCGCCGTACTTCCCATCATGGCCTTCTACATCGTCGCCGCCGAGGAGCAGGGGGTGAAGACGCAGGAACTGGCCGGGACCATCCAGAACGACATCCTCAAGGAGTTCATGGTCCGCAACACTTACATTTACCCGCCGCTCCCCTCCATGCGCATCATCGGCGACATCTTCCGCTACTGCTCCGCCAACATGCCGAAGTTCAACTGCATCTCCATCAGCGGTTACCACATCCAGGAAGCGGGCGGCACCGCCGACATCGAGCTCGGTTACACGCTGGCCGACGGGCTGGAGTACATCCGCACCGGGATCGCGGCGGGACTTGACATCGACAAGTTCGCCCCCCGGCTGAGCTTCTTCTGGGGCATCGGGATGAACCACTTCATGGAGATCGCCAAGATGCGCGCGGCGCGCATCCTATGGGCCAAGATCATCCGCGGATTCAACCCCAAAAACCCGAAATCGATGGCGCTGCGGACCCACTCGCAGACCTCCGGCTGGAGCCTGGCGGCCCAGGACGTGTTCAACAACGTGTCGCGCACCTGCGTGGAAGCCCTGGCCGCGGCTCTCGGCCACACCCAGTCGCTCCACACCAACGCGCTGGACGAGGCCATCGCCCTGCCGACCGATTTCTCGGCCCGCATCGCGCGCAACACCCAGATCTACCTGCAGGAGGAGACGGACATCACGAAGGTGGTGGACCCGTGGGCCGGGAGTTACTACGTGGAGTCCCTGACGCAGGAGCTGATGCAGAAGGCCTGGCGCCACATCCAGGAGATCGAGGAACTGGGCGGCATGGCCAAGGCGATCGAGACCGGCATTCCCAAGATGCGGATCGAGGAGGCGGCCGCGCGGCGGCAGGCGATGATCGATTCCGGGCGCGAAACCATCGTCGGGGTCAACAAGTACCGGCGCGAAAAGGAGGAAGAGCTCGACGTCCTGGTGGTGGACAACAAGGCGGTGCGGGAATCGCAGCTGCGCCGGCTGGCCGACACCAGGGCGGGGCGCAACCAGGGCGCGGTGGAAGCCGCCCTGGATGCGCTCACCCGCGCGGCGGAAAAGGAGGAGGGGAACCTGCTCGACCTCGCGGTCGCAGCCGCGCGCCAACGGGCGACGCTGGGGGAGATCTCCTCGGCGCTCGAAAAGGTCTTCGGGCGCTACCAGGCGGTGAACCGGACCATCTCCGGCGTCTACTCCTCCGAGAGCCGCCAGGACCCGGAATTCCAGAAGGCGGCGACGATGGCGGAGGAATTCACCAAGGCCGAAGGCCGCCGACCCCGCATCCTGATCGCCAAGATGGGGCAGGACGGCCATGACCGCGGCGCGAAGGTGATCGCGACGGCGTTCGCCGACCTCGGCTTCGACGTCGACGTCGGCCCCCTGTTCCAGACGCCGAGCGAGGCGGCGCGCATGGCGGTGGAAAACGACGTGCACGCCCTGGGGGCCTCCTCCCTGGCCGGGGGGCACGCCACCCTGGTCCCGGAGGTCATCGCCGAGCTCCGGAAGCTGGGCCGGGAGGACATCCTGGTCTTCGTCGGCGGAGTAATCCCGCCGCAGGCCTACGATGAGCTCTACCAGGCGGGCGCGGTGGAGATTTTCGGCCCCGGCTCGGTGATCCCCCTCTGCGCCCAGAAGGTGCTGAAGGCGCTGATGCAGCACCCCGGCGCCTGATTTTGCCGGCCCCCGGTCGGGAAGCATCCCGGCCGGGGGCGGAGGTTTCGTCCCTTTGACCGCACCCCCGAATCAAAGCATTTGCACTTTCCCCCGCGCCGCGCGCCGGCGCCTGCCGCTCGAGCGGTACGTGGAGGGGATCCTCGGCGGGGACCGCGCGATCCTCGCCCGGGCCATCACCGTCATCGAGAGCGATCTCCCTTCCGACGGCGAACTCGCCGCGCTCATCCTCGACCGCATCCTCCCGCACACCGGGCGGAGCCGCCGCGTCGGCATTACCGGGGTCCCCGGAGTCGGCAAGAGCACCTTCATCGACGCCCTCGGCATGCACCTGGTCCGGGACCGGGGGGAGAACGTGGCGGTGCTGAGCATCGACCCCTCGAGCCCCATTTCGGGCGGCAGCATCCTGGGAGACAAAACCCGGATGGAACGGCTGGCGGTGGAAGCCGACGCCTTCATCCGCCCCTCCCCCTCCCGGGGCCACTTGGGGGGGGTGGCGCGGCGCACGCGGGAGACCATGCTCCTGTGCGAGGCCGCAGGCTACCGGAACATCCTGGTGGAGACCGTCGGCGTCGGGCAGTCGGAAACCGCCGTCCGCTCCATGACCGATTTTTTCCTCCTCCTGATGCTGGCCGGGGCGGGGGACGAGCTGCAGGGGATAAAGCGCGGCATCATCGAGATGCTCGACGGCATGGCCATCACCAAGGCGGACGGCGACAACCAGCGCAAGGCCGACCGCGCCCGGATCGAGTACGCCGGCGCGCTCCACCTCTTCCCCACGTCGGCCGACGGGTGGATCCCCCCCGTCCTGACCTGCTCCTCGCTCCACAACAAGGGGATCGATGATGTCTGGCAGATGGTCCTGGACCACCGGCAGCTGATGGACGAGCGGGGACTGCTGGCCGAGCGGCGCAGCCGCCAGGCGCTCGAATGGATGAACGAACTCGTGATGCTGGGCCTGGAGGAGTCTTTCCGCGCCGACCCGAGGGTGGCGGCCCGCCTGCCCCACCTCATGGACAGAGTCCGGCGCGGGGGGACCACACCGTTTGCCGCCAGCCGCGAACTGCTCGAACTTTTCCGGCAGCATCTGCAGCACTCACCCCGCGATTGACTCCGGGGGCCGAATCGATGTATAAGATTGACGTCACATTCCTGAACATTGGGCTATATCACGGAAAATAAACATTTTACGCATTCGATGCTATATCCTTTAACAGTTTGCGACGCCCCCCGGCCCGCTGTTACCTTCGACCTAATCCCTTCATTTTCATCTATATATCCAAGGCCGCCGGCGTGGCCCAAATCACGCATTGATGCCATCGGACCTATACATAGCATTCGCCGGCGATCCCGGGATCCCCGGCCATGAAAGGAAAAACGATGAGCATGCAACCCAGAGTTCTGATAGTGGACGAGGAAGCCGCAGTGCGTGGCCAGGTCATGGCCGGGCTTGCCCGGCACGGATTTGCAGTCGACGAATGCGCGGATGGCCTGTCAGCCCTGTCGAAGATCAAGGAGGCCGAATCGCGGCAGAACCCCTTCGGATGCGTGGTGCTCGACCTGTGCCTTCCCGACATCGACGGGTTGAAGATCCTTTCCATACTCAAATCGATCTACGCGGAGCTGCCGGTGGTCGTCATCGCCGGTTGCGGCAACGACGACATGATCAGCGCCGTCCGCAGCCACGGCGGCGGCGCCTGCCTCCATAAGCCCTTCGAAATGGACGAGCTGGCGGCCCGGATCAAGGCCCTGGTCCCCGCCGACGCGGTCCGGCCCGAACCGAGGGCGACGGAGGAGCCGGACGAAACGGCGCGCGGGCTGGTCCTCGTCCGCGGCAGGAAGGAAGCGGATCTCTCCGAGATCTTCTCGAGGCTCATCGGCACGGAAGGGGCCCGCCATTGCGACCCGGTGATCGGCGACTGGGACATCGCGCTGCTGGTGCAGGCGCGCGACCGCCAGGGGCTCCAGCAGCTGGTGGAGAAGCGGATGAAGTCGCTCGAGGGGGTGGAGCGTTACGAACTGCTCTGTTCGGAAAAGCCCGCCATCCCCCGCGAACTCGAGGAGGTCATCCGGGATTACGCAAAGGTCCGGGCGATGAAGAGGAAGGAGGAGGGCGGGGAGAGTGCCGGCGGGCGCAACCTGCCGGGGGCCGCGTCCTACGCCATCCTCGACGTCGACCCGGCCGGCGCCTCGAACATTTACATGAAGCTCTCTTTTACGGACAACGTGGTGCACTGCGACGTGACCGACGGCGGCACGCGGATCATTCTTCGGCTCGAGGGGGATTCCACCCGGCAGATCCAGGGCGTTATCCGCAACGAAATCCGCCTGGTCCCGGGGATCCTCCGGATCAAGCAGCTCAACACGTTGAATTTTTCATCCAGGTAGTGGAGCAGGCAGACCATGATCGAGCCAGAGGAAAGCGCCCGGGGAGTACCGGCCGCATTTGAACAGATGCTGTGGAGGTACCGGGGCGAGCCGGGCATGCTCATCCCGCTGCTTCAGGCCGCGCAGGAGAGCTACGGCTACGTCCCCGAATCCGCCATCGGGCAGATCTCGGACGTCACCGGGATCCCCACGGCCGAAATTTGCGGCGTCATCACCTTCTACAAGCAGTTCCGCACCAAGCCGCTGGGCAAGCATATCATCCGCCTGTGCAAGGGGACCGCGTGCCACGTAGTCGGGGCGGAGACGATCGGCCAGGTGATCGCCGACGATCTCGCCGTCGCCCCGGACGAGACGACGGAGGACGGGGTGTTCACCTACATGGTCGTGGCCTGCCTGGGCTGCTGCAGCCTGGCTCCCGCCCTGATGATCGATGACCAGACTCACGGGCGGTTGACGCCCCAGTCCGTCCGGAAATTGATCCGCCAGTACCGCCGCGAAGCGGCCAAGGGGGCCGGGAATTCTGGAGCGAACGGCGGAGCGCGGTCGGCGACAGCCTAGCCCCTCCTCCCCCGCAACCATCTCACGAGACCGGACACGGGGGGAGGGGCCTATCGCCCCGGGGGTGCGCAACCCGGGGCAATCTTCGGAGGTTTTATGCGGGAAGTGTTAGTGGGACTCGGGTCCTGCGGGCTGGCGGCCGGGGGCCTCAAGGTCTATCAGCGGTTTGCGGAGATCCTGGACCCCGACGGCAAGGACGCGGTCCTGAAAAAGACCGGCTGTATCGGCATGTGTCACGCCGAGGTCCTCGTGGAGGTCAAGGACGGGGATGGCGGCAGCACCTTCTACCGCAACGTGACCCCGGACCGGGTCGAACGCATCATCGAGGAACATCTCAGGAACGGCCGCGTGGTGGCCGACTGGGTCCTCGACGCCGGCGCCGCCCAGTCGAAACAGCGGCGGGTCGCCCTGCGCAACAGCGGCATCATCGACCCCGACAACCTGGATGAATACCTGGCGCACGCCGGGTACCAGGCGCTCGAAAAGGCCGTCACCCGGATGACGCCCGACGAGGTGATCCAGACGATCGCCGACAGCGGGCTGCGCGGCCGCGGGGGCGCCGGGTTCCCGACCGGCACCAAGTGGCGCTTCGCGGCCGATTCCAAGGACACGCACAAGTACGTGATCTGCAACGCCGACGAGGGGGATCCCGGCGCCTTCATGGACCGAAGCCTGCTCGAAAGCGACCCGCACTCGATCCTCGAGGGGATGGCGCTGGCCGCCTACGCCATCGGCGCCGACGCCGGCTACATCTACGTGAGGGCCGAATACCCGGAGGCCGTCAAGCGGCTCAAGCGCGCCATCGCCCAGGCGACCGACCGCGGGCTGCTCGGCGGCAATATCCTGGGGAAGGGGTTCGATTTCCACATCCGGCTGAAGGAGGGGGCGGGCGCCTTCGTCTGTGGCGAGGAAACGGCCTTGATCGCTTCCATCGAGGGGAAGCGCGGCATGCCCAGGGTGAGGCCCCCCTTCCCCGTCGAATCGGGGCTCTGGGGCCACCCCACCTGCATCAACAACGTCGAAACCCTGGCCAACGTGGCCTGGATCATCCTCAACGGCGCCGCCGCCTTCAACTCCCTGGGGACGGAGGGATCGAAGGGGACCAAGGTCTTCGCCCTGGCCGGCAAGGTCAAACATGGCGGGCTGGTGGAAGTCCCGATGGGAATGACCATCAACGAAGTCATCTACGACATCGGCGGCGGCACGCTCAGCGGCGGGCCGTTCAAGGCCGTCCAGATGGGGGGCCCCTCGGGGGGCTGCATCCCGGCCGCGCTGGGCGCCACCCCCATCGACTACGAACATATCACCGCGACCGGGGCCATCATCGGGTCGGGGGGCATGGTCGTCATGGACGAGACCACCTGCATGGTGGACGTGGCNNTCCGGGGGCTGCATCCCCGCGCACCTGCTGGATCTGCCCATCGACTACGCATCCCTCCAGGAAGTGGGGGCCATGATGGGTTCCGGCGGCATGGTGGTCATGGATCAGGCCACCTGCATGGTGGACGTGGCCCGCTTCTTCCTCTCCTTCACGCAGAACGAGTCGTGCGGCAAATGCACCTTCTGCCGCGTGGGGACCAAGCGCATGCTCGAGATCCTCGACCGCATCTGCGCCGGGAAGGGGAAGGACGAGGACATCGCCCTGCTGTCGGAACTCGGGGAGCAGATCAAGTCGAGCTCGCTCTGCGGCCTGGGACAGAGTGCGCCCAACCCGGTGCTCACCACCCTGCGCTACTTCCTCGACGAATACCACGCCCATATCCGGGACCACAAATGCCCGGCCAAGTCGTGCCTCGCCCTGGTGGAGTTCGCCATCATCCCGGAAAAGTGCATCGGGTGCGGGCTCTGCATCGCGGCCTGCGCCGTGGGGGCCATCACGGGGGAGAAGAAGCAGCCGCACACCATCGAGGACGCCAAATGCATCCGTTGCGGCAAGTGCATCACGGTGTGCAACGTGGGAGCCATTGAAAAAAGATAGGGGCGGGGTCCGCGCGACCACGCCCATACAAGGATACGGGTAGGAAGATGGCACTAGATATCGAAAAAAAGACGCTTCGAGTGGAACTGACGATCAACGGCAGGAAAGTGTCGGGGGAAGCGGGCCAGACCATCCTGGACGTGGTGCGCGCCCACCAGATCGACGACATCCCCACCCTGTGCCACGATCCCAGGCTGGAACCGTACGGCTCCTGCTTCCTGTGCGTCGTGGAGGTCAAGGGCTCGCCCCGGCTGCTCCCCTCGTGCGTGACCCGGATCCGCGACGGCATGGAGGTCACCACCCGGAACCCCCGGATCGTCACTTCGCGCAAGACGGCCCTGGAACTCCTCCTCTCGGACCATTACGCCGACTGCGTGTGCCCCGGCCAGCGCGCCTGTCCCGCCGGGGTCGACATCCAGGGCTACCTGAGCCTCTCGGCCCTGGGATACCACGAAGAAGCGCTCGACCTCATCCGTGAACGGAACCCGCTCCCGGTGGTGTGCGGCCGCGTCTGCGTCCGCAAGTGCGAGGTCGAATGCCTGCGCAACCAGGTGGACGAGCCGGTCGGCATCAACTTCGTCAAGCGCTACGTCGCCGAGAGCCACGGCACCCCGCCCCGTAAACCCGTCGATGTCGCCGATTCCGGCAAGAAGGTGGCCGTCGTCGGGGGAGGGCCGGGGGGACTGAGCTGCGCCTATTACCTGGCCCGGCGCGGGCACCGGGTGACGATCTTCGAATCCCTCCCCAAACTGGGGGGAATGCTGCGCTACGGCATTCCCGAATACCGGCTGCCGCGCAAGGAGCTGGACGCCGAGATCCAGGGGATCCTCGATCTCGGTATCCGGGTGGAAACCGGCAAGGCCCTCGGCAGGGATTTCACTCTCGGGGGTCTGCGCGGCGTGGGGGGGTATGACGCGGTATTCGTCGCCCTCGGCGCCCCGCTCGGCAAGAAGATGGGGATCGAAAACGAGGACTCCGTCGTGGGGGTCAGTTCCGCCCTCGACTTCCTGCGCGACTGCGAACTGGATGGGAAGCCGGAACTCAAGGGGAAGGTGGTGGTCGTCGGGGGCGGAAACAGCGCCATCGACGCCGCCCGGACCGCCCTGCGCTGCGGCGCGGAGAGCGTGACGATCGTCTACCGCCGGACCCGCACCGAGATGCCGGCGCACCACGAGGAAGTCGACGCGGCGGAAGCGGAGGGGGCGAAGCTCGAACTGCTGGCGGCGCCCCTGGAACTGGTCGCGGAGGACGGCAGGCTGCGGGCGCTGCGCTGCCAGCGCATGGAACTCGGCGAGCCCGACGCGAGCGGGCGGCGCAAGCCGGTCCCGATCCCGGGAGCCGTGGTCGACATCGAATGCAGCTACGTCTTCGCCGCCATCGGGCAGGACACCGACCTCTCGGCCCTGGAAGGGGATCCCGAGGAAGCGCGCCCGGCGGCCAACCGCTGGTCCACCCTGGAAGCGGACACCGCCACCATGGAATCGAGCGTCCCGGGGGTTTTCACCGGCGGCGACGTGGTGCTGGGCCCCTCGACCGTCATCGACGCCATCGCCCACGGGCGCAGGGCGGCGCTCGCCATTGACCAGTACCTCACCCGCGGGGAGGCCGTCGGCCCCGAGCCCGACTTCAAGAGCAGCCGCGATTTCTTCGGCGAGATCCCGAAGGAAACCTTTGCGACCGTGGAGCGCGAACCGCGCAGCCGGATGCCCGAACGGGAGGCGGCGGAGCGCATACGCGACTTTGCCCAGGTGGAAATGGGCCTGGACGAACCACACACGAAGCACGAGGCGGGGCGCTGCATGGAATGCGGCTGCAAGTCGGTCTTCCAATGCGATCTGAAGCGCTACGCGGGGGAATACGGCGTGGACCTCGCGCGCCTCACCGGGGAGGTGCGCCGGCACAAGGTCGACCGGAGCCACCCGCTGATCTCGCTCGACCCCAACAAGTGCATCCTCTGCAGCCGCTGCATCCGGACCTGCTCCGACATCGTGGGAATGGGCGTCCTGGGCTTGGTCGGCCGGGGGTTCGACACCACCGTCCGCCCGGCGCTTGGAAAGTCGTTGGCCGAAAGCGACTGCATCGCCTGCGGCGCCTGCGTCGAAACCTGCCCCACGGGCGCCCTCGAGGCCCGGTTCCAGTACAGCCGGCAGGGGCCGTGGAAAACGACCCAGGTCCCCTCGGTCTGCACCTTCTGCTCGGTCGGCTGCCGACTCGACCTGAACGTGGCCGCCGACGGCCTCCTGTGGGCGACCGCCCCGAAGACGCTGGACGACGGCCGGGGCGAACTCTGCCGGAAGGGGCGCTTCGGCACCGGCCTCCTCCAGGGGTCCGACCGCCTGAAGCGGCCGCTGGTACGCAAGAACGGCAAGCTGGAGGAAACCGGCTGGGATGAGGCCCTCGCGGCGGCCGCCGCGACCTTGAACAGGGGGGTGAAAAGCGACGGCGCCGAATCGGTCGCAATCCTGGCGGCTCCCCGGATGACGATCGAGGAATCGCTCCTGGTCGCCCGCATCGCCGACGCCCTGGGGACGGACCAGGTCGGCAGTTACGGCCGCTCCCGGCGCGGCGGCCCCCGCCGCGACCTGGACGGGATCCTGGGCCGGACGGCGTCCACCTGCACGATGGAAGACCTGGCCGGCGCCGATCTCATCCTCCTCGCCGGAGCCGACCCGGGCGCCACGCACCCCGTGCTGGGGATGGCCGTCAGGCGGGCGCTCGGCGCCGGGGCGGAGATGATCGCGGTCAACTCCGCCCCGATCGACCTGCTGCGCCCCGAGGACCTCTGGCTGGACGCGCGCCGCGGCACCGCCGGCCTCCTCTACGGGACGATGCTCGCCCGGGTCCTCGGCCGGCCGGAAGCCGGTGCCGGAATTCAGGGGCTCGAGGCGCTCCGCAAATCGGTGGCGGCGCTGACTCCGGAGAAGACGGCCGAGGTTTCCGGGGTGGCAGCGGCCAAGATCCAATCCGCCGTGGACCGGATCGCGCGCGCCCGGAAGATCGTCGCCGTCTACGACCTGGACGACACGCTTGAACGGTCGTGCGACGACCTCAAGGCGCTCGCCCAGCTCCTGGCCCTCACGGGCCACCTCGGGCACCCGGGCGCGGGCCTGCTCCTGCTTCAATCGGACTGCAACAGCGTCGGGGCCCGGCTGGCGGGCATCGACCGCGCCCTCTCCCCCGACCGGATGCGGACAGCCCTGGTCCTGTTCGAGAACCCGTTCGGCGATTTCTGCGCGCACCGGGAGCTGGGCGGCGTCGGGTCGCTGGTGGCAATCGACCATTTCCTGACCGAAACCGCGCGGGCGGCCGAGGTGGTGCTCCCGGCGGCGACCCTGGCCGAAAGCGCGGGGACCGTCGTCAGCTTCGACGGTCGGATCGGCAGGGTCGACAGGGCGAGCCGCCCTGCGGGCGGCATGGCCAACGTGGACATCCTGGCCCGGCTGGCGGCCGCGCTGGGAGCTCCGGCGCCCGCGACCGACCCGGCCGCACTGCGCCGGGATCTCTCCACCGCGCTGGGGATCGACGCCACGGAGCTGGAAAGCCTCCGCAAGCGGGGAGCCGCCTGGCCGGCCGGCGCCGTCGTGGTCCGGAGCCTGGAACCGATCAGGATCGACACCACGGCGTCGACAGCCAGCATCCATACCTACGCCACCCTGGACGCAGTCCTGGAGAAGAAGCTTGCGGAATTGGAGTAAGCGTTAGATTGTAGTCGGCAGCCGGCGGGCCCCACCCAACCGCCGGCTGCCGTCGGACTCTCCAGGGTGGATCGGCTTTTCCTCGAAAGGACTTCTTCGACAGGTTCGCGTGATTCATCAGGATGCGGTGGGGGTTCATCGCCGGGCTGCTCCTTGCCACCTTCTTCTGCCGGCCGGATGTTCGCCGCCGACCTCCCATACGACCGCATCCTCGCCAAGGCGCCGGTGGTAAAATCGGGCTGGGACCTGTCGCGCAGCCCCCTCCCCCGCTGCCTCGTCAACACCGCCGGGAATTCGTGCACGGGAGCCCCTCCGGGCGGGGGCGGCCCAGCCGAGCAGCTAGAGTCCGTTATTTCCAATGTTTACTATGATTTGCTCTGGTCCGTCCCCAAAGATAGATAAGCTTGACCACGGGGACCCGCGGGTAAGGGAACGGCTGTTCGCCTTCCTCCGTCCGCACGAGGCCGAATGCCTGCTCATCACCGGGAACCTGAAAAACCGTTTCCCGGGAACCCACCTCTATGCCGCCGGGCGGCGGGGGGAGTGGCTGGGGGTGGGCGGATACTACGAAGAACCGCAGGCGGTCGTGCTCGGGGCGGCGGGCGACGAAACGGCGCGCGCGCTCGCGGCGGAACTGGCCCGGCGCCATCCGGACCTCCAGAGCCTGTGCGCCCCGGCGGGGCCGGCCGATGCCGCCTGCCGCGTTCTGGCCGGGATGGGGTGGACGTGTGTAGGAGACCCGCGCTACCTACTGATGGAGCTCGACGAACTTCCCCCGCCGCAGCGGTTCGAGGACCGGGTCCGGCCCATCCGGCTCGGGGACCATCTCCGGGTCGTGAAGCTCCTGCGCTGGATCCACGACCGCCCGCAGGAAGCCCCGGTGACCGAACGCGAACTCCGGGCGGTGCAGATGAACCCCCTCTGCCTGGTGCTGGACGACGGCTCCGGAGCCGTCGCCACCGCCCAGACCAACGGCATGGGGATCGAAGCCTTCCAGGTCCTGGGGGTCGCCACCGACCCGGAGCGCCGCAACCGGGGATATGCCCGGGCGGTTTGCGCCTCCCTGGTCCGGGCGATGTGGAGCCGGGGTGCGCGGCGGGCGGTCCTGTTTATGAAGCGGGACAACTCGGCCGCCCTCGAGTGCTACCGCAACCTGGGCTTCCAGGTCCAGGGGGAATACCGGGTGGCCAGGCTGGTACGGGGCGAAGCGGACGGAAGCGTCCGGGCGATGAATCCGAACTATTCTCCCCGGGAGAGGATGAACCGCGGGGCATGTTCAAACAGAAAAGGAGAGTGAACCCCTGACGGTGACGCGCGACCTGGAAAACGGACCGGGCGCGGGGTTCGCTTTCGTCAAGATGGCCATCGAGCAAGGGGCGGCCGGGGCCATGGAGGAACCGATCGCTTTCCTGATCAACGGCCGCTCCCGGGCCGGAGTCACCGACCCGTTCCTGCGGGGCTTACCCGTCGTCCGCTAGCGCCGCCTGCGGCGCTGAAAGTTCCTTCTGGGCCGGCTGGGGGGACGGTTGCCGCTGTCCTGCGGCACGTTGGCGGCGGCCAGCGGTACGGGGCTGCCGCAACGCGAGCAGTGATAGTTGTCGCGCTGCAGTGCCATGAGCGGGATTCGCGACTGAAAACCGCAGTGCGGGCAGGCGATGTAGGCTTCTCCTCTTGCCATAGTGAACTCCTTTTCTTTCTCACGCGCCCCGGCGCAATCGTCCGGTCTCTCCGGGCGGCGCCGCGGGCGGCGTGTTTGCAGATGATTTCAGACTCCGTCGCTTGGGGATCGGGGGCCGACATGCCTGCGGGATACAAAAAAGGCCGCTTTCCCCTCATAGGAGTCCGCGGCCCGCTCGACCTATGAAATATTCCCAAAGCCCCACAAAAAGGAGAATTATACCCTATCGCGGGGAGAATTCCAAATACCCGTGCGGCGGCCCGGCACCCGACCGGATGCGCCGGGCCGGCATCAGGAAAAAGGGCGCCCGGGACCGAAACCCCGGGCGCCGCATCATTCAGCTTCGACGGACGCCTACGGGGCGCCGTACTGGATCATCAGGAAAAGACCCGATTCGCCCGCGTTCCTCGCGTTGGAATCGACCAGCAGGAATTCCCGCTCCTCCTTGTCCCCCGGCTTCCCCAGGAGCTTGATCTCGATTTCCCTGCTCTGGCCCGGCTCCACGGTGAAGTCCCCGCCGTCATAATAGGCCGTCTTCCCATCCTTGGACCGGATCCCCTTGACAATGAGCGGGAGCGAACCTTCGTTTTTCACGACAAACCGCTGGACCTTCCCCGCGGCCCGCTCCTCCCCCTTGAGGGTCACCCTCCGGGGCTCCACGGAGATCTTGGCCCCGGGGGCTTCCAGGACCTTCCCCTTCACGGCAAATATTTCGATGGTTTCCCGTCCCGGAATCTTGGTGGTCAATGTGACCTTCTTCTCGAAGGGGCCCGGCCGTCCTTCCGTTTCATAGCTGACCTTGAGTTCCGTCTTTTCGCCCGGTTTGAGTGCATGCTTTCCAAGCATGGCCTTGGTGCACCCTCAACTGGTCCTCACGTTGGTGATCTCGACCGTTTCGCTCCCGGTGTTCTGTACGACGGCGGTCACCAGGGCCGTTTCCCCCTCCGGCAGGTCGCCGAAGTCATGGTACTCCGGGGTGGCGGTGAGTTCCCCGCCCCCCGCGTCCGCATGGACGATGGGCACCGCGAACGCCAACAGGGTCGCCATCCCCAGGGCGGCCATTGCCGATTTCCCGTATTTCATGCAGCTCTCCTTGTCTGGGTCCGGGGTCCCCTGCTCAGTTTGCGCCGTGAATCCCCTTGGTCTTTTCCTCGTAGTTGAATCCCGGGTCCTGGTCTTCGGTGTGGCACTGCCGGCAGGCCTCTTCACCCACCTTGCCGGCCGGCTTGACCCCCATCGGGTCCTCCACATGCCCTCCGCCGGCGCCGTGGCAGGCCTCGCACTGCACCCCGGCCATTTCGGGAGTCAGTTCATAGTCGATGAAGCCCCCATCCTTCTCGTACCCGGTGACATGGCACTTGACGCACCCGGGAAGGTTCTCCTGCTCCGTCTTTTTGAGGCTCTCGAGCGCCTCGGCGTGCCGCGTGGTCTGCCAGCCCTCCGCCTTGTCCGAATGGCAGGGGGCGCACCTTTCCCACCCTACATAGGCGGCCGACGGCTCCGAATGCGTCCAGGCGGCCCCCCCTGCCACCGCCGCCAGCAACAGGGACAAACACCATTTCATCCTCATACGCTTTTCCACCTCCACCGGCGCCTACTTCTCCACCGGGTAGCCCTTGGCACGCCACTCCTTGATGGAAGGATCCGCCAGTATTTTGACGTTTTCGTACCCCATTTGGAAGAGCTGCCGGGCGAAATCGGCGCTGTCCGCCTCCCCGGGACCACAGTCGCAGTAAGTGACGATCAGCTGGTCCGTCGGCAGTTCCCAGACATCCTCGAGCGGGACCTGGGTCCGCCAGGGGATCGAGAGGGCGCCCTTGATGTGCCCCTCGGCGTAAGCATCCTTGGGCTGCACGTCGATCACCGTCACCGGGGTCCCCTCGTCCATCATCTGCTTCAGCTCCACGACGCCGATGCGGGGGATCTCCTCAGCCGCGGCGGACGCCGCCCCACCCAGGGCCACCAGGAAAACACCGGCCACCCATCCTGCAAGCAACCTTCTCATATTCCCTCCGATCCATGATCTCATAATCGCTCCCTTCCGTCCCCCGGCAAACCGCGTCCCGGCGGATGGGCCGGCATCCATGAAAATGGGATGCGTCCGCCCGCCACCAGGTTCATTCCCGCCGCGGGTCACCGCCACGTCGCATAGGATATTTCATCTTTCATGAAGTGTTTATTGTAAATACGGGAATCTTCGTCGGTCAAGCGAATTGTACGGATTGCACCGCCGTCCTTGCCCGCGTGAAAATTTTTGAAAATCGGACCCGGGGGAGTTTGCCTGGCACGGGTTCGCTCCCGGGCATTATAGTCGCCCTTGGGTTACGCAGTCTGTTTATGGAGATTTTAAGCGGCGCCGCCCTTCACGGCCGACGCGCCGCGGGTATGCGGACACCACCGGACCGGCCGCTTCGTCCCGCCCGGCCGCAACGGCGGGTCCCGGGGACATTCCTCCATTCCCGGGGCCTTACCCGCCCGTTCGAGGCTATTCCATTGGTCCACCACCCCACTGGTCAGGCAGGAAAAATCGCCGGCGGACAGGCGCTTCAATGACCGCTCCCCATGACCGTGTCCCTTCTCCCGGATCCCCTCCTTTCAGGGGTTCGGGTCGTCCACCCGGCAGGCGCCAAGCTTGTCCCTGAGCACCCGGGTCTTTTTGAAGCGCTTTCCGAACACCGGAGCGCTTCCACGAAATGGCGGGTACAAGCGAACTTGGTGTCTACGACCTAGACGGTTTTCCGCTCCAGGCTCCCGGCCCGCGGCGCCATCGGCATCCGTTTGATCGGGGCGAGGATGCCGCGCGGGTTGAGCACCGCCGTCCGGTCTTCCCATCAGGCGATCAGATCCTGGGCCCGCATCAGCCGGTCGCGGACCCGGACACCGTTCGGGCATTGTACGGCACACTCGGTGCAGTCGCTACAGCGGATCGAGCGGATTCCGGGCGCGAGTTCCCGGTAGTGGGTCACCGCCTGGTACAGGCTGCCGGCGAAATCGTAGTAGGCGAGATAGCGCAGGACGTCGGCGACCGGCACCCCCCTGGGGCACTTGCCGTCGCATTGGAAGCACATGCGGCAGTAGTCGGGCCGTATGCGCTCGCCGGCGGCGAACAGCAACCGCTCGTCGGCAGGGGTGTAGGGTTCCGCCATAGCCCTCACGTTCATGTCCAGTTCGGCGATGGAGTTCATGTTGGGGATCGTGGTCCCGATGGCGGGGTTCGACAGCACCCACTTGATCCCGGCCAGCGGGCCTTCTCCCTCACTCTTCTCCTTCTTGGGCGCCCCCGCTCCTCCCCTTCCCATGTTGAGCCCGGTAAGCGCCACGACCACCTTCATCGCCACCACCCCGATCCCGGCGGCCGCCAGCTTCTGCACCGCCTTTTCCCGAAAGCCCGAGCCGATGGCATAGCTGTAGGTCGTCTGCATGACGTCGAACACCTTGGCATCGAGGAAGAAATCGACCATGGCATTCGGGTTGTGGCAGCTGAAGCCGATGAAGCGCGCCTTGCCCGACTCCTTGCACCGGACCATGGCTTCGAGCGCCTCGTCCGGGATGCGCGCCGGGGTGTCGCGCGCGTGCAGGTGCCAGACGTCCACGTAATCGGTCCCCAGCACCTTGAGGCTGGTATCGAGGTCCTGCAGGATCTCCTCCTTTTTAGTGGATCCCGACTTGGTGGAGATGTGGATCTTCTGGCGCTTCCCCCGGATGCAACGGGCGAAGATCGCCTCGCTCTCACGGTAGTCGCGGGAAGTGTCGTAATAGTTGATCCCATAATCAAGGGCGCGGCCCACGACCTCGACGTTCGGCTCGTAACCGATCCCGTAGCCGACCCCCGTGACTTTGAGCCCGGTCCGCCCCAGAGTCCTGTAGGTCAGCTGGGGCGGGTCCTTCGGCCGGGGGGTGTCTGAACCGGCGGCGGCCAGGCCGACCGCCGGCAGGGCCAGCCCGGCCCGCAGGAATTCTCTCCGTGATCTATCCGCATTCATGACAGCCTCCTGCATTAACGGGCTGCGCCGGCCTGCCCCGCTTCTCAAGCAGGGCGGCCACCGGCTGCATCCCCATCCTTTCCAGGGCATCCCGCGTGGGAGAGCCGTTTTCCTACCCCTCGAACTTCCGGGTCATGAAATCTTCGACCCGGGCCCGATCCAGCGTCCGCCCCTCCCCGGTCGCGCAGGTCCACTTGCCATCGACCACCATCGGCACAATATGGCCGGGGAACTTCTTGTCGCAGATGTAATCGGGAAAGACATCCATGTCCCGGTGTCTCCCCTGCAGTACCCGGAGCGCCCGGTCCAGAGAGTGGATCCTGCAGCCGAGTTCCATCGATTCAGCGAAGGGTCCGATTGTCGCCGGTCACGGCGTTCCAGAACCGCGGCTCCGCGTGCGGGGTCGCGCCGCGCCGGTCGGCAGTGTTGTCGGTGAAGGTGACCGGCCAGCGCCAGCCGCACACAATCTCTTATTGGAGACCTTTTCTTTTATATGCAACCATGCTGGAATAAGCCCGCAGGGGAGTCAAGCGAAATTGCCCGCGCCTTCCCCGGACCGCGCGGATGCGAAATCGCGCGCGATTTTCCGCGTTGCGGCCCATAATAATAAGAGGAACGCACGCGCACGCACCCGAAGGCGCCGGCGTCATCCAACGGAGTTTTCGCTCATGGACCTGAAAAACAAGGCGGCGGTGGTCACGGGGAGTTCGGCGGGGGTGGGCCGGGCGGCGGCCCTCAAGTTCGCCGAGCGGGGGTGCTCGGTCGTCATCAACTATAACCGCAGCCTCGCCGAAGCGGAGGACGCGGCCGAGCGGTGCCGCGCGCTGGGCGCCAAGGCGGTGGTGGTGCAGGCCGACGTGTCGGTGGAAGCCGATTGCCGGCGCCTCGTCCAGGAGGCCGTGGACGCCTTCGGGCGCCTGGACGTCCTGGTGAACAACGCCGCCGTCACCCGCTTCGTCGAATTCGGCGACCTCGAGGCGCTTTCGGAGGACGTCTGGCTCGAAATCCTGCGCACCAACCTGATGGGCAACTTTTTCTGCACCCGCGCGGCGGTCCCCCACATGAAGCGGGCCGGGGAGGGGGCCATCGTCAACGTGGTCTCCATCGCGGGGTTTTTGGGGCACGGCAGCTCCATCGCCTACTCCGCCTCCAAGGCCGCAGTCATCAACATGACCAAGTGCCTGGCCCGCACCCTCGGCCCGGAAATCCGGGTGAACGGGATCGCCCCCGGCGGGATCGACACCCGCTGGCTGCGCCGCGGGCTCGGGGAGGAGGAATTCGGCCGCGTCGTCCAATCGGTGCGCGACACGACGCCCCTCGAAGTCCTGGCGACCCCCGAGGAGGTCGCCGACGCCATCCTCTGGCTGGCCGAGGGGGCGAGCATGATGACGGGGGAAACGATCAAATTCGACGGGGGCCAGCACCTCGGCGGCAAGAGCGGACTGCGCCGGCGGTAATGCCCCCCGGCTTCACAACAAGGAAGGAGAGGTTGGCATGGAAGGATCGAAATACGGCAAGTACATCGTCACCGACCTGATTGTCCCGGAAGAGAAGCGGAAGATCGAAACCGCCTACTCCAGCTACGCCCGGCGCATCCTCTGGATGGACGAAAACGTGGTGCAGGGGGCTTTCCACATGAACACCGCCTGGTACCTCCGGGCGGCCGAAACCCTCGAAGACCGGCCCCACGTCCACGACGCGGACGAAATCATCGGGTTTTTCGGCAACGATCCGGACCACCCCTACGACCTCGGCGCCGAAATCGAAATGTGGCTGGAGGATGAAAAACACGTCATCACCCGCAGCGCGCTCCTGTTCGTGCCCGCGGGAATGAAGCACTGCCCCCTGATTCTCCGGCGCGTCGACCGGCCGGTCTTTCACTTCACGACCGTCCCGGGCGGCCGTTACATCAAGGAAGACTAGTAAGGGCCGGCAGAAACGTTTGCGTTTTGGCACGGGTGCCGGGGGTAGACGCGCGGCTCCTCGACGATGGCGATCCGGCGCCATCGTCGAGGGGCGGCAACAAGGCGCACGCCTGCCTGCCGCCGCGCACGCAGGGCGGTCGTTGGTCTCCAAAGGCCCGGAAATCGCAGGAATGAACCCCGGCCCGCGCAGCCGGCGGCCGCGGCGGCGGTCTGAAAAACGAGGGCTCCATCCTCGTGGCCGCCGGGAGACCCGGAGTGTGGATCGGGCATCACCAGGGCGCGGGCGGGACCGGATCCCGCCCGCGCCGGATTGCGCAAGCGGCTAACCCAGCTTGCCCCGCGTCTGGAGCAGGTCAGCCACTTTCCCGAGATTCATCTTTTCAAGGGTGTCCCGTTTCGGGTATCCGTTCTCCGGATTGTACCCCTCGAACTTGTAGAACCGGGTCTTGAAGTCCTCGACCTTGGCGCGGTCCAGCGTGCGCCCGGTCCCCTTGGCGTATTGCCACCGGCCGTCGATGTACATGGTCATGTCGTGCCCCACGCTCGGCCTGTCGTAGATGTAGTCGGGGAAGACCTCCATGTCGCGGTGCCGCCCCTGCAGCGTCCAGATGGAGCGGTCGAGGGTGTAGATCTTGTGCCCCAGCTCCATATAGTCGGCAAACGTCCGGTTGTCCCCGGTCACGGCGTTCCAGAACTTCGGTTCCGCCTCGGGCGTCGCCCCGCGACGGTCGGCGGTGTTGTTGGTGATGCACATCGGCCAGCGCCAGCCGCAGAAGCCGCCCGCCCCGATCCAGAATTTTTCGTAGTGCTTGATCCAGGCGACCTGCTTGACCTTGGAGTCGGAGTAGATCCCGGTCGGCCCATCGCTGTGGTCGACCATGAAGGGATCCCCCTGGTAGGGGACCATCGCGTCGGTGTAGAGCCGCGAGACCTCCTCGGCCGTCAGGTAGGGGTCGCCCGACCATGCCATCCAGTGGATGGGGTAGTTGGACATCTGGTGCAGCATCAGGTCGCGCTCCCCCAGCAGCGAACCGAAGCCCCACTCCGCCTCGATGGCCGGGTCGTAGTGGTTGGCCGTCCCCCAGTAGGCCAGGCTCAGGGTGCCGTCGTTGACGTCCTGGTCGTAACGCCCGATCTTCTTCGCGAAGCGGGCGCACGCCTCGGCCAGGTCGTCCCCGATCCCCTCCCGGTAGGCGATCGCCCTCATCACCGCTTCGGCGTAGGCGAAGGTCCCGGGGCGGTCGAGCGGCAGGTCGGTGTCGATCTGCTTCCCCTTGCCGAGGATCCCTTTTTTGTGGAGGGCTTCCAGGTAAGACAGGAGCGGCATCAGCTGCCAGTGGCCGAGGCCGTACTTCTGCATCAGGTCGTTCCCCTGGCGGGTGAACTTGACCGAGCCGTTGACCGTGATGACCATCGTGCCGGCGCAGACCGATTCGTTGCTGTCTCCCGTGGCCAACCGCATCCGGCAGCCGCGCGGGCAGGAGGCGCAGGCGGCCGCGCGCGCCGGGGTGAGGGGGAGTTCGCGGTTGAGCACGTTCCCCCCGCTCGGCCGGCCGCTGATCAGGGCGTAGGGGCCGCCGGCGCCGAAGCGCTCCGCTTCGCGGGGATTGTCCACGTCCCACTGGAACTGGCGGAACCAGAGCCGGGCGGCCATGAAGGCCTTGGGGTCGGCGATCGGAACGTCGCCCGTCCCGATGGCGCTGATGGCCTTTAGCTTCTTGGAGCCGAAAACGCCGCCGAACCCGCACAGGGCCGCCTGTGAACCGGGGCCGTGCAGCAGCGCGCCCATCCGGCTCCGGTTTTCCCCCGCCGGGCCGCAGCAGACGACGGCGGGGGACTGGGTGGTCTCCTGGTCCCGGGCCAGCTCGGCCCACTCGCCGTATCGGAGGCCGGGCATCACGCGGCGGGAGATCTCCTCCTGCGTGTCCCAGGTGTCCATCCCCCAGATCCCTTTGGCGCTCTCGATGGTGACCTTGTCGTTGACGATGTTGATCCAGACCGGGTCGTCCGCGGCGCCTTCCACGACGATGCCGTCCCACCCGGCGAATTTCAGCTGGGCCGTGAAGCGCCCCCCGAAGTTGCTGTGGGCGAACCATTCGACCGGGTAGAGCATCGGCCCCATTCCCTGGACTTCACAGCGCCCCGAGCCGGGCATGAAGGTGCCGGAGAAGGGGGAGGCCATCATGATGATGAGATTGCGGGGATCGAAAGCCTCGAACGGCAGCTGGTCGCCGACGAGATCAAAGAAGATGGCGGAGCCGATGCCGTGCCCGCCGCCGAATTCCTCGTACTTGGCCGTGTCGATGGTGCCGATGGTCCGGGTCGAGAGATTGACCCGCAAGATCTTGCCCGTATATCCGCCTTTCATGCTATTCCCCTCCCCCGACTTTCCACACCGGATTCCGTTTCGGCTCGATGGTGCTGTTGTCCACCAGCCCCAGGTTGTACCAGTGGTCGTTGCGCAGGTTCACGTCGTACCCCTCCGTCTCCTTCTGGTCGGGCATTTCGGCGACGAATCGGATCGCCTTCATCGGGCAGCTCTCCACGCACGCCTGCTTCCCCCCCGGCCCCCCTTTCTCGTCCCAGTACGGGGTGTCGAGGCAGAGGTCGCATTTGGACGACTTCCCCTTGCCGTCGATCATGACCCATACCGTGCGGTGCGGCTGCTGCGGGCACATCTTGAGGCACGTCTTGCAGCCGATGCATTTGGCGCTGTCGATGCGGCGCACGTTGCCGTTTTCGGTGTCGACGTAGGCGGCGCCCACCGGGCAGCTCTGCACGCAGACCGGCACCTTGCACTGGCGGCAGGGGGCCATGATGACGTCCCCGGGGAACTTGCCGAAGGAGTCCTGCATGATCTGGATGCGCGCGCGGGACAGGTTCTGCACCCCGTAATGGACCAGCGAACAGGAGAGCATGCAGGTGGTGCACCCCGCGCATTTCCTGCTGTCGTAGACCAGGTACCCCTTCGACGCGGGATAGGTGGCGGCGGCCGGTGCGGCGGCCGGCACCGCGGCGGCCGCGGCCGGGGTCACGGCAACCAGGGCGTCGACGGCGACCACGGCTCCCCCCGTGACCAGGAAGTCGCGCCGGGACAGCCGCTTTTTGGGGGCTGCCTCTCTGTTCAGGGCTTTTTTGTCATCAGCCATAAACGGCTCCTTTGCGTAGCGTGCCATTGTGATATCCCCGCCGACGGGGATCGCTCCCCTTCCGTCGCCGAGGGGTTTCTGCTATCTGACTATAAACCCCGGCCGGAAGGCAACCGGAAAACTTTCCCCGTCCTCCACTCCGCTATGCCCGGCCCGGCAAATCCCCGCGTTAATCGTTGGTGCTTTTTGCTGCATATCATGTCATAATGATGATTAGTAAACCAAATTGAGCGTTGGCGATCAGCTATGCAGGTGATGTCCATTGAAGATCTGGCGGCATACCTGGGTATTTCCAGGCGCACGATCTACAAATACATCGCCGAAGGCAACTGCCCCCCGTACATCAGGCTCAGCAGCAAAAACATCTGCTTCGACCGCAGCGATGTGGACGCCTGGCTGGAAGGGAAAAAGGTATATCCGCGCCCGGAGGGGAAGCGTCTTCCCGGGCGGAAAGGAGACGGTCGATAAGCATATTGCCGGCCTCGGCGGGACCGGGTGCGTCTTAGTCAGTCGCGCAGGTATCGATCGCGGCGCTGAGGTGGACCGTGCCGATTCGCTGGCCTCGTCCGGTTGATGGTGCGGAAACTGACCCCAACGGCCGCAAGAACAAGCGGCTGCGGCCGGGGGTGAACCAACCGGCGTAGGAATCGGAGCGGTCCCGCATGCACACGCCGCAAACGGGAGTGCGCAATCCGGGATCCTCGTCTTGAGACCTGGAGAGCATCGCGCGGATGAGTCCGGCCGCATTTGCCGGAGAGGAGGCGCAGGGGGAAAAACCGGTCGAACCATGTTAACCATGTTCGGAAGCGGGGACTCATCCAGTATATTGATAAAGCATAAACCTGATAGGATGGACACAACCTGATTCGTTGGAAAGCGAGGAACCATGCTGCGGAAAAAGAGCATCTATAAATGTGAACTTTGCGGAAACATCGTCGAGAGCCTGTGGAACGGGAAGCCGCCCATTTCCTGCTGCGGGCAGCCGATGCAGGAACTCGTCGCCGACACCGTCGACGCGGCCAGGGAAAAGCACGTGCCGGTGATCGAGAAGAACGGAAACAAGGTGACCGTCAAGGTCGGCAGCGTCGCGCATCCCATGCTGCCCGAGCATTACATCCTTTTCGTGGAACTCCTCGTAGGGGACAAGGTGCTGCGGCACGATTTCAAGGAAGGGGACACCGTCGCCGAAGCTGTTTTCATGGTGGAAGACCCGAACGCACCGATGACGGCCAGGGAGTACTGCAACCTGCACGGCCTCTGGGCCACCAAATAAAAAACGGGGACGGACCAGGGCATATTATTGATTTAAAACAAGATGTTCTGGTCCGTCCCCAAAATGATTCCTCCCTTCCCCATTCCATCCCCCACCGACTCCCGGGCCGTCGTGGTCCGGCGCCGCTTTTGATCATCCCCGGCAAAAGACCGCGGGAGCGTGGAAAACACGCCCGCAAGACCTCACTTTTTGACCCAAAACCGACGTTCGGTAGTACAATCGGCTGAACGGAGCACGCAATCCATCCCATTCATGGAGCGACGCCATGGCAGACATCGCGGGGAGCAACGGACAGAGAAAGGAATTCAGGGCGGTCGGCGCGGCCAACGTCCCCGGCAGGCTTTCCTATCCCATCGCCACCGGCATGGCCAAATTCGGCAGCGACGACGTCGTCCCCGGCATGCTGCACGCCAAATTCCTCCGCAATCCCCACGGCCGGGCCAGAATCGTGCGGATGGACACGCGCCGGGCGCGCGCGCTCAGCGGCGTCGTCGACATCGTCACCTGGGAGGACCCGGAGATCCAGGCAATGGACAAGGCCCTGCGGGAGCCGATGCTGAGCAACGAATCGGACACCGAAAACGAGGAGATCGGCGCCGTGGTCGTCGCCGAGACCGAGGACATCTGCGAGGAGGCGCTCCGGCTGATCGAGGTGGAGTGGGAGGTCCTCCCCCCGATCGTCGACCCGCGCGACAGCCTGAAGCCAGGCGCCCCCTTCGTCCGGATCGATCCGAAGGCGATGGCCTCCAAGCCGTTCACCACCGGGGACGTCGAGGCCGGCTTCCGCGAAGCGGACCAGGTATTCGAATTCGACTGGACGCAGTCGCTCATGGCCTCCCATATCCCGAACCCGAACGGGAGCCTCTCCTGGTGGGCCCAGGCCCCGCTGGGCCCCCCCGGGCCGAGCCTGTACGTGCAGGGGATCCCCCCCACCTGGGGGGCCTACGAACTGCGCCCCGCCTACGGCGTCACCTTCGACCGGCTGCACCGCGGCACCACCTTCCAGGGGGGGAAGTACTGCGACTGGATGCTCCGGCGCGCGTCGCTCGTCACCCCGCTGCTGGCCAAAAGGACCGGGCGCCCGGTCCGGTGCATGAACACGCGCCAGAACGATTTCTACTCTTCGAACCCGCAGCGGTACATGCACGTGAAGATCGGGTTCAGGAATGACGGCACCATCACTGCGGTCAGTGAACGCACCATCTCCGACATGGGAGCGCCCGGCGTCCGGGCCCGTCCCTACGCCATGGGGGCGTTCGAGGCGATGTTCAGCCCCTTCAACACCACCCGTTGCAAGAACCTCCACAGCGAGGCCCAGGCGGTCTTCACCAATTCGGCCAAGTCGACCGGGAGCCAGACCTCCCCCTTCAACTGGGACGCGATGACGATCGCCGAGCAGATCATCGCGGAAAAACTCGGGATGGACGTAATCGACGTCGCGCTCAAAAACGTGCACGGCCCGTCGTCCCAGGACGACCCGGGCGTCCCCCCGGGGCTGCTGGAGTGCATAGAGAAGGGGAAGAAGCTGATGGGGTGGAAGTGGCACCCGGCCGGGAGCCGGCGCCTCCCCGACGGGCGGATGCACGGGTACGGCTTCCGCTACGCCCAGTCGCCGCGCCACGCCCAGGCCCCCTACACGGCCACCGTCACCATCCAGGGGGACAACAAGGTGTACGTGCCGCTCAAGGGGCCCTGGATGGGGGTCTACGCCGCCGACGCCTGCGCCCTGGTCGTCGCCGAGGAGATGGGGGCCCGGATCGAGGACGTGATCCTCCAGTACGACAACAAGGCGTTCTTCACCCCGGTCGGAGGGGGGAGTGACGGCACCACCGCCTCGGCGTGGGTCATGAAGGAGGCGGCCGTGGCATGCCGGAAGCTCCTGCTGGAACTGGCCGCTGCCAAGATGAAGGCCAGGCCGGAGGATCTCGATACCAAGGACACCATGGTTTTCCTCAAGTCCGACCCGAGCCGGAAGATCCCGTTCGGCCAGTTTATCGCCGACGAGGGCTTCGGCGACCACGACAAGGACATAGCCGCGACCTTCTTCGGCCGCCCCCCCGAGACGACCTGGCACCAGGGGGGGAAGGTGCTCGACGTCATGAACGCGAGCTTCTGCGAAGTGGCCGTGGACACCGAGACCGGCGCGGTCGAGGTGACCCGGTTCGTGGTGGCGTGCGACCCCGGCAAGGTGCTCCGGATGACGTCGTTCGAGGGGCAGCTGCACCAGGCGATGTTCTTCAGCCAGGGGGGCGGCCTTTCGGAGGAGTTCGTCTACGACAAGGCCAGCGGGGTGAAACTCAGCACCAACATGATCGAGTATAGGAAGCCTACGATCCTCGACCTGGGGCCGATCGAGACCTGTGCCGTGGAGAGCCGGTCCGGAAACGCCTGCTACGGCGCCTCCGGCATCAGCCACTGCATGGCAGCCCCGCAGCTCCCGGTTTGTGCCGTGGCCAACGCCATCGGCAAGTGGATCGAGCCCCCGATAACCCCGGACAAGGTGCTCCGGGCGCTCGGAAAAGCCTAGGAGTGGAGAGGACCCACATTCATGAAGCGGTGACGAGCCAGACGGGAGAACGGGCATGGTCAACGAAAAGAAGGTCTTGAGGCGCGATTTTCTGAAGAGCGGGGGGACCGCCATCGCCGCGGGAGCCCTGACCGTAGGAGCGCCGCTCGCCGCGGCCCCGCCGGCGGCAACAGCCGCCGTTTCCTACGAGCCCTCCAAAGGGTACATCGTCTACGACAGCCGGCTCTGCTTCGGCTGTCAAAGCTGCATGTACGCCTGCTCGATGACGCACGAGGGGGTGGCGAACCCTTCGCTTGCGAGGATCCAGATCATCCGCGACGCCCCCTCCTTCACCAAGTACCCTTATGACATCGTGATGTCGGTCTGCCGCCAGTGCGTCACCCCCGTCTGCGTGCAGAGCTGCCCGACCGGCGCCTGTCACGTCGATGCCGCCAACGGCAATGTGCGCCGCATCGACCAGGAGAAATGCATCGGTTGCCAGCGCTGCATCCAGTCGTGCCCCCAGAGGCCCCACCGGACGGTGTGGGACCCGGGGAAGAAGAAGTCGACCAAGTGCGACCTGTGCGTCGACGCCCCGTACTGGAACCACAAGGGGGGCCCCGGGGGAGAACAGGCGTGTATCAGCGTCTGCCCGGCCAAGGCGCTCAAGCTGGTGGCCAAGGCGCCGTCTCAGACCGACATCGCCGGCTACGACGTGGACCTGGCGCCGCCCCCCCAGCCCAAGAGAGCCTTTCCGATTCCGGCGGCGTCCAAGGAATAGGAAATCGGCACGAACCGGCCCGGCGAATCAGGGCAGGTACCGGGAGGAGGCTACCGGTTCCGGAGCGGCGAAACCCGGGGTGAAACCCGGCGGCTGGGACGGCCCAGGCGGACCCGGCCGGAGCCATCCCCCGGGATCGCCCAATGTTATACGGATTCACCGCATAAAGTGGACATCCACCTTTTGCGCAAAAGGTGGATGTCCACTATTTCAGGGTGATGCGGGTCCGCGCCTCCTCGAGGTCTCGGGAGCGGGCGATCAGCGCAATCCGCCCAGTCGCCCCCGCTACGGCTCAACGCAACGGAAGTTGGCCGCATCGTCGATGCTCCCCTCTCCCGTGTAGCGCGCCACCTGGGGGTAGGGGCAGAGGGGGCGGGTGCGGATCACCTTCCCTTCCACCACTTGCTTGGCGATGATCGTGTCCGGCGCCTTCCCCTTCTCCACCCAGTTGATGATGACGGTCATGGGATCGTGCTGGTCGGCGCCGATCCCGCCGCTGCAATGCGACATCCCCGGCACCATGAAGAGGCGGAAGAAATCGGTCGTGCCGGGACCGTTTTTACGCACCGCCTCCTCGAAGTAACGGATGCCCATCCGGGGCTGCAGGATGGGATCGGCCCACCCATAGGTCATGAGAAGCTTCCCCCCCCGCTTGCTGAACTTGGCGAGGTCCGGGTCCTTGGCATCGGCCAGCTTGCCCCAGCGCTCGAGCATCCCGATGTCCCGGTCGAAGTCGAAGGTCTTGTAGTCGTATCCGGGTTGGGGGGGCTGGTGCACGAGGTAGCGCATGGTGTCCTCCGCCAGGCTGAAATCGGCCGACTTGCCGCCCGGCTGCGCGCTCACGATCATGTTCAGCCACCCGCTCGACATCCCGCCGCCGAAGAAGTTGGGCATCAACGCTTCGCTCCCGAGCTCGAAGCCGGGGAAGAAGTTCCTGCCGTTGCTCACGGGGCCGCCCTGGATCTTGGCGACGGTCGCGGCCTGGGCCGCCGTGAGGCAGCCGGGTTCGTCGGTTCCCGCCGCGCACGCCGGCACGTCGCGCGCCGGGTCGAAATCACACCTGCGCGGGTCGTCGATCAGACCGTCCTTGAGCCCGTCGACCACGTCGCATTTGGCCATGACCTTTTCAGCCAGCAGGTTCAGTTTAGCCGCCGTCAGGGGCGCTTCGTCCAGGGCGCGCTGGTTCCACAGGGCGCCGATGGTGAAGCCGGTCTGGTCCACCCAGGGGGCATTGGCCACGATGCCGTCGAAATCGCCCGGGAAGCGCTGCGCCTCGATCAGGCCCTGGCGCCCGCCGTTGGAGCAGGAGTTCCAGTAGGCGTAGTCTACACTCCGGCCGAAGTACTCTTTGGTGATCGCCTTGGCCGCCTGGGCCGTGAGGTGCACGGCACGGTAGGCGTAGTCGATCGCCTTCTGCGGGTTGCTCATGACGAAGCTTGCTCCCGGCTCCTTGCGCGAGTCGTGGCCGGTATTGGTCTGCGCGACGGCGAAGCCCACCTTCAGGGCGTCGCGGACCTGCGACACGCGCCCGGGATCGTCGAGCGCTTCCCCGGCGTGGCCGCCGTTGCCGATCATGTAGAAACGACCGTTCCATCTCTCGGGCAGGCTGACCTCGAAGGCGATTTCCGGGTCAAGCAGGCCGAAGACCCGGCAATAGCCGGGGACGCCGTCGGCGGCGGGCACCGGGGCCGCGGAGAGCTGGACGAGGTCCTTCGCCTTGAAAGCGCTCATGTTTTCGCAAAGCTTTGCCGGCGCCAGGTCCGCTTTTGCATAGTCGACCAGCGCCGAGGCGCGATCGGCGAAAACCTGCGCGCCCGCCGTGGGGAGCCCCGCCCAAAGCAACGCCACTACCGGACACAATCCAGCCGCGAAACGCACCCAGGATACCCGGCAAAACCGCATCATCGATTTCATTTCCATCGGCCCCTTCCATTCGAAAAATTGGCTCCATTCTGGCCGAAAACCCAGGAACAGACCACAAAAATCGGGGACGGACCAGAACAAATCATTGAAGGCATTGGGGAAAAAAGGGGGACGGACCAGAACCAATCGTTGGAGACATTGAAACTATCCAGGTTTTCCCCCGATCCTTGCGATCGTTAAACGATGACGACCACTTTGTGAACCGTCCCCGAGTCGGGCGGATTGCCGCTGTTTTTGGTTATGCGCCTGGCCGGCACATAACCGCAAGGGCTGTCGCCGAGAGATCCTTTGCCATCGCGGAGGGAAAACGCTTATAGTAATCCTATACCGTCCTTCGATCGAACACCTGCCGAGGAACACACCATGGATGCAACGATCAAAACCGGGTTCATCGAAAAATGGGAGAAATACTTTCCGGGGAGTGAATTGCCCATCGCCTGCTTCTATTCCGACAGTCTGTGCGGAGCGGAACCGGCCGCCCTGCCCAAGCCCGGTGACAAGGGGTACTCCTGCGTCTTCGGCCAGCTCGCAGCCGTGCGGGCGGGCAACCCGCGCGCGTTCAACGGGGAGAACCTCGGCTGCTCCGGCGCCATCAGAGCCCTGGGATTTTCCGTAAACGCCCCGACGCGGGAGGAGGCCGCCTACCTGGTCGATTTTCTGGTTACCAAGGAAAAGTTTTACCAGAGCGCGGCGACTGTCGATGCCATGATGCAGGGGAATCCCTCCCTGCCCGCCCGGGGCAAACACCTGATCTTCAAGAGATGGGATGCACTCGGGAAAACCGATACCCCGCAGGTCGTTTGTTTTTTCGCCGACCCCGATACCGTCTCGGGCCTGCATGCCCTGGCCAACTACGACAGCATGACACCGCACGCGGTCCTGGTCCCCTTCTCCTCCGGCTGCAATACCCTGGTCGGGTTTGCCATGAAGGAACTCGACAGCACCGAACCGCGGGCGGTGCTGGGCGGTCTTGACCCCTCCGCGCGCCCGTATATGAAACCCTCGCTCCTGACCTTTTCCACCCCCTGGCCCAAGTTTCTGGGGATGCTCGAAAACATGGACCGCTGTTTTTTAACCACCACCGTTTGGAACATTCTCAAAAAACGGGGACGGACCAGGGCAAATGATTCATTCTAAACAAAATCCATCAACCGAAACGAATCACCTGCAAAGGGAGACGCCGCCCGCCGGCGCCGAACGCTCAAATAGGCGCCGGCGATGAATGTCATCACCCATGCTCTCGCTCCGGTCGCGGTCGCCCTGGCCGTGGACGTGACCCGGATCCACCGCGGCCGGCGGCCGCTATTCCCCGCCAGGTGCCTGGTCGCCATCGGGTGCGCGGGAGCTCTCCCCGACCTGCTGCATCCCCATCTTTCCCTTGCCGCGCGCCATGCGAGCTGGACCCATACAGTGTGGTTTCTTCTGGCCGCCTACCCCGTCTTTGCCCTCATCTGCCGCAAATGGTTCAGAGAACGGTGGATTCTGATGACGCAGATTCTGTGGCTTGCCGCGGTAACCCATCTCGCCACCGATATGGTATCCAACGGCATTCGTCCGCTGCATCCCTACGGCCCCGTGGTCGACTATCGCCTGATCCGGGGAGGAGTTTATCGCTGGCTGCAGTTCGACGCGGGCTTCATTGCAACCACGGTGTTTTTGGGAACCTGGGTCCGCCGGCTCCGGACAACGCGAAGGGAGAAATGATCAGGCCTGGGGACAGTTCACGACATCCGATCCCTCCGGAAAGAGAGGGGAAGAAATGGCCCGCGGAGCCGTGAGGAAACGTTCCCCCGGGGGACGTTCCCTGCCCCTGATTCAGCTATATCATCAATTACAACAATAATATGCCCTGGTCCGTCCCCGAATCACATATTGCAAAAAATCCTGGGTTGCCTTAAGGTAACCGGACTGCCTTCCCGCTCCGCGCGAACGGGAGAAATGAGCCGGATGGAAATCACGCTATTTCGTGGAGGATGCCGATGTCCCGCAACGACCAGGTGATGCGCCAGTGGTTCATCCTCAGAATGCTGGAGCGGCCCGGAGGTGCGACCATCGACGAAATCGTCGCCTCGCTCCCGGGCGATTACGCCTGCCACTCCCGCACCATTCGCCGCGACCTGGAGGCGCTATCGGTCTGTTTCCCGCTCTTCACCGAATCGGTCGACAGGCGGGTGCGCTGGAAACTGATGGAGGGCTTCGGACATGTCCCGGCGCTGCGGTTTTCGGCCACGGAGCTGATGGCGATGGTATTCACGAGCGACCTGGCCCGGCCCCTGGCGGGGACGCCGATCAAGGAATCGCTCGATTCGGCGCTGCTGAAAATGAGAGGCGCGCTCCCGGTCACGGCCGACGGGTACTTCTCGTCCCTGGAAGGATGGTTTTCGGCCGCGCCCGGCACGCACAAGAGCTACCGGGAGCACCGCGACAAGATCGAGCAGCTGGCGCGCGCCATCGCGAAGAAGCGGACGGTGGAGATGCGCTACTTCACCGCCGCCCGCGACACCACCTCGCGCCGCAAGGTCGATCCCTACCACATCCGCTTCGTCGGCGGCGCCCTCTACCTGATCGGCTACTGCCACAACCGGAAGGAAGTCCTGATCTTCGCCATCGACCGCATCATTTCGCTCACGGTGACCAACCTCCCCTGCCAGATGCCCCTCGGCTTCGACGTGGAGGAGTACCTTCGCGGCGCCCTGACCGCCATGCGCGGCAGCGAGACCATCGACGTGGAACTCCGCTTCGACCGCCGCACCTCCGCCTGGAGCCGCGACCGCATCTGGCACCCCAGCCAGACCGCCACCCTGTCCAGGGACGGCCGCCTCACCCTCCGGCTCCAGGTCGCCGACACCCCCGAGCTGGTCAGCTGGATCCTGAGCTTCGGCCCCGGCGTCCGGGTGGCCCGCCCCGATCACCTGCGCAACCGGGTCCGGGAGACCGCGCGCCAAATCGCCGAGGCGGAGTGACCTCAACTGCCGACACCGGCGGAGCCTCCGCTCGAACCAGCCTGGAGGTCGAAGTGTCGGGAGCGTGAGAAAGCGCGGATCGGTAAGAAGGCAGGGAAGATACGGACCCGGAAACCACGGAAAGGCATCTAGGGGATGCCAGCGGCCGCCGAATACGCTACACTTGGGAGGGAAAGGGAGGCTGGAGAAGAAGCGTGAGCGACAGGGATCACGAAGCAGGAACCGCAATCATGACCCAGGAGTGGCCGTCGTTTGCCCGGAAACTGGCCGAGGTGCTCGCCGAACTCGGGCCCGACCAGTTCCTGGTGATTTCCGACCCGATCACCACCCGTTTCGTGCAGTTCGTGGCGCATGGGGCGGACGGCATGAGGGCGGAAATCTCGAGCAACGCCAACCTGTCCCCCGGGGACCGGCTGAGCCGGGCCCAGGCGGCCGAACTGGTCAGCGCGGGATGGGCCAAGCCCACCGACACTCCGAAGCGGTTCACGGCCGACACCGAATTGGAGGGCTCCCCCAACTTCTTCATCGACTTCCCCGCCCCCGTGGAAGTGGAACGGATCTCGAAACAGACAATCGCGGCCCTGACGAGGGTTCTCCGGATCCCGCGCCCTGAAATGCTGGAGTACGCCGCCTTCGATGCCGACGGCAGGCCCATCGAGTTTTCCGAACTGGGGATCCGGCGCATCGAGAAGCGGCCTCAGATCAACCCCGGGAGGATCTCGCGGCGCCTGCTTGCCTGCCTCCGGAAATTCACCGGGATCGCGGACCTCGACTACGACGAGGACGGGGACATCGGGCTCATTTTCGACAATGTAAGCATGTTCATCCGCATCCTGGGCAATCCCCCCACCGTCCGCTTCTACGCTCCACTGGTGCATGGCGCGCGCGAAAGCCGTTCGCTGCTCAAGCGCCTCAACGAGTTGAATTCGGGCTTCGGCTCCATGCACTTCTTCATTCTCAACCGGACGATCGGCGCCGTGGCCGAGATTCCAGCCTCACCGCTGCACCACGAGGTCCTGGCCCAGACCATGAACCAGTTCTGCAGCGTAGTGGACGGGGTGAACAAACAGCTCAACGAGGAATTCGGCCGCAAGCGCTCTTACCTGAAACAGCCCAAGAGCACCATGGTCCACTGAAACCCCCGTCCGGCTCATCGGCGGCATCGCCGCTCTCTGCGCGACCTGGGGAGGAATGAAAACCATTGCCCGGGCCGACCTCTTCCAGGGGGGCGCCGCCCGCCCGGGGGCCTCGTCGTGATGGGGATCGGCGCCACCGTCATCGCCGTCACCGTCACCCTGGTGCGGTACCGGATCTTCCGGCAGGAGGGGGCATGAAAATCCCGGACACGACGATAACCGCACTCTACGGGCCGGAAGACTCCGGACGCCAGCGGCGGCGCTACCGCGACCTGCTACGCGCCTACACCGGAAGTTTCGAAAAACCGCAGCCCGCGCTCTACCTCTCCTCCCCCGGGCGGACGGAACTGGGGGGAAACCACACCGACCACAACGGCGGGCGCGTGCTCTGCGCCGCCGTCAGCCGCGACACCGTCGCCCTCTGCGGGCGCCGGGCCGACAACCGGGTCAGGCTCCGCACCTCGGCCCTCCCCGGCCTCATCGACGTGAAGCTCGAGGACCTCGACCCGCACCCGGAGGAGAGGGGAACCCCCCACGCCCTCATCCGCGGCGTGGCGGCCGGGTTCAGGAGGGAAGGGTTCGCCATCGGAGGCTTCAGCGCCATCATCCACGGCGAGGTGGGGATCGGCTCGGGACTCTCCTCTTCAGCCAGCTTCGAGGTCCTCCTGGGCGGGATCCTCGCCGCGCTCTACAACGACGGCCGCGTCGATCGGCTCACCCTCGCCCAAATCGGCCGCCGGGCGGAAAACGACTACTTCGGCAAGCCGTGCGGGCTGATGGACCAGGCCGCGGCGGCCCTGGGAGGGGTGCTGGCCCTGGACTTCGAGGAGGAAAACGCCCCCACCGTGGTGCGGGTGCCGGCCGATTTCCCCCGGTCGGATTACGTGCTCGCGGTCGTCCATACCGGCGCCGGGCACGAGGGACTGACGGACGCCTACGCCGCCATTCCTGCGGAAATGAAGGCGGTCGCCGCCCTGTTCGGCCAACCCAACCTGCGCGGGGTCTCCGAACGCGCCTTCCGCGCGCGCCTGGACGAGGTGCGCCGCCGCGCGGGGGACCGGGCCGCGCTCCGAGCCCTGCACTTCTTCACCGAAAACCGCCGGGTCGGCCGGATGGCGGAAGCGCTGGCCGCCGGCCGCTTCGACGACTACCTGCGGCTGGCGGCGGAAAGCGGCGCGTCGAGCGCCGGGTTGCTGCAGAACACCCTCCCGCCCGAGGGATCCGGCCGGAGCCAGCCGGCGGCATTGGCGCTGGCTCTCTCCCACGACTTCCTCTCCCGCGCCGGCCGGGGCGCCTGCCGCATCCACGGCGGCGGTTTCGCCGGGACCATCCAGGCCTACATTCACCGGGACGACCTCCGGAGCTATGAGAAGCTCATGACCCCCCTGTTCGGGAAGGGTGCGGTCGAACCGCTCCGCATCCGCGCCGAGGGGGTAACCACCGTCGCCTGACAACCGCGCAGGAGTCCCCCGCTCCCGCTTTTGGTCGCGATTGAAACCAGAAACATACGATCGTGCTCAAAGGCGAAAACCACCCGCCCCGGATCAAGGAACGGTCCCGGCTTCCGGGACACGGTCCGTTCAACTGCAGGGGCGGCCCTGTCATCGAACGGCACCACAAAAAGGAGGATCCCATGGGGGAAACGACAACCGGTCGCGCCGAGGGGGCGGGAGCCGCCGGTGGCCACGAAACTCCATGTGAACGGAACGAGGTCCCGGTCGAACCGCTCCGGACACTACAACCCGGTACAAGCTCGGCCTTGCGGGGACCGGGCAGAGGTGCGGCCGGAGGCTCAGCGGGAGGATAGGGCGCGGCGGGCGGCGCTCTCCCCCGCCACGTGGCCCGTGGAAAAGGCGGCCTGCAGGTTGTAGCCGCCGGTGTCGGCGTCGAGGTCGATCACCTCCCCGGCCAGGAAGAGCCCCGGCGCCTTGCGCGACTCCAGGGTGCGCGGGTCGATTTCGTCGAGCGCCACCCCTCCCGCCGTCACGATCGCCCGGGCGAGAGGGAGCGGACGTTCCACGTTGAAGGGGAGCGCCTTGAGCAGGCCGATCAGCCGCTCCCGCCCTGCGGCGCCGATCCCCCGGGCCGGCGCGCCCCCGTCGAGCCCCGCCAGCTCCAGCAGCGGGTCGACCATCCTGAGCGGCAGGTAATCGGCCCAGATCGACCGGAGGCTCTTCCGGCCGCCGGTGTCGAGATCGGCCTGCAGCCGCCGGCGCAATTGTTCCTTGGAAAGCGCGGGCTTGAGGTCGATCAGCAAGGAGACCGGGCCGGAGGCGAGGGCATCGACGACGGCGAGGCTCATCATCAGGATGATGGGGCCCCCCAGGCCGAAAGGGGTGAAGCCGAGCTCCCCGAAGCGGCTTTCGATGAGAGGCGGCCGGGGTTTCTTGTTTTCCCCGCGCCCGTAGTCGCGGGCGGGGATGGAAGCGCCGTCGACCTCGACCGCCTCCCGGGCAAAAGCCGCCGCGCGCACGTTGCGCAGGTCGACTCCGCCCAGGGAACGGGCCAGGGCCCGCTCCCGCACAACGAGGGGGACCAGGGCCGGACGGGGCCGGACGACGGAGTGTCCGATTGCGGCGGCGAGCGCGAAGCCCTCCCCGGCCGAACCGGTTTCGGGCCAGGAGGCCCCGCCGGCGGCCAGGACGACGCAAGGCGCCGCAAAGCGCCCCCGCCCGCTCTCCACCGCGAACCCTCCCCCGTGCGGCGCCAGGGAGGCGACGGGGGCGTGGCAGAGCACGCGCACCCCCGCGTCGGCCATTTCGCGCTCGAACAGGCCGACGACGGCGCGCGCGTCCCCGGAGGCGGGGAAGATCCGCCCCCCGCGTTCTGTCCGCGTTTCCAGGCCTCGGCTGCGGAGGAACGCGAGCAGCTCGGGGCGGAAGAAGCGGGCGAAGGCGGAGTGGAGGAAGCGGCCGTTAGAACCGTACATGGCGATGAAGTCGTCGATTTCAGCGGCGTTGGTGAGGTTGCACCGCCCCTTGCCGCTCACGAGGAGCTTCCGGCCGCAGCGGTCGGTCTTTTCGAGCAGAAGCACCCGGGCCCCCGCCCGGGCGGCGGCCGAGGCGGCCATCATCCCCGCCGCCCCGCCGCCGATCACGACGAGGTCGGCATCCGCATTTCCCGCAAAGATGTCCGAGTCCCGCACCGTCATGGCATCCCAAGAGTAATGATGCGGTAATTCCCCGTTTCCCGCGCCCCCTTCTCCCACGGATTCATCTTTGCGCTGGCGTCGGAGAGGTCCCGGGCGCACTCTTCGTCGCTGTTCCAGGCCGTGCCGCCGGGCAGGAGGAGGGTCCGGATTGCGGAACAGAGCGATTGTTTCATGGCCGGCATTTTATCATGGGGACCGTCGCCACTGTCCCCAGGTGCCCGACATCCTCTTCACCCTTCGCCGGGGCCGGCACCCCGCATCCCGCCGGGACACGGGGCGCTTCCGCTCCCTAAACCGCCTCGATGGTGGAGGTCGGCTTGGACGTGATGTTGTAGGTCACGCTGACCACTTCCGGGATCGTCCGGGTGATCTTCTTCGCCACCGCCTCCAGGGTATCGTAGGGGAGCCGGGTGGGACGGGCGGTGCGCGCGTCGAGGCTGTCCCAGCAGCGGATCTCGATCTGGTTGCCGAAAACGCGCTTGCGGTTGCGCATCCCCGTCACCCGGTCCTCGTGCAGGATGGCCAGGTACTGGAACGCCGGCACGTCCTTGAGCGCCGCCTCCAGGATGGCCGTGGCCCGGCGCACCAGCGCAATTCGGGCGGGGGTCGCCTCGCCGATGACGCGCGCGGCCAGGCCGGGGCCAGGGAAGGGGATGCGGGCGAACATGCTCTCGGGGAGCCCCAGTCCCTGCCCGACCTTGCGCACCCCTTCCTTGCGCAGTTCGATCAGCGGTTCCAGGATCTGGTACCCGAACGCCTTCTGCGGGTCGATGCCGAGCTGAGCGAACACGTTGTGCTGGCGTTTGATCCCCGCCACCGTCTCGTCCACGTCGGTCAGGATCGTCCCCTGCAGAAGGTGCTTGGCCCCGCTCTTGACGACGAGCCGGCCGAAGATCTTCTTGTAGAAAGTCTGGGTGATCGCCTCGCGCTTCTCCTCGGGGTCGGCAATCCCCTTCAGCGCGGTGAGAAACGCCTTGGAAGCGTCCAGGACTTCGACCCGGATCCCCAGTTTCCTGAAATCGGCCGCCACGCGCGCCGGCTCCCCCTGGCGCATCAGCCCGTTGTCGATGAAGAAGGTCTTCAGCCGATCCCCCAGCGCCCGGTGCCCGAGCGCCGTGACCACGGAAGAATCCACCCCGCCCGAAAGGGCGTTGATCGCCAGCCCATCCCCCACCGCCAGCTGGATGTCCCGGATCTTGTCCGCGATAAACTCGTCCACATTCATCGTGCCCGCCTTGATTTCCCTGATCTTTTTCACTGTAGCTCCTTTGGTGATGATTGAGATATCCCTGGTATCGATGGGGATAGTCGCCCCTGTCCCTTTGGAGACCGCGCTCTCCGGGCTCTTTCGCCTCCTCCGGCTCAAGGGGGGCGGTGACGGCCGTCCTCATTTTAACGGGAAACGGGTGGGACGTCCCGGTTTTTTCTTGTATGCTTGTACGATTAGGAAAGATGACGCCTCCCGGAGATTGCGCGCGGCGTCGTTGGAACCTGCTGTCACTGACTGAGAAGGATGAAACCGCCATGAAACTTTCGTACCGTTTTCTGCCGTCGTGCGCCGCGGCCGCGGCGCTGTTACTGGGATTAGCCGCCTTGACCACCACCTCCTGCTCCAAACGGGACAAAAACGCCGCCGCTCCGGCCGGGACCTCCAACCTCCTGTTGGCCGAGTGGGCTGGCCCCTACGGCGGGGTCCCCCCCTTCGACCGGGTGAAGGTGAGCGATTTCAAGCCCGCCCTGGAGGAGGGGATGGCGCTGGCGCTCGCGGAGATCGACAAAATCGCCGCGAACCCCGCCCCGCCCGATTTCGAAAACACCATCGCCGCCATGGAGCGGAGCGGGCGGGCGCTCGACCGCGCCGCCACCGTCTACGGCGTGTGGTCCACCTCCATGTCCACGGAAGAGTTCCGGGCGGTGGAGGAGGAGATGGCGCCGAAACTAGCCGAGTTCCGGGACAAGGTGATGCAGAACCCGCGCCTCTTCGAGAGGATCGAGAAGGTGTACCAGGCCCGGAAGGATTCGGGCCTCGACGACGATCAGCAGCGCCTGGTCTGGGACTACTATACCGATTTCGTGCGCGAGGGGGCCCGGCTCACCGCGCAGCAGAAGACGCAGGTGGCCGCAATCAACCGCGAACTCGCCGACCTCTACACGAAGTTCAGCAACAACCTGCTGCACGACGAGGAATCCTACGTCCTCTACCTGGCCGCCGACCAGCTGGGCGGGCTCCCGGAGAGTTACGTCCAGGCAGCGGCCCAGGCGGCCGCCGAGCGCGGCCGGCAGGGGAAATACGCGGTGCTCAACACCCGCTCCTCGATGGACCCCTTCCTCACCTACTCCACCGAGCGCGCCCTGCGTGAGCAGGTGTGGCGCACCTACTACAACCGCGGCGACAACGGGGACACCTACGACAACAACAGCGTCATCACCCGGATCCTGGAGCTGCGGGCCGAGCGGACCCGGCTGCAGGGATACCCGACCTTCGCCCACCGGGCCATCGAAAAACAGGTGGCCAAGACCCCCGAAGCGGCCATGGAACTGATGATGAAGGTCTGGCCGGCGGCCGTGGCGCGCGTCGGCGAGGAGGTGGCCGACATGCAGGCCATCGCCGACCGGGAGGGAGCGAAGATCCGGATCGAGCCGTGGGACTACCGTTTCTACGCCGAAAAGGTGCGCAAGGAGAAATACGACCTCGACTCCCGCGAGGTGAAGGAGCACCTCGAACTCAACAAGCTCCGCGAAGCGATGATGTGGGCGGCGGGCGAGCTCTACGGGTTCCGCTTCGAACCGGTGTCCGGCGTCCCGGTCTACCACCCCGACGTGCGCGTCTGGGAGGTGAAGCGCAACGACCGGCACGTGGGGCTGTGGTACTTCGACCCCTACGCCCGGCCGGGGAAGCGCTCGGGGGCCTGGATGAACGCCTACCGGAGCCAGCACCGCCTGGACGGGGGCGAGACCACCATCGTCTCGAACAACTCCAATTTCGTGAAGGGGGCGCCGGGGGAACCAGTGCTCCTCTCCTGGGATGACGCCGAAACCATGTTCCACGAATTCGGCCACGCGCTGCACGGCCTGGCGGCCGACTCGACCTACCCGTCGCTCTCGGGCACGGCGGTGGCGCGCGATTACGTCGAACTCCCTTCGCAGATCAACGAGCAGTGGCTCGGGACGCGCGAGGTGCTCAACCGCTTCGCCCTGCACCACAAGACGGGCAAGCCGATGCCGGCCGCGCTTATCGACAGGATCGAAAAGGCGCGGACGTTCAACCAGGGCTTCCTGACGGTCGAGTTCCTGGCCAGCGCGCTCGTGGACATGAAGGTGCACACCCTGGCCGACCTGAGCGGCTTCGACCCCGACCGCTTCGAGCGGGAGACCCTCGCCGCGCTCGGGATGCCCAGGGAGCTGCCGATGCGCCACCGCATGCCGCAGTTCTCCCACATCTTTTCGAGCGAGGGATACGCGGCCGGTTATTACGCCTATCTCTGGGCCGACGCCCTGACGGCCGACGCCTGGGAGGCTTTCGCCGAGGGGAAGGGGCCGTGGGACCGCGAGGTGGCGCGCCGCTTCTACGATCACGTGCTCAGCCGGGGGAACACGGTCGATCCCGAGATCGCCTACCGCGCCTTCCGCGGGCGCGACATGGACACGAACGCGTTGATGCGCGACCGGGGCTTCCCGGTGCATTGATTTGGGGACGTCCCACCCGTTTCCCTATTATCCCCGTATGACGGAAGACACGGGACAACGCGGCGGCAACCGCCGGTTTCGCTTCCAGCATCCCCGGGCCGAATCCCGGCCCGGGAAAATGGGAAACGGGTGGGACGTCCCTATAGGAATTTCGGGGGGAGCGGCGGCCGGCCCATTGCAGCCGCGGCCTGCGCCATCGTTTGCAGACCCGGGGTGATCATCTGCTTGGAGGTGCCGTGCGCGATCAGTTTCCCGTTCGCGTCGGCGATCGTCGCCTCGGCCAGGCAGATGCTCCGCCCGGCCTTGATCCGTTTCCCCTCCACGTACAGGTAGCCGTCCCGGGCCTTGGCCAGGTTGTGGACGCTGAGGTCGAGGGTGACGAGCCCCGCGTTCTCCTCGAGGTCGCAGTAGACGGCCAGGTAGGCGCCGGTGTCCACCAGCGACGAGTAGACTCCCCCGTGGATCATGCCGAACGGGTTGCGGTGCTTTTCCCGGAGCTCCACCCGGCTCCGGGAAAAACCGGGGCCGATGTCGAGGACCTCGATCGAGAGGAGCCGGAAATAGGGGCCCTCGTTGGTGAGTGCGATCAGGGAACGGATATGCTCAGGATTCAACATATTTTTTGGGGACGTCCCACTCGTTTCCCTATTATCCCCGTATGACGGAAGACACGGGACAACGCGGCGGCAACCGCCGGTTTCGCTTCCCGCATCCCCGGGCCGAATCCCGGCCCGGGAAATTGGGAAACGGGTGGGACGTCCCTATTTAAGAAGCAGGGTGGTGGGGTCCAGCGTAACCTGGACCGGGCCGACATCGAAGTTGTCGTGGTCCTTGAGCAGCCGGAGCTCGATCTGCCTATCCTCCGGCTCCAGGGCAAGGATCACGTCGATGTTGTTCTCGAAGCGCGTCAGCGGCTCGGGGATCCCCCGCTCGTTGCGCGGCGAATCGCGGTGAATGACGGCCGACATCCAGAGTTCACCGTCGATCTCGCCGGCGATCGCGCGCAGGTCGGCCATCTCCTCCCCCGTCGCCCGTTCGAAGTCGAAGCCGTCCAGGATCAGCGTGGCGGGGAAGAAATTCATCTGGTCGCCGATCCGCGCGACGGTTTCCCGCAGCCGGGGGACGGAGAAGCTGGCGCCGACGAAGCTGTGGATGTTGCGAAAGCGCTCCATCTCCATCAGCTCGGCATCGACGTTCTCGTGTCCCGCGCTCTTGGCCAGTTCGAGGAAGATCTCGCCGTAGAACCCCCTGATCTTGTCGATCCCGTCGTCCAATGACACGTGCAGCACGCGCCGTCCGCGCATCAGGTCGTCGAGCGCAATGCTGACCAGGACCGCCGTCTTCCCCACCCCGTGCCTTGCCGCCACCACCCCGATGTTGCCGCGGCCCAGACCTCCGTGAATCGACTTCTCCAGGAGCCTCAGCGGGCTCCGTTCGTTCAGCTCTTTTCGATACATGGCTCGTCCCTCCCGGCTACTCTTCTTCCTTGTCCAAGTTGGTGCCGTACTTCTTGATCAGTTCCTTGGAGACCTCGGCCGGGACCGGAACGTACCGGCTGAACTCCATGGTGAACTCCGCCTTCCCCTGGCTCGAGGACCTGAGGTCGGTGGCATACCCGAACATTTCCGCAAGCGGCACGTCCGCGTCCACCCGGGCGAACCCCTCCGACTCGGTGGTCCCGATGATGATGCCGCGGCGCTGCATGATGGTGCGGACGAAGTTGCCCTGGAACTCGACCGGGCCCTCCACGCTCACCTTCATGAGCGGCTCCAGGACATGGGGCTGGGCGCGGGAGTAGAACTCCCGGAAAGCCCCCCGCGCCGCCGCCTGGAAGGCGTTGTCGGAAGAGTCGACCGAGTGGGCCGCCCCGTCGTTGACGACCACGCGCAATCCCGTCACCGGGAAACCGATCAGCCGCCCCTTCTTCAGCATGGAGCGGAAGCCCTTCTCCACCGAGGAGATGAACTCGCGCGGGATCGCCCCGCCGACGACCTCGTCGACGAACTCGAAATCGCCCGACTCCAGCGGCTCGAAATACCCCCCGATGCGCCCGTACTGCCCGGCGCCCCCCGTCTGCTTCTTGTGGGTGTAGTCGAAATCGACCCTCCGGCTGATCGCCTCGCGGTAGGCCACCTGCGGCGCCCCGGTCTCGACCTCGGCGCCGTACTCGCGCTTCATCCGTTCCACGTAGACGTCCAGGTGCAGCTCCCCCATCCCGGAAATGATCGTCTCCCCCGACTCCTCGTCCATGTGGGTCTTGAAGGTCGGGTCCTCCTTGGTGAAGCGGTTGAGCGCTTTCGCCACGTTCCCCGCCATCTTCCGGTCCTTGGGGACGATGGTGAGGTGGATGACCGGATCGGGCACGTGCATCGAGGTCATGGCGTAGTTCACCTTGTCCGAGGTGAAGGTGTCGCCCGAGGCGCAGTCGATGCCGAACAGCGCCACGATATCCCCGCCGTGCGACTCCGTGATCTCCTCCATCTCGTTGGAGTGCATCCGTACCAGCCGGCCGACGCGCACATCCTTGCCGGTGCGGCGGTTGACGATGGTCTCCCCCCGCCTGAGCGTCCCCTGGTAGATCCGGATGTAGGTCAGCTGGCCGAAACGGGTCTCCTCGAGCTTGAAGGCCAGCGCCACCAGCGGGGAATCGGGATTGGAATCCAGGACCACCTTTTCCTCGTCCTTCGCCAGGTCGAGCGCCTCGTTGACCACCTCGGTGGGGTCGGGCAGGTACCTGGTGACGGCGTCGAGCAGCGGCTGGATGGCCGTGTTCTTGTAGGCCGACCCCATGAACACGGGGGTCAGCTGCAGGGAGAGCGTCCCCCGCCGCGCCGCGTCGTGAACCATCTCGGGGGTGACCTTCTCCTCCAGGACCGCCTCGAGCAGCTCGTCGGAAAACATCGAGAGCGCGTCGAGCATCTCCTGGCGCTTCTCCTCCGCCTGGTCCAACAGGGCCGCGGGGATCTCCTCGATCCGGCGCTCTTCGCCGCCGGGACCGTCGAAGTAATGGGCCTTCATGTCGACCAGGTCCACGACCCCCTCGAATTTGGCCTCGAGCCCGATCGGGATCTGCATCATGACGGCGTTGTGCTTGAGCTTCTCGCGCAGGTGCTCGACCACGCGGAAGGGGTTGGCCCCCGACCGGTCCAGCTTGTTGATGAAGGCCAGGCGCGGCACGGCGTAGCGCCGCATCTGCCGGTCGACCGTCAGCGACTGCGACTGCACCCCCGCCACCCCGCAGAGCACGAGCACGGCCCCGTCGAGCACCCTGAGGCTGCGCTCCACCTCGATGGTGAAATCGACGTGCCCGGGGGTGTCGATGAGGTTGATGAAATGCCCCGCCCACTCGCAGTAGGTGGCGGCCGAGGCGATGGTGATCCCGCGCTCGCGCTCGAGGTCCATCGAATCCATCACCGCGCCGACCCCGTCCTTCCCCTTCACGTCGTGCATCACGCGGATGCGCTGGGTATAAAAAAGAATACGTTCCGTCAGAGTGGTCTTGCCGGAATCGATGTGTGCGCTGATCCCGATGTTTCTTACGCGTCTCAAGTCCCTGATCACGTTCTTAACCTCTTTCGTCATTATTGCAAATTGAGCAGCAAATAGTACCAGATATGTCAAGCGCGCGCCGGGTCGATCCCGGGGAGATCTCCACCAGGTAGAACGTCGAAGGCCAGGGGGACGGAATCATCGAATGCGATCGTTTCCACCGCACCCGGGAAACAGCGGAAGGTGCCAGGAGGGGGGGCGTGCAGAATGAAAACCGGGGCTTCCGCGCACTGTTTTCGCCAGAAACGGCGGCTGCCCAGGAAGATAAAACGGGCGTTCCCCGGCCGGGCGCCCGGCCAGGGAATAATGAGCCCGCTTCGCGCCGGGGGCTCAGCCCTTTTTCGCGGGCGCCGGCTTGGCCGCCTTTTTGGATGTCGCCTTGGCTGCCTTTTTGGATGCAGGTTTCGCCGCCTTCTTGGGTGCAGCCTTGGCCGCCTTTTTGAGTGCCGCCTTGGCCTCGGCCTTGGGCGCAGCCTTGGCCTTCGACGCCTTGTTGTTCTTGGCGATGTACTTCACCTCCTGGATCGCGATCCGCTTTTTCGGACGGACGCTCGCATCCGGGGTGACCCGGGCGTCGATGAAGAGGAACGGCTTCCCCACGCGCTTGATCTCGAGCGGGCAGTGCATGACGTCTTTGGGTATGAAGATATAGCAGGGGTAGTTGATCTTGATGATCTTGTCCCCCAGCATCATCTCCACGTCGGCGTCGAAGTCGGCGAAGTTCTTGCCTTCGCCGATGAGATACACCCACTGGTCGAAGTTATGCTTGTGGCTCGGGTAGCCGAGGGTGTCGGGCTTGGTGATGCGGGCAAATCCCACGGCCAGGACGGAATCGGGGATGTCCAGGGGGCCGAGGCCCGTAACCATCGGTTCCTTGATCGTTTCGTGGATCGACGTCCAGGGTTTCAGTTCAACCACGTTCGGTTTTCGAACCTTGTTCTTCAGTTTCAGCATACCTGCCATAATTTTCTCCTTTGACGTGCCGCACCGCGCGGCGCAACCTCGGGCGATGTCCAACGCGCCCCATTCTATATCAGCCCCGCCGCGACCGCAAAAATAACGCACCCGCCGGGTGCAAATTGGTTACAATGGCCTCAACATCTCCAGGCGATTCCGTTGCATTGAACCTATGTCGGCCCGTTCCTCAAACCAGGGAGGCCCGTACCATGACCGAGTCCAGACCCCGCGGCAGCGCCGCGACAGACTACGCCGCACGCGACAGGAGGGTAAACGACGCCATCGCGCTCAAGGTGCCCGACCGGGTGCCGTTTCAGCTCTTCGCCGGCTACTTCTCAGGCACCTACTGCGGCATCCCCTTCTCCACCGCCTACTACGACGCAACCGCCTGGCGCGCGGCCAACGTCCGCACCATCACCGAACTCGAACCCGACGTCTACTGGGCGCAGACCGCCATGCTCTCCGGGAAGGCGCTGGAGCTCCTCGATCCGCTCGGGATGCGCTGGCCCGGCGGCGGCGTGGGACCCAATCACAGCCACCAGGTGATCGAACTGGAACCGATGAAGGGGGATGAATACGACCTCTTCCTCAGCGACCCGTCCGATTTCATGGCCCGCTTCTACCTTCCCCGCGCCTTCCGCTCGGCCGCGCCCATGGGGCAGTTCCCGCCGATGCGGTCCGTCATCGGCCCCTGGGGCCTGGCGGGACTGCTGGCGCAGGCGATGCAACCGGGAATGGTCGAAATGCTGGAGAAGTTCGCCGCCGCCGCCCGGCTGCAGGCCGAATGGCAGGCGTCCGACCTCGACTTCGACGACAGGATGGGCGCACTCGGTTTCCCCGTCTACAGCACCTCGAAGATAATGGCCACCTCCCCCTTCGACATGGTCTCCGATTTTCTCCGCGGCATGCGCGGATCCATGCTCGACATGTACCGCGCCCCCGACCGCCTGCTGGAAGTCTGCGACCTCTACTGCCGGCAGAACCTGGAGATGATCGCGGCCAACCCCGCCCCCGAAAACGGCAACCGGCGCGTGTTCATGGCCCTGCACCGCGGATCTGACGGCTTCATGTCCCTGCCGCAGTTCGAAACCTTCTACTGGCCGTCGCTCAAGAAGGTCCTCCTGGCCCTCGTCGACGCCGGGTGGATCCCCTGCCCCTTCTTCGAGGGGACCTGGGACCAGCGCCTGGAGTACCTGCTCGAACTGCCGCGGGGGAAGGTGCTGTGCCATTTTTCGCAGACCGACCCGGAACGGGCCAAGGCGGTCCTGGGGGGACACCTCTGCCTCATGATCGACGTCCCCGGCTTCCTGCTCAAGGCGGGCTCCGTCACCGAGGTGGAGGATCACTGCTGCAAGCTCATCCAGGCCTGCGGCGGCGACGGCGGCTTCATCCTGACAGCCACCTGCCTGGACGAAGCGAATCCGAAAAACGTGAAGGCGATGATCGACGCCACCCGGTCCTTCGGCCGCTACGACTGATCGCCATCTTTGCCGTACGCCGGAGGTTAAAAAATATAGCCCCCTTCGCCGAGGGCGATCTCGGTGGGATCTTCCTCGAAGTGGTACCCGGCGGTGTAGATGTCCGAATGCCCGAGGATCCGCTCCCGGCCCAGGCCGCTGTGCGTATGGAAGGAGACGCGCCACCGGCCGCCTCCGTCCCGCCATACGGTGGGGAGCCACTCGAGCGGCGTCGCCTCCAGCCACTCCCAGCCTTTCCCGGCGATATCGGACGCATCGGTCAGCACCTTGTGGGTGGCCCAGGTACAGCCGTGCCAGATGGCGCCCATCTCCTTGAGTTCCCGGGTAAAGATCGACGCCTGGAAATAGGAAAGGGGAGAACCATCCCCCTCGAGGAACCGGCCGATATCGGCGCGCGCCCATTCCGGGAGCGGAGCGTGCTCGAAATCGAACCCTTCTTCGGGCGGCTCGGGCCAGGGTGGCCGATGAGGAATCGTGAAACCCGCGGCGCTGTTTTCCCGATCCTTCGGGGCTTACACCGTGGCGAGCAGCGCCCGCTTCACCAGCGTTTTGGCGATCTGGACCTTGTACTTGGCAGCCGCCAGCGGACGCGCGTCGCCGACCGCCGCCTCGCCCGCAGCCGTCGCCAGCGCCTCGTCGATCTTCTTGCCCGCCACCACCGCCTCGGCCTTCACCGCACGGTAGGGCTTCGGAGCCACCGCGTTGAGCGCAATGCGCGCCGCGCCGCCGCCCACCATCACCGCGCAGTTGACGATCGGGAAGTCGATCGACTTGCGGATCGCGAACTTGATGAACGCGCTTTTCGCCCCCGCCGGAGGGGCGGGGATCCAGATCTCGCGGATGACCTCCCCCCGCTCCAGAACCGTGTTCCCAGGTACCTTAACGTCAAAAAAGTTTTCCGCCTCGATCGTCCGGCTGGTGGTCACCACCCGGGCGTTGAGCGCAATCAGGGCCGGGGCCGTGTCGCTCGGGTGCACCGCTATGCAGCTCCCCACCGCCCCGAAAATCGAATGGTAGCGGTTGTCCCCGGACATGGCGAAACACCTCTCGCCCCCCTTGCGCTTGCAGTCGAAGCGGTTTTCCGGCTTCCGGAAATACCAGCAGCGGTGCAGCTGCGCAAGGTTGCCCCCGATGGTCCCCATCTCGCGTATGTGCGGAGTGGCAACGCGCGAAGCCGCCTGGGACAGCGCCGTGTACTTCTCCTTGACGACGGGGTGCGCCGCGATGTCGCTGAGACGCGTCGTGGCGCCGATCTTGAGCATGCCCCCCTCTTCCTTTATGAAGTCCAGGCCGGGGACGCTCTTGAGGTTGACCACGTTCGCCGGGTAGGTGCGCAGGAGGTTGTCCTTGAGCGTACCCATGAGGTCGGTGCCGCCTGCGATCAGTTCCGTTTTGCCGTCGGCAAGAGCGGTCCGGACTTCCTCGAGAGATTTTGCGTTCACATGGTTGAATGCTTTCATTGCCGCCTCCTTTATGCCTTGCCCAGGACTTTGAGAACTTTTTCCGGCGTCGCCGGCGATTCCACCCACTTGCCGATCGCGTTGTGGATGGCCATGATGACCAGGTGCGTGTTGGCCAGGGAATGGCTGATCCCGTTGGCGCCGTAGCACGCGTTCCCCGCGCGCGTTTCCAGCAGGTCCAGGTCGACCCGGGGCATGTCCAGCATGCTCACCTTCCGGTACTCGATCATGTTGTTGCTCAGCTTCAGCCCGGTGCCCTTGTCGTAGATGAACTCCTCCTGGAGCTGGCAGCCGGCGCTGAAGTCCATCACCTGGTCGATCTGGCTCTCGAGCGAGGTGCGGCGCATGATCTTGCCCGGGTCGGCGGCGACGACGAAGCGGAGGATCTCCACCTCCCCGGTCTCGGTGTCGACGGCCACCTCGCACGCGGCGACGTTCATGGTGTCGAGCGCCTTCCCCCGCTGGCTCCAGAGGGCGTCGGGCGGCTTGCCCGAAAAGGTGGCGAAGAGGTTGGCGCGCACCGCTTGCCCCAGCGGCAGCCCCTTGGCGGGGTCGGCCTTGACGACCACCTTGCCGTCCCGCATGTCGAGCTCTTCAGGCTTCAACCCCTTGAAGGGGTTGGGCGCGGCTTTCTGGCCGAAACCGCCGAAACCCCCCATCGCCGGGGGATTCTCCGCCTGCTCCACCGCCGCCTCCAGAATCATCTTCTTCAGCTTGTTGGCGCACTCCTTCACCGCCCAGGAGGAGGCCGTCGTCCCGTCGCTTCCGCCCCCCCAGGGGCGGTAGGTCTCGTGGTGGTCAAGCGGAGTACGAATGTCTTCGTACTTGAGCCCCAGCTCCTCGGCCACCACCATGGCATTGACTTCCATGATGTAGTTGCCGATGACGGGGCCCTTGGAAGCGAGGTAAACCGCGCCGCCGCGCAGCTCGAGCTTGGGGGAAAAGACCGTCCCGGAGTGGCGCGGGCACTGGTTGTAGCGGAAGCTCGCCCCGTGCAGCCGTCCGTCGGGGAGCTTTTTGGCCCCAGCCGCGTGCCACTGCCAGTTCATCCGCTTCTTCAGCGCCGCCACGCACGCTTCGTAGCTCGGCACGGGGTCGGGGTCGTCCTGGGAGGTGGGCCCGTGCAGGTTCAGGGTGGCGATCTCGATCGGGTCCTTCCCCAGCTTGTCCGCGATCAGGTGGAGTCCCACCATCAGGGTGTCCCACCCCATGGGGTTGTGCTGCCCGCTGAGCCACATCTTGCCGCGGTTGCTGTCGACCACCTCCATGTTCTGCTTGACGTTCTTGCAGCGGGTGGTGAAGTAGGGGCCGTAGGTCTGGTCCATGGTGTTGCCGAACATGGTGCTGCCGCGCACCCCGCCGTCGGCGATCGAAAAATCGTCGATGGCGGTGATCAGGCCGTTGCTCTTGTACCCTATCTTCATGTGGACGTAGCGGTCGCACAGGTTGAAGTCGTACATCCCGTAGCGGCTGTTGACGCACTTGACCGGGCGCCCGGTCCGGCGGGCGAGCATCGGGGTGACCAGCTGCTGCTTGCGGATGCCCCAGTCGCAGTAGCGCCCCCCCACCATCATGCATTCCTGGAACACCTTTTCCGGCGCGACGCGGTTCATCCCCGCGACCTGGTCGTGGCCCCAGGGGACCCCTTCGATCCGCAGGCTCTTGCCGTCGCCGTGGTAGGCGTCGTCGAACCACCAGGCCACCGTGCCGACCGGGTTGGGGATGTGGCCCGAGAAGGCGGAGGTCTTCATGTCGTATTCGATGATGTGGTCCGCTTCCCGGAAGCCGGCCTCGATGTCCCCGTCCAGGACGTTGGAATAGGCGACGTTCCCCTGCCTGGGGGGGTTCTTCCCCCCACCCCCGCCGAAGCCCCCCATCCCTCCTCCCCCCTTGGGGGCGGGCGGGGTTTCGCGCACGACGGCGGCGTCCGGCTTGCGTCCCTCGAGCAGGTCCACCACGTGGGGGAGCACCTCCCACTTCACGTCCAGGGCCCGGAGCGCCTCGTCGCACAGTTCTTCACTTTCGGCCACGACGATGACGGCGACCTCGTCCCCGTCCTGGTCCGCGAAATTGTCGAGAAAGGGGAAGGAGGGGCCCATGAAGCCGCCGCTCGAACCGAGGCCCTTGATGTCTTCGTCCTCCCAGGTGACGATGTCGACGACGCCGGGGATGGCCCTGGCCTTGGTGGTGTCCACGCTCCTGACGATGGCGTTGGCGTAGGGGCTGCGCAGGAACTTCGCGTGCAGCATGTCCGGGACCACGTAGTCGATGCCGTATTTTGCTATCCCGGAGGCGATGGCGCGCGACAGCCGGCCGGGGAGGTTGGGCCGGCCCACCACCCGGAAATCCTCCCGCTGCCCGTTGACTCCAACCAGATCGGCCATGTTATGCGCCTCCTTTGATGACGCCCGCCGCTTCCATGATCGCGGTGGGATGCCGCGGGTAGGTCCCGCAGCAGCAGATGTTCCCCGCCAGCTCCTGACGGCAATCCTCTTCCGTCGGCCTGGGGTTTTTCGCCAGCAGGTTCTTGGCCGAAACCACGAACCCGGGAGTGCAGTAGCCGCACTGCATGGCGTCCCACTTGCAGTAGCTGTCGATCAGAGGCTTCCACTTCGGGTCCGCAGCGATCCCCTCCACCGTCTCGATCTTCTTCCCTTCGCATTCCACCGCCAGCGTCATGCAGGAGAGCACCGTACGCCCGTCGATGATCACACTGCAGGAACCGCAGGCCCCCCGGTCGCACATCTGCTTGGCACCCGTGAGACCCAGCTTGTACTGGAGCGTGCGCTGCAGCGTCCAGTGGGGCTCGATCAGGACCTCGCAATCCTTGCCGTTCACGTGGAGTTTCGTCGTCACCGGCAGAGCCCGAGCAGGGTGGACAGAGGTGAAATGCCCCTGCAGGGCCGCAAAAGTGGCGAACTCGGCGCTGCAGAAGGGGAAGCGGCTGTCTCTTAGACACATCT
>LSQX01378521.1_pt2 | contig 89787 bp, 72 predicted proteins | sample 654561 | NCBI WGS metagenome assembly LSQX01 (sample SAMN04489861, study PRJNA283612) | anaerobic digester metagenome | isolation source: 4 biogas reactors fed with cattle manure at either 37C or 55C with and... | place: Denmark: Kongens Lyngby | collected 2014 | reverse complement strand
TGCGTGTAGAAGGCGCTTTCAGCACCCGCGTTTTGGCGCACAATTCGCGCAAGCGCTCATTGAAGTTTGAAATACAATGCACGATGTCTTAAGAGAAAACCAGCTCCTTACAATGTTGCAGGGGTTGATATTGCTTCTGCCTTTTCGAACACCAGCTTGTCATCCTGAAGCGTTATAATTACTGTATCTCCCTCCTGTATTTTCCCGTCGAGTACCTCTTCGGCCAGTTTGTCTTCCACCATGCTCTGAATGGTACGCCGCAGCGGCCTCGCGCCGTAAACCTTGTCATAGCCTTTCTTTGCAAGGAATTCGGCCACTCCTTCTGATGCTTCAAGCGTGATGTTTGTGTTCTTCAGCCGTTTGGATACTTCCTTCAGCATCAGCTGCGCAATTTCACTAATATTTTGCTGCGTCAGCGGATGGAAAACAATCAGTTCGTCCACGCGGTTTAAAAATTCAGGCCGGAAGGTCTTTTTCAGCTCACCCATGACGTTCTTTTTCATATTCTCATAGTCCTTTGCCTCATTGACAATCGCTGTTGCAAACCCAAGCTGCTTCGGCTCGACGATGTCACGGGCACCGACGTTGGAGGTCATGATGATCACGGTGTTGCGGAAGTCTACAATTCTGCCGGTGGAATCGGTGAGGCGTCCATCCTCGAGGATTTGTAAAAGCATATTGAACACATCGGGATGGGCTTTTTCAATTTCATCAAACAGTACTACAGAATAGGGCTTCCTGCGGACCTTTTCGCTCAGCTGCCCCCCTTCGTCATAGCCCACATATCCTGGGGGTGAGCCTACCATACGAGAAACGCTGTGTTTTTCCATATATTCAGACATATCGACGCGGATCAGGTGACTTTCATCTCCAAACAGGGCTTCGGCCAGTGCTTTTGACAATTCGGTTTTGCCAACACCAGTGGGGCCAAGGAATATAAACGACCCTACAGGCCGCTTTGGATCCTTCAATCCGACACGTCCGCGGCGAATAGCCTTCGCAACGGCCATGACCGCTTCTTCCTGGCCTACAACTCGCTGATGCAGGGTGATCTCCATGTTTTTAAGCTTTTCGGTTTCCTCCTGCGCCAGACGGCTGACAGGAATACCGGTCCAGGTGCCCACGATGGCGGCGATCTCTTCTTCCGATACCACCTGCGTGTGCGTCTGGTTTTGCATTTTCCAGGCCTCTTTGCGGGTGTTCATTTCTTCCTTCAGTTGGTTTTCCTGATCCCGCAGAGGCACAGCCTTTTCATACTCCTGGCTGGCGATGGCGTCTTCCTTCATCTTGTGCAGCTGCTGGATCTGCTGTTCCAGTTCCTTTAGATCCGGCGGGGGCGTAAAGCTTTGGAGCCTGACCCTGGAGGAAGCCTCATCGATAAGATCGATGGCCTTGTCGGGCAAATGCCTATCGGTGATATACCTTACAGACAGCTTTACCGCGGCATCCAAAGCTTTGTCGGTGATTTTCACATTATGATGGGCTTCATATTTGTCCCGGATCCCCTTTAGAATCTCTATTGCCTCCTCGGGGGTAGGCTCACCGATTTGGATGGGCTGAAACCGCCGCTCCAGTGCCGCGTCCTTTTCAATATGCTTGCGGTATTCGTCGATGGTGGTCGCCCCTATTACCTGGATCTCACCCCGAGCCAGAAGAGGCTTGAGGATGTTGGAAGCGTCGATGGCACCCTCTGCGGCGCCCGCGCCGATAATGGTATGCAGTTCATCGATAAACAGGATCACATTGCCTGCGCTGCGGATCTCTTCGATGGATTTTTTCAGCCGATCCTCAAACTCACCGCGGTATTTCGCCCCGGCGACCATGGAGGAAAGATCCAGCGTGACCACCCTTTTCTCCTTCAGGGTTTCAGGGATATTTCCCTCAACAATCCTCTGCGCGAGCCCCTCGCATATGGCAGTTTTCCCAACGCCGGGTTCACCGATCAGGCAGGGGTTGTTCTTGGTCCTGCGGCTGAGGATCTGGATAATGCGTTCAATTTCCTTATCTCTGCCGATGATGGGATCAATTTTTCCTTCCCTGGCCATGACGGTGAGGTCGCGTCCGAACTGATCGAGGGTAGGGGTTTCCGTTTCTTCCGCCTTTGGTTTGCCGGCTGCCACTGCCGACGGGGTATCCTCTTGCAGCATGGTGATAATGGAATCATACAGCTTGTGCGTATCCACGCCCATATCCATCAATATCTTTACCGCGATGCTTTCCCCTTCTCGTAATATCGCCAGCATCAGGTGTTCGGTACCGATATAGTTTTTCCCCATGCGCCTGGTTTCCGCATAGGAAAGCTCGATCACCCTTTTGGTTCTGGGCGTGTAGCCAACAGCCTGCTGGGTGCCTTCTCCGCGCCCCACAATGGATAAAATGCTTTCAAGCACCTTTTGATCGTTTACACCATGTGAAAGAAGCACACCGGCTGCAATCCCGCTTCCTTCCTTTATCAGCCCCCACAACAGGTGTTCGGTGCCTATATAATTGTGCCCCAACGCCTGGGAGCACTCCTTTGCCAGGTTTAACGCCTGGGCTGCTTTTTGTGTGAATTTTCCGTATATCATCCTTATCACCTCAATGATTCTTTTGTTTGTTCATCATTTCCCTGACCAGCTGCGCACGGCAGGTATCCCGCTCATCAGAATCCAGTGTTCTGCCCGTGGTCTTCTGCAGGTTCCCCGGCTGTATCAGCAGCATCATCTGATTGATATCTGTAATGTCAATATCCTCAAGGATACCCATATCCACCCCCAGCCTCAAATCGGAAAGGCGCTTCAGGGTTTCACCCGTATCCATGATTCTCGCGTTCTTTAAAATTCCGAAGGATCGAAAAATCCTGTCTTCCAGCTTATATCTGTTTTGTTTCAGGAGCTCCTGCCGCAAAGCTCTCTCCTGATCGATGATTTGCTGCGCGATGTTATGCATGCTAAGGATGATATCTTGTTCGCTTTTTCCAAGGGTAATCTGGTTTGAAAATTGAAATACGTTTCCTGAGGCCTGGGTATTTTCACCATAAAGCCCCCTTACTGCCATTCCAAGCTTCCCCATGGCTTCCAGCACAGGCTTGATATAGCCTGTCATCGCCAGCGCCGGAAGATGCATCATCACTGATACACGAATAGCTGTGCCGATATTCGTCGGACAACTGGTTAGGTAGCCGATATTTTCATCCCAAGCAAAATCAATGGTTTCAGATAACAGGTTATCCAAGCTGTCGCAGACCTCCCAGGCTTTGGTCAGCTGCATGCCCGAAGCCAGACACTGGATTCTGAGATGATCCTCTTCATTGATCATGATCGATATCTGCTCGTCCTGGCTGAGGATAAGCCCAATCATCCGTTTGGATTCCACCAGTTCCTTGCTGACGATATGCTTTTCAACCAGCACGGCTTTTTCAATGACATCCAGACTGGTTATGTCCACATAACGAAATATGTTTGCCATGTTGTCACTGCCTGAAAAAATGGCTTTTTGGGTTTCCTCCGCAATTTTCTTCTGGTGCTCGGCAGTGCTTTTATGCGGAAAGGGATACTCTCTGAAGTTTCTGGCCAGCCTTACCCTGCTTGACAGCACCACATCCGAATCCGGTCCTTTATCAATATACCATTTGTTCATTACATCACCCACTTGAAGGAAATTCCTGTTAAGGTCTAAACCCTTGCAGAAACGTTGAAGCTATGTTTTAACGCTTCCTGAATCACTTTTGTTTTTTTCAGCCTCTTTAATCTGATCCCGAATGACGGCTGCCTGCTCGTAATTTTCTTCATCGATGCATTTTTGAAGCTCCTGCTTTAATGCGAGCAGGTTTCGGGCAGGCTGAAGCTTTGCGGACAGCTTTGGGGGTACCTTCCCATGGTGTTTGACATTGCCGTGAATGCGCTTGAGCAAGGTATGAATGCTTTCCCCAAAGGTTGTATAGCATTCGGTACAACCGAGCAGCCCTGTTCTTTGAAACTCTTCGGCTGTCATTGCGCAGGACGGGCATTGAACAGACGGTACAGGCTCTTCCTGCATTTGCGTTGAAACCTCCTGCCCCAGAATCCCTGAAAGCAGCTTATGCAGATTTATCTTGATCTCATTGTTTTTTCGGGCGCATGCCTCGCAAACATACATCTCTACCTTTTGTCCATTGATAATTCCTGTAAAATGTACGGTTGCTTGCCTTTGCTTGCACAGCCGGCACATCAGCATAGGTTTTCCCCCCCTTAAATGACCAGGCTCATCAGCATGTTTTTCAGAATGTTCATTCTGATCCCGTCGCGCAAATCGGGTGAAGCAGCCACAAGTGCCTTATCAGACGTAGCCGCTTTCATTATTCCGGCTTCCTGCTCGCTGACGACATCATAGTCCACAAAATTTTGAATGAAGATCTCACAGGTGTGCTGTGATAGTTTGTCACCAATGGAGGTGATGATATGCATCAAATATTCGCCCACCGAGCCCGCATTCATCCGTTTGATGCTGATATAGCCTCCGCCGCCTCTTCGTGATTCCACATAATAACCCTTGTCTGTAGAAAAACGGGTGCTGATAACATAGTTGATCTGTGAAGGAACGCAATTGAAACGGCTTGCCAGTTCATTGCGCTGAATTTCCACCGCACCATCCGTATCTTCTATCATCTCCTTGATAAAGGATTCAATAATATCGCTTAATCTTGCCATCCCATCACCCTCTTTTTGTCTTTGACTATCTCTGACTATTATTATACTGTAAATTTCCGTTGAATGCAAGGGTCACAAAAAGGCTGTAACAAAACGAAAATTTTGTTACAGCCTTTGGTTACAGGAATTTACTCTTCTGCTTCCTTATCCTTCTTCGCTTCGGCGATGACCTTTTCCGCCACGTTCTGCGGCGCTTCCTCATATCGTTCGAAACGGATGGTGTAGGAACCTCTGGCCTGGGTCATGGAACGAAGGTCTGTGGCGTATTTGAACATTTCAGCCTCGGGAACCTCGGCTACAACCTGCTGCATGCCGCCCACGGCGGGGTTCATGCCCAGAATACGGCCTCTGCGCTTGTTCATATCCCCAATGATGTCACCCATATAGCTGTCGGGCACCAGAACCTCCACATGGGAGATAGGTTCGAGCAAAACAGGGCCGGCTTGCTGAACGCCTTCCTTGTATGCCAGACTGGCTGCAATTTTAAACGCCATTTCCGATGAGTCGACCGGATGGTATTTACCGTCGACCAGCGTAGCCTTCAGATTTACAACCGGGTAACCTGCAAGAACACCCTTTGTAATGCTTTCACGAAGGCCCTTCTCAACAGCGGGGAAGTACTGCTTGGGTACAGCCCCTCCGAAGATCTTTTCTTCAAAAACAAGATCCTCTGTGGGTCCCGGTTCAAATTCAACCCAGATATCGCCAAACTGGCCATGTCCGCCGGATTGTTTCTTATGCTTCCCTTCAACCTTGACCTTCTTTCGAATGGTTTCACGGTATGGGATCCTGGGGTTGGTCAGCTCCACTTCCACCTTGAACTTGGCCTTGAGCTTGCTGAGGATCAGATCCAGATGCTGATCGCCAATGCCATAGATGAGGGTTTGCTTTGTTTCGGGGTTCAATTCAACCTTGAAGGTAGGGTCTTCATCCATTAAGCGGGTTAAACCACTGGAGATCTTTTCTTCATCGCCCTTTGTTTTCGGCAGAACCGCCATGGACAGCATGGGCGACGGGAACTGGATAGTCGGCAGGATAACCGGGTTTTCTTTTGTGGTAAGAGTGTCATTGGTTTCAGTAACAATCAGTTTGGCGACGGCACCGATGTCACCGGTCACCAGCTGGGTGGTATTGATCTGCTGTTTCCCCTTGATCAGGAACAGCTGAGCAATTCTTTCGGTCTTTTCCTTTTTCACGTTATAGACCACTGAGTCGGATTTCAAGACACCGGACATCACCTTGATATATGAAATCTTGCCGACAAACGGGTCGACAATGGTCTTGAAAACAAGTACGGATAAAGCTTCACTGTTGTCGGGTTTCAGTTCGATGGTTTCTTCCTTGCCGGGTACGGAAGCAATGACAGCACCCCTTTCATTGTATGCGGGAACATACTGCACAATTGCGTCGAGCAAAAACTTAATGCCGGCATGGTTGACGGCGGAACCGCAAAAAACAGGTGCGATATCACCGGACTTGATGCCGGATGCCAGACCCTTCAAAATTTCTTCTTCCGTGAACGGGTCGCCGGAGAAGTATTTTTCCATCAGGTCTTCGTCTGTCTCTGCCACAGCCTCAGAGATTCCTTCATGATATTTCTCGACAGAAGCTTTCATGGAAGCAGGAATTTCGGTATCTACAAAATCTTTTCCGGAAAACCTTTTTGCTTTCATCGTGGCAACATTGACTATACCGGCAAACGCCCCATTTTCGATGATGGGCAGCTCGAACGCGATCACATGGTTTCCGAATTTATTCTGTAACTGATCAAAGACTTTAAAAAAGTCTGAATTCTCTTCATCAATCTTGCTGATAAAAAACAGCTTTGTCAGTTTCTGATTTGAAGCCTCTTCCCAGGCTTTTTCGGTTCCGACCTCCACACCGTCCTTGGCGCTTGCAAGAATGAGGGCGCCATCAGCAACACGCAGCGCCTCGCGCATTTCACCGATAAAGTCAAAATATCCCGGTGTGTCAATAATGTTTATCTTGTGTCCATTCCATTCCAGTGGCGCCAATGAAGTACCCGTACTGATTTGACGCTTCACTTCCTCGGGATCGTAATCCATAACTGTGTTTCCACTGACAACACTGCCGAACCGATCCGTTGCCTTTGCATCGAAAAGCATGGCCTCCGCCAGCGTTGTCTTGCCCGCGCCCCCATGTCCCAACAGGCAGATATTGCGTATTTTGTCTACGCTATAGTCTTTCATACCAATTCCCCCTTTTCACACCTGTAAACCAGGTGACTTTCATAATAGCCGTGCACATAACACTCTATATGATTTCCCCAAACAGACAAAAACGCTTTGGAGAAACACAAACACCGCTGTGTGTCTGCCTTCGTCAGGCGACCTTGAAACAATTATGGAACAGTTTGATATCAATGAATCTGAACCGACTTTCCGCAGGCCCCGATACATTTATTCTGGTAAATCCTATTAGGTATTATACCAAACTTTATTGGTTGTTAATATATATTGCGATATTTTTTTAACTTTTATCTGCGCTGCCATCGAAATTCATCATTGCGGCATGAAAATATCACTGTTCACAATGTTATCACATCTATGTGGTTTAATTCAATCCATTTCGTTTTGAATCCTGCAAAGGCATGATATTCGTTACTCCTGTGAAACCTCAATATTGTATGAGCTGGTAATGGAATTTTTAAAGGTTTGGTTGCATATATAAAAAATAAATGGTCTATTAGCAGCCTCAGGGCTTTTTGTATCGGGGGATGGTCTGTGAAAGCTGTGATTCTTGCGGGAGGAAAGGGGACACGCCTGCATCCTGTTACCTGTGAACTCCCAAAGCCTATGGTTCCGGTTTTCAATATCCCATTGATGGAGCATCTTATCCTGCTGTTGAAAAAACATGGTATCCGGGATATCGGTGTTACGCTGATGTATCTGCCGCAGAAGATCAGCTCCTACTTTGGTGATGGTTCGAGATGGGGAGTCCGGTTGTCGTATTTTGTGGAGGAAAGCCCTTGCGGAACAGCGGGAAGCCTTTTGAGTGCCGCCGAATTCCTGAATGAACCCTTTCTGGTGTTAAGCGGAGACTGCATTACAGATATCAATCTCACCGAAGCCATTGAATTTCATCGCCGCAAGAAAACTCTGGCGACCCTCGTTCTAACCAGTTCCGGTAATCCCAGGGATTATGGGATCGTCATCACCGATCAGGACGGCCATATCGTCAGTTTTCTTGAAAAGCCTTCGCTCTGTGAGGTTTTCAGTGACATTGTGAATACCGGTATTTATATGCTGGAGCCGGATGTGCTGAATTATATCGAGTCCGATCATCCCTTCGATTTCAGCCGCGAGCTTTTCCCAAAGCTTTTGTCATCCGGACTGCGGCTTTCAGGCTATCCCGCGGCAGGGTACTGGTCGGATATTGGTTCTGTGGAAAACTATTTGAATGCACACAGGGATATTTTTGACAGAAAGACGGACCTGTTCCCATACAGCCAAGGCGGTCTGCAGGGTGTATTCACCGGTAAATCCACTGTCATAGAGCCCACCGCGCTGATTCACGGGCCCTGTGTTATCGGAAACAATTGCTACATAGGGCACCGAGCCATGATTGACAGTTATACCGTTATCGGAAACGACTGTATTATCGAAGACCAGGTCCTCGTCAAAAGAAGTATCCTGCACAATAACATCACCGTGGGTTCAGGCTGTGAAATAAGGCAAAGTATTCTCGGAAACCGGGTACGCCTGATGCCTTATGTGTCCTGTCTTGAAAACACCGTTGTTGGAGAAGAAAGCGTCATTCATGAACGCAGCATCATCAAGCCGGGGGTTCGAATTTGGCCGTCTAAAACCGTTGGACCGTTTTCGGTGGTCAACAGGAGTATTATTCATTCCTTCCTGCACCATTCATCCTTATTTCACAATGGCAGAATTGTCGGGGGAATTAATGCGGACATCACCCCTGAAGTCGCCTCAAGGCTGGGCTCGGCATTTGGTTCCGTTCTGGGTGCGGGTAAAAGGGTAATTGTCGCTTCAGACGCAACAGATGTCAGTTGTTTATTTGAGTATGCATTTGCTTCAGGTATGATCTCAACGGGGGTTCAGGTTTTCAGCCTACATGGTGTATCTATCCCTGTGTCACGGATGGCCATTCGTGACCTGAACCTGTCCGGGGGCATTCACATTCACAGTGAACCTGCCTCTGCTGAAAAGCTTATAATTGATTTTCTGGACGAAGCCGGTGCAAATCTGGACAGCATTGCCGAGAAAACCATCGAAGCGGTTTTTTACAAGGAAGACTTCAGCCGCTGCCACCCATGTGCTGTTCCAAGCATCGTGGATATGGAAGAATATAAGGAAACCTATATTCGTTCTGTGGTTTCGGGGATCAACACTACCCTGATTCAGGCGAAGCCCCCCGTGCTGTTCGTCATGAGCGACAGTGAAGCCATGCTGTCCTTCGTGTGCTCTGTTTTTGACAGGCTATGCATTCCCATTGCCGGCGAGATGCGGATTGATCGGCTTGATCCTGATAGCAGGCGGAATATTGAGCATTCCCTCCATGCTGACCTGACGGCTTTCATAGACAGCAGCGGAGAACAACTGCAGCTGATGGATTCCTGCGGAAGGATCCCCGATGAGAACCAGCTTTTTCTGCTGCGCGCCTATATGTTGATGAAAAACAATCCGGGGATAAAAATTGCCGCTCCGCTAAACATGACCTGCACTATCGAGCGAATGGCGCTTAGATACGGGGGCTCGGTGAAACGCACAAAAATCTCAGGGTATGATCTCATAAGAGAATTACTGAGGGAAAGCAGCTTTGCACAATCAACCGAACAGTATCTTTTATACCACGATGCGCTTGTTTCGCTGGCAAAAACGATTGAGTTTCTCTGCATGAACAATATAAACCTCGACGATCTCATTCGGTTGACTCCCTCCTGTAATATCAGGCATTCCTCGTTTTTATGCCCTTATGAATCTATCGGGATGGTTATGCGTACGCTTTATTTGGAAAATGGCCGGCAGCTTCTTGGAGGTATCCGGATTCAACGGGAAAAATCCTGGGCACTGATCATCCCCGATTCTGAAAAACCTGAAATTCACCTTTATACAGAAGGCCGTTCCAGCTCAGAGGCCGAGCGGCTGCTCCGGGAGTATTCCGAAAGAATCTCGGCATTGCTGCCGGTAACGAAGTATGGGGACGGTTCTTTTGTTTCATGCTGAAGCATCGCTGGTGCTGCGAACAGCATCGGAAGCAGCATTACCTTGTGAGATATCTTCTTTTCATGCTTGTTTTATTCTGATTGAGTAGTATATAATGTTAAAAAACAAGCATGAAAGGGTGATGACTCGTATGCGACTGCCATACAGAGATGTTTATGAAAATATTCTTCCATATGTCCCAGGAAAACCAATCAGTGATGTACAAAGAGAATTGGGGCTTTCCCATGTGATAAAGCTGGCCTCCAATGAAAACCCCTTTGGTTGCTCGGAAAAGGTGAAACAGGCAGTGGCCGAAGGGCTTTCAAACCTGTCTCTGTATCCCGACGGAAATGCCACTTTGCTGCGCGAACGGCTGGCCCGCCAGCTTGGTCTGGAACCGGATCAGTTTGTATTCGGCGCCGGCTCCAACGAAATCATAACCTTTATCGCGCAGGTTTTCCTGGGCCCTGGTGATGAATCAATTTATCCGCAGCCCTCCTTCACCTGGTACGATACCGCGGTGAGGGCTACCGGCGCGGACCCCGTGATAATCCCATTGAAGGATCACGGTCTTGACCTGAACGCTATGAAAGGCGCCATCACTGATAAGACAAAGATCATCTGGATCTGTAACCCGAACAACCCCACCGGCACCATCATTACCGAAGAAGAGCAGAATGCATTTTTACAGGCTGTCCCTTCCAATGTGGTTGTCGTGTTGGATGAAGCCTATTATGAATTCGCCCGGGGAGAAGGTTATCCCGAATCCCAACCCCTGCTGCAAAAATACCCGAATCTGATCATTTTAAGAACCTTCTCAAAGGTATATGGCCTTGCTTCCTTAAGAGTTGGTTATGGGATGGCTTCCAGTGAAATGGTGTCCTACCTGAACCGCGTCCGCCCGCCGTTCAATGTGAACACCCTGGCCCAGGAGGCCGCTATAGCCGCGCTGGACGATCAGAGCTTTGTAGTCAAAACCATTTCCGAAAATAAAAAAGGCCTCACCATGCTCTATCAGGCCTTTGACAGGTTAAAGCTGCCTTATGTAAAATCTTATGCGAATTTTGTTTGGGTAGAAGCACCCCTACCTTCGGGGGAAATGTTTCAGCGCCTGCTTTATAAGGGTGTCATCATCAGGCCCTTTATGGGGAACTGGCTGAGGATCACTGTCGGCAGCGAAGAAGAGAACAAAATTCTATTACAGGCATTAGAAGACGTGCTGGCGTAATGCTTTTGTTTTTTGCCCATGGGTGTAAAACAGCATGATAATTTACCCAAAGAATACTAATCCACAACTGCCGGGGACTATACATCGTTTTATCCTCCGGCAGTTTTTTGTAAAGCACAGCGGGTAAGATAGTTTGCTGAAGGATGGCCAAATGGTCTGACTACTCGCCAAACTCTGCTTTCAGGAACGCTTCAGCAAAAACAAGATCTTCGGCGGTTGTAATTTTCAGGTTGGCATAACTGCCCATAACCATTCTGACCTTAACGCCCAATCTTTCAACCAGCACCGAATCATCTGTGCCGCGATAACTTTCTGTAATGGCCTTTTTGTGTGCGTTTATCAGGGTTTCCCTTTGAAATGTCTGCGGGGTTTGAATGGCCCACAGGATAGAGCGATCCGGTGTATCAATCACTGTTAAATCCGGGCTTACGTGCTTGATTGTATCCTTTACAGGCATTCCGACACAGGCCGCGCCATAGCTGGCGGCAGTTTCTACTGAATCGGTTATAATCTTCGGGGTGATTAACGGTCTTGCGCCATCATGCACGGCAATAATGCCTGATTCCGGGCTGATCCGCGCAAGGGCGTTGTATACCGAAGCCTGCCGGTCAGCACCTCCGTCTGTTACCGCAGTGATTTTAGAAAACCCATAGGGCAGGATGCATTCCCTAAAAAGCTGGTGATCATCGGGATGAATGACAACAATGATTTCAGAAATGATATCGGTTTGTTCGAAGGCTTGGAGGGTATGCGCCAAAACAGGCCTGTTTGAAAGCATTAAATATTGCTTGTTGGTCTTTGCGTTCATGCGGCTGCCTTTTCCGGCCGCAACAATGATTGCCGAAGTTTTGATATTCTGATGCTGCATGCGATAAACCCCGTTCCTTACCTGACAACCGAAAGCCCCGAAGACTTGTGCCTGGCAAAAACCATGCGTCCGGCGGAGGTTTGCAGAACACTGGTGACCACAACATCCACTTCTGTTCCTTTGAATTTCTGCGCTCCCTCGACCACAACCATGGTTCCGTCATCCAGATAACCAACCCCCTGGCCGCTCTCCTTGCCTTCACGGATAATTTTTACGGTCATCTCCTCACCGGATACTGCCAATGGCTTTAACGCATTGGACAGATCGTTGATGTTCAGAATATGAATGCCGGCAATGGAGGCAACCTTGTTCAGGTTGTAATCGTTGGTAATAATGCAGGATTTCTCTTCCTTCGCAAAACGCATCAGCCGTTCGTCCACTTCGACAGATTCTTCCTGTTTCGATTTTACTACCTTTACCGGGACCACCGAATCCTGCTTCAGGCTGTTCAGAACATCCAGCCCGCGCCGGCCCTTTGCCCGGATCATATCATCATGTGAATCGGCCAGATGCCGCAGCTCTTCAAGAATAAAATCCGGTATGACAAGCTCCCCTTCCAGAAAGCCTGTCCGGCATATGTCGAGGATACGGCCGTCGATAATCACGCTGGTATCGAGCACCTTGCTTTGGCTGCCGCGGCGCTTTTTGTCATCCGCGAGGGTTTCATGCCTTTTGGACAGGGCCAGATAAACCCCGCAGCCGCCAAACAGAACATTCACCAAAATGGTGAGGGGTATACCAATGATTTGAATCCTGACTAATGCGATGGAAAGAAGGTTGGCAATGATAAGGCCGGAAATTAAACCGGCAACACTGATCAATAACTCATATAGTGTGAGCGTTTGTAAGACCTTTTCAATTTTTTCAATGGCCTGTGCAGCATAACTGACCGCCTTGCCGCCAATAAAGAGCATCACGGCGCCAAACCCTATGGAAGCAGCCACCATAATTCCCAGATTGATAAACGAGGTTAAATTCGCTCCGGTGGACTGCAGCACAAACCTTGTGATTGTAAGCCCGGTTACGGCACCAATAACGGCAAAAGCATATTTCATCGCTTTGTCCAACATTCAACCGACTCCCGACACCAAATTTCGTATGAAACTTTATTCTGCATGAAGGGGCTCTTTTTCCTCATATGGCCTGCCTGTTTTGCAGACTCACCTAAGGGCTGATTTTATAATTGATCATCTCTTCCACTTCGCCGGGCTTCATGTTCTCCGCAAGCACCAGTTCGCTGATAAGAATCTGCTTGGCACTGTTCAGCATTTTCCGTTCACCCGTTGACAGGCCCCTTTGACGTTCCCGAATGATTAAATGTTTTACAACCTCAGCTACATCAAACACATTTCCGCTCTTGATTTTGATCATGTTTTCACGGTAGCGCTTGTTCCAGTTGGCAGACTGCTCGATGACAGACCCCTCGAGAGATCTGAAAACCCTGTCGGCGATGGATTTGTCGATAACATCACGGATACCGACATTTCCTGCGCAGCTAACGGGTATCATGACCTTCATTTCCCCGACGGGCATTTTCATGATATAATAGCTTTTCTTTTCGCCGAGTATTTCCTTTTCTTCGATGGATTCGATAACACCGGCTCCGTGCATGGGGTACACGATTTTATCACCTATGTCATACATGCCTTACACTCCTTTTCGCACTCATACCCCGGTTTCTTATCTCTTGTAACGCATCCTCCTGAAAAATGCCGGATACGCAAACCAGCAAAAATATGCAATGCAGACAGGAGATTGAAATCTGTTCTGATATTGCTGGATGGTCGCTGCGGGATACCCGCAAGCGCTTTGTTAGTATATGCTTCAGCACGAAATAAATACAAGCCTGTATACTCCAGTATACTACAAAGGCCAAAAGAAGTCAAAAGCAGAAAAACTGTTGTTTTGCCGGGAGCGGATTTGCTGTCGGTGAATCGGTCTTTTTGTTAATTCCTGCGATGAAAGAGGGGCTGACAACAACCATTTTCGTTTGACAAAGCTTACGGGTTAAAATTATAATGTTATATAAGATGATTTCATAAGCTCACACAGCGGAATCATCGGATGAAAAGGGGTGTGTAGAGAGTGACTCAGCTCAAAGATACGGTTCTGGACAAATTCCAGTATACTACCCAGGACTTGCTCATCCGGAACAGAAGTATTTTGGATTGTATGACCAAAATGACCGATTCCTGTTCAAGGGTATCCCGAACGCTGGCAAAGGCCGTTACCCAATGCGGGTGCATTCAAATCAGCGGCGAAAAACAGGATATTCCCTCCTTTACAGATATGGATGAAATGAAAAACCATATGCAGTCCCATGTGAAGGGCGTGCTTTGTGAAAACTGCCGTGACCTTCTTGAAAAAGATATCGGGCGTAACCTTTTTTATCTGTCATCCATCTGCAACACGCTGGATCTCAACCTGTACGACATCATCATCAAAGAACTCGACCGCTTGAAGCTTTTAGGGAAATACAGCCTGCGGTAAGCCCCCGTCCTCCCATGATTATGCGCAAGTCAGCACTGCTGGCTTGTTTTTTTCGTATTTATCCAAACAAGAAGTTATGCAGTCAGTGCGGGTATAAAAAACCCCCTCCTTCAAATTGCGAAAATAATTATTTGGTGGGAGTTCAACCAAACAAATAGCTCAGCGCTTCTTCCACAGTTCCCGCATATAACAGCTCCATTCCCTCGTTGGTACTGTTCAGTTTGCTTTGGTTACCAGCAGGCAGGATACACTTTTTGAAACCCATCCGCAAGGCTTCCATCACCCTTTTTTCAGCCTGGCTGACAGGGCGAACTTCGCCTGTAAGGCCAACCTCACCCATCACGACGATTTCTGAAGCGATGGGTTTGTTTCGGAAGCTTCCGGCGATGCTGGCCACAATGCCCATATCGCAGGCAGGCTCGTCCAGCCTGATTCCGCCCACCACATTTACATAGGCATCAAAGCTGTACAGCTGCATACCCACCTTCTTTTCCAGAACCGCCATCAGCATCGTCAGCCGATTGTAATCAATACCCGTAGCCATACGCCGGGGCATTTGAAAGCTGGTGGGGGTCACCAGTGCCTGCACCTCCAGCAGCATTGGCCGCGTGCCTTCCAGGCTTGCCACCACAACCGAACCGGACTGGTCCTTTGCCCTGCCGTCCAGCAAAAGCCCGGAAGGGTTTCCCACCTCGATTAGCCCTTCCTGGCGCATTTCAAACAGCCCCAGTTCGTTGGTGGAACCGAAACGGTTCTTGACCGCCCGAAGAATTCTGTAGTTCTGATGCCTTTCGCCTTCAAAGTACAAAACCGTGTCCACCATATGCTCCAGCACTCTCGGGCCTGCGATGGCCCCTTCCTTGGTCACATGGCCCACCACGAAAACAGTCATTCCAATCCCTTTGGCAATGCGCATCAAATGTCCGGTCACCTCGCGCACCTGGCTGACACTGCCCGGAGCGGAGGTAAGCTCTTCGCTGTATACGGTCTGAATGGAATCGAGGATGACCACCTGAGGGCTGTTTTCCTCAATCAGCTTTTCCACGCTTTGAAAACTCGTTTCTGAAACCATTAAAATATTCGGGTGATTGACTGAAAGCCTGTCGGCTCTGATTTTGATCTGTTTGACCGATTCTTCTCCGGATATGTACAAAATTTTCTGTTTTGGCGCCAGGACTCCGCATACCTGCAGTAACAGAGTGGATTTCCCGATTCCGGGATCACCGCCCACCAGCACCAGGGAGCCACCGACAAGTCCGCCTCCGAGAACCCTGTCCAATTCAGGCATACCGGTTTTTACCCTTTCCTCTGTATCTTTTGAAACTTCGGTTAACGGGATGGCTTTTGCCGCGGTTCCAACCGATATATTCCCCCGTTTCACGGTTTCAGCTTCCTCGGTAAAGGTGTTCCACTGCAGACAGGCCGGGCATTTCCCCAGCCATTTTCCGGTTTCATAACCACATTCCGAGCATACAAACTTCGTTTTCTGCTTTGACATTCAAACTCCTCCCCTAGGGATCACAGCATAATCCCGGCCGGTAAACGCTGATGATTGAAATACCGACATTGGAAATATCATTCGATCATGGTGTATTGGATAACAACCCTCCGCTTTCGAGAAACCTTGTTAAGGCCAAAACAAACATCGCGTGGGACCATGTTAATGGAATCACCCATGCGGGCCTGCCATCATTCCTGTCGACCTGTTCGGGCAGCAGATCCAGATGGGTGCGGCTTCGGATGGACCATCTCAGATAAGCCTCAGCCTTCTTCACCTCACCTGTTTCCAGGTGGTACATGGCCATCCAGAGGGTTGCGATAATCCAGGGATTGCCCCCCGCATAATGGTCTTGTTCATATCTCATAAGCCCACCGGCCTTTTCACAACTTAAATGCTTTTCCAGCAGGGCAGCTGTTTTTCTTACAGAAGGGGCATCCGGCTTAAGAACCCCGAAAGGAATCGCCGGCCCCAGAAGGCTGATATCCATTTTTTTATCGGTCATCGATACCTCCCAGGAATATCCCTTGGGGTTCACCTGGATCCATACGGTTTGATCGGAGGGCTCCTTCCCCCAGGGGTTCAGCTTGACCCGAACGCTCCGAAGGAAGATTCCGGTTTCTTCATCCACAAGGACTTTACCCATGGCCTGAAGGATTTTTTCTGCGCACTGAAGCCAGCCCCGCGTGGTTTCCACTGCCGCCCCCAGCAGGTGCCCCATTTCCGCCGCTGACTGAAGGCCTGCGATTACCGCGGCGGTAGAGTAGGTGTGCTCACCCTTTCTTTCTTCCCACAAATCAAAGGTTGGCTTTGGCAAGTCTGTTTCAGGATCGAGAAAGCCTGCCAGGAAATCAGCTGCCTTCACAACGGCCGGCCACATCTTCTCAAGAAAAAGGGACTCCCTGGTTATGTTGTAATGACAGAGCATCCCAAACAGAACCGATCCGGTCTCATCGATTTGAATGCCCCAGGACGGTGCCAGGCTGCCGTTCATATGATAACGCTGATGCCAGAAGCCTTCCGTTTCCTGAACCCGGACGGCCCACTCATAAAACCTTGTAGTATCCTGGTAAAGGCCTGCCGCGTCGAGGGCTTGCGTAATAAAAGCCGCATCCCGGCACCAGCAAAATGCGTACCGTCCGCATTGGGTGAACCCTTCGTCTATTTCAGGAGAAGCCAGCAGGCCGCCCGTGTTTTTATCGGACATCAGCTTGAACAGCAGCAGTGAACGTTTGTATATTCTGTCTACATATTCGTTTCCGCTTTTTATTGGCTTGCAGCTTTTCAGGAACTCAAGCCAATATTTTCTGGTCTGTTCGATCAGTGTATGACAGCCTGCTGCTTTTATCCTGATGGTGAGTACCTTTACATCGGCATAGTTCCGGGCAAACGCGATGTACAGTGTAAACTCCTTCAGCCCGCCCGGCGGCAGTAACCCAATGTCCCACTGCATAGCTCCGTCGGGGGACATTCCCACGCTGTCGGGCCCCGTAAGCTTTCCGTCCCATATGGCGCCGAAAGGGTTGTTTCCTATCTGAAAATGTCGAACCTCCAGGCTTGAGCCAATGGCAAAGACTCCTCCATGTCTGTAATGTACCAGTGCATCCAGCTGAAAATCAAACAGGGTGTTACCCATGTCTGCAGGGGAGGATATCACATGGGAGGCAATGCCCATGCCGATATGAATATCTTCGCTGCCCAGGTTCTGAATGGTATAGTGCCTTACCAGTACATCTTCATCCGGAAGGCAAAAGTCTGTTTGCGTTACCGCAAGCGGAAGGCTGGAAAAAACAGCGATGGTCTCAAGAATATTTGTGTCATCCAAATATCGCTGGCTCACCTCATGTTCACCTTCGCTGAACCATATGGTACTGTTCGATTTGGTGGTGTCAAAAAAACCTGTCAGCATTTTCTCGAGATGCTGCGGGAAATCGATTTCTGGCCAATAAAGCCGAATCAATTCGCCTGTTTCGGTAATACAGCCGAGCATGCTGCCATTGCCGATGACAGCGTTGTTATTATATGGTTTTCCCATGTAACCCTCCTGCGAAAAAAGAAGAAAATCAACAGCATTTAAAACCGGGAACAAGCGGGCAACCGCCTGTTTCATTCTCCCGTTACATTATAACAACGGAAGCGAATGCTTGCAATCACAACACAGCCAGGTCGCATGGGCGAGCAGTGCAGCGAAGCGCAACGACCAGCCAAGCTTAGCCTGCGAGCACCAATACTGCAGCAGCAGGTTCTTCCTTCGCAAAACCATCACACAGCAACAACGAAGCTTTCGCATTGTTCCATCTGAAAATACGCAATCAGGTGGAGCGGCCCTATCCTGACCCTGTTATAGCATTCCCTGAGTATTCGATAAATCAAATATTTCCCGGTTTTTGCCACGGGAAATAAACACACAGCAGTTCTTGAATTCTTACCATTGATTGTATTGAAATTCAAATATGCTTGATTTACCAAACATATTTTTACCGCCGCTGTAGAAAATAAACGAGAACAATAAATAATCTTACGTTTCATTGAAAACCAAACGGAGGAAACTATGGAAATCGTAATCCACCTGATGATTTTTTCTTTTTCATATCTTGTTCAGCTCTTTTTGTTCCTGTTTGGTGCTTACTATATGGTCATTACCATAGCAGGATGGATTCCGTTTCCCGAAAACACAGGCAAGGATAAAAAAGCGGTAGCTTTCCAGCGCTTTGCCATCGTTATTCCCGCTCATAATGAGGAGAACGTGATTCGGAGTATGGTTTTGAGCTTGAAAAAACAACAATACCCCTCTTCTTTGTTTGATATCTTTGTCATCTGTGATAACTGCAGTGACGGCACTGAAACGGAGGCCAAAAAAGCCGGAGCGCATGTTCTTGTGCGACAAAACGACCAGCAGCGCGGGAAAGGCTATGCACTGGACTGGGCTTTTGCAAGAATACTAGATATGCAGTATGATGCCATATGTGTTTTCGACGCGGACAATGTAGTTTCCTCGGGTTATTTGAGTGAAATGAATAAAATGCTTTCCCAGGGACATCAGGTTATCCAGGGCTATATTGACAGCAAGAACCCCTTTGATTCCTGGATCACCCTGTCTTACTCCATCGCCTTCTGGCTGTCAAACCGGGTTTTTCAACAGACCCGGTACAATTTGGGATTAAGCTGCGGGTTGTGTGGCACCGGCTTCTGCGTCAGATCCGCTATCATTCGGGAGATCGGATGGGGTGCAACCTGCCTGACCGAAGATCTGGAATTTACCATGAAGCTTGTACTAAACAATAAAAAGGTAGCTTTCTGTAAAAAGGCGGTTGTTTATGATGAAAAGCCCCTTACCTTTATTCAATCCTGGTGCCAGCGCAAACGTTGGATGCAGGGCCATACCGACTGTGCCAGGCGTTATTTGCCGATGCTTTTCAGAAAGTCCTTCCGGGAAGCAAACCTGGCGGCCCTGGATTGCGCCATTTATCTGTTTCAACCCATCCGTTTCATCTTTTTCGGCCTGGCAACCCTTTTCTCCTGGTCAGGTCATGCATTCCCGTCAATATCCTTTTACATAATTGGATATGCCTTTCCACCGGTAATCTGGTCATTGATCATCCTTTTTCAGGTCGCCTTCGGACCATTGGTGGTTCTCGTCGAGAAGAAATGGGATTTCCGCATTCTAGTCGGATTTTTTGTCTATCCGCTGTACTGTCTCACCTGGCTGCCCGTTACATTTGCGGGGATCAAGGATGCCCAGCGCAAGGAGTGGGCTCATACCTGCCACACACGGAACATTTCGATAGAGGAAATTGAGCGTCTGTAAACACCTGGTTGAGTGCCGAAAGCGCTACAAACCCATTTTTTAGCCATCACTTAATAAAATCTCGTCAACATTTTTAGATAATTTTTTATTAAATCCATTGAAATCATTCTTCCTTTTTGTTTAGAAAACTACTACGAAGGTAAATATGCAGTGGAGTATCTTTTCGTTACTTAAATACACTTTAGTGCCGACATCTATTACATACTGGAAAAATGTTTTATTTTTTGGGGGGAATGTTATGAAAAACGGTAAGGAACAGAAAAAAACATCGCCAAACCAGATTGTTGCTATCGTTATAACCATCCTTGGCTTTATTCTCGGTGGGCTGTTTTACGTTAGAACAAAGGATTGGCTGGTCTTCCTCGTCTTTGGTTTTTTTGCCCTGGCAGAGGCATTTATTGTTCGGTTTGTTTTGAATCGTGAGCTAAAAAAACTGGTTATCCGGTTCAACGATCAAATCCAGAAAATCAAGGAGGGGGATTTTTCTGTTTTGATCATACCAAAGGAATATGATCTTCTCGGTCCCATTGCAACAACGATCAACATTCTGCTCAGTGAAATTAAAAAGCTGATCGACGGGTTCTTCCAGCTGTCGCTTGCAATAAACAGTTCCTCGTATACGGTGAAAACAGTTTCCAAGAATGCGTCGGATGCCATTGAACTGATTTCCCGTACGACCGATGATATTTCAAAAGGTGCTACCAGCCAGGCTGAAGAAGCACAAAACGGTGTGCTGTCCGTTGAGAAGCTTTCCGATCAGATTAACGCCGTTTATAGCAGCTCCAATGAAATCATTGTTGAAACCGACAAGATAACTCAGGTGAACACAGCCGGTTTAAACGTGGTGCAGTCTCTGAAGGAAAAAACTATTACCAATAGCAATGCTTCTGAAAAGATCTTCTCGGTTATTGAAAAGCTTGTTCAAACGGTGCAGCAGATCACATCGTTTACTGATTCCATAGAGTCTATCACCGAGCAAACAAACATGCTTGCCCTGAATGCCGCCATTGAGGCCGCCAGAGCCGGAGAAGCCGGTCTGGGCTTTGCGGTGGTTGCGGATGAGGTACGCAGGCTCGCCGACCAAAGCAGACAGTCCAACCTGGAGATCACCAACCTTGTTGAATCCATCAGCGAGGATTCCAAAATGGCTGTCAGTGTCATGGAGGATCTGAGAAAAGCATCCGGAGAACAGAACCAGTCCGTTGAGAAAACAGGACAGGCTTTCGGGGATATCGCCAATGCGATCTATGCCATTGTGGATAAATTCAGAAGCGTCAACGACTCGGTGACCAAGATGCAGACGGACAAGGATGAGGTTATCCGGGCTATTGAGCACATTTCATCGGTGTCACAGGAAACCGCTGCTTCAAGCCAGGAAATGGCTGCAACAACTGAAGCGCAGATAAAAGCTTTTGATGAGCTTCAGGAAGCTTCCGCGGACCTGAGCCAGTTGGTGGTCGAGCTGGACGAGAAGCTGAAGCATTACAAGCTGCGATAAACCAGTAATCGTAAATATAAAAGGGAATGCAAGCGCATTCCCTTTTCTTGTTTCTCCAACAGAACCGTTCTCTGATGTTACAGACACTCTACCAATGCATTCCACAAGGCATCGCACAGTTCTTCCTCTTCAAATTCCAGCTCGTCACTGTTCATCACCACGCAGTCTCTGTCCCCCGGCAGCTTCCTGACAGCGGGGATGGAAATGTTAAAGCCGTCATGACCGTATTTGAGATGGCGCAGCCACTCGATCATCTGCCCGATTCCGGGAAGAGGCATGCAGTCTTCCTTGCTGAAATATTGCTCCGGTTCGGAGTATTCCAGTTCAAAATCCCCTTCGTTCTCAAAGAGCTCCTTGTTTTCATCGAAGAAGGATTCATCCAGCAGCCTGTACCTGCGAAGCACAAGGTTGCTCCTGCCTTCGGTTACAAGCACCTCTCCGATCACAAAAACGATGTTGTCATATTCATCATGAATAACATCCTTGCAGATTCTGGCCATGGCCAGGGTGTTTACCTGCGGCAGCCATAAATCCATCAGATTGGCTTTCTGCGTGGTACTCAGTGCCAGCAGCTGATCCGGTGTAATGAACTGTTTCATACTTAACCCCTCGTTTTTATTATTGATTGTACTGTTCACGGCAAATTATCAACAAAGAGGCCGTTCGGAAAAGCATATTTATTCGTAAGACACTACTTTCTATGGCTTGAAACCCGCATAGTTCCGTTCATTTTTACATGTTTATGCGAGTTTCTAAAGAATAAACAGACTTTCCGAGCCGGCTCCTATCGATATACTACCTTGATCCCCTGTGGTGTGTCCTGAAGCTCGATTCCCATTTCCTTCAGCTGATCACGGATTACATCGGCTTTTTTAAAATCTTTGGCTGCCCTGGCTTTCTGTCTTGCTTCGATGAGTGCTTCAACCCCTTGATCCTGCACGGTTTCCTGTTCCTTTGTCATGATCCCCAGAACCCCCGTCAACTCCTTCAGAAGCTCCAGTGCTTTCGCAATGGTTTGTTTACCCGTGCCGGGAATTGAAACATTGATTTGACGAACCAATTCAAAGATGGCTGCGAGGGCGTCGGCTGTATTGACGTCATCCTCCATGGCTTCAATGAACCTCTGCCGGTAACCAGCCAGTTGTTCAAAGCTTTCGGGTTCAAAAGAATCGCTCTTAGCATTGTGCATCAGAAAAACCAGGTTGTCCCGGCATTCATATATCCTGTTTAAAGCGCTTTGTGCCTGTTCCAGCAAGCCGTCACTGAAATTGATCGGGCTTCTGTAATGGGCTGAAAGCATAAAAAATCGGATCACCTCATAGTCGAAATGCTGGACGATGTCCCTCACCGTGAAAAAATTCCCCTTGGATTTGGACATCTTTTCATTGTTAATATTGATAAAGCCATTGTGCAGCCAGTAATTTGCGAAGGGCTTTCCGTTGACCGCCTCGCTTTGGGCAATCTCATTTTCATGGTGCGGGAAGACAAGATCCTGCCCGCCGCTGTGAATATCAATTGTTTCACCCAGAAATCGGTTGGCCATGGCCGAGCATTCGATGTGCCACCCCGGGCGTCCCTTACCCCAGGGGCTGTCCCAGGCGGGTTCACCTGGTTTTTGCGCCTTCCACAACGCAAAATCCATGGCGTTTTCCTTTCTTTCATCCACGCTGATCCGCGCACCGGCTTCAAGGTCTTCCATATTGTGCCCGGACAGCTTGCCATATTCAGCAAAGGAAAGGGCTCTGAAATAAACATCGCCATCGGTTTCGTAGGCGTAGCCTTTGTCGACCAGGGTCTTTACCATTTCAATGATGGCATCCATATTATCGGTGGCCTTCGGAGCCACCGTCGCATCCCGGATGCCCAAACCGTGAGCATCGGTGTAATACTCCCGGATATACCTTTGCGCAACCTCCGGCACCGTTGTCCCTTCTTCCTGGGCCTTCTTGATCATTCTGTCTTCGATATCGGTGAAGTTCTGAACAAAGGTGACCTTATACCCGCGGTATTCCAGAAACCGCCGCAGACAGTCGAATATAATAAATGGACGGGCATTTCCGATATGAAAATAATTATAAACTGTGGGGCCGCAGCTATACATCTTAACCTCGCCGGGTTTGACGGGCTTAAATTCTTCTTTGCCGCGTGTGAGGGTATTATAGAATCTCATAGTTACATCTCCCTGTATATCCGTTTTGTATTGAATACATGCTCCCGTTGGTATTGGTTTGGCAGCGCAAACGCTTATGAAGTTTATGCTTCGCGCCTTCTGGTTCTATCCGTTATTTACGGTAGCCTTCCCCTGGTTCCACCATATCATCCGGTTTTCCATTCTTGATGGTTGGTGAAGGCTGAGAATTATGTACCATGCTGAAAGGCGGAACCGAACGGGTGAGCCATACATTTCCTCCGATAACCGAATCATGGCCGATGACTGTATCGCCCCCTAAAATGGTGGCCCCGGCGTATATGATCACATGATCCTCGATATCCGGATGTCGTTTAACCCCCTTCACCGGGTTTCCTTTTTCATCGAGGGTGAAGCTTTTTGCGCCCAAAGTTACCCCCTGGTATACTTTTACATGGTTTCCGATCACGCAGGTTTCGCCAATGACCACGCCAGTGCCATGGTCAATGAAGAAGTATTCGCCGATGGAAGCCCCCGGATGGATGTCGATCCCGGTTCTGCGGTGGGCGTATTCCGACATGACCCTTGGAATGATGGGAACACCGTGCCTGTAAAGCTCATGGGCCAGGCGATGGATGCTCAGCGCTTCGATGGAAGGATAGCTTAACAGGATTTCCTCCCTGCGGATGGCAGCCGGATCCCCCTCATAGGCGGCCTCGATGTCCTTGTGCAGCATTTCCCGGATTTTGGGCAGCTGCTCCAGCAGATCAATGGTGATCTGGTTGGCTTTTTCCTGGCATTGATTACAGGTGCCCATATCCTTTTCATCCCGATCACACTCGTTCTTCAGGCATTTTTCCATCAGACCCTGCAAATCCAGCGCGGCGGTACGAATATTATTTCCGGTAATAATGTCAATATTGGACTCATCAATGGGATACTTTTCATATACCCCCGGAAAAAGAGCCGAGCGAAGCAGCCTTAAGACCTGATAAACCTGCTCCTTCCCGGCCACGCCTATGGTTTTGTCATTGAGAAAATGGTTTTTATTTATTTCTTCCAGACTCTTTGTGATGTCCGGAAGCTTATGATTCAGCCAATCATTCAGTTTCATCGATTTTTTCAGTTAACCTCGCTTCCATAAGGCTTGGAGTTCATTGCCTTTCATCCAGCCGATAATCATTATTATAGCAAAGGAAGCAATTGTGTGCAATTGCAATACGCAAGATATGCAAGGGCAGCAGCTGGATTGTTTCTGTTAAAGGGCAGAACTGTTATACCACCCCGTGGGACTTTTAGAAGCTATACAAAAACCTGCCGGTAAGCTTTACCCTGCAGGTTTTAATTTGAATCCACAAACAGCCTTTCGCCTTCCTTGACCATGCCAAGCTTTTCTCTGGCAATGCTTTCAATAAATGCGTCGGTATTGGCCTTTATTTTCTGTTCAAGCAATTCATTCTTTTTTTCCGTCTCCTGGTTGATTTTATGCTCAATCACCTGCATTTCAGCCTGGATCAGGGAAATATCACTCTGCTGCCTGGCAAGCGTGATGATGAAATAAAAAATGAGGCCTGACATGAACACCCATATCAATGGATGCACTCGTTTTTTCATCGGTAACTTCCCCTTTTTTGCTTTTGTAAGGGCAAACCCTGTTGTTTCCAGCATATCTGCCTGTTTTTATTATACCATAATCCAGCAAAAGTGCAAGTTGCCGGGAACAATTCTTTAGCAGAGCCATTCTATAGTTTGCGCATGATATGGCGGATGGATCTCACCCGCCGGTTCATTCTGATCCCTGCCAACTGTAGTTTTTGGTGAGCTTTTTCAGTTCCCTTGCCCACAAGCGAGAAAACCCATTTCACCGGTGGCTTCAGAAGCCGCAGCAGGAAAGCGAACGGCCAGAGAACAGCCTTCACCAGGAAGGTCAGTATCTGTATGACCAAACTTGAAAACAACCAGTAATATATAAAAACACCAATCAATGCGGCAAACAGAAAGTAAAGCCGAACCTCTCCCCCGCTGCTGAAATATGCGGTCACAAATATCAGCATGGCCGTCAGGACCCAGAAAAGAATATCCTCAAGGCCTATAAAAAAAGCTTTTGTCCTGATCGCTTTTCTTTTCAACCGGATCAGATCGTAAACAAAGCCTGCAACTGCACCGCCACCCATTGCGCTTATAAATACAGTTACTTCTTGAATCATGCCCATACCTTCTACCGGAACAAACCGGACAGAAATCCGCTTTTTCGCTGTGGTACAGTCTGATCCAGGTATTCAATCACGACAATTTCACCTTCCACATCCAGGGCAGCGCTTTCCACATCCAGCTTATTGATATGCATGTCCAGCCCTCTGACTACAATGATCCCCAGTTCGGAGTCCACCACAATACATTCCTCGTTAAAACTGTCAACATTGTGCACCCCTGTGATCAGCAGCTTTTTTCTGTCGCGCAGAGTAATATTCTGAAGATCCCGCTCGGGCAGCTTCTTTTCCTCCACCATCAACCTTCACCTCCGAAGAGCGATCAGCACCTGCATGAAAACGATCCCCTGCATAGCAATCCGTCCATGCATTGAAATTCTATGAGAATAAAGGGTACATTATGCTTTGAAGGTATCGGAATTCAATGAGCGCTTGCGCGAATTGTGCGCCAAACCAAGTTTTGCTGAAAGCACCTCCTACACGCAAAAAAATCAATGTTTCTGTGTGTAACTTGTGCGTTTTGTACGCACCTCCAGTGGGGGGGTAATACCAACCGTTGAAGGGGCTGGTCGCAAGCTTCGCTTGCTGCTCGCCCATGCAGCCTGGCATTTGGTAAAGCTTTGCCTTGTTTTGTCATCCTTTTGGAAATGGTTTTTATTATTAAAGGATTTACAGTTGCTACAGAAGCTCGTACATCTCACCGGTTTCTTCCTTGCGCACATGCTCGGAAACCTTTTTAATCCTAAAACGGGTAATGTTTTCACCAAAGCGGATCTCGACAATATCGCCTTCCTTAACAGCAGTGCCCGGTTTGGCGACTTTTCCGTTGATCGTGACCTTATCCCTGTCGCAAGCTTCCTGTGCCAGGGTTCTGCGCTTAATGACGCGGCTTACCTTTAAGAATTTATCAATACGCATTTTTCTTCACTCCACGATAAAATCTATTATTTCCAATGGTTTATTGTTCCTCTGTTTTGGCTTCATTGAAAGCCGGGGTAGGCCTTCAGCCGTTCCCTATTCTGATTTTTTAGCCTCATCCCACAGCTCATCCATTTGCTGAAGCGTCATGGAGGACAGTTCCATTCCCTTTTCACGGCTTTTGGTTTCAATGTATTCAAACCTTCTGATGAACTTGTTGATCGTTCCGGTTAAAGCCAGTTCGGGTTGAATCTTTAAAAATCTGGCTACGTTGACCACCGCAAAAAGCAAATCGCCCATCTCGCCTTCCATTCTCTCCTTATCCCCCGCCAAATAGGCTTCACGCAGTTCTTCGGTCTCTTCATCCACTTTTTCCCAGGCATCCTCGACCTGATCCCAGTCGAAGCCGACCTTTGCTGCTTTTTCCTGAACCTTGTAGCTTCTCATCAGCGCAGGCAGTATGGGCGGCACATCCTTCAACACATCGGTCTGGCTTTTCACGCCCTTTTCCTGCTTCTTAATGTCCTCCCACAAGTTTATCACATCGTCGGCGGTCTCGGCCCGGGCCACCCCAAAAACATGCTGATGCCGGTGAACCATTTTTTTACTGACGGTGTTGACAACATCGTCCATGGAGAACTGACCGTTTTCTTCGGCAATGCGAGCATGAAAGATAACCTGAAGCAACACGTCTCCAAGCTCTTCACAGAGATTTTCCGGACTTTTCAGGTCGATCGCCTCGAGAACCTCATAGGTCTCCTCGATGAAATATTTCTTCAGGGATTCGTGGTCCTGCTCCCGATCCCAGGGGCATCCGCCCGGGCCGCGCAGCTTTTTCATGATCTCAAGCAAATCTTCATAGCTATATCGTTTATTCTGCATTATCTCACTCCATTTAGTGCTTTACCGCATCAAATCGCTGGGACCGCATATTTTCTCAATGCTCCTGGGGATAGCATCTTGGGAGTTCTTCCACGGCGCCTTTTCATTGCGGTAATCGAATTTCTGTGTGAACCAGTTCACTTCTTCCTTTATTCTGTCCAAATGAGCAATTTCCATTTCCATCAGAGCCATGACAAACTCGTTCCGTTCCCGATGGTTCAGGTATTTCAGCGTGCCCTCCAGCAGCATTTTGATATGGTACAGGCAAAAACCCTTTTTGGACAGAAAACGTTCTTTGAACTCAGGCTCCTTGAAAAACAGGTATAGGATAACATCGGTAAACTTGCCCATGTTAAAGCTAATTTTCTCACATATTGTACAGGTTTTCTCCAGCTCGGACAGCTTATCGATCATCTGCGTGATATACGCAGCCGTTTCACTTTTACCCTTTTTCAGGCCCTGAACCATTTGCTCCATGGCGCTTGATGCAGCCTCCTTCTTCATTCCCGGGAGGCTTTTGTCGAACATTTTTTTCAGGATTTCGTTTTGCTCCATCAAATGGGTATCGATGACAAGGCCCAGGGCCAGCCGGTTTTTCTGCATGTTGTAAAGCTTCGTGAAATGGCGGTTGCAAAAACCTTTTTTGTTGGTTTCAATCCGGCTGTCAGATTCCATCATGGATGGCCCCAGGGTATATTCCAGTGCATCGTCCTCCAGCTTTTTCTCCAGCAGGCACATCGGACACTCGCAGTCCTCCCTGAATGCCTCGCTGACCGGGATGGTATAAATCCGTTCTTTCAAAAAAATCCACCTTTCATGAAGTATTCACAGAACCTGGCAGCCAGGAAAATACACAAAACCTCCCTGTGTATTGACCAGAAAGCCATGTAGGTTTTCAGACGCGGGCACTGTATGAAATATGCTTATCGAAACCTGCGCGGGCTGCACGGTTTACTTCTGAAACTGCCCAATAAAGTCTTTGAACCCGTTGAAATCACTGCCCATCACGTAAACCGCAATTTTTGCATCGTATTGCCCGGCCGCTTCCATCACCTTGTGCCTGCAATAGTGAAAATCCGAGGTAACAATGATAAAGATGTGATTATGATCCACATTATATATGAATTCGAGCTCTTTTTGCAGGTTTTCTGAAATAATATTTTGTGTAAACAGGGGAAATTGTGTTTCTATATGAATGACTTCCAGGGGTGTATCCAACAGGGAACATTCCAGTGTCTGCTTTTCCATCTCCCGCAGGAAGGTTTCCTTTTGGTTTACACAAAGTGCTCCGCGTTCAAATTCCAGCCTGATAAAATTCTGCAGCAGAGGGGCTGAAAGGTTCGCAATGGTTTCCAGTACAATCAGGTTTTCTTCATCGCTTAATAAACCATTGCGCATTTTAAAGATCAGCAGAGAACCCATCAGTTGCAGCTCATATTTCTCAATGACAATGGGTACAGCCAAAAAACCTGATTTTTCGCCAATCGCTTCTTCCAGTTCCCTGCCAATATAATGATAAACCTCTTCTTCGTCTGTTTCAAGAATGATGCTGCCTTTGCACAGCTTTTGCAGGCGATCATTCATGACGATACTGCTGTTTTCTGCAGCAAACCCTGCGCAGCAGGATATAGCCAGCCTTTGATCTGACGGCAGAAACAGTGCGATAGCACCCTTTTCAACACCAAAGGATACCTCCAGTGTTGTTATGATCAATTCCTGAAGTGTTGCGAGGTTTTCCGCGCTGTTCACGTTTTTCATCAGCAGGTTCAAAGACTGCAGCCTGTCCAGCTTTTCCTGCAGCAGCTTTCTTTGCTGTTCCAGCTTATCAAGCAGTATGGCGTTGGTAATGGCGATATAGGTATAGGAGGCCAGGCTTTCAACCAGCTCAAAAACGCCTTTCTTGTAAGGCGAGCCCGAAACGGTCGTGCTTAGCGTAACCAGTCCAAGAACCTCGGTATCTTTCAAAAGGAGAACGATATAAAGCGGGTTTGAAAAGGAAAGAGCATCCATACCTTCCATGAATAAATCGTTGAAATATTCCACATCCGAAGATTTGCCGGTATCAATCAGAGATTGCATGGGGTTGATGGTTTTGTCCGGGTTTAATGTAAGAGAAACCGAATCCCTTGCGAACTTTGAATGATAGATGTCTCTGTAGGCCTTCAGCGTATACTTCTCGGAACCCTGGTCAAACAGAAAAAAACTTGTGCGGCTGCTTTGTGTCAGCTCTGAAAAAACATCCAGGGACAGGCTGTACAATGCTTCCATATCATGCTGGGCCAGAAGAATTTTGGAGGATTCATTAATGGCGAACAGATTGAATACCTTTTCATCCAGTTCATTGTTGGCCTCTTGCAGCTTCACAAGCCTCTTGTGGTTTTCCAGCGCGCTTGTAAAAATACGCATCATTGCATCACAGATGACGGTATCATCCGGAACAAAGGCTCCTCCGTTTTTTGAAATCAGAAGAATGAAACCCTCAAGAGTCGTTTCCGAACTCAGTGGGATCATGATTTGGACCCGGCTGGATTCCAAAAAGTCGCGGTCAAAATAGTCCTCCAGTTTTGCCCTGTCACTGAGGACGGAGCCGCAAAAAACCGCGAAGGACTCCAGCTTTTTGGTGGAAGGCACCCGCTGTGGCTCATCGCTGAGCCCCTTTCTTTCAACCGGAATAAAATCCTTCCCGTCAAAGATATACATGACCGATTGGGATACGGTCAACAGTTCATTGACAAATTCATAGGCGGAAGAGACAATCTGCTCAAAGCTCAGCCTGTTTGAAAAGAAGTCAATGGCCTGCATTAAACCGTTGTAACGGTATAAATCGATGACCGAATGATCCTCACGAGCCTCTTGTATTTTTTGAAGAATTGAATCATATTCCATCAATTACCCTCCGATTCATAAACAGCCACCCAATGATGCGCGGAAAATACCTGTAATGCAAGGCTATGCCCCCTCCCTACAGCTTATTGCCCTTTACGCCCTGAAGATTCGTGGGATGATGGATATTTTCGGCTGTTACATTCAGCTTATATGTTTGAATGCAGCTCGTTGTCACTAAAGAACCAGGTTCCCCCCAGAGCTTCAACGGCAATTTCGTCGGCAGCACCCTTGATTTCAATACGCACCTTGGGATAAACCCTGGAACGGATGATAACAGCCCCCTCACCAGGGGCTTTTAAGAATTTCACATAATCACGGCGTTCCAGTTCCAAATCCCGGAGCTGATCCTTGAGTTGGGCATAATTATCCATAACCTTGATATAAACCGCTCTTTGTTCCGTCGTTAGCGTTTGGGCACTGGTATAGATCTGCAGTACTTGCTTGAGCTTTGTGAGTTGCTGCCGGGAATTGTCCAACCTTTCAACGATATAGTCTAATTGGGCTTTCAGGGTGCCCCGATCGAATCCGTTCACTTTTATGATCGTCCGTGGTTCAGCACGGTTTCCAATTTCAGCAGCTTCCACCAGGATGTCCGCATGAATGGTCCCACCAATAATCCTTCCGCGGTTGGATTCAATAATCACCTGTTTTGCCCTGATATTGGCATTCATTGAATAAAAACCGATATAAACGGTGCCATCGCAGACCACGTCTACATCCTTCAGAAACTTCACATAAAGGTTCCGGGTGCACCGGATGGATGCCTTGTTATTTCCTGCGATTCCACCCTTGATATAAATATTACCGTTCCGGCTTTCAATTTTTTGAGCCGCACCGACACCATACTCTCCCATAATTTCGATATCGCGGCCAGCACAGACAGCAAAATTGTCCTCGACGGTTCCCTTGACCGTCAGAAAGCCGTCAAAATCAACATTCCCCACCCTGAAGTCCACATCACCCTTAATTTCCATATAATCGTAGACGGTAACCCTGTCACCTTTATATAAAACGGCACCGCTTTTTCGGGCATACAGGGTGGTCACCCCATCCTTGTACTCTTCGCGCACTGAAACCTTGTCATAAAGCAGTGGGAGCATTTTTCCAGGAATAGGGCTTATAGTCTTTCCGGTCACTGTCTTTCCCGGGATACCGGGTGTGGGATCCTTACGCTCTCCCAGCCATCCTCCTTCATGAATGTGATGGATGAGATTCAGTTCATAATGATTAACCCTGTCATTGTCTATCACCTGGGGTTGAGGGTTGCCCACTGCATATTGCTTAATCTGCGCATCTTCTCCGTTGAAGGCTGCGAGCCCTTCGGCAATCAGAATTTTTTCATTTGGCAACAGACCCGTTTTCAGTGTTTCGCTTTTCACTCCGTACAGGATCTGTTTATCCACAAGAACTCTCAGGATCTCTTCAATCAACTCCCTGCGGTTTTCCGGCCCAAGTTCATTGTGTGGAATATTCAACGTGAGATAAGCTTTCAGACCGTCGCTAGTGATCTCTGTCACAATGCGCTCTTTTTTCTCAGCAAAAAGCACTGCCGGGTGAGGTGTGCGGTTTAAAACAGAATTGACCAGTAAAACACTGGTTATCTTGAGCATGGGCAGTCCTTTGATAATTTCATTGAACCTATCGGTGGTCATTCCGCTCTGAAAGCTTTCCAGATAGAACGAGTCTCCGGACTCGGTAATCTCAATAAACTTGTCGCTATACAGCCTTTTCCCCTTCATCAGAAAGTCCTTTCCCGATAAACTGTGGAATGAGTATAGTGTGGTTACGATAACCTCTAGTCCCATTGTTTTCTTGTTTTCAATACCATTATACCAAATGTCATTTTAAAAAAAAGCATTATGTTAATGAAACCTTTAAATTTTTCAACCTTCACTGCCGTTCAGGATATGAGGCTGATGAAGAGCAACTGGAAATGGCGGCTCATTCATGAGATAATGATTTATCACCTGAGGAGGGTGGAAAGCAAATGAAGAAAACTTGAGCCTTCAGGCAACCCAATCCTTGCTATTAAAACCATTGATCCAGGAGGAAAATGAACCATGTTAACTATAAATGAACCCTTCTTCAGCATACAAATAAGAAATTTTGATCCTTTCCAAACCTTCCTATGCGGTCAGTGCTTCCGTTGGGCGCAGAACCAGGACGGGCTTTGGACGGGAATCGTTTTTGGGCGCAGGCTGAAGCTTTCCTGGGAAAACGACATTTGTACCCTTTACGGCATCGATCAGCAGCAGTTTATAGATCAATTTTATGATTATTTTGATTTGCAAACCGATTACTTCAGCATCAAAAAAAAGCTTGTTCAAATGGATGAAAAGCTTGAAAAGGTGGTGGCTTTCGGCAGTGGCATGCGGCTGCTGCGGCAGGATCTCTGGGAGGTTCTTTTGTCCTTTGTCATCTCCCAAAACAACGGAATACCAAGGATTAAGCAAATCGTGGACTCGCTTTGTCTGCATTTTGGAAAGCCCATTTCCGTGGAAGATGACGCTTACGACTTTCCACAGCCCGAAGCATTGGCCAATACAACAATGGACAACCTGAACCTGTGCCGGGGAGGATACCGTTGTCGATATATTTCTGAGATCTCAGGAATTCTGGTACATAAACCTTCTTTTTTGACCGAGCTGAAAACTCTTCCCAGCCAGCAGGCCAGAGAACTGCTGTTATCGCTTCCTGGAATTGGGCCAAAGGTTGCCGACTGTGTTCTTCTGTACAGCGGGATCGATCGAAGTGCTTTCCCGGTAGACCGATGGATCAAGCGGGTGATGGAGGAATTATACTTCCACAGGGAAACAAGCGAAGACACCATTCGGAAGTTCGCCCGGGATACCTTCGGAGATCTGGCCGGTATCGCACAGCAGTATTTATTTTATTATGCCCTCAACAACTTCGGAAAGCATGCTGATGCATGAAGCATGCTTTCCAAAACAAACCGGTTTTTTGTACCAACCCATAATCTTCGACTGGATACAGTAACATCATCACTATAAATTATGATGCTTACTCTTCGCCCCTCTTCACTGCTATTCGATTGGCAAGGAACATCACTGCAACTGCAACAATCATTGTCAGAAGGCTGTAAATCCAGACGTTGCCCACAAACGCCTGCAAAACCCGCATCCATACGCCTGCAACCAGGGTAATTCCCGCCATGATCAAAAAGGATTTCATTGTATCCTTAAGCCCCAGCTCCTTCAGCAGAACCACAAAGGTTGCCATGCAGGGGAAGTAAATGATGAGCGCGGTTACCCCTGTTACTGTTTGCGCACCATTGAGGGCAAGAGGTTCAAGAAGTGCAACCGCAGCATCCTTACGGATGATTCCGATGATGAAGGATGCCACCGCTTCGCTGGGCAGGCCGAATATCCCGGTGATGAGCGGTCTGGCCAGGTTACCGAGGAAATCCATCACGCCCAGAAGCGTTAAAATATTGACAAACAGGATACCGCCCAAAACATAGGGAAAGGCATCGGTGAGGAAGGCCACCAGCCGGGTGCCCAGATTGCGCAGCAAGACCTTTATCCCGGGGAGGCGGTATGGCGGCACCTCCATGATCAGGGTGTCTGTGGTGCCTTTTATGGTTAATCGCAAGACAGATCCTAATATCATCCATAATGCTGCGATCGTTATCAGAATCGCAACAACAACCCCCATTCCATATGAGGCGGTCAGAGAAAAAATGATCGCCGACTGGGCCAGGCAGGGAATGGTGATTGCGGTGAGGGTGGCGGTGATAAAACGCTGACGGCGAGATTCAAGGTTCCTAACCGCCATGATGCCCGGCACATTGCAGCCGAGGGCAAGCATCATGGGAATGATCGAGAAGCCATGCAGACCTACCCTGTGCATGAACCGATCAAACAATACGGCTACCCGGGGTAAATACCCCAAATCCTCCAGAAAACCGAGGACAATATAAAAGATCAGAATATAGGGAAAAACCAGCCCCAATTCCATGAAGACGCCGGTAGTGAGCACACCCATGGCTGCCTCGTAATCGATTTTTTCCCCTGAAATGTCACCCAGCAGAATTTGGTGAATAACGCCCTGCCCCCCAAGAAGACGGCTCAAAAAAAGGATCACCGGTGTATAAAGCCATTCAAACAGCTTTTCCATCAAGCCGATCAGAAACTCTCCCGCAACGATGATCACCTGAAACAATGTTGCCAGTATGATCAGGGCAATGGGAACTCCGGCCAGCGGATGAACGCTGAGATCCTGCAAACGCTCAAGAAAGGTATGATGGCGGTGCTCCAGGTTTTGGACCGCCGTGACAATTTCACCGATTGTCTGCCATCTGTTGTCAAATTTTCTTTCTTTCACGGCCTCATGTGGATAATTAATAATTTGCCGGATCAGCGTATCGATCCCTGAACCAGTAACCCCTGTTGTGGTAACCACGGGTACGCCCAGCAATTCTGAAAGCTTTGGCACATCAATGGAAATCCCCTTGTGCAGGGTATCATCCCACATGTTCAGAACGACAATCACCGGCTTCCCGAACTCAAGCAGCTGCAGTGTCAGGTTTAAATTCCTTTCCAGGTTGGTCGCATCCACAATGTTCAAGTACATGTCACCCTCGGGCAACAACCGGCAAGCTATCTGTTCGGCTTCACACTCAGGATCAAGACGGTATGTGCCGGGAACATCAATCACCTCAATCTTTTCGGGTATACGCGCCTGGCAGCTACCGCAGCCTCCTGCAGAACAGGATGTACACGCATTGTCTGACTTTAAAACCGTCAATGTCCCGGTGGTATAGGAAACTGTGGTCCCCGGATAGTTCGAGGTCCTGACATTGACCCCGGTCAATTGGGTAAAAACGGCGCTTTTCCCGACGTTCGGGTTGCCTATAAGCATTACCTTCATATCAAACTCCTTCTTCCGCTTATAAAGTCGTTGAAACAGGCACAACAAAAAAAGGCCAAATAACGCTGCCCTGAAATGTTTCGTGCTCTTAAGCAGATAATAGTTGTGTTATGCGTTTTGGACGAAGATTTTTCCGGCAATTTCGCAGCCGAGGGCAATCTGTGTGGCCCCCACTTCCACAATCACCGGACCGCTGTTCATCACAGCACTTTTTTTGACGACGGATACACCCTCCCGCAGCCCCATTGATTCAAGTTTATTATGAACACCTCTGCCTCCCGAAATCAGCCGGATGGTGCCTCTTTCCCCAATTTTCATTTCCCTCAATGTCATACTGATGCCCCTCTTTTGCACCACCATTGGGCGCAATTTTTTTGTTATGTTTGTTCTTTTCTAATTCTATCATAAGCTTTTTGATAATGATTGTCAATATCGAAAATTTTATTTGATTACAGGCTACCCCTGTGAAACCTGTCTGGATTTCGCAGGAGTAACGATTACGGATATTGGAGGGCTTGCAGTTTTTCAAACTTCTTGAGGAATACAAAACAAGCGTGTATAATAGGTTTAGCCCCCAGGCCGTTTTACAAAGGTCCGGGGAAACCAACCTGTGATAAAGCTGATACCTGCCGGGTCTTAGCGGCTGGTACAGGACTTTGCGCAGTAATATGAATAATATACGGGGTCTGCAAATGCATCTGTTTATTATTAATCCTGTTGCCGGGAAGGGAAACACCATGAAGATCCTGCCCGAAATTAAAGCGTTAATGGAAAAACACGGTCTTAATTATAGGGTGGAAATTACCGAGGCTCCCGGACATGCCACGGACATTGCAAAAAAATACATAAAAGAAAACGGAGATTTGCGCATCTATGCAGTCGGAGGAGATGGCACGCTCAACGAGGTTCTGCAGGGTGTGGTGGGCAGCAACGCGTCCCTTGGCATCATTCCTGCGGGTACCGGCAATGATTTTATTAAAAGCTTCTGCGCCATCCGGGATCCTGTAAAGCTACTTCCGTTTCTGGTGCATGCGGATCCGGTTCCTGTAGATGTTTGCAAAATGAACGACCGTTACTTTCTGAATATTGCCTCAGCAGGCTTTGATGCCGACGTGGTCGCCAGTACCCAGCACCTGAAGCGCCTTCCGCTGATGAAGGGAAAAATCGCCTATATTGGCGGTATCCTGTTAACATTGATCCGAAAGAAAAACATTCAGGCAACCTTTGTGTTGGATGATGAAACCATTGAAATGAAAAGCCTTCTTTTGGCAGCCTTTGCAAACGGACGTTTTTATGGCGGAGGCATGTCACCGGTTCCCGGCGCAAAGCCCGATGACGGTTTTCTGGATGTTTGCCTTATCCAGGGAATGAACCGGTTAAAAATTCTGATGTTTTTTCCCCGGCTGATCAAAGGATCACACACGAAGATGCGGGAGGTAACCTTAAAGCGATGCCGCAGCCTGACAATGGAAAGCCCGCGCCCGGTTCATGTCAACGCCGACGGAGAGTTGTTCCGGTCCACCACGGTACAGATACACCTCATCCCCAAGGGGATTCAATTCATAAAGCCGCTGTAGCAGCAGAAGTAAGTGCAAACACTGTTGTTGCAACAGCTTTTTGGCTTTATGTCTGAAATAGGGTGCTCCCATCTGTTCAGGTGGCGGGAGTATGTCGTAACATTTGCTCAGGCCTTGAGATAGCCGTAAATATAACTAGCCGAAGGAGAAGTTTGAATGTTATTTGAAACAACGATTTGCTCTCTGAAAGATAATAAAACCTGTGCGGTTACCTTTACCACCGACGATGCACTGTATCGTTCCTGTGTTTTCTATCAGGCAAGGTTTAAAGAATATGAGCTTAGAGGAACTGCCATGTTATCCACTGATTTTATCTGCCCGTCTGTAAACAAGGATATCACCGAAAGCAATGGTTTCGCCACCTGGGAGCAATGGCAGGCCTTTATTGACGAGGGTTGCTTCGATGTAGCCAACCACACGAAAAGTCATCCCTTTCTGGATAAAATATCCGTGGAGCAGCTCGAAGACGAGGTAAATGGCGCACAAGCGGTTTTAAGGGCAAGGTTTCCCGGGCAAAAGGTGATTTGCATGGCAAACCCCTATGTTGTAACGAATGATGCCATTGACTCTGTTATCCGGCAGCGACATTTTTCGGCCAGAAACGGCGGCGAGGGCTTCAATTCGTTAGACCCCACCGAATGGGAATGGTATCGTTTGGACTTTCAAACCGCGCTGCACCACTCTACTTCGGAGATCATGAACCCCTGGATTGATCAGGCCATTGAAAAAAAGCTTTGGCTCATTGAAATGTGGCACGGTGTTGACGGCCAGTGGTGGGAACCCCCATCCTCGCGGGAATGCGACAAGCATCTGTCTTATCTGTCGGGTAAGCTCGATACCGTGTGGAACGGAACCATGGAAGAGGTTACCCTGTATTTACGGGAAAAGCAGCATGCAACCGTAATAACTGAAATCTCGAATGAATCTGAATTACAGGTCTGTCTAAAGACCGACCTGGATGATGCTTTGTTTGATTACCCGCTAACGCTTAAAACCGAGGTTCCTTCAGACTGGAACAGGGCCAGCTTGATAAAGGGCAGCCAGGAACAGACCCTTATCGTAAGGGAAAATGGAGGCCATAAAGTGGTATATTACGATGCGGTTCCCAATAGCGGCTCGGTTATACTTAGAAAGCTGTGATATGTTTTTTCCGTCTTCACACAACCGGGCAGATAACTATTTTTCCTGCATTGTGGACGATGAGATAAAAAAATGATGTTTATGCGTGTTTCTAAAGAATAAACAGACCTTCCGAGTCGGCTCCTAGAATGAGCTTGCGTCGATGATCGCGTGAACCAATTTTCTTACACACTCTTCAAGGGAATATTTCTCGGTATCCAAAACAAGCTCCGGGGTTTCCGGTTCTTCATACACCGCGGATATCCCTGTAAACTCTTTGATTTCACCCTTGATTGCTTTTTTATACAGTCCTTTCGGATCTCTTTTGGCACAGACTTCCACACCGGCTTTTACATAAACTTCCATAAAGCCTGGTTTTGCTTTTTCTCTGGCAACCTGCCGCATGGATTTCATCGGGGATATGAAGCAAGCCAGCACAATCACCCCCGCATCCTGAAACAGGGCGCAAACCTCTGTGATGCGCCGGATGTTTTCCATCCGATCCGCTTCGGAAAAACCCAGGTCGCTGTTCAGGCCAAAGCGGACATTGTCCCCGTCCAGCCGGTACACTGCCCTGCCCATGCCACACAGCACCCTTTCCGCTTCAACGGCAATGGTGGATTTGCCCGAAGCGGATAAACCCGTCAGCCAAACCACCAATCCCTTCTGGCCTAATAATTTCTCCCTGTCTTCCCGTGTCACGGTACCTGCGTGAAAGGTAATATGATGATCCGACATCTGGTTTGTTCCCCTTCTTTTGAAAATGGTGTTCCTGTTTTTCTGAACTACATCCAGTCAGTAAACGCAAAAGGATTGGGTAGTAAATGTAATGCCTTGTCTGCCTGGTTTCAGTATATTCAATGGCATAATACAAATAAAAACCCCCTCCCCATTCTATCGAAAAACAGGGAGAGGGGCAAGGGGCTGGTCACAAGCTAAAGCTTGTTGCTCGCCCATGCGTCCTGGGTGTGTGCTATTTTAACTTAAAAGCCGCCTTCAACGGGAGTTTTCCGGTTAACCGAATGCTCCTGGCATCAGGCTGGGAACCTCCCGCATAAACCTCGAAAGCACCGGGTTCGTAAATCCTCTTCCCTTCATCATTCACTACTGTCATCTGCTCTGGCAGAATGTCAAAGGAAACCTCAGCCGATTGGCCGGGTGTCAGACTGATGCGTTTCATGCCCGAAAGCTGCCATACCGGAACGGCAAAGCCAGCTTCGACGTCTTTCACATACAACTGTGAAATTTCATCCCCCGCAAGCTTTCCGGTATTGGTAACCGTAACGGTTGCTGTAAGCCCTTCACCAGACGATACTTCGGATTTTGACAGCACCAGATTCGAGTATTCGAACTGCGTATAACTTAGCCCGAACCCGAAAGGATACAGTGCTTCATTCTTCATATAGCGGTAGGTGCGATTTTTCATTGCATAATCGGTAAACTCCGGCAGTTCTTCCGCTGTGCGGTAGAACGTGACTGGTAGCCTTGCTGATGGATTGGTCTCACCGAACAATACCGAAGCAACTGCTCTTCCTCCCAACGCTCCGGGATACCAGGCATTTACAATTGCGGGGAGGTTTTCGTCTGCCCAGTTCACCGCAAGGGCACTTCCTGTCATCAACACAAGTATAACCGGCTTGCCGGTGGCAGCTACAGCCTCAATCAGCTCCTGCTGCTGGCCAGGCAGGTTCAGATCATGTTTGTCGCCGGATCCGAAGGCATTGCTTTCATGCATTTCCTCCCCCTCGATGGTTGCATCGAGACCCAGGCAAAGCACGGCTACATCTGCCTTTTCAGCACAGTTCACTGCTTCCTGTATCCTGTCTCCGACTTCACCAAGCCCCTGAAACCTGTCTTTAAACAAATGGCAGCCCATTGAGTAATAAAGCTTTGTACCCGGCGCGGTAAATTCACGAATTCCTTCAACCACTGTAACATATTCGGACGCAGTGCCTTCGTAATTGCCCACAAGGGCCTGCCTGCTGTTAGCGTTGGGCCCGATGACCGCGATGGATTTGATGCTGTCCTTTTTTAGAGGCAGGATCCCGTCATTCTTCAACAGAACGATGGATTTTTTCGATGCCTCCACCGCCAGCGCAAGGTGCTCGTCACTATCCACAACATCATAAGGAATAGAGGTATACGGCACTTTTTCTTCGGGGTCAAACATCCCCAGCCGCATTCTCGTATTCATCAAGCGTGTAACGGATCGATCAATTTCATCTTCAGTGATCAACCCCTCCTGGAGTGCTATCAGAAGGTTGCCATAAAGATTACCACAGTTCAGATCACAACCATTTTTCACTGCGAGTGCACAGGATTCGGGGGCTGTGACTGTCACCTGGTGGTGCAGATGGAAATCCCGAATGGCCCAGCAATCTGAAACAACATGGCCGGCAAAGCCCCACTCATTGCGTAAAATATCGGTTAAAAGCGTTTTACTGCCGCAACAAGGTTCTCCATTGGTGCGGTTGTAAGCACCCATCACCGATTCAACGCGGGCTTCCTGCACCAATGCCTTAAAGGCCGGCAGATAAGTTTCGGTCATATCCTTTTTGGATGCGATGGCATCAAAATGATGACGGTCGGCCTCGGGCCCGCTGTGCACCGCATAATGCTTCGCGCATGACGCCACCTTCATATATTTCGGATGATCGCCCTGCAGACCCTTTACAAAAGCCACACCCAGCCTGGTGGTCAGGTATGGGTCTTCCCCGTAGGTTTCCTGCCCGCGACCCCATCTCGGATCTCTGAAAATATTGATGTTTGGAGACCAATAGGTTAAGCCCTTGTATATTCCCCGATCATTTTTACGGGCGTAGGCATGGTGCATTGCACGGGCTTCGGTAGATATCACCTGTGCAATTTTGTGCAGCAGCTCCTCATCGAAGCTGGACGCCATTCCAATGGCTTGTGGAAACATCGTTGCCGTTCCTGCCCTTGCAACACCGTGCAACCCTTCATTCCACCAGTTATATGCCGGAATTCCCAGCCTTTCGATGGCGGGTGAAGCGTGCAGCATTTGAGAAACCTTCTCCTCCAGGGTCATTCTGGCGACCAGATCCTTCGCTCTGTCTTCAAAAGAGTATTCCATATTCGTGTACACTGTTTTTTCACTCATCGCATATACCTCACTTAATAGTTGTATGATATTAATCATACCCGAAAAAAGCGGTTTTTACCAGTAAGCTTTTGTCTGAAAATGCTGAAAAACTGGGTAGTCGATACTAGATAAACAATCTGATTCCGACAGACAAAAGAAAAGAAAAGATTAACACGACATTCATGATGGTGAAGTTTTTAACAGCCAGGCCAAAGGTTTCGGCTTTACTTTGTTTTTGCTCAAAAGCCTTGATGTTATTATGAACCGGAATAAGCGTAATAAAAAACAATATACCGGTAATGGGTATTATCTTCAGTACCAGACTCAGGATGACTGACAGACCGGCAATGAAGTAGAGTGCTTTGAACAAAACCAGCGCCATTTCCCTTCCGATATAGATGGGGAGGGTATAACGTCTGTTTTCCAAATCATCTTCCATATCACAGATATTGTTCGCCAGCATGATATTTGCAATGCCCATCATTGCCGGAACCGAACACAGGAGTATTGATAACACCTCAGCCGCGTTCATGTGAAAGGTAAAGGACGAACCGTCGAAAGCGAAACCAAGAATGTTCCGATCCAAAGCATGAATAAATACCGAGAGAAACGGAATGAAAAAGCCCATAAACAGACCCGAGGCGATTTCGCCAAAGGGTGTTCTCGAGATGGGTACCGGGCCTGCCGAGTACAGCACGCCTATTGAGAAAGAGACAATGCCCACAACCAGAACCGTTGCATTTGTGCGCAGGAACAGCATATAACCTGCCAGTACCGCAATGGTGCCCAGAACGATGATCACGGCTATGGATTCCGGCTTACGAATATTATCCCGGACAATGGCATTATGCTTTTCATACCCGTAACCGGATTTTTTTCTGGCGCTCTTAAAATCCATATAATTGTTGATGGCCGTAGTGGTCATATCAAAGCATAATAGCGAAATGAGCATCAGCAGGAAATTACCTGCGTTAAATGCCTGATAGCGATAGACTGCCAGCACGGTCCCCAGTGCAAATGAGATCATGCTTGCCAGTTTGGTTTGGATTTCAACGTATTTAAAAAAACTTTGAACCTTCATGATACACCCTTCACCCACACTTTTTCCAATGCTGATTCTTATTATACCAGCAGTTCTATTTCCTTGTAAATGAAAGTGAAGGCAAAGAAAAGGGCATCTGGATGACGCCCTTTGATTCAGAGTGGTACAACATTTGTTGCCTGTGCTCCCCGTTGGCCCTGCTCAATGTCAAATTGAACGCGCTGACCTTCATCAAGCGACTTGTAACCTTCTGCCCTGATCGCGGAGAAATGGACAAAAACATCTTCCCCGCCTTCCCTTTCAATAAATCCAAAGCCTTTTTCGGCATTGAACCATTTTACTGTTCCTACCATTTTAACACCTCCAACATATACGTTTATTATGTCAACATTTCTTTTCTTTATACGAATTTTTTTCAGTTTCCTATGAAATAATATTCCATAATAAAGGTTTTTCTCCTGGTTTCACTTGGTTTACGCCTTGGTATCGGCCGCGGCTAATTTGTTGACCTTTTTCTGAGATTAATATATAATGCCATTGTGAATGGGGTGATCGTCGTTTTGACGATTCACCTTTTCCCTTTATTGAAGTATATTTTAACGAGGTTGAACAATAGGCACGGGGTTTCCGGTCTGATTCTTTGTTTATGCTTTCACCCTGTGTTGCAGGAAGCTTGCTGTGTCGGCGGCCTATGGAGGTTCGAAATGAAAATCATCATCATTGGCGATGGAAAGGTTGGTTACAGCCTGGCTGAAAACCTGTCCAATGAGGACAATGATATATCCATTATCGATAAAAACCCTGAAGCATTAAAAAAAGCAAATGAATACCTGGATGTGATGTGCATCAGGGGCAATGGCGTCAGTACGAAGGTTCTGATGGAAGCAGGTATTCGCGAATGCGATCTGTTGATTGCCGCGACAGCCAGTGATGAAATGAACATGGTCTGCTGTTTAACCGGCAAAAAACTCGGTGCGGCTCATACCATTGCGCGTATACGAGATCCGGAGTATGCAGATGAACTAACGCTGCTGAAAAAAGAGCTTGGTCTCGATTTGGTTTTTAACCCGGAAAGGGCTGCAGCCCGCGAAATTGCCCGGATGCTGCGTTTCCCTCAGGCCATGAATGTCGAGGTGTTCGCCAAGGGACGCGTAGAGATAGCCGAAATCCGAGTTGTAGAAGGTATGCCCATCGCGGGAATGACACTGAAAGATATTTCCTCAAAGTACACTCCATCGATTCTGATTGGAGCGGTTCTGCGAAATAGTGAAGCCATCATTCCAAAAGGCGATTTTGAAATAGAAACAGGCGATACCATCTATCTCATCGGTCAACCCCACCATATCTCAAGCTTCCTGAAGAATATCGGCCTATACGGCCAAAAGGTTAAAAATGTGATGTGCATCGGGGGTGGAAGGATTGCGTATTACCTTGCAAAGTCACTGGAAGAAGCGGGTATGAGGGTAAAAATTATCGAGCTTGACCATGACAGATGCATTGATTTAACAGAGCTTTTGCCTCATGCCGTTATCATCCATGGGGACGGTTCCGATGAAGCAGTTCTTCAGTCCGAGAACCTTTCCGAAATGGACGCTTTTATCTCTCTTACGGGAAGGGATGAAGACAATTTCATGGCGGCGCTTTTGGCCAAGCAGGCCGGCGTTCCGAAGGTTGTGGCAAAAATTAATCGCCTGAACTATATCAGCATGATTAAAAACGCAGGCATCGACAGTGTCATCAACCCCAGCCAAATCACGGCAAACCTGATCCTGCGGTATGCCCGCGGTATGAAGAACGCACTGGGAAACCCCTTTGAAGCATTGTACAAAATTGTTGGCGGTCAGGTTGAGGCTGTGGAAATCAATGTGAACGAGAGTCTTCCATTCCTCGAGGTGCCTCTGAAAAAACTGAAGCTGCTGAACGGGATTCTAGTGGCGGTTCTGGTTCGGAAAAATGAGATCATCATTCCCTTTGGGGACGATGTCATTAAGAAGGGTGACAGTGTCATTATCATCTCAAAAGATAAAAAGATTTTCAGCCTCAATGATATTCTCGCCGTGGGAGGGAAGCCCGTTGAATTTTAGAATGATCGCCAAAAGCCTTGGGGTTGTGGTTTGTATTGAAGCACTGTGTATGATTCCTTCCCTCGTCGTAAGCCTGATATATGGGCAGGGTGATGCGCTTGCTTTTCTTTATTCTATTTTAATATCCATTGCGGCAGGCCTGCTGATGTACCTGGTGAAGATTAAAAGCAAAAACTTTTACGCCAGGGATGGCTTTGTTGTTGTCGCTTTGGGGTGGATTCTGCTTTCTTTTTTTGGTTCTCTTCCCTTTCTGTTCAACGGCGCTATTTCACATCCCATCGACGCTTTTTTTGAAACCGTTTCGGGTTTTACAACCACCGGTTCCACCATCCTGAGGGAAATCGAAAGCCTGCCGAAAGGCATTTTGTTCTGGAGAAGCTTTACACACTGGATTGGCGGCATGGGTGTTCTTGTGTTTACCCTCGCTATACTGCCCTCCGTCGGTGCCAGCTCATTCCACATCATGAAGGCTGAAGCCACCGGGCCAAGCACCGAGAAGCTTGTACCCAAGCTTGGCCAGACAGCAAAAATACTCTATACCATCTATACGGTGATGACCGCAATACAGGTTATCCTCTTGCTCATCGCCAAAATGCCTTTGTATGACTCGTTGATTCATGCCTTTGGAAGTGCCGGCACCGGTGGTTTTTCAAACAGGAATTTAAGTGTGGGCGCTTACGGAAATGTTGCCGCGGAAGCAATCATCACCGTATTCTGCTTCCTGTTTGGTGTGAATTTCAGCCTTTATTTTCAAATTCTTAAGGGTAATATCCGCAATTTTTTCAAAGATGGTGAGTTGCGATTTTATGCCGGGACCGTGGTCACCGCCATTGTTTTTATCACGATACAGCTTTTCAGCAAAGGGCTTTTTTCATTTGGTGAAAGCCTGCGCCACTCCTCTTTCCAGGTTGTCACTTTAATCACCACCACCGGTTACTCCACAACGGATTTTAACCTGTGGCCTTCCTTCAGCAAGCTGATTCTGATCACAATCATGTTCTTTGGAGCCAGTGCAGGTTCCACCGGCGGTGGTTTAAAATGCATTCGTGTCGTCTTATTATTGAAGGCTGCAAGAAGAGAGGTAGCGAGGATTATTCACCCTCGGGCCGTACACACGGTGAAGTCGGGAGGAAAGGTTGTCGATGAGCGGATTCTGTCTGAAACCATGGCTTTTTTCTTTATTTATCTGGCAATCTTTGTAGTTTCTTTTCTGATAGTGTCTCTGGATGGAAAGGACTTAACCTCGACCGTTACTTCCGTTGTCGCAACCATTTCAAATGTGGGGCCGGGTTTGGAGGTTGTAGGCCCCATGGGCAACTACTCCAGCTTCTCGGATCTGAGTAAAGTTGTATTTTCCTTCTGTATGATAGCGGGTAGGCTTGAGCTGATCCCGATGTTGATCCTCTTCTCGCCGCAGGCCTGGAAGAGAGTAAGCATTTAATAAAATGTCTGGTCTTTCCGCTTCGCCGCGCCGCTCGTCCATGCAATCGGTGCCGGCTCGGCTCTGCCGAACGGTCTCCCCTGGCTCACACCTTTCATAGCTGTCAGAGGCAGTTATGAATTGGTTGCATACAAAAAGCGCCTGTATGGGGACACAATCCCCGCAGGCGCTCATTGAGAATTCTTATCCCAATATAGCCTTTACGTCGTCCATCCTTTGAATGACAAGAGCCTTGAATTTGAGATACTCTGTCTCTTTCTGCCTGAACTCTTCATTCAACTTGCTTAAGGCTTGTCGATGTCGCTCAAGCCTGTTTTCATATTCTGTCTCAATGTTTTTTATCTTTTCCCTGATGATTGCCTCATATTTCTGTTTTTCCGCATCGACATCCGACTTCATTTCTTCAAGCATCTTGTTCTTTTTCCTGATAACATCCTCTGTTTCTGCTTTAACCGCTTTTAATTTCTGCTCTTGTTCTGCCGCGAATACATTGGCATCGGTTTTAGCCCGTTCCCTGATTTTTTGGGCTTCTTCCTCCGCGGCGGTAACGATGGTTTTCGCCTGTTCCCTGATTTTTTGAGTCTGTGCTTCTGCGGCGGAAACATCGGCTTTCGCTTTATCTTTTATTTTATGAGCTTCTTTTTCTGCCGAGGATATATCCGCTTTTGCCTGCTCCCTTACTTTATAAGCTTCTTCTTCCGCTTGCAAAACGATTGTTTCAGCATTTGCCCTTGCTTCCTGCAAAATATCCTCTTTTTCCGCAGAAGCAGACTGCATTAAAGAGTCCGCATTTTCTTTCGCTTTGATAAATGTCTCAGCAATCAACATTTTTTGCTTTTCATGTGCTTTTATTTCCCGGGATAACTGCTGAATTCTGTTGTTCAAGTTTAAAACATCGGTTACAAGGTTTGATTTTTGTTGCTCCAGCTCCTTGTACTTTGCTTCATACTCAGCCTTCAATGAATAAAAACGCTTATCTACGTCTTCCGGTTTATAGCTTTGCAATAATTTTTCCAACCTTGCCACAGCCACACTCTCCTTGCGATAATTATTCTCATTCCCGCTGTTATCCCATTTCAGTAATACATTTTACTAATTCTGACACAAGTATACAACAACAGATTTTATCGGTCAATATTATTGCCGCAATAAAATACTACACCTTTGAGAGAGTTTTCTGCCCGCTGGACATAAGAAACTACAAACCCCACATTGAATACATTTTTCAGGATGGAAAGCTTTCGCTTCATGCTTTCTGCCACAGTCCGCCAGATCCGCAAGCTTTCGAACATTGATCCCTGCCGGGCAGTGGGTGAGGCATATTCCACAGCGTGAACACTGCACCGACTCCTTGTATTTCGGGATTTTCCCGATTGCGATGAAATTCACCTGAGGTGTGATGACTGCTTCATCATCGGAGATGATCCCCTGCATCAGCCCACCGCCGGTAAAAATAACGGTGGGATTGGGGTAAACACGGTTTACAACCTCAGAAACCTTTTCCCCAAGGTTGACAAAAACCACCTGACCGGTGCGTTCCTTCAGGTTTGCCACTGTTATTGCACGTGAGGTAATGTCTTGATCCAGCATAACCGCTCGGTAAATAGCGATGACCGTCTGTACGTTCAAAACCAGGATTCCTTTTTCTGCAGGTATTTCATCCAACTCCCGATGCAGGATTTCCCGGATTAGAAAGCGCTCAGCACCAGCCGGGTAAAAATCGGGAACCTGGTGCAGCTCCAGCTTTGTTCGGATATCAGAGCCCTGTGGGGATGCCTGTGTATCGCAAAACCCTCGAAATATGGGGTTATATGATTGTTTAGCTTTAACCGCCAATACAGATGATCGAAAGTCGATAAGCCTTTTCAGAACCTCGACACCTTGCTCAATTTCAGCCATATGGTGCTCCATGAGCCAGCGGTCATGCATTAAGCCGGGGTCACACTCAACGCCATTGATGATCAGGTACTTGTCGGCAGCCTCAGCCGCCATGACCGTTTTAATTTTTATTTCTGCGGGAAACGCCGCGCCACCCATTCCAAAGACCTTGTGCCGTTGAATCCTGTCGAGAATTTCAGCGGAGGTAAGATTATTCAAAGATCGTGGGGGATTCCCATCACCGAAGGCACCAACTGCTTCCTTCTTCGGATGAACCAGCTTTTGAATGCGGGTTGGCAGATGATACCTTACTGTTCTTTGCGTTTCGTCAACAACCCGGGACAGCAGGTTTAAAATGAGAATCGCGGCACAAACCCAAATCAGATCACCGGAGAGAAGAAACGGTATCAGCCCCGCAACAAATCCAAAAACAGCCCCATAAACCGGTCTGTATGTAACCGTGGTCGGGTCGGTCAGAACCACGGAACCAAAGAACAGCACCCCATGAGTAATCAGCTTTTCCCACGAGAATGCACCGCCCGCGGCAAATGACACAAGCATGCCCACTATAAAGGCCAGCCCGGCAAAAGGCCTGACGCGAAGAAACAGGAGGGACAGCACCATAGCGGGAACAAACAGCATCGAAAACGAAAACAGAGGCATTTCCACTGGATATAGCATCAGAACAATGAAAACGCCCGTAATTGCCGGATTTATGGCATTTTTCCCGGTACCACCCCAAATATGCTTTCCCAACAGAATCGCAGCCGTAATACCAAGTAATTTCATCGGCAAAGGATCCTGGTGCAGCAAGGTGCTGACAACTCCTGCGGTGATCGCCGCCGACACTGAACATATGGGCCTTTTAAAGCGAATGAAGTTTATCAGTGTGTCCAGTGCAAGCCCTATAACGGAAATGATCAGAAAGTCAAAAAAGGTTTGGAAACCATTCAGCCATATGGGCAGCTGATACAACACCAACACAAGGAAAAGGCCTGCCATGAGTTTCTCATTGGAGGCCCCTTTGGATACAAGAGGAAAAGCTGCTTTCATGGTTTTACACCTGCAAAGAAAGCATGTATTTTATGAAGCCCCTTGCCGAAGATCATCATCGGGCAGGCAACAATGGCTTCCATACCCAACTGCTGACATTTGCTCAGAGTTTCGGGATCTACATTGGCTTTGCTTTGAAACAGGACCTTTTTCACACCGTTCTGAGCCAGTTCGGGTACAGCCTTTTTGGTGTTTTCTTTGTTCAAAAGCACATAGGCTGTTTTGGGTACGGCCTGAAGCTCGGCAAGCTCCGTGTAAACCTTTCTGTCAAAGCTTGCGTCCTTTCTCTGGTTTAAAGGGTACACTTTGATGCCGTTATCGGAAAATGCCTTGTACACCATTTCACAAAACATTTTTTGCTTTTCCGAAAAACCCACGAACAAGACCTCCTGTCCGTCAAAAAAAGATTGATTGACTCTGGTCATTGTAACTCCTCCTTGAATGGCATTTGATAAATATCTCCACAACCCCTGCCAGCGTATTTTTACCCTGCTGGCGGCAACGGGCATCGGGGTATAACTCAATCGATCAGTTTTGTGCCTTGAAGCTGGCCAAAGCCTTCTTTTGAACATCGATCACACGGTCACAGAAGCTGTCGAAATAAGGGTCCGGAACCTGCAGCTGCGGATGGGACAAGAGGTATTGGATGCTCAGCCGCACACCCTGATCAAACCGCATCGTCGCGGTAAACTCCGGTACAAAGCGCTTGATTTTGCTGTTGTCAAAAATAACCGAAACAGCCTTGTCTCCTTTAAGAGGGCCTTCATAACCGGGGTCACATCCGATGAGAAAATCCGATGCAACATGAAACTTCTTCACCTGGACGTTTAATGCTGTTCCAATCCTGTCATAGATCTGATCCCAGGTCAGCGCCTCGTCAGAGGTAATATGAATGGGCTGCGCGACAGTGGGCGGGTTACCCATGATCCCAAGAAAGGCTTTGGCAAAATCAGAGCTGTGGGTTAATGTCCATAAAGAAGAGCCATCACCGTGGATGAGCACGGGCTTTCCTTTCAACATGCGATCGATGACCGACCAGCTGCCTTTTCCATGAATGGCCAGCGGAATGCCTGTTTCGCTGTAGGTATGGCTGGGCCGGATGATTGTAACAGGAAATCCGTTTGTGCGGTATTCAAGCATCAACCTCTCTTCACAGGCGATTTTGTTTCTGGAATACTCCCAATAGGGATTGGCCAGAGCTGTGCTTTCGGTAATTCTGTAACTGGAAAGCGGTTTTTGATAGGCCGATGCCGAGCTGATAAAAATATACTGACGGGTTCTTCCTGAAAACAATGCGATGTCCCGTTCAATATTCTGCGGCACAAAAGCAATAAAATCGGCCACCACGTCAAATTGAAGATCCTTTATCATTTCCCGGACCTTTGCCGGATCCCCGATGTCTGCCCGCAGGATATGGGCGCCGTCCGGAACGAATTCAGATCTGTTTCCACGGTTCAGAAGATACAGCTCCCATCCCCTTTCAACAGCCAGATGAGATATAGCCGTGCTGATAGTACCTGTTCCACCGATAAAAAGTGCTCGCATGGTTTCATCCTCCTTGATGTTAATGTAGAGTGGGAGTCATCTCCCCGTTATTACGATGAATGCATTGAAAAGTCTTAAGAGTTGCGGTTATAAAACCATTATCAGTATACCAGATTTATATCTCTGTTTCCATCTGACTCCGGAATAAAAAACACAAGGACGAATCTCCTTGTGTTTTCATCAGACATCTTCTGCCGGGCATGAAATACTCAGTCCCCGTGAATGAAGCAGGGGATTTTCAGAAAAGCCGTCTTTAACCCCTGCGCCGCAGCAGTGACTGTAACCATTCCCTCTGTTTCCATGTTCGCTTTAATGTAAATGAGCAGTTTCCCGTTGCAGGCGTTTCTGTACGTGCAGGCATATGGTGTCGTGTCCTCAAGGTTTCCGTTTTCCAGACCCGCCAGAACAGCATTTTCCACAGTAACATGAACCTCATTATCAGCCGTATGTACCGTATTGCCTTCAGAATCTGTAATGGTTGCCACAATATGAACCATTTCAGGCGAACTGTGAATAACAGGGCCATCATCGCAGGTCAACATGATTTCAGCGGCAGCACCGGTGGTTTTTAAGCTGTTTTCACAGCGATTTCCGTTCACATCGGTGGCAACCACCCGAATTTCACCTTTCTCATAAGGAACCTTCCATACGATGAACCCCTCGGTTTGCGTGTTTCTGATCTGTTTGCCTGCAGAAATACCGTTCACCCACAGTTCGGCTTCTACACAGTTTGTAAAGCAGATTACACTAACCTCTGACCCGGGGAGATCGCTCCAGACAGGCCTGACAAGAAGGCTGGTCAGATAGTCATCAGGATTCTCTTCCGGTGGTGACGTGAACAGCTGTACCATAGGCTCTTCACACCATAAGCTTTTTCGGAAAAAATACGCCGGTTTTTGAAAGCCTGCCAGATCCAACAAGCCCGAATGGGAGCCATGGCTGGGCCAGCCCTGTGTTTCTCCCAGGAAATCAATTCCCGTCCATAAAAACTGTCCTGAAATGAATGGATGATTCAAAACAGCGTTCCATTCCTTCAGCCCCTTGGTGTTCTCAGCCCCCATGATAACCCTTCCAGGATATTTCTGGTGGTCGGCTTCGTATAGATTTTCCTTGTAATTGTAACCCGCCACATCCAAACATCCAGACAGGCCGGTGATGTTGGACAGCTCAGGAAAGGCCAAGGCCGCTGTAACAGGCCTTGTACGGTCATGCCTTATGACAATGGAAGCAAGCTTCTTAGCAACGGTCACCAACCTTTCAGCGTTTGGCCTGTTTGGATCAAAAACCCGCTCGCTCGCTGGTTTGTTTTTGTCATTGTTCCCGGTAACGGTCTGGAACAATGGATGGCAATAGGGATCGTTGGGGTAATCTATTTCATTTCCAATGCTCCATAAAATAACGGAAGGATGGTTTCTGTCCCTGAGCACCATCTCGGAAAGATCCGCTTCATGCCATTGTGGAAAATCTTCATAATAACCATAATGAGCGGGCGGATATACATTATGCCCCTGTACCCACTTGTTTTTTACACCTTCCCATTCGTCAAAGGCTTCATCGATCACCAGAAAGCCCATTTCGTCGCATAGATCGTACAGCTCGGGCATGTGTGGGTTGTGGCACATGCGAATCGCGTTGCATCCCATCTGTTTCAGGGCGGTAAGCCGCCTCTTCCAGACATTTTTTGTCACTGCGGCACCCAGACACCCGGCATCATGATGGATGCAGACCCCTTTAAACTTCATGTTCTTCCCATTAAGAAAAAAGCCCTTGTTAGGATCAAAGAAAAATGTGCGAATACCAATAATGGTTTTTTCTCGGTCAATCACCTTTTCTCCCTGCAAAAGCTCGGTAATACAAGTATAAAGGTTTGGCGTTTCAACAGACCAAAGCCGTGGATTTTGCAGCTCAATAAACTGTATGCGGTTGATTTTTTCACCGGCCATGGCGTCATAGGTTCTATGGCAGCCGACCACAGGGCTGTTCCCGTCATAAAGCGTATGCCGCACTGTCAGCTTTACATCAGCGGAGGTTTCGTTGACCAGGGTTGTTTCCATCGAAATGAAAGCTCTGTCTGTGGTGATGTTTTCAGTGGAGATAAAGACCCCGTCATTGGAGATACGAATCCTGTCCTTTATCGAAACCGTAACCTTCCGGTTGATACCCGAACCGGTATACCACCGTGAATCAGCTACATCTTTGTGGTCCACCTTTACCGAAAGAATATTCGGGGTGTCGGCGAAGCATGCGAAGTCGGTAATATCATAAACAATACGGGTATACCCGTTGGGCCTTTTTCCAAGATAATAGCTGTTGCACCATACCATGCTGTTGTTGTAAATTCCGTCGAAGGTGACATATACCCTCTTGCCTTTGAAAGCTTCGGGAAGGAAAAACTGCTTTCTGTACCATCCCGTACCCGCGGGCAGATAGCCTGTCCCGCTGGAGTGAGACGTTGAAAATGGGTGCTCCACCGCCCAGTCATGTGGAACATCCACAGATCTCCACGCACTGTCGTCAAACCCCTTCAACCAGGCTTTGGGGTCATCTCCCAGCCTGAATCTCCAACCCTGGCTCAGATCAATTTTGCTTGATATCGTATCCAAATGCATTACCATCCCTAAGTGTTTTTTGCTTACGAACAACCACGTTTCGTGCGGCAAACCGCTTTTGCCCACAAAATCGAGCGTTTTGACAAAGGCAGGCCGTCAGCCGACAGCCTGCCTCCCTTTGAGTTTAATGATATTATCTGTCGAAGTCAATTGAAATTTATTGAAGAGAGTTTTTGAAAGCGGTCATCTGTCGCTGTACCTCGGCGAGAATCTGTTCATTGCCCGCCAGCTTCAGCTGTTCACGGAATTCCTTCACCGCCGTTTCCGGATCCCCGGCCTTACCGACGCAGATAGCGGGCAGCAGCCTGGAAATCACCTCGGTACAAGCGGTTAACTGTGCTTCAACGGGGGATTTGTCAAATACAAAACGTCCATAACGATATGGCTTTGCATAGGTTTCATAGGTATCGTAAATTTCCTTCCAGTTGGCGATCATATCGGCATTGGGGTATTTCAGCTCAAATTTGTCCATACGCCCGCCCCAGAAATTGGATGCGAAGTTATGGCTGTCGGTGATATAGCCTTCCGGCTTCACACGCTTGCCATCCTTGATTTCGTATTGAACACCTTCGAGGCCCCAGTTAAACAATTTGTACATGGTTTCATCATTACGGATCAAATCATAAACCATCAGTGCTCTCTCCGGGTTTTTACAATTCGCTGCTATTGCTGTAGCTCCATGGGTGATGGACATCTTCACCAGGTTTTTGCTTTCCACCGCACAGGGGAACCATTGCAGGTCGGCGCCCGGGATTTCACGTTCAAGCTCTGTCCATGCCGTCACGTAGGTTTGCGTATGGTGCTGGCGGGTTCCGGTCAGGCCTGCCTTGAACTGTACCCAGGTATCAGCGGTATTGTTCAAAGCGTCTTCTCTCCAGTATCCCGCATCGCCCCACTGTTTCATCAGCTTTGCGAAATCAAGCAGCATATCGGTTCCGTCATCCAGAGGCAGGAAGCGGGATCTGACCTCCCACCATTCGTCATCCGATTTACCAAAAGCAAGGCCGCTTTGTACAGCGTCGATGCAGATCAGCTGTGACTTGGAAACAGGATAATGATCATATAAAGCCTTGATATTGGAGGCGCCGGCAATGTCAAACGGTACGACACCATCCTTGGCTTTGTTGTCCTTTACACCCTGCAGATAGGTGCCAAAATCTTCCCAGGACTCAATGGGCTTGGTGATTCCAAATTCCTTCGCCCAGTCTCCCCTGTACATAAACCCATGGTTAATCCATTGGGAATACATATCTTCAGGAATCGCAATGATATCACCGTCCAGAGTTGTTTCCGCCCAGCTTGAAGCGGGGATATCACCCCAGGTGATCGGAGCATAGGTTGGAAGCAGATCGTTCAGTTCCAGGAATGCGCCTCTTTGCGCGTTGGGCCACATTTCCAGCCAGTCGGATGCCGAGTTGATCAGATCCAGGCCTTCTCCTGTTGCAAGCAGCAGATTATACTGGGTCATATAATCGGTCCATCCAATGTATTGAACTTCAAGAGCGCAGTTCAGTTTTTCCTTCAGGTATTTGTCCCATTCGGCTTTCACAGCCTCATATTGCCCGTTGGTCGGTTTGTTACCCAAAGAAAGATGTGATATGGTGACAAACTTGGATGTGTCAGGTGCCTTGGTTGTTCCGCTGCTGGCAGGTGCTTTTGTGGGTTCCGTCACCGATCCGCCGGGGATTGTGACGCAGGCTGTCATGGCCAGAACCAATAAAAGTGCGAATAAAACTGATGCAGCTTTTCTCATTTTCATAAAAAGCCCTCCTTTTCATAAATCCTTATCCTATTTTCAAGATAACCTGCCGGTTATTTGAATGCTATCCTTTCACCGCGCCGACGGTAATGCCCTGAATAAAGTATTTTTGGACGAAGGGGTAAATAAAGATGACAGGACCGGTAGCGACTACAGCCGTTGCCATTTTCATGGACTCCAGCGGTATTTCTATCGCTGGGATGTTGGAGGCTGCGGCCGAATCCCGGATATATTTTGCCTCGTTGACGGTATTGTAAAGAAACAGCTGCAGCGGCCGGTATTCAACCCTGCTGGACAGAAACAGCATGGAATTGTACCATTCATTCCAGTAACTAAGGGCCAGAAAGAGACCGACCGTGGCAAGGGCGGGGGTGGCTGTGGGCAGGATGATTTTGATGAAGATATAGAAATCGTTTGCCCCGTCAATGGTTGCAGATTCGGTGATGGAATGGGGGATGGATTTCAGGAAATTCTTCATCAGAATGATCAGCCACGGAGACATCATTAATGGCAGTAAAACAGCCAGATAACTGTCCTTGAGCTTCAGTGTCCTTGTAACCATCATGTAGAAGGGGATTAACCCGCCTGAAAATAGAGTTGTAAAGTAAATATAGAAGGAGATATGGTTGCGCAGCAGAAAATCGGGCCTTTGCAGCGCATACCCGGTCATGGCAATGATGAACAGACCAATCAGCGTGCCTGTAATCGTCAGCCCTATGGTTACGGCATAGGAGCCGAGTACCATCCTTGGGTTCTGAAAGATCAGATCATAGGCGTCCAGGCTGAACTCTCGCGGGAAAAGTGAAAATCCATGTAAGGTAATGCTTTTCTCTGCAGTAAAGGAGGACGAAATGATCAGCACAAAGGGCAGGATGCAGAACAGGCTGATAAGCCCGGTGAGCAATACCCCGAAGACCTGAATGATCTTTTGAGTTTTGTCAACAACCTTGTGTCCGCTTTCTTGCTTGGGCTTTTGAATATTTGCGGCTGTACCAGATTGCAGTTCAATGGTCCGCGGCATGCTGCACCTCCTGAAAACCCTTTGGAAAAGGTTCTTAGTAACTTACATCTGTAAAACATCAAATAAAAACAAGAATTTGATGTTTTACAGATGTAAGTACCGATATTGGGTTGTGGGCGAAGCCCACTTTTGTTCAGATAACACCGGTCTTTATGGTTGGAAACCCCAAACGATCCTTTTAAAACATCATAGATGCTTGTACTCTGGTTTATACCAGGCTGACCGCTAAAACAGAGAATAATCCGGTTCAATTTTTTTCACGATGCTGTTCACCGTCATGACCAGTGCAAAGCCAAAAAGAGACTGGTACAAACCAACGGCACTACCTGATGAAAAATTAAAGCTGACATTCAGGGATCGGAACACAAAGGTTTCAATGATGTCCGTTTTATTATACAGCGCGGTATTGCTTGCCCCTGTCAGATTGTAGAACAGGCCGAAGTTTCCCTTCATGATACCCCCCAGCGCAAACAGCAGCAGGATGATAAAGGTCGGCTTCAGGCAGGGCAGCAGAATATATCGGATGCGCTGGAATGCGTTTGCTCCGTCAATTTCGCTGGCTTCCATCATTTCGGAATCGATTCCCATAATCGAAGCAAAATATACAATGGAACCGTAGCCAGTGGTCTGCCAAAGGTAGGCCAGCACAATGATGAAGGGCCATATCTGCGGAATGGAATAAAAATTGATGGTATCCCGCTCCATCTCGCGCAGCAGGGAGTTGATGACACCGGTCTGCACATTCAGAAAGTTGTAGGCAAAAACTCCTATCACCACAGTGGAAATGAAGTACGGAAGAAACATGACACTCTGGGCGAATTTTTTATAAGCACGCAGGATCTTGCCCACCATTTCATTAAACAGAATGGCAATAGATATCTGCAGTATGTTTCCTGTCAGAATGAAGGCCAGATTGTATAAAATCGTATTTTTGGTCAGCATCCACAACTGGCCGGACATCACCAGGAAACGAAAGTTTTCAAGCCCGACAAACTTTGAGCCAAAAATGCCATCCTTATAATTGAACTGGACAAACGCCAGCCATACACCGGGCATCGGGAGATAGGAAAAAATGAAAAAGAACACGATGGCGGGCAGGCACATCAATAAAAGCATCTTTTTTTTCATCAGCTTTTTGAACCCGGCCTTCATACTCTCACCCCCACCGGTATTATGTAACCGGTTACATTCTGAAATAAAAGTGTAATGTAACCGGTTACATTTTTTATTATAAAGAATATCGAAGAACTTGTCAAGCATTCATTGAAAAAAGATTCAAATTATTACAGGTTGACGTTACGGTTCACAGGTAAACAGGCGCAGCCTGCTGAACGAAGTGAAGGATCTCGCATTACTCCTGACAAGATCCTTCGCTGCGCTAAGAAAAAACACATACCTCTGAAGCTACATATGAACTTATTAGTGGGGGGTGTTAACAGTAACAGATTGAACAATTCGCAAGCAAACCCGGCCGGATGGTTTTGTTCGTAAGCAAGAGAGTCCCGCCAATACTGTCCCGCGTTTTTCAGCGATTGACCGCTTTTGAGTGAATGAACAGACAATACTCCTGGAATATCTGCCAAACCGGGTATACACGGAAATACGAAGCACTCGCTAATTGAAGCGACCTTTTTCAGTTCATTCCCCATCGAAGGCTATATCGCCTTACAGGATTCTCTCTCAACGATCTCCATTTTCAGGCTCATGCAGGAGATTCCTCCTGACTGTTTTTCATTGATCATCTGATTGATCAAATCTACAGAGATGGAGCCCAAAGCCTTATATGGGTGGGATAGGGTTGTAATGGATGGAAGGGTTGTGGTAGATATGGCACTGTTGTCAAACCCCAAAACAGAGAAATCATTGGGGACATGATAACCCTTTGCGATACAGGTATTCACAATACCGGCAGCCGCTTCATCATTGATGGCAATAATGGCGGTAGGAAGCTCCTTCTCACAAAGCAGTGCGTTCATGGCATTTACACCGCCCTGATAGGTATAATCGCTGTGCTTGATCCATTCTTTTTTTAAGATAAAAATCTTTTGCTGTGAGGCCTGCTTCAAGGCTCTCAGCTTGATGTCGGTGGACATGATGCCCCTTTTGCCGCCTAAAAAACCGATCTTGCGATGCCCCAGACCGGTCAGATAAGAGATCGCCTGAAACATCGCCTCGTATTCATCGGAACTGACAACAGCTGTATTTTCTGTGTAATTGTCCAGCTTTCCGTTGATGATCACCACAGGCGTGGGGAAAACATCTCTTTTGAGCAGAGCGACAAATTGCGCATTGGTTTTGGTTTCATTGGCATGGCCTCCCAGGAGTATCAAGCCGTCCACCTGTTTTTCAGCCAGCCTTGCGGTATAGAAATCCTCCAGCTTGTAATCGCTGAGCGTATTGCATAAAAAAACGGTTTGACCGTACTCAATGGCAGCCTTTTCTATCTCAAGAAACATCTTCGCGAAAAAATGGTTGGTGATCTCAGGAAGGATCACCCCGATGGATTTTGTTCGCTGTGTATATAAACCCCTGGCCAGCTCATTGGGCTTGTAATTGTTCCGCTCGATAACGCTTTGAACCAGAGCCCGGGTGTCCTCCCTGACAGCGTGGCTGTTGTTCAGAACCCTGGAAACCGTAGCCACCGACACATTACATTCTCTTGCGATATCACGGATGGATATTTTGTTGGTTTTGATAATGATCACCTGCCTGACCTTTTGGATTCCACCTGAAATTAAAGTTGAAATTATATCTAAAAACATCATAACATGATTCACTCAAAAATCATGCATCTTAATTGAACGAAATAAGCAGTTCAATAATAGCATATATTGTTGTTTTTTTCTACTTGCCAGTTAGATGCCATGCTACACTGGTGTTGTCTGTTTATGAGCCTTCAGCCCTTCAGTTACCATGTTTACTCCCTGATTGAAAAGGGTAAGCAAAGATTGACAAACTATGGCAATTGTTAGACAATGATATGTGGGAACTTAAAAGCATCTATATGAGGTTTACAAAATGAACATGAAACATTCCATAACCCGTAGGTTCATCAGTCTTTTTTTGTTATTGCTGTGGCTCGCTGGCTGCTCTGCTACGGCAATACCTGTTGCGAATATACCGGAAGCCGGCTTACCGGAAGGTTCTTTTAGCAGCGCAAGCTCCAATACCAACGATGTGCAATTGCTTACCACACCCTCACCAACATTGCAAACCGATGGTTACGAGTCGTCACCTTCTTCGGATACCACCCAGCCAAGCAAAATATCTTCTGATCAGGGCTCTTCTGTTATCTCTCCATCCCCTGCAGCCGATATAATTTCTGCAACCCCCGCTACACCATCCGTCACACCGCTTCCCTCTCCGGTACCCGAAACCACCACTGCACCGGAGAGCACGCCCAAAGCAGAGAACACAAAATCGACGGAGCTTGTCTACCCAATTAATTCTTTTAAGAATGACTCCGTTTTATGTCTGACCTTTGATGACGGCGGCAACAAAAAATCCGTTCAAAAAGCGCTGGATGTATTGGAGCAGTATGATGTAAAATGTACTTTCTTTGTGGTCGGAGAATATCTGCTGACCCATGCCGATCTGTGGAAACAAGCCATCGAGCAGGGCCATCAGATCTGTAATCATACACAGAACCACAAATATCTGACCAAATTATCCACAGATGAGGTTAAAAAGCAGGTTTTGGCCTGGGAGACCTCAGCGACGGAAGTACTTGGCGCGGATTATGTACAGATAATGAAAGAAGAGTTTCCTTATCTCCGACTTCCTGGAGGTGACGGCACGAGAAGCAAACGGATTATGCAGGTTGTAGCAGAATTGGGCTATACTCCCGTGGGATGGAATGTTGAAAGCTATTACGCCGTGCTGCGTAATTACGATTTGAAGAATGATCCCCTTGAGGACATAACCGACAGTGTTGCCGCACATATCACAAAAAGAGCATCCGCCGGTTCCATCATTCTGCTTCATTTTAACCCCTATGACACCACCAGGCTGGATGTTATCCTCGATGGGATACTAGCCAAAAAATTAACCATGGAGCTGTTGAGTGAACAGGGCTTCTAAAAATCGAACACAGACGCAATACTGTTTTTATCAATTGGTGAAATGAAAGAGGAGGAAATACAATGGAAAATCAATTTATTGAAATTCAACCGACCGAGATTACCGACAACCCGTTTAAGCTGGTCGGCACCGACTGGATGCTGATTACCGCCGGGAACATGAGCTCCTGGAACACTATGACAGCAAGCTGGGGCGGGTTGGGTTTCCTGTGGAACAAAAACGCGGCGATTTGTTTCGTGCGTCCCAGCCGTCACACCTTCTCCTTTATGGAAAACAACAAATTTTTTACTCTGTCATTTTTTGATTCTTCCTATCGCAAAACATTGAATTACTGCGGTTCCCATTCAGGAAGAGATCACGACAAGGCTGCGGAGACAGGGTTGACGCCTATCGCCGGTGAAAATGATTTTGTCTATTTTGAACAGGCGCGACTGGTATTGGTTTGTGAGAAACTCTATTCTCAGGATTTTGACCCCGCCCGTTTCACAAACCCCGATTTAACCGCCATGAATTATCCGTTGGGAGATTACCACAGGATGTATGCCGGTGAAATTATTTCGTGTTTGAAGAAAGAGGAACCGTCGCTGATATTATGACTGCGTTTACCCGGGAATCATCGTATTTCATGCATAAAAAACTCCAATCCGGGTTTTTATGCATGAAATGCCCCAGGGAAGGATTGATGTCATATCCCTGTTAGTACTTTTTCGATTTCCTTTTTTGCCTTGCGGTCCAGAATATCGGATGACAGCGCCCGAACAATATAGGCATCTATCTTGTCCGAAGGCTGTTGCTTGCGGATGGCCGTAAGGACTGAAAGGATATCCGTCAGAACAGTTTTTTGCATGGATTCCCTGATTTCCGCGGTTTCCAGTGAAATCAATTCGTCTGCGATTTGTGCCACAAGATTGTTTTTATACGGAATGATACGGTGTAATGCCTGAATACACTGGCGAACGGTTATGGGTTTTTCGTCCCTGAGCAGCTTGAAATAGGCTTCCAACGCATTGTCCATTTTGTTCTCAGTATCCCACCGGGCATTTTCGGCGATCAGCATCAGTCCTATGCTTCTTTGATAAGAATTTTTACTGTTCAGTTTCTGAAGGAAAACCTCCCAGTAGGGGTATACATCACTAAACGCGGCAGATCGGCTTTGCAGCAGGAGCAGGGCAGCATAGCGTATTTTATCGTCTTTTTCCGATAATAAAGTTATCAGAAAGTGAATATCATCTCCGGTAAGAGTCGTAGCTTCCTGCTCTATTTCTTGCTTTTCGAGATACATTAGTTTTTCAATCGTGATCATTCAGGAAACCTCCAATCCAATAATTTTAAAATAAAACAATCGATTCGTTCAATTCAATTGTATACCCATTTTCAGACATCTGTATGTCATATTTTAAAATTGGTTTTGATCCAATAAAACCAACTCCCCCGTAAATTGGTTGCATCTATTTTCAGACCATTTGGATGTTTACAAGGATTCATTTCGCTGTTATGCTGTATAAAACAAACATTGGTTGCAACCAATATGGGAGATGAGAAAAATGTTACTGTCTCTTGACCGCAACAGCCCCGAGCCGCTTTATATTCAGATTAAAAAACAGCTTCGGGTCATGATCGAAAAAGGAAGCCTTCCCCCGGGTTATTGTCTGCCACCCGAGCGCAAGCTGGCGCAAAGCTTGGGTGTTAATCGTACCACGGTGTTAAATGCCTTCAAGGATCTGAAGGCAGAAGGTTATCTGTCCTCCCATGTTGGTCAGGGCACGGTCGTATGTCGTCCGGTTCCCTCTTCCGAAACTGAAGCTTTCAACCCGCTGCCGCTCTCCTGGCGGCATGTTTTCAATCAAAATACAGCTGCCGGTAATGTCACCCGTGATCTTTTGGCAGTCGCGGGGCAAAAGGATATGATCTCCTTTGCCGCAGGCATTGCAATACCGGATCTGAACCCGGTTACACAAATTCAGGAGGTTTGGAATATCATTCACGAAAAGTATGGCGCATCTGTTTATCAACATGTCCCCACTGAAGGGCTAACGGCCTTGCGTCAAAGTGTCTGCTCCCTTTCAGGCTTAAGAGGAATCAAGACAACCGAGCAGGAAACGATGATCCTTTCAGGTTCCCAGCAGGGGTTGGATTTATTGGCAAGGCTTTTTATTTCCCCCGGTGATACAGTTGTCATGGAGGAACCCTCCTTTTTTTGCGCCAGACAGATCTTTGAAGCCTGCGGAGCAAGAATTGTCGGCATTCCGGTTGAGGAAAACGGCATGAGCATGACCGTGCTTGAAAGCGTGTTGAAACGGCTGAAGCCGAAATTTATCTACACCATTCCAACCTTCCATAACCCCACTGGCACAGTGATGAGCCTTCAAAAGCGCCAGGATCTGCTGCGTCTGGCTTACCGTTATCATCTGCCCATCGTCGAGGACGATGCGTACGGAGAGCTTCGGTACGATGGAGAAAAGGTTCCCCCGTTGAAAGCATTGGATAACCATGGCTATGTGATCTACTTAAGCACCTTTTCAAAGGTTTTGTTCATGGGACTGCGCATCGGCTGGCTGCATGCGCCTGCGCAGGTGATCCAAAGGCTTTCGGGAATGAAGCAATTGGCGGATCTGCACACAAACAGCCTGTCCCAATATATACTGGATGTCTTTATCCGAAAGAAATATTATGAAGCCCATTTAAAATGTGTTTTATCAGCCAACAAAAAGCGACGGGACGCCATGCATGAAGCCCTTGTTCAGTATGCTCCGGAAAATATCCCCCTGAAATGGACGATTCCGGAGGGGGGACTGTATTTTTGGCTGAAACTGCCCGATTCCATTCCGATGTCCCGCTTTCATGAAGAATCTGTCCGTAATGGGGTGGTTTTCGTGCCTGACCGGATATGCTGCCTGGAAGAACCGCTTGGAAACCATATCCGGCTGAATTTTACCTATCCTGCTGTTCATCGGATTTCTGAGGGAATTCGGAAGCTGATGGAAACGCTTGAAATACTGTATCACGATTCTGAAAAAGACGCATACCAAACCGATAACTACGCGCCGATTCTGTAAGTGAACCGGTGTGAGCGGAGTGGGCCAGGAGCCGATTCAGTGCCCCGAGGGACACAAAACAAACCCCCGTACAAACAACCGAATGGAGGAATTATGATGCAATTTTCAAAACGAATGAAATATTTGAAAGCTTCAGAGATCAGGGATCTGCTGAAGTTGACCGAGCGGCCCGAAATGATTTCCTTTGCAGGAGGAATGCCGGCACCCGAGCTTTTTCCATCTGAAGCAATTCGTGCAAGCATGAATTCAGTGCTGGCACACAAACCCGAACAAGCTTTACAATATGCCTGTACCGAAGGCTATACTCCACTGCGCGAGAAAATAGCCCAGCGAATGAAAACCAAGTTTGATGCAAGCGTTGATGGAGAACAGATTCTCATTACCAGCGGTTCCCAGCAGGGGCTGGATTTTACCGGGAAGTTGTTTTTGGATGAGGGCTCTGTGGTCTTATGTGAAAGCCCTACCTACCTTGCGGCGTTGAATGCATTTCGCGCCTATATGCCTCGCTTTGTGGAGATACCCACCGACAGTGAAGGCATAAAACCGGACGGTCTTGAAAAGCTTCTTGCGGAAATTGAAGGCATCCGGTTGATCTATGTCATTCCTGATTTCCAAAACCCCACGGGTAATTCCTGGTCGATGGAACGAAAAAAAGCTTTTATGGATGTCATCGGACGGCATGACATACCCGTCCTGGAAGACAACCCTTACGGCGAATTACGCTATGAAGGACAGCGTCTGCCGTCTTTACTGTCCATGGACACAAAAGGACAGGTAATATTCACCGGAACCTTTTCAAAAATTCTGGTTCCCGGTTTTCGTACAGGGTGGATCGCCGCACAGGCGGACATCATCCGTAAATATGCCCTGCTGAAACAAGGTGCTGATTTACATACTGCCATGACAACACAAATGTGCATTCATGAAATTCTTCAACAGTTTGATCTGGAGGCTCATATTACAAAGCTGCAGCAGGTTTACCGTGCGCGCAGGGATGTTATGCTGGAGGCTATTGCACGATATCTGCCGAAATCTGTTCAACCTTCACACCCGCAGGGGGGTCTGTTTTTGTGGCTTACACTGCCCGATGGCATGAACGCAAGGGAGTTGCTTGAAAAAAGCCTTCGGAACAATGTTGCTTTTGTGCCGGGGGGTTCCTTCTTCCCCAACGGCGGGCATGAAAACACCATGCGCCTGAACTATTCCTACAGCAGTGAGGAATTGATTGTGGAAGGTATCCGGCGGCTGGGGGAGGTTATGCAAACCCTTTAAACCAGATGGCCTCAAATTCAGACGTTATCAAGGGTGTACATGGTATTGGGGCCTCTTTATGCGTTATCAGATGGGGGTTCCATACCTTCTGCACCATGTGGATAATTCTTTTCAATGAATTGAACCCGAAGCCCATTTGGGTCACGAACATTAAAAAATGTCACAAATTGGTTCGGCTGAAAAGGACCACTTTCAATCTCGATCCCTTTGGATTGAACGAATTGCATCATTTCCTCCACCGACTCGGTAATAAAACCGATGGAAAGCCCATTGCCCATGGTTTCGGCATTCAGTCTGGGGTTGTGAATCAGTTCCAGCTCATCCCCGCCATCGCCCATAAAAACAATTTTTATATTGGGCCATACGGTCAGCTCCCTAACGATGGAAAGCCCCACGATATCCCGGTAGAAACGGATAGATTCTTCCATGTCTCTAACCATGATGGTGCACCAGCAAAACTTCATCTCTCAAACCTCCCTGTACTCAAATTATATGCTTTCAGCCGTGACTGGACCGTCTCCAATAACAGGTTTTTCTTTAATCTATAAATATAAATGAAACAAAAGAACCGTCCCCATGTTTCGGCTTTATTCTTTGTCAGAATGCACAATGCGGTTTTTTCCGTTGCGTTTTCCGCTATAAAGCCTCTTGTCGGCTTCAACAATAATATCCTACAGTAAATAGTATCCTTCGCTGGAACACATTCCAATGGTCACGGTAACCTTTAGGCTGTATTGATCATATTTCATTTTTGTATTGGTAATCTGGTAAAAAATTCTCTTCATCGTTGAAACGGCACCCTCCATCGAGGACTTGTTCAGCAGAATGAGTAATTCGTCACCGCCCCAACGGGAAACATAATCGGTCTCCCTCACTTTTCGCTGGATGATTGACGCCAGCCTCTTGATCACCTGATCGCCACAGGAATGGCCGTATTGATCATTGATTTGCTTAAAATTGTCTATGTCCAAGATGGCAATAACAAAATCCACATTGTAATTACTTTTTGCATAAAAAGCATTTTCCAGCCTTTGTTTCATCGCCCGCCGGTTTAAAAGACCGGTAAGCGAATCCACCCTTGCCAGCTCGAGGAGGCGGGCATTCTGCCGCTTTAGGATAATTTTATCTTTTTCCACATCATCGAGGTATATGATCAAAAAGCACATCAGCAGGAAAAATGCCACGGCAACATTAAAAATGAATACAAAAAGGCTTTGTGATTCCGAAGGATACACCCGTAATACTGAAATATCGAGGTAATGTGGAATAAGCCGCATGCTGATCATGGTTAGAAACGCAAAGGCATATAACACATAGATGACCTTTCTGCTGGCCTGAGTGATATCCTTGACAAAAAATATGGAAAAGACGACACAAATAATAAACCATTCAAACCCACTGTTCAGCCCCACAGCAACAACAGCAAAAAATGAATGTACGCAGACCTCTATAAAAAGGAATATCATGACACCCAAATATTTTCTGTTCAGAAAAACAATAAAGAGAGCTATGTAAAAGGCAACGGAAAACACGTTAAAGATGGACATAAAATAACTGCCAACAGCATAAAAATAGAAAACATAAAACAGATGCGTCAGCGCTGTGCCTGCGAGCATGAGGTAAAATATTCGTAAACTTCTTCCAACGAGCTTCTTCCTTTTCATAACTAAAACTTACCCCAACATCCAGCAATCGAATCAAGAAAATTCCAGCGTAAGAAAGCCTGAATTTCAGTGAAAAGCCCAAAACAGTCTATTTCCTGTATCCGGTTGCCTGGACGACTGCAATCAAATCGTTATTTTCATCCCGAACATCGATATGAACCGTACAAATCTTTTTCCCGGATGAAACTTCATTCGCAGTGGCTGTAAGAACCTTACCCCTGGGCGATTTGATGTATGAAATATTCACATTAATGCCTACCGTAAGCATGCCCGAAGAGTTGCATGCCGCAGCAAACGCGTAATCGGCCAGCGAAAAAATAGCGCCGCCCTGAACCATGTTCACGCCATTGAGATGATTCTCCGTGACTTCCATCTGTACCCTGGCATATCCGGGCTTTAGCTCGACAAGCTTTGTTCCCACCAGTTTGGCAAACCTGTCATTTTGAATGTACTGAATTAAGTTCGAATCCACCGTTTCCCCATCCTTTCCACCCGCACAGAAAAAATCGTCGTGTATGAATCTTTTTGTTTATAAAACATTTGAATTCAGTATAAACCATTCACTGCCAAGAATGCAATTATTTAAAGGTTTTTGTCAAACAGGAGTGCAGTATGCGTTACTCCTGTGAAACCTGTCAAGGTTTCGTGTCGTTTGCTGACAACTGGGTTGTGGGGGACTGTTCACACTCCTGTTTAATAGGTTTAAAAGTTGTTACACAGGTATGAGCTTTATCCTGGCGCAGCGATATCATCCTGAGTGCAGCGAAGGATCTTGTCAGGAGAAATGCAAGATCCTTCACTTCGTTCAGTATGCTGTGCCTGCTTACCTGTGAACATCAACCAGTATGCACCATTAAGATATTGAAAGAAACCTCCCCGATGAACCTATTCGGGGAGGCGCAACCCTGACTCCAGGCTAAGATAAAGGGAAAGCAATAATGACGGCTCATTCCAGCCGATATGTTTTCAGATCGGGCAGTTCATCCAGTGTGATGACCTTTTCATGGGTGTAAACCTTTTTCACCATGTCGATTTCAGTATATTTCTCGGACAGGGTATAGGTATTGTTCAAGGTTACAAACTCACCCTCCCAGGTTCCAAAATAAGACCACATGGCGTTGTCCCTGACGGCAAGCTCCGGATCGAACAGACATCCGTTCTCCGTCAGCGCGATGATCTTTCCGGGCACCCATTCGTTCAGATCGTTAAACTTTGGTGTCTGAGACGAGTAAACCCTTTCTCCGGGGTAAATGTCCATGCCGACGATATCCACCACATCATCTCCGGGATACCATTCTTTGTTCTGCCCGTTCCAGACCCAAATTAAATTGTGAAGCTCGTGATGGACCGTCAACCGTTCATACAGAAGCCTGTAAAGCTTGATATAGGGCTCGGGGCCGGAATCTCCCCACCAGAACCATCCGCCGCTCGCTTCATGAAGAGGTCGCCACAGAACCGGAATATCTTTTTCAGCAAGCTTCTTCAATTCTTCAGCGATAACATCGATATCCCGAATCAGAAGGTTATAACCCTCTTCATCATCACCGGACATGATCTTCTTCAGGTTAATATTCGTAGCTTTTGTATAGAAGCCGCTCCACCAGGGCTTTTCAGTGGTATTGTACAAATAGGGCTCGGGTGCGTTCCAATGCCAGCAGAAGGTGATAATCCCGCCCTGGCTGTCAAAATCAATGGCATATCCGATATCCTTGCCCACAGAACCATGGGCTGCTCTTGATGGCGTATATTCAATAAAGTCCAGGCCCATCATGGCGGGAACTTTATCGGTGGCCTGTTTAATCGCTTTAAACTCCGGCCCTTCCGTGCCCCTGTCGCCATATTGACCGGATATGATGTACTTTCCATACATGTCTGAAAGATAGTTCATCATCCTTCTGGTATTAGCCGATGCTTTCGCATCACACAGCTTTGTCTGAGCCTGATAAAGGGCTGGGTCTGCCGGCTCGGAAGCAGTGACCTCCAAAGCGTCCAGATAAATCCATCCCCAGCTTTTTGTCATTTTCACTTCATGTTCTCCTTGTGTCATAAATACCTTCCTCAGCACAGATTGTGAAAATTCTTCGCTCTCTGTCTTAACCACACCGACAAATTCTTCGTCGATCAAAATGTTGTTTTCTTTATAGCCTGAATAGCTTGCGCTGATAAAATTCAAATCATAAGCCCCGTCAGTGGGCACGGTTACAGTAAAGACAACTGTATCCGAAGGTTCTTCAATCCCGATCACATAGCCTGTGCCTGTGAAACCCTTCTTTTTGCTTTCAACCCTGACGCTTCCCGTTTTTTCCGCTTCCTCTGCCTCAATGATCAGCTTGAAGTCCGAAAGCTGCATTGTTGAAGCACCACCCCCGCTTTGAATCTGATTGGTTGCGTTACCATTGATTTGTGTTGGCTGTGCCATAGGCTGTGTATTTTCCTCATTGTTTTCATTTTGCCCGGTTATTTGAACCTGGCCTTTCCCCTGTTGTTGCCCTCTGGTGCTGTCACAAGCTGAAAAACAGCTTAACAGGATCATCATCGCAATGAATGCTCTGCATTTTTTCATTTTTATAAACCCCCGTTTTACTGCCGCAAACGAAACGCTGGGTTCCCTGCTCCGAACGGGATCACGCTCAGACGCCAGCATGGTTCCCTTCCGGTGCACCGCTTTATGAAAGAGGTCGGAAGATGCAGCCGCTTCAATACAACCGCATCTCCCAAAACCAGATTTTTCAACCAGGGTAAACCCCGGCAAATGAACAGATGCAGCCACGGGGGGAAAGCCCCCGCAACTCTATTAATATTAAGCTACTATTTGAAGAATGTGTTCAACGCATCCTGCAGGGTCGGTTTTGCAGCTTCAATCGCCTGTGAAACCGTGGAGGTTTTTTCAACGACGACCGGCCACCAGATGCTGCCCATATCAAAGGTCGGCTTCATGGAATCCCACAGATCCACCTTCATGTTCTGTCCGCACTTGAAGGCCATTTCAACATCGGCTTCAGTGAGGAAGCAGCTTTCAAACCAGGAAGAATCGTCTCTCAGGTCGGTTTTGCCGCCATGCCAGTTCATGTATTCTTCAAAAATCTGCAGAACCTTTGTTGGTTCTTTGACACCAGAAGGAACGATGTACCAGTTTCCAGCAACCGGGGTGTAAATAGTACCGTCGCCGCTGGGTCCCTGTGGATAGGGAATTACATGGAAATCAAATGGGATGGCTCCGCCTTCATTGGCAGCCGCAGTGATTTCCTGGCTGTTCACCCAGGCCACGCCGGTATAGAACATAACCTTACCATCGGACCATGCCAGCAGATTATCATTCCAGTCGTCCGCATTCCATGGTCTGGCGGAATTGTCCACGTTATACAACCTGTTAATGAATTCGAAGGCTTCAACAACTGGTTTTGAACTGAGGCCTTCCGTTTTGGATACCGCAATTCCGCCGCCATTGTTCATCACAAGGCCATTGATCAGGTAAGGGAACACACCGCCAAAGCCATAAATGTCGGTGGTGCCGTCATTATCGGTATCACGGGTTCCGGCCTTACAATATTCGGCAAACTTATCCCAGGTCCATTGGCCTTTGTTAAAGAGCGCCTGCGGGTCTTCCAACCCCAGTTCATTGACCATAGTCCCATTGTAGCCCAGGAAAATACCGTCCTGTGGCAGGCCCTGCTCCTTTACGAAATAGGTGCCGCCCAGAGCTTCCATGGGCTGGAAGATAATCTTCTCATTGAACATGTCACTGTTTTTGGGGGCAATAGCCTTCAGATCCTGTGCCAGGCCGTTGATGGCTGCCGGTATACCAAATTGCAGGTCTGTGAGGTAAATGTCGCATTCCGGGTTTCCAGCGGCAATGGAAGTGTTGATGCTGGCGATGATGGGATCCCAGCCGAGGTTGACATAATCAATTTTACAGTTGTATTTCTTTTCTATTCTTCTTACGTTTTCCAGCTTCATCGTTGCTGTTTCTGAGTTTGTCATGCCTGGGTCGTCGGTGATGGCGGTATGTTTGCTGGTGTAGAAGAAATCCCACCAGACGCCTACCTTGATGGTTCTTCCACCAAAGTCGAAGGCTTCATACCTTTCGGGTACCGGAGTTGGTGTAGGGGCCTTTGTCGGTTCAGCCGGAACCGCCGTCGGGTCAACTGCCGGGGGTTGTGCCACGGGTGTTGTGCATGCTGCGGTCAATACTGCCATTGAAAGCACCATCAGCAATGCGATCAGTCTTTTCTGGGTTTTTTTCATTTTAACATCTCCTTCCAAAATGACTATTTTAAAGAGGGAGAGAACGGAGGCTACCCCACAATACCGCTCCGTTCCAGGCCCTCCATAAAATACTTCTGCAAAAACAAATACAAGATCAAAATGGGCAGCAGCACAAGCACCACCCCGGCATAGACATAAAGCTGCACTACCAGCGGATCTCTTATTTTGTCCACAAACTGAATGGTCGCGGCAATAGTGGAAAGCCGGTATGCAATGTTCTGATCCGTCGGAATTGAAAACAGCCCCGCATAAAACATGTCGTTATACTGCCATACCAAAGAGAACACGGTTACCGTCAGCACGGAGGGTATGGCATTGACCAGCATGATCCGAAAGTAGGTGTACCAGGTGCCTGCACCATCGATCAGCGCCGCTTCCTCAATCTCCTTTGGAAGCCCACGGAAGAATTGCCGGAAGATATAAATATACAAGCCCGATCGAAGCCCCGAGCCGAACAGGCTCATCAGGTACATGGGCTTCGCGCTTTGCAGCAGGTTACGGCTTTCACCGGTGAAAATTTTGAACAGCCATAAAAAATCCCACTCCCTGAAGTGCTGATACAATGGGATCATGATGGTATAAGCAGGCAGTACAATGGTGACGACAACGCATCCAAACAGCAGCTTTTTCAGCGGAAACTCAAATCGGGCAAAGCCATACCCGGCCATCGAGGTGATAAAAACCTGAATGACAGTGATCAGGACAATATAGATAACGGATTTATACAATGTATTCCAGTAATCCAGCCGCATAAAGGACAGCCTGTAGTTTTCCAGTGTAGGACGCAGCGGGAATAGAAAGACCGAAGGATTGTAAAGGTCCGATGATGAAAAGAAGGAATTACTGAAAATCGAAATAAGAGGACCCAAAATGACATAGGAGATACCGGTTAAAATCAGCAGCCGGAAAACAGAATACAGAAAACCCTTGCCCCGGTGAACAAGCTTTGCAGCTTTGTTTTGAACCACATCATCCTCTTTTATCCTGGAAAGAGCACCAAGGGATTGCTTTATTTTGATGGCTATCTGTTTGGGCTGTGTTATCATGAAAACTCCTCCCATGTTTTATACCGGTTCTGCTGTTCTGTTCAATTTCCCTGCTTTGAGAAATTGAACCCGCCAACCGGAAGCAATGATCAATTGTAATAGAAAGTCTTCTTTGACAGCAGCACACAAACTACTGTCAGTATCACACACACAACGGCTGTGCTCAGTGATGTCATAGCCGAGCTGAGGCCATATTCATACAGGTTAAAGGCCGTATCTATGGCCACTGTAACCACTTCACTGCTCATATAGGAATCGACAATGGTGTAAACCACGTTTGTCAGGATTAACGGGGTTACCATGGGAAATGTAACCTTCCAGAAGGTTTCATAGGTGGTTGCGCCCTCAATTTTTGAAACCTCATACAGCGCCGGAGAGATGGATTGTAACGCGGCCAGGAAGATCACGGTCTGTACGCTGGATGACCTGACAATATCATAGATTCGGGACACCAGGCCAACCACATAATCCAAAATTTCCATCGGCAGGCCCAGTTCGATCAGAATCCCGATAAAATAGTCCACATTCACACCTGTCGGAGGTGAAAATTCAGCAACCATGGCACTTGCGCCTTGCTGAATGTTCTCGGTTGCCAGTGTCAGCGTCTCTAAAATCGCGCCCGAACCCAAAAGAATGGGGATGAAAAAGATGACGCGGACAATGCCTCTGCCCTTGAACCGGGAGTTGAGCAGTATAGCGATGAACAGACTGAAAAAGATGATAAAGGGTACATCAATCAGAATGTCCACCAGCGAATCAACGAAGATCTGATTAAAGGTGCCGTGCTCCATAAGAGCATACCGGAAGTTTCCGAACCCCACCCATGAGGTGGTAAATCCGCCCGTCTCAGCGATGTTCACCTTTGAAAGGGCAAACCTGAGGGTCATAAAGATCCCTCTGGCATAATATACAATGAAGCCGATCACCCAAGGTGCGATGAACAATAGCCCTGAGACTGCTTTTTTCTGAGCCAGCGTCAGACGCCTTTTTTCCGCAGTTTCCTTTGGAAGCCCAGGTTTCGCAGTCGATTTTGACCCGATTCTGAAGCCTCGTTCACTGCCTTGATTTTGATTCAGTTTTTCACCGGCCTTCTTGCCGGGTCCTGCTGTGGTCTTCATTGCTGAACCCCCTCCAGCACATAGCCTCTGGCTGGTATTGTAATGCCGTCATGGTTTGCGGGTGTCTCACCCGTATTGATGTAAAGAATGCACCCGTTGTCATAACGAATACGCTTCACACCTTTTCCCAGAATGTCATGGGTTGAAATGGTGCTGCCTGAAACGTGGCGAAGCACCTCATTGGCCTGTTTGTAAAGCTCTGAAGCATCTTCAAGCCATGTATCCACCCGGGTTGTGTAAAAAACGTTCAGCCCGGTATACTTCATCTCACTTGAATCCTGCCAGGAAAGCGTAAAATGCGGGGCCAGCCCATATTCCAGCATCCGCAGCAGAATTTGCTGTTTGTCGTAGCTATCGCTTAAATTCACGGCACTGCCCGTGTAATCAATACACCCGTGGATGACCATTTGATAAAAGGGGATCTCCTCATCCACAATATAAAAAGGGTTATGCTCTGCAGGAATGTTTGACAAATCACGGGCATAAGGCCAGGTATATGCGTTGCCGCCATTGATGAGCATGTGTTCGCTTGCCTCATCAAGCTTTTTCAGCTGTGCCAGAATGATCTGCCTGGATTGCTCCCGGTTGATCACATTGTTTCGGCGCTTGTCGGATGGCACCATATCCCCCAGATCCCGAAGTGAGACACCCTGAATGCCTGCATTGTCAAATTTGTTCACAAATCGATTCACATGGCGCACCAGAAACTTTGGGGAAAGCACGTCATACATCACTTCATGGTAGGTCATGCTGCTGGTCCGCAGGGTGGCCGGGTTCGTGCGGCCAAGAGCCACCACATATCCCGAATAATACTGGGCGGTTTCCATTTTCCAGTTGTAATGATCGCTTTCAAAGGATACTCGCTGGAAAGCGACATCCCCATACAGGCGACTTCCCGATGCGGTAAGGTCTTCATCCAGTCTGCGCAGATCCCTCTTTCCGCCAAGGCTTCTATCTACCTTGATGTTCTTAGCCACGTCGTGATAATATCCACCATTAAACCAGCCAAGGTAATTCACCCGCAGGTTTGTCACCCCGTTTTGCCGAAACATTTCCACCATTTCCTGTGCCTGATCGAAGCGGGTCATGGGATAAACCCCCATATACGGCGCACCCAGGAAGCTTTCCTTGCGCTTCACGCTGCCAATGATATCAAGATAGAACGGGAGCTCCTGCGAAGCTTCCTGCCGGGTTAACTGCCCCCGCTGAAGCAGCTGGTTTCTGTAATAGTTTGCCATGCCCGAATAGCTGGCATCCTGCTGCTGCAAAAAGCCATAGCTCACCTTCAGATCCAGCTGATACATTTTTTCCTCAACCACCGGCAGGTCCGCCGACACACCTTCCACGCCAAACATGGACACGATATCGGTTCCCCGCAGGGTAAAGACAGGGTATACGAAATTGTAGCTGTTAATGTTCCCGGAGACCATCGCAATAAGGTTTGCCAGCGTATCTCCCTGTGAAATCTCGGCCAGCAGAGCGCTTTTTTCCCTCTTGATACCAAACACCGGAATCCTGGCCTTTTCCGTTTTTTCTATGGAGGTATAAGATTGCGCGGTTTCATCGATGCCGTAAATGTATTGGTTATACCTTTCGGTTTTCTTCCCGTTATTAAAGTGGATCAGTGATCCGGAGCCATTGGGCACCAGCAAATATCCCTGTTCGTTCATTCCCCCAGCACCGAAATACGGAAGCAGCGTGATGCTGGTGATCTTTCCGCTGCCCGTTTCCTCTATTTGTGAGGTGGGGACGGTCACTTCAAGTTGATCCCCCACAAGGCGGTATTCCAGCGCAACGGTAAAGGTGGTGCGTACTAATGGTTCTCCCCCTTCGGCGGCAGCGGCGTCAATATCAAAGTCAGCCACTGTATAGCCCACCTGCTCGAACAGTCGGTTCATCTTTGACAAGCCAACACGGTTGTTCCGGCTGCCCTGGGTTAACTCCAGGAAACCGGGATGATCGGCTGAATCAACATAGCTGTTGCGAATGGTTTTGGCATCCTTCTCCTCAAGCAGGGACAACACCTTTTCCTCCAGGCGCTCGGCTGTGATCAGCGGGGGCACCAGCCCGGTGGGGCTGGTCAAATCACCCAGCAGGTAGATGTACCGCAAGCCGTTGTCCACACTTTCCACCTTGAACTGTTCCCTCTCCACGCTGTAATCAAAGTTGTGCATGGTGGTGGAGGTGAGCATATGATCCAAATAGGTCACCACAAACTGTGAGTTCAAGCCGGTTTTGTTCAGGCCGGTGGCGATGGAATCCTCATTGCGATCGGGCGGATTGGAATAAACGGTTTCACCGGATCTCTTGTCGTAAACCGCTATTTCGGTGGTCTTGAGGTTGGTATATAGTTTCAGAACATCATTCTCAGCCGCCAGAACCATCCCTGTCACGGAAGGCGAAGCTTCAGACAGGGGCTGGAATTCCGTTCCGGGCTCGAAGGTATACTCGGCCAGACACTGTTTGTACTCCCTGTAAAAGAAGTAGTGCAGGCACATGTACGCTGCGTAACCGGCAACCAGCAGGATAACGGCTGATATGATGATGTTACGGATTTTCTTTTTATTCACAACCGGCCCTCCTATGCCCGCAAAATCAGTTCGGTATATATCCCCTCGAAAAAGAGGTAAACCTGGTTTACCAGATAAATCAGCAAAAGGATGATAAAAATGATGATGATGATGGATATAAAGGTTAATACAAAGGTTACCAGGGTTTTTCCAAAGCTGTAGCCATGGACGGTCATAATCCCGATGGCCAGAAGAACTACAAAGAATATGATGGATACCGCTGTGATCAGGTAATAAAATGCTTCCTCGTCGGCGGCGATAAACCAGCTTAAAATGGTGGCGGGAATAAAGGTTAAAACCATTGGCAGCATGGAATACGCGGTGACGGTGAAGATGTCCCTGAACCTTCCCTCCCCTTCCATTAAGCAGGTGACAGACCAGTTTGCCACTGAAAACAGAATCACAGCCAGCATCACACCAATAACCTCCATGATGCTGTTGACCGAGCGGGGGTTTACATCGTTTACAACAAAGCCGGCATATCTTCTGGTAATGGAGAAGGACAGACCGAACAAAAACACCAGCGAAAGTGCCAACGGTATGCTGCCTCTGCCCCTGTGCCTGATTTCATAGAAACCGTCGAAGGGATGGGATAAAACATAAAACGGGTATAACAGCTTTTCCTTATTCAACAGTAACCGCCCCCTTCTTCCTGGACTTCAGCACGAACTTGCGGACCTGAAGCACTGCGATGGCAACCACGAGCAGGGTTAGCACAACCCCGAGGTTTTCCTTCAGCAAATCATCCCTGTAGCGTTTGAAAGCGATGGAATAATACTCTCTGTCCATGCCCAGCTTCAGATAGTCCATGGCCTTCCTGTTATCCCCGGCTGCCAGCAGCGATTTTCCGATACCGCTATAGGCCAGTTCAAAATTGGAATCCAGCTTGAGCACCTGCTCCCAAAGCTGCACCGCAGAGGCCTCATCACCGTCATACCTCAGCGCTGTGGCCCGGTTGATCAGGCTGCCGTATTCTGTTTGCGTGAACACCATGATTTCACCGCGGTGTCCATCCAATGCCAGAAACCTGTCATCGAGCACCTCGATGGCGGTGGGGTTTCTGAAGGTTCCGTCCTGGCTGCCCTTTCCGCCGAAGATATATAAAAGGTTTCCTTCGTGATCGTAGGTGAAGATGCGCCCGCGGGTAGTATCCAGAATGGAATAGATACCACTGCCGCGATAAACCACATCCACGATTCTGGACGGGCCGGCATATTCGCGTCCTATTCTCCAGTATTCATCCCCGCTGAGGAACTGACCCTCGCGCTTTTTAATGATATCCTGCCCCTTGGGGTTCAGTCTTCGCACCGACTGCTCGCCCTTCGGATCAAAATTGGTGGCATAAACAAAGCCGTCGGGTGCCATATCCACATTGGTAAACTCGGTGGGAATGAACTGTATCTGCCGCTCCCGCTGCGCTTTTGTCGAAAGATAACGCCACACCTTTTCATAAACACTGATATTCACCTTGATCGTTCCGGTGAAACCGGTGAAATTAGCTTTTTCATCGAAGGCCATAATGCCCTGGAACATGTTTTTCACAACGGTATAAACCCTGTCTGCGTAATCCACCGACACCTTCAACGGCGCAAACACAAAATCTTCCCCCAAAACCTCGGATTTCGGGTTTTCAAGAATCCGCAGCAGCGAACCATCGCTGTTCAGGGCAACAATCCTTAAATTGTCGGTATCGGCAATGTAGAGTTCATTATCTTCGGTAACAAAAACTCCCGAAGGTGTAGTAAAGGTATCGGCTGTACCCTGGTTGACAAAGCCATCAATCACCGTACCGGAATTGAGTTTTCGGTCGATCACGACAATACGGTTGTTTCCGGTGTCGGCTACATAGATGCGGCCATCCTGTGCGGCGAAGATGTCCTGTGGGTTGCTGAACGAGCCTACGCCCAGCTCATCCCCCGAGTAGTTACCGGAAGGGACATACGCAGCCGGGGTATAGTAAACATCTCCCCAATAATCGTAATTGTAGGTATGGTAAGGAACGTTATCCACTGCAAATGTTTGAATGCCCGGGAAGAGCATGTAAAGGACAACAGCCAGTATGAAAATCCGAGTTATCCCTGTACACAAACGCGCTGAACGGCACGATAAAACACGGGTGGTAAAGCGACATATCACCGGTTGGCTGTGCTTGTATGGGTGCCGTGCGTTTTGTGTGCAGCGCTTTGGCTTCATGCTGCTCCTCCTAATCCTTCATGCCGGAAGTGGCCATGGTTTCAATGATATTACTTTGGCAAAGCATAAAAAACGTTATGGGTACCGCGGCGATCAGCAGTGTGACAACCGCTGCCGCGCCCTGCCTTGCCGGCCCGCCATTGATGATCTGCTGCAGCGAGAACTGCAGCGGCTTTAATTCCTCGTCACGCAGGAACATGCTGCCGGTATTCCCCCACATCTGCTGAAACTGCAGCACGGCAAGGGTTAACCATGCAGGCTTCACATTGGGCATGACAATGGACCAGTAAATNNNATTTGCTCCATAAACTGCTTCATCAGATAAAGCCCCAGGCCGTATGCGGACGCGGGCAGGATTAACGCCAGGTAAGTGTTGTTGATCCCAAGCTTTGAGATGATCAGGTAGTTCGGGATTTGTGTTACCTGGTATGAAAACATGATGGACAGCACAACGATGCTGAATAACAGGTTTTTACCCGGAAAATCACGTTTTGCAAGGGGATAGGCGGCCAGCGAGGCCAAAAGCACGTGGCCGGCGGTACCTCCGCCGACGATGATCACCGTGTTGAATATGTATCGGGTTAACGGAACCCACGAGTTGGACATCAGTACGGTCAAATCGGAGAAATTGTCCAGGCTGGGGTTTCGCGGAAACAGCGTGGGTGGGTATCGGAAAAGCTCATCCAAGGGTTTGAAGGCATTACAGATGATCAAAACCAATGGCATGGCCATAAAAATGCCGCAGACCCCCAGGAACAGGAACAGAGAGAGATTGCCTGCCAGGGAACGATTGACTGTCTTTGGCTTCATGATCCGAAGAAGTTTACGCGACATGTCATGTTCCCACCTTTCGCAGTATTTTTTGTGCCAGCTTGTTCGTACCGATCATCAACAGGAACAGAATGGTTGCAATGGCCGAGGCATAGCCCATTTCATAACGAATCGATCCCAGATCGATCAGGTGCGTCACAATGGTAGCCCCGGCGTAATTGACGCTGGGATTTCCCGCAAGGTTGATCGAAACATCTGCAATGGCCAGGGATTGAGTGATTTGCATGACGGCACCGAACATGAGCTGCGGTTTCATAGATGGCAGCGTGATGTACCACAGCTCCTGCCAGCGGTTTTTGACGCCGTCCATCGCGCCCGCTTCATAAAGGGATTTGTCGATGGTCTGCAAACCGGCAATAAAGGTAAGAAACCCGGTACCAAGGCTGAGCCACAGCTGCACGATCACCAGAAACAGCAGTACATACTTTTCATCCTTCATCCAGATCTTCGCGATCTCAAGCACGTTTAACTCCATCAGCAAACCGTTCAGCAAGCCATACCGATCCCCTTTTAAGATCAGATTCCACACCAGATATGCGTTGCCCGAGATGGACGGCGCATAGAAGATCAATGTGAGCACCGCCCTGGTTCGAGGTTTGAACTCGTTGATGATCCATGCGAACATAAGGCACATGATATAGCTGATAGGGCCGGTGATCACCGCGAAAACCAGCGTGTTTTTAATTGCGATTTTAAAGATGTCGTCATCTAAAAACAGGCGCACATAGTTTGACCAGCCTGTAAAAACAGGAGGCTCCAGCACGTTGAAGGTAGTAAAGCTAAGCGCCATCGAGGTTAATACGGGCAGCACCGTAAAGAAGAAGAACAGCAGAAAGTATGGCGCTAACATGAAATACAGCGTCCGGCTTTTTTTCATCCGGGCCCACAGGGACCATTCGTTTTTTGTTTTTAGTGGTGCCTTGCTCATACTTCACCTCTATTCCGTCGTTGGAAGGCCGAATTCCTTTCGCTTGAAGGTGATTTCATCGTTGATATACCGAACATATTCCATCAACGCTTCCCGGGGCTGCATCTTGCGGGCGCCCTCAGAGATAACCACCCTGTAGTAGGCATTGTTCACATTGCGCCATGAATAGTAACCCCCCGGAACCTGCGGGATTCCCTTCATCCATTCAAATTGATTCATCAGGGTTTGATAATCCTCGTAAGGCCACGGAAGCAGGTTGAAGGCCTGTATATTGGCTGTAGGGTACCTGGCCGACGGGCCCAGAATGGCTTCCATTTCACGTCCATACTGGGCTTGTGTATCCGCGGATACCCACCATTTCATGAACTCCCACGAGGACTTATCATCCTTTGTTTGCTGCATCATCACAACGGCGGAGCCGGTTCCGGAAACCGAGTAATCGATGGTTCCGTCCTGGCTTTTTGTACCGGGAACCATGGCAAACCCCCACAGACCTTTGATGTCGGGGGCGGATACCTGAAGCTGGTTGTAAAGCGTAAAATCCGAGATGACAATGGGCGCTTCGCCGGTACGAAAGCGTTGATCCACCGGGGCGTCCCTTTCAATCTTGTAATCGGTGTAATATTCACAATACCTCTTAAAGGCACGAATGGCGATGTCGCTGTCCAGCGCTGATTTTGTGGCTGTTTCATTGTAATATTCGCCACCGTTCTGGTACAAAAACATTGCAAACACCTGCTCGGCCATTTGCGGCATTGTAGGATGAGTGGGCAGCATGCCCAGATCCATCTGGTTTTTTGCCAGCACCGACAGGGCGATGTTCAGCTCGTCCCAGGTGGTCGGAACTGCAATCCCCAGGTCCTCCAGAATATCTTTTCTGTAAAACATCATTAAGCAGGTTTCGGTTTCGGGAAGCGCATAGGTATGTCCGTCAAATTCATAGGGCACCATGGCACTGTTTCTGAATTGATTTCGAATTTCCGCAAGCTCGTCATATTTTGACAAATCAACCACCGCGCTGCGCATGCCATAATTCATCGGCAAATCGCTGCCCACCTGAACGGCCACATCGGGGCCCTGCCCAGCCAGGGTCGCCTGCAGCAGCATGGACATGTCCACCAGCTGCAGGTTCACATTGATATTATTCTTTGGGGTAAAGGTTTCGTCGATCAAAGCTTTCAGAACATTGGCCTGATCCCGGCCGGAACCAATCCAGACGGTAATCTTTTTTACATCATCGCCCTCTGCGGCGACGTTGCCGATGGCGTTATAGTCGATCACAAAGGAATACCACAGGGTTTTCACCATATGTACAAACCTGTCCCACAGGGAATCCTTCGGTTTTGGCACCTGGGTATCCGGCGAGTGAATGTAGATGGCGTCCAGGGCCAGAGGCTGATCCATCACGCCTGCTATCCAATTGCCCAAAGCGCTCATATCCACCTTGAAAGCCTGCAGAATCAGCGGAAAGCGTTCCACATCCGTTGACAGGTATTCCAACTGCCTTTGCATCGTGTTCAGCACCGCTTCACGGTCGCTTCCCTTACCGGCAACCGCCCGCAGCTCGGCAACGGCTTCATCCAGCTTCGCCTTGGCCTGCTGGATTTCCTCGGGGAGCCCGGGAATATTGTCATCAATATTGTAATCCCGGTATTTATCGGGCTGTACACCGGTGATACGGATAACCTTCAGATATATGGCATTGATATCCCGAACCGCCTCTTGAACCTTACCGATGATCCCCGCGAAATCTCCCAGAACAACTTCCATTTTCAGCGTATGGCGCCCTGGTGTAAGATAAAAGCGGTAGCTTTCACCCATGTCGTCCCCCAATGTAGAAAGGTGGTAGCGGCTCTGATAGGGGAAGCCGTATGCAGCCAGCTCACTGAAAGGAACCTCGCCATCGATCATAATCTTTCTGGAGGTATAGATTCCACGGACAAAATTTTGTCTTTGGTGCAGTGTAATATGGTAAAAACCGGATTGCTTAACGTCAAAATCCCATTCCAGCCATTGGCCGATAATGCGCCAGTTGCTGTTGGAGCCGATGCTGCTGTTTTTCAACTCTTTTGCGCTGTAGGGTGTGACAGCCGGTGAAGATTTGTCATGATAGGGATAGAGCATTTGAGAGGATTTTCTGTTGGCCTGTTCGGCCTGAATCGTGATCAGCTGTTGGCTGGAGTCAGTGGCTCCGTCAGCTTTCTGCTGTGCAACAACTGTGCTGTAACCCTGCGGCTCACCGGGATTATCCAGAAAAATACGTCTTAACAGCATTGGTTCCCTTCTGGAATACAGCGTGATGGTGTGAACTCCTTTGGTAAGAAAGACCGAAAGCTTTTCTGTTTCGCTGCCTTCACTGTCATAGCAGTAGCTTCTGACCCATTGCGGAGCCTCGACTTGCCTGGGCTTCAGATCGTTTCCCCTGTTGTCCCGCTCCCACTCGTCCACGGCATTGACCCAAATGCGTGAAAACTCTACAAGGCCAAGCTGTGCATAAGGCAGTGCACCATCGATTAAAATGGACCTTTGGATGGATGCGCTTTTTCCTTCGACAGGATAGTACTGCAAAGAAAGGCTGTAGAAGCCCTCTTGCTGAATATCAACTTCATACTCGATGATCCCTTTTTCATCGGTGAATACAGAAGTACCTTCCATGTCCTGATAATCTATGTACTCTAGTACTTCCATGCCCTCTGCCCGGACATAGTCTTTGGCATCGATCACGATCTCAGTCCTGGGCTTCAGCCCAATATCATAATTTGAACAATAATCGCGGTAGCTGACAGACGAAAGGGCTGCCTTACCGAGGAGTTCCCTGAATACTTCCGTCGAAGCATTTTCAGGCGGTTCGACAGCCTGACCCGGAAGCATTGGGCCAAGTAAAAGGGAGATCAGGATCGGAACTAATATGAATCGTTGATAAACCTGTTTTGGTTTACACAAGCAAGATCTCCCCCCCTCCGACTAAAGGTTGCATTATAGTGCATTTTATGAAGCATTTTTGGTTATCCTGTGTGCATTGTAGCACAGCTGGATAAAAATTTCAAGATAAAGTCTATACATTTGAACCGAAATACAAGTATACAATTTGCTTTTCTTTATGAAAAATCACGAAAACCGAAAACTTTTTCCCTGGAGGAAACCTTTTCTACGATAAATGTTTCCTCATATATTCATCGTTATCTGGTAACATGCTGTGAATAAAATGCACACTTTTTTGTGCGGCCGTCGTGATTGAAATGGTCGGTCATGAAGATCTCCAACAAAAGAAGTTTACAGATTATGAATGCTGTGATGCGACTGTAACCAAGCAGAGCCTGGTTCGAAGAAATTGCCGATATGTTGCCATAGCGAGGAGTATCTCGGAGTGTTGCGCAAATGCGTGAATGAAGGCTTATGACGCCACGTTTACACGGAGCCCTTTTCTGAAGATTTGCGGAAGATAACCTCCACACCGATATGTACCATCTCTTTGGGGAACGTAGGGTTTTCAATCCTCCAGATCAGCTGCTGCACAAGCCTTCTGCCAAGCCTTTGGTTTCCAACCCTGACGGTGGTCAGGAAGGGTTCAACCTGTGCCATGCTTTCAACATTGTCATAACCGGTCACCGCCACATCCTGCGGTACCGTCAGCCCTTTTTCCTTCAGACATCGAATCACATCCAGCGCGATATCATCGTTGGCGCAGACAATGGCCTCCGGCATGCTGGCGAATCGATTGATGGCTTTTTTAACCTCTTCGGTCTTATAAAATTTGCGCTCATTGTGATATGCGGCAACAATGGACTCATCATATGGAATGCCTGCGTCGGCGAGGGCTTCGAGGTAGCCCTCGTAACGATCACTGATGGTTTTGCAATAGGTTGCATCACCAATAAACCCAATTTTTCGAAGCCCCTTTGAGATGAGGGAAGAAGTGATTTTCTTAATGCTGTTCTTACCTTCGCAAATAATAATATCTCCGTAGTTGTTCACGATTTCAGGATTATTCGGGCAATCGAGAAACACTGTGGCAAGATTTTTTTTCATGATTTGATGAATATATTCCTTTGAAAAAACGCTGAGAATGATCACGCCGCTGACATCATGCTGAAAATCGAGAGGAACAGAAAGGTTTTTTTCGTCCTGCTCGCTGATAAAATTGAACTGCAGCTTACAGCCGTATTTGTTGAGTTCATCGGAAATCCCCATGATGATGCTGTTCCAGAAGAAGGATATTTCCCTTCTGGCCAGTACGACAATGGTTTTTGTCGCGTCAATCTTATCGCGGATTTTGAACTGGCTTAAAACCGCGGGGGATAGTTTGGAGTAACCCATTTCATATGCTTTTTCAATGACATAATACCTGGTTTCATAGGTGACCGTATCGCTGTTGTTCAACGCTTTTGAAACCGTATTTCTGGATAGATTCAGCTCTTTAGCCACATCCTGAATGGTCACCTTTTTCATTTTCATTCCCTCCCCCGTACTGTGCGCAACTACATACAGCCATCCTGGAACCCGGATGTGAAAAAATCCGCACAAATGGAGTGTATAATAAATGCACAAAATATTCAAGCATTTTTTATTTGCATGAAAGCATTTTGACAAATAATGCACGATTATATTGTTTCAAGATCATGGAATGACCCGTTCAACTGAAGATGAACTGTAAGCGTTTCTACAAAGTAAAAAACGTACGAAAACCCCCGCAAACAAAGGTGGGGGTTTTTGTATCTATTGGAAGTCTGTTTATTTCAGGATTATATGTACGGTTCCGTCCTCGGCCTGTTCAAGCCCAACAATCTCACAGGTGAAGATGGGAATTTCTGATGCCGACAGTCTGAGTTTATCTCCTGGCTTTAGATACTCCAGAGAATTCTTTCTTGCATCCCAGCGGGAAACCATTGTCTCATGGATCCAACCCTGTACCTTCCGGTTTTCCTCGAAATACTCCACATTCAGCCATTGGTCTTCGGTGTTCCCGAGATATCGCAGCAGCAGCCCTGGTTCTGTCAGCTTTGCAAGCACTTCCCCGTCGGGGGTTTTACGGAAATTGACCGAGTCATCGGCCAGGGTATAATACACCTGTGGTTTCCTATCCATGACAAGTACCACGGGTTCATCCACACCTGATACATACTCCTTTTCCCAGGACACCTGGAAGGCTGTCAATGCACGGTTGGATGCCGGTATGACCCATATTGCGACGGTAAACAGCACCAGCAAAATGCAGGATATCAGCACAACTCGAACGCTGATTGCCCCATAAGGCGGCTTCCAGAGAATGATTTTATCAAGAAACTTTGAAATGGATGTGACCACGCGAAGGAAAAAATCTTCAATATTCACCAGTGCCTGAGGGAACTTACCGGTTTTTTTCCTGGAGCGGATTACAACCTTTCCCCATTTCCTGATACAGAAATTTGTGACTGCGAGAAGGATTTTTTGCAGCAAGCGCAAAACAAGCCTCAGCAGGGCAAGAAACAACGGAAAAAACACGAAAAGCACCAGGCAGGTGACAACGACGGCAGCCAGAAAAGAAACGAAAACCCTCCATGTCACGTCCAGTGATTGAATCATATGAAGGAAGACAGAAATGACCCTGTTCATCATGAATCCTCACTTTCCCAACCGGAAACTTCAACTGAAAAGTCATCCCCAAGGTCGGTATTTTCTTCCGGGCTTTCGGCTTGTCCGGGTTTTTCTGCAATTCTTTCCTGGCTGGCATCGGGCTTTTTCAGCTTCAGCGCGGCTTCCTTGTTGCGTATTTCAAACCTGTGCTCCATTTCAGCAAGCTTTATTTCGGCTTCTTTTTTCTGCCGCGCCATCTGCAGTGTAAAATCCTCTTCCAGCTTTATCACGGCCTGTTCATGCTCGTCCTGATGCCTGCGGGTTTGCTGAATCAGCTCCAGTGCATTGGCGTCGGGCCTGACCAGGATGCTTTCCACGTTGACGAAAAGCCCGTAATCCTTTTCCAGGCTTTGCTGAAAGCTTGTACGGGACAAAAGCGTAAGGCTTTCCCGCTGTAAATCCTGGCTTTTGTCCGGAGCATAATTCATGCTGATGTTTTCAAGATAAGGCGACAATTTTTGCGAAACGAGCTTTGAAGCATCCTTCACCATGGCACGAACAAAAATTTCGGGATGGGCGACCCGTATGGAAAGGGTGATCTTTACAGTAAACCCGGCCAGATCGTCGGATGAACCCAGCGTCTGTTCATAGGTTCTCGGAAATTCTCGCAGTTCAACCACATAAACATTGGAATACTGACCGGCCATTAACTCGGAACGAGTGATATTGCTTCCTGACATAAAAACAGCACAGTGTTCCCCTGTTCCCAGGTAAACCCTGACGGTGCCGGGCTTTACCTGTGGCTTTTCATCAAAAATGCTTATCCCCTTGAATTCTTCCTGAACGACTACGGGATTGAACTCACTCATGAGCTTCATCTCCTTTGTTCATAGCAAAATTACTCTATTTTCATGGAAGCCAGAATATGCTCGATATCCTCTTTCCCTTCCTCATCATTGCTGAACCAGGCACTCATGACTTTATAGTAATTCCCGCCCTTTTCGAAATAAACGTACATCTGTGTCTGTTTCATTGACTCTGTGATGGCAAGCTCCATCGAAAACTTACACCCTTCCAACCCGGCAACAGTCACAGCTTCAAGCTCTGAATAAGCAGCCTCTTCGAAATATTCCTTAATCTGCTCCATTTCAAGTTTGGCCAGATCTTTGGCATTATTCACTTCACTGTAGGCATAGCTCTGCATGAGGTTGAATATGTTGGTATCCTTTATATAGGCTACAACAACATTCGTCGAATCCTTATCTTCTTCCCAGCCCTCTGGCAGGTCAACCGTTACCTTGATGTTGGCAGGAGCGAGTGTGGGAACGTTGCCTGTATCGATATTCTCAGCTTTATCCAGCAGCGCCTCGGTTTTATCGTCCAGTTGAACAGGCAGATCTTCAATTTGCTCCCTGGCAGTACTGATCTCATCTTTAGGAGTTTTCTTCTTGCCGCATGCGGTAAACACAGAGAACAACATCGCGACAACCAAAAGGATTGGAATCAGCCTTTTCGACATTTTTTCATCCTCCTATACATATTTTGGGTACTCTGTTCACATTGTATCATAATCCCTAAAAAATGCGAAGCCTTAAAAAGTTCTCTTTTACAAATTCAAATTGGAGGATCTGCTTCAAGGCTTGCTCCATGGATTTCTCCATCGCTTCATGGGTCAGCAGCACGATGGGGACATAATTCTCTTTCTCATGGGTTTCCAGCTGTACCATGGAAGAAATCGATATGCCACAATCGGCCAGTACGCCTGAAATTTTCGTCAACACACCGGGGATGTCCCGGGTGAAAAACCTTAAGTAAAACCGGTTTTTAATTTCGTCGTTGGGAATCAGCTTTACTTCTGTGGTGGGTTTCATCATTGAGCTTCTCAGTTTTTCCCCGTTATTGCACAACCGTTCGGACAGATCCACAATATCACTGACAATGGCGCTGGCGGTAGGTCTTTCCCCCGCTCCGGGGCCATAAAACATCGTATTGCCAACGAAATCTCCGCTGACAAAAATAGCGTTCAGTTCATTGCTGACGGCAGAAAGCAGGTGCTTGCTGCTGATCAGCGTGGGATGTACCCTTAAATCAAGGCCGCCGTTTATCACGCGATAAATGGCCAGCAGCTTGATGGTGTATCCGAAGGATTTGGCAAAATCAATATCCAGTTTGGTGATATCGGTAATGCCCTCCATATAGATGCTTTCATAGGGAACAAAGCTGTTTGAAGCTATGGACGCAAGGATGGTAAGTTTGTGGGCGGCGTCCCCCCCGCTGACATCCAGTGTGGGATCTGCTTCGGCAAAGCCTCTCTCCTGAGCACCCTTCAGTGCTTCAGAGAATTCAAGGCCTTCCTGATACATCTTCGTGAGAATATAGTTGGAGGTTCCATTTAAAATACCGTAGATGCTTTCAATATTATTGGCTATCAAGCCTTCTCTAAGGCCCTTGATGATGGGTATGCCACCGCCGACGCTGGCTTCAAACATGAGATTGACGCCATTTTCCCAGGCTGTTTTGAACAACTCACGGCCGTGGGTTGCAATCAGCGCCTTGTTGGCTGTTACCACATACTTGCCATTTTGCAGGGCTCTGGATATGAAGCTGAAAGCAGGCTGGTACCCGCCAATGGTTTCCACAATAACACTGATTTCGGGATCGTCGAGCAACTCATTGACATCGGTGGTGCAGTGAACGGTGGTCAGATCAATATTTCTCTCTCTGGTCCAGTCAAGCTCTGAAATGGCCTTCAGGTTAAACGTGATCCCGCTGCGGGTTTTCAAAAGCTCCCGCTGCTGCAGCAATACCCTTGCCACACCGGTTCCAACCGTTCCCAATCCGATAATTCCAATATGAATCTGTTCATTTTTCATAAAGCCGCTCCTATCTCAGGGTTCTTTCAGTCCTACCAAAGGCTTTTCCCATTGGGTTTGCTTCGAATACCCTGTTTGAAATTGTTTTCATTATGCACTTTCGGTCTCAATAAGCGTTTGAGCGAATTGTGCTCCAATGCAGTCGCGTACCAGAGGACCGTAGCAAAGGAGGTACCAAAGGAGCGTACCAGAGGAGCGTACCCACTGGAACGCGCCCCCGGGAAGGATAACTCCAGCAATGGAACGCACCGTAAGCCTCGACCCATTACACACGGACGCTGATAACGCATCTCTTCATTAATATGCGCTTATCCGATTAGCGATATTATATCCTGATTATTCGAAGGGTTCAACAAGTTCTTTCACCTTTTATTCGACTGATTCAAAAATGTATTGAAAAATTTCACTGCAGAAAACTCATTTCGTCAAATATCGATGCTTGATTTTCGAGTGAGTGCAGAGAAATGATTCTATTGTTTCAGCAGGTATTGAATAAACAATTCCGCAAGCTTCGGATCAAACCGCTTCCCGCTGTTCTCGCGGATATATCGGATGACTGCTTCCTTTTTATCTGGATCATACTTCCCAGACTCATACATTCTGCGATCATATGCCTCTGCCAGGGAAATGATGCGTGAGAACAATGGAATTTCATGTGCTTTCAGGCCTTGCGGATAACCCTGTCCATCCCACATTTCATGGTGACTGTATACGGCATCGGCGATATCCAGGGTGTCGTCAAAGAGGTTTAAAATTCGATAGCTAATGGCTGTATGCTGCTGTACTTCCTCGATCTCTGTCTCAGTAAGCGGTCGTTTTTTTGCGATGAGCTCCTTTTTCAGTACCACTTTACCAATATCATGAAGATACCCGGCTCTTTTGACTTTGCTCACTTCGGTTTCAGGCAGTTTTAATTCTCTGGCAATGCTCTGGCATACCTCACTGACCGCTATGGAGTGCCTTCTCTCTTCAGGATTGATTTCATGCAGCGTACTGATGATCACATTCAGTGTTTCAGAATGGTTGGCCTTACGATTGAGTGTTTTTTCCCTGTACATGGATTCCTCGGCATTTGAGAAGATTTTCATCAGGTCCTGTGATATCAGCGTTTTTGTATCCGTTCCGAGGGCCATACTGCATTTGATGGCTTCAACACTCTCCTTTGAAAGGCTTGCCTGAATCCTTTCTATAATTTTTTTGGCTTCCGGGGCTGTTGTTTGAGGAAGAAGAATAATAAATTCGTCTCCGCCGATTCGCGCAATGATATCATGCCCCCGACAGGCTTGACGGACAACCTGTGCAGACTTTTTAACCAAATTGTCACCGGCGGCATGACCGAAGATATCATTCGTTAGCTTCAACCCGTTGATGTCGGCAAAAATAATGGAAATGGGCAGATTGCTTTCGGTATCCACCTCTTTCAGCTTTTCTTCCATGCTGTGTCTGTTCAACAAGCCCGTAAGGGCATCATGCTTACCGAGATAAAAAATTTCTTCAGTCCTCTGGGCAACTGTATCTTCCAGATTATTGATAAGGTTTGACAGGGTATCCGTAATACGGTTGAAGGAAGCCGATATCATGCCCATTTCGTCATTTCGGGTGATGGGAACGCGCTGAGAGAGATCTCCGTCGGCTATTTTTTTGGCAGTGGATACCAGAACGCCTACGGGCTTTACCAACCTGCGGATGACCATAAAACACATCAAAACAGATAGAAGCAGCATAACCGCGGCAATGATTCCGGCATTTTGAATGCTTCGCACAATATCACGGTTTAGCAAGCTTTCGGGTACAGCCGTCATTACAACCCATTGCAGACCGCTCCTGGTATATTCCTGAATTTCCATATATAGCCTGTCTCCAGGAATTTTTTGAATGAAATCGCTTTCACCGGTGTCCCTGTAATGGTGGTAAGCCTGAATAATCCCGGGGTTTTCAATCTCTTCCATGCTCGTTCGCTGCATCGATCCATCCTGCAGGAGAATAAAATTGTTTTGTCCGAAGGAGTTGGCGATCAGCTCACCCGTCTCCTTCTCTGAAATGATGGCATAGCCGTTTTTGTCGCCCATGATTGTTTGAAGCAACTGATTGATATCAGAAAGGATGATATGGGTTCCGAGAACACCCTTCAGGTCGCCGTTGTCGCCACATATGGGCCAACCTGCAGAAACGGCCATATCCGGCATTACAAAATGCCGGTATACGGGAGAAAATACAGGCTCTCCTTTTTCTTTTGCAACCCGGTACCATTCTCTGGTGCGGGGATCAAACATGCCCGTTTCCAGAACAAGTTCACCTGCTGAAAGATCCTCCCGAATCGAATAATACCACGAATGTCCGCCGGTTTGTGCATTATTTCTCATGATTTCAATTTCGCCTTTTTCATTCCTGCGAGCACCGTAATACTCCCCACTTTCTGTTCCATAGCTGAAGCTGTAAATTTCTTCCTCATGAGATTGCATAACGCTGACAAAAAATTTGTCCCGCTCGTCTTCCTGATCCAGATCCACAATCCGGTTTTGAATCCATTTATGGCTGATATCATTGATATGAAAAGTGTTATGAATAAACTCCTCAATCTGGCCCAGTGCCTCAGAATTGGTTTGTTTCGCGATCATCCGGGTGGTTTTTCCGGAAGAAGAAAGCCAGTTTGAGAAAACGAGAAAACTCACAAGCGTCACCGTGATCACGATGAGCGCTACAAAAACGATCAGTATGGTTGTTTGCATGGAGTGGGTTTTCTTGAACTTTTCCCTCACAACTAGATTCTCCCGCCTGTATACCTGTTCATGCCCGAACAAAATAGATGAAACAAGATTCACTGAATTCCTGCAGTACCTGCGGATATTCACTGAATTTCCGCAGTACCTGCGGATAATGTGTATCAATGCCGTGCATTTCGTTTGACCAACATGCATGTTAATTTGTTATAACGAGGCCCGATGGGCC
>LSQX01372598.1_pt2 | contig 89810 bp, 77 predicted proteins | sample 654561 | NCBI WGS metagenome assembly LSQX01 (sample SAMN04489861, study PRJNA283612) | anaerobic digester metagenome | isolation source: 4 biogas reactors fed with cattle manure at either 37C or 55C with and... | place: Denmark: Kongens Lyngby | collected 2014 | reverse complement strand
TAAACTTATTCGTTGACATTCACAGATAATATATTGATTATCTCATATTCAGTAATTTATCTAAAGGAATGGGAATGATTAACAGTGTTAATGTAACTAGCATAATTGATCATAGATTTTACCCTATCAATTTTTTCTCCGTGTAGATTGGAGGCATATATTACAAATTTGGTGTAGGCCGGCAATGCAGATCATACAGAAAAAAAGCAAATCCCCCGCGAACGAGGGATTTGCTTTTTTTGGTTGCGGGGGAAGGATTGCACCCTTCGCCTTTCAGGCTGTCGGGTACCGTCGTCGCTAAGCTCGCCGGACGAAGGTGCTTGCTTCGCTAAGCGGCCGACAGGAAACCTACCGGGCCAAATCCTCTCCATCGTACAGAAAAAAACACAAATCCCCCGTGAACGGGGGATCTATGTTTTTTTGGTTGCGGGGGAAGGATTTGANNAGCCCGACGAGCTACCAGCTGCTCTACCCCGCGACGATGTTGTATTTCGCAATACAGATATTAAATTGGTGCCGAGAACCGGGGTCGAACCGGTACGATATTGCTATCGCAGGATTTTAAGTCCTGTGCGTCTGCCAATTCCGCCATCCCGGCATTGCCTTGTGCGCACGCTTTCGGATATGCGGTCCGGTCCCATTAGAGTCCGAACCCCAAACAGGGGCTCGGACCAATTTGGCTCCAAGGGTGGGACTCGAACCCACAGCCTATCGGTTAACAGCCGAGTGCTCCACCATTGAGCTACCTTGGAATGTTGACCTGTTTGCGACAAGAGATACTATACAACAAAGCGCCCTTCATTGTCAACACTAAACTTCCCGATTCTGTTGAAGTATTTCGACTTTGCGGCGATACTTCTCCGCCTTTTCTCCGTCATCCTTCAAAGCGTATAATTCCGCCAGTTGGCGGGTGCTGTCGATGTGAGAGGGGGACAGTTCCAGTACTTTGTGGAAGCCCTCGATGGCTTCGTCCACGTAGGCCAGAGCCTGGTAAGCCGAGGCCAGATAGTAGTGCAGCGGCCACCAGTTCCGGTACTCGCTGTGGACATAGGTTTCCAGGATCGCCAGTCCGTCCCGGAGCTTTCCGCTCAGGAGCAGGTTGATCCCTTCTTCGATCCGGACCGGGTCCTTCAGCTGGTCCAATCGGTCTTCGATCTCCTGCCTTTCCTCTTCCTCCGGCGTCAGCGTCAAGAAGCGATCCCAGGTGAGCTTGGCCTTGGTGTAGAGACCCAGGTTCAAATAGGCGTAGCCCAGGAAATAGTAAGCGGCGCCGAATTCCGGGTACAGGGTCTGACACCATTCGAAGAATTCGGTGGATTCGTCTTTGAAAGCCTGCATCTGGGCGGCGTGGGTTTCCGCGTCCAGAGACAGATACCACTCCCGGCAGGCGCAGGCGTAGCCGAAGAGCGCCTTCTGATGAGAGGATTCCAGCAAGAGGGCGCTGCGGAAGTAGGCGGCGGATTTTGCATGATCCGCATCCCGCAAATGCCGCCCCCCCATCTCCACGAGCACGTCGACCAGCTTTTCATCGAAAAAACGGGCCAGATACCGCAGGTAGCTGCCTGCGGAAGGAAACTGCGGATCGGCGCCGCAGAGCAGCGCCATGTTGTCTGCCAGCCGGACAACGGGCAATCCGTTTTCCGCAAAGGCCGCAAGATCCTCTTGGGCCAGCGGAATCGGCACGCCGATCATAAAATCCAACCCCTCCCTTTTCAGGAAATCCTCGGAAAACGAATCGAACAAAAAGGACGCCGCCAGCTCTTTCAGATAGGGCGCGACTCTGTCCTTCCGTTCTTTCAGATCCGGTGTGTTCTTCATCTCAGTCATCCTTTCAGGGCCCAACCTTCCTTGCGAAGCCGCTTCACGACTTCGGGATTGATCGCCTGGGCCAGGTCCGCTTCCAGCAGGTCGTCGAATTCGTTGTTCTCTTCGTCTCCATTCCACTGAATCAGAAAATCTCGCAAGATCCGGTACAGATCCTCTTTTTTGTGGTTCTTCCGTTGATGGCCCTTGAGATAGTACCACAGCGCCAACTCCTCGTAGAAATCGAAAGGATTTCCGGAAGCAGACAGCGCTTTGTTCAAGGTCCCTTTGAATCCGCCCCGGTTGTAGTACAGATCCACCATATCGGCGATCATCTTGAGGCGGACCAGACCATCGGCGGAAATATAGCTGTTGGTGATCACTTCGTAGGGCGCTTTCTGACGATACACGTAGCCGTATATCTTTGCGTCTTCCCGCAGCGGTGTTCCTTTGAGCAGCTTCAGAAAACCTACCTGAAAAGCATCGGGCTGCAGGTTGTAAACATCGTTGAAGGAATGGCGGAACCGGCTGTAATCTTCCAGCGGCAAGCCGGCGATCAAGTCCAGGTGGAGATGGATGCCGCCGATCTTCCTGAGCCGTTGGACCGCTTCGGTGATTTTTTCGAAATTGCCTCTCCGGTTGATGGCGTTCAGCGTGGAGGGGTTGGTGGACTGAACGCCGATCTCGAATTGGAAAAGCCCCGGACGAACGCCTTCAAGCAGCCTGTAGTGCTCTTCGGTGAGCAGCTCGCCGCATATCTCCAAATGATAATTGGTGAAGCCGTTGTCCTTTTCGATCAGGTATTTCATGATCTCCAGGCTGCGGTACGCATCGTAGTTGAAGGTCCGATCCACGAACTTCACCTGCTTCACCCGCTTGTAAATGAAATACTTCAAATCCTCTCTAACGCGATCCAGGGGCAGCGCCCGCACCTGCCGATCGATGCAGGACAGGCAATAAGCGCACCGGAACGGGCAGCCTCGGGAGGATTCGTAGTAAAGGATCTTGTCCTCTTCGGCGGGCAACTGTTCGTAGGGATTGGGCACGCTTTCGAATTTCAGCGGCGGACAGGGCTTGTTCTTCCGAACGATGTTGTCGGCCCTGTACAAAAGGCCCCAGACACTGTCGTAGTCGGGAACGGTGGAAAAATACTGCTTTAAGAAAGCAAAAAAAGGACCCTCTCCCTCTCCCTGGATCACATAATCCACGCAAGGGTTCTGAAAAAGGAATTCTTCGCCTTCGTAGCTCACTTCCGGGCCGCCGAGAAGGATCTTTACATTGGGTTTGGCCTGTTTCAACGTTCTGGCAAGATACAGGATCCGTTCGATGTTCCAAATGTAGCAGGAAAAACAATAGAGCTTGCTGTCCTTGCGCATCAGTTCCGTAAAAATGTAGTCGTCGGTGTGATTGATGGTGTATTCGTCGATCTCCATTTGATCCCGGTAGGAACCGGCCACGGAATACAGATAGCGAAGCGCCAGGTTGGAGTGGATATATTTCGAATTGAGTGTAGTCAGCAAGATTTTCATGACTTGTCGATCCTCCGTCCTTACAAAGCTCTGAAATATTCCTCCTTGAGCATCGCCGTATTCTCCTTCGCCGCCCGGACTTGGGCCAGCATCCGTTCCCGGTCCTCGGGCAGATCACCTTTTAAAGACAGGTAGTTGGAAGCGTGGTTGCTCCGGAATACACATTTCCGGGTGACGTGGATGTTTTCCAGCAGACACTCCATTTCCGCCATCACTTCCACCGGGGTGAGCAGCTCGAAACGCCCTGCCCGGATGTCCTCGTAGATCGGCGCCGCCGGCTCCACCATCAGGGTGAGCACGCTGGCGTAATAGGGTTGCATTTCGCTGATCATGGAAGCCGTCATCAGGGCATGCTCCTGCCACAGGGCTCTGCCGCCCATGCCGGAGATGAACGTGACGGAGGAGCGCAGGCCGGAGGCTTCGATGCGCTGCACCGATTCGATCAGCTCTTCTCGAGTGGCATTCTTGTTGATGGCTTTCAGGATCTGCGGACTGCCGGATTCGGCGCCCAGATACACGATGCCCAGGCCTGCTTCTTTCAGACGGATCAACTCCTCGGGTGTCTTGCGCAGCACATCCCGGGCGGACCCGTAGATTCCCACCCGCCGACATTCGGGAAAGAGCTCGCGGATCAGATCCAGAATGGACATCAACTTGTCCGTAGCCAGGCAGAGAGCATCACCGTCAGCCAGAAAGATCCGGTCGACGCGCTTGTAATACCCTCTGGCTTCCGTCAGGTCCGCCCGGATCTCTTCCGGCTTTCGGACCCGGAACTGTTTGTCCTTGAACATGGAGCAGAAGGTGCATTCGTTATGGGAGCAGCCGATGGTGATCTGTATGATGAGACTGTAGGCCTCGCTGGGAGGCCGGTAAACCATTCCTTCGTATTGCATTACATTTTCTCCGGTGCTTGAATCCCCAACAAACCCAGCCCGTTTTTGATGGTCTGCTTCGCTGCGTAGGTGAGGAGCAGCTTGGCTTCCTTTTCCCGGGCGTTTTCTGTGAGGATATGTTCATCGTGATAAAACTTGTTGAACGCCTGCGCCACGTCCACGATGTGCCGCGTGATCAGGGAGGGTTCATATTTCTCCCCGGCATCCAAGACGACTTCCGGGAACCGGTAAATCATCTTGAGCAGGGCAAAAGCGCTGTCTTCGGCAAGATAGGCCAGGTCGACGGCATCGATGTCCGGCGGCGTCGTCCATCCGCCGTTCCGCAGCACGCTGGCTGCCCTGGCGTGGGTATACTGCACGTAGGGTCCCGTTTCGCCGTCGAAGTTCAGCGTTTTCTCCCAGGAGAAGGTGTAGTCCTTGATCCGCCCGTTGGACAGCTCCTGGAAGATGACGGCGCCGATGCCCACCATCTTTGCGGTTTCTTCGATGCTGTCGGTGTTCACGTTCTTGTCCCGGATCACCTGGCGGGTCTGTTCCACCGCCTTGTTCAGCACATCTTCCAGAAAGACCACCCGGCCTTTCCGCGTGGATAGCGTGCCTTCCGCCAGACTGACGGTTCCGAAGTTGATGTGGACACACTGGTCGTGCCACTCGTGGCCCATGAGCTCCAGGATCTTGAACCACTGCTGGAAATGCAGGTTCTGCTGGGCACCGACCACGTAGATGTTCTTGAAGAAGTCATAGGTTTTTTTTCGATAGATCGCCGCAGCGATGTCCCGGGTGATATACAGCGAGGATCCGTCGGTTTTGGTGATCAGGGCCGGGGGCATGCCGTATTCCTCCAGGTCTACGATCTTGGCGCCCTGGGAGTCCTTCAGGATGCCCTTGGCCTCCATTTCCTCCAGGACGGCAGGCATCTTGTCGGAATAGAAGCTTTCCCCCGCAAAGGAGTCGAATTCGATGTCCAGCATCTCGTAGACCCGGGAGAACTCCTTGAGACTCTCGTCCCGGAACCACTGCCACAGCGCCGTCTCTTCCGGCGCCTGATGCTCCAGTTTGGAGAACACTTCCCTGGCTTCGTCGTCCAGGCTCGGATCCTTTTCCACCTCTTCGTGAAACTTGACGTAGTAAGACAGCAGGGTGCTGATGGGCGCCGCTTCCACGTCCTCTCTTTTTCCCCAGTGGCGATAGGCCACGATCATCTTTCCGAACTGGGTCCCATAGTCGCCCAGATGGTTGATCCGAATGGTCTTGTAGCCCAGGAAATCGAAGATCTTGTAGATGGCGTTGCCGATCACCGTGGTCCGGATGTGGCCGATATGGAAGGGTTTGGCGATGTTGGGCGAGCTGAATTCCACGATCACGGGACGTCCCGCGCCGATGTCGCTGCGGCCGAAGTCATCCCCGGCGCCGCACACGTCTTCCAGTGTGATGCGGGCCAGCCACTGTCCGTCGATGAACATGTTTACATAGGCTTTCACCGCCTCGGTCCGGGCGAACAGTTCGTTGTCTCCGATGGACGATGCCAGTTCTCCCGCAATCACGTGGGGCGGCTTCCGCAGAGCTTTGGCCAGTCGGAAACAGGGAAACGCATAGTCGCCCATGCTGCTGTCCGTTGGTATTTCAATGGAATTTTCGATCTCTTCCACGCTCATATCCTGCAACTGCCGCTGCAGGATCCGGGCGATTTCCTTTTTGATGCTAAGCATAGGTCCTCCTGTTGTTGGCTATTTTTTCAAGGTGACGATGGTGACGCCTTCGCCGCCTTCCTGATAGGTTCCCCGTCTGTATTTGTCCACGTGACGGTGGCGCTTGAGCATGCTGCTCAGGCCGTCCCGCAGGATCCCCGCGCCGCGGCCGTGGATGATGCTCACCTGGCCCAGCCCGGCCAGGAAAGCGTCGTCCAGATACTTGTCCACTTCCATTTCCGCTTCGTCCAGGTTCTTGCCCACCACGTTCACGGAAGGGGAAATCTCCATGGCCTTTTGGTGATACATGCGGGAATACTTCCGGGATTCCCGTTCCTTTTCCGTGACGTTTTCCTGCACGAGCATCACGTCCGCCACATTCACCGAAAGCTTCAACAGTCCTGCCTGGACCATGAAGTTGCCTTTCTCGTCGGGCACCGTGAGCACACTGCCCTTCTGATCCACGGAGAGCACATGTACCCGCCGGCCGATCCGGAGCTCTTCCTTGTCCGGCGGCGCAGGATTGACCACGGGTTTCCGCTTTTCCCGCAAGGCCTTTTCTCGCTCCCGCAGGACTCGTTTTTGTTCCTCCAGCTCCCGGCTGAGGGAAGGATCCTTTCCGGCGCTGAGGGAAACCCGTGCCCGATCCATCTCTTTACGGGCTTCCTCCACGGATTCCCGGGTCTCCCGAAGCAGGTCCCGGGCTTCCTCCCGGGCGTCCCGCAAGATCTTTTCCTTCTCCGTCTGCAGGCGTTCCGCCAGACGGTCCATCCGCACTTTTTGATCCTTGAGGGAAAGCTTCAATCGGATCGCCTCTTCCCGCTCCTCTTCGGCCTGCTTTTTCTCCTGCTCGATGGAGGACAAAACATCTTCGAACTGGATGTCTCCCCGTTCCAGCAGGTTCCTGGCATGGAGAATGATGTGCTCCGGCAGGCCTAATTTTTCGGAAATCTCGAAGGCGTTGGATTTGCCCGGAATGCCGATGGTGAGCCGGAAGGTGGGCGACAGGGTCTCCACGTCGAATTCCATGGATGCGTTCTGCACGCCGTAGGTAGCGAGGGCATACTTCTTCAACTCGGTGTAGTGGGTCGTAGCCAGGGTGACGGACCCTTTTCCGTACAGATGGTCCAGCACAGCCATGGCCAGGGCGGCTCCCTCCGTGGGGTCCGTACCGGCGCCCAGCTCATCTAGAAGGACCAGTGTGTTTTTGCCTGCGCCGATCACGATGTCCACGATGTTGTTCATGTGGGAACTGAAGGTGGACAGGCTCTGTTCGATGCTCTGCTCGTCGCCGATATCGGCAAAGATGTTTTCAAAAACCGGCAGCACCGTCCCGTCTCCCGCAGGGACGAATAAGCCGGACTGGGCCATGAGGCACAACAGTCCCACCGTCTTGAGGGTCACGGTCTTGCCCCCGGTGTTGGGTCCGGTGATCACCAGCGTATCGTAGGATTCGCCGATGCCCACGTCCACGGGGACCACGGTCTTCCTGTCGATCAGAGGATGTCTTCCCTTCCGGATCCGGAGCACGCCTTCTCCGCTGATGTCGGGACGGCTTCCGTTCATATTGCAGGCTAGACGGCCCTTGGAAAACATAAAATCCAGTTGCGTGAGGATCTCCTGGTTCCCCTTAATCTGAAGCTCCCGGGCGCCGACTCCGGCCGACAGCTCCTGCAGGATGCGGAAGATCTCTTTCTTTTCTTCCAGCTCCAGTTCCCGGAGTTCGTTGTTCATGTTCACGATGGTCTGGGGTTCCACGAAAAGTGTTGCGCCGGAGGAAGATTGATCGTGAACGATGCCCGGCAGACGATTCTTGTGCTCCGCTTTGACCGGGATCACGTACCGGCCCTGTCGCAGGGTGACCAGCGCATCCTGCAGAAACATGCGGTTCTCCGAAGATCCCACGATCTGCTGGATCTTGGACCGGATGGCTTCGTTCTGCCGCAGGATAGCGCGCCGGATCCGTTTCAGCTCTGCACTGGCACTGTCGGCGATCTCGTCCTCGGACAGAATGCAGCGCTTGATTTCCTCCTCCAGATCCCGGAGAACGGCAATCGCCGAAACCAGCCCCTGTATTCTGGGCAGCTCCGGAAGATCTGCACTCAAAAATGCGGCAGTCTTGCGGGCCGATGTCAGATTGTAGGCCACTTCCAGCAGCTGCCTGGGCGTCAGAGCCCCCTCTTTGGCCGCCAGATGGACGAACCCGCCGATATCGTAGAAGTTGCCGAAGGGCGGTGTTCCCTTCCGCAAAATCACCGTCACGGCTTCGTCGGTGTCGGCCAGCGCCTCCCGGATCTGTCCCCGGTCGGTATCGGGCTGCAGTGCATCGATGATCGTCCGCGTCAGGCCGGAGCAGGCCTCGCTGCGCAGCATGGCGATGATCTTGTCGTATTCCAGGACCCGCAGCGCCTTCGGATTGATCTTGTTGTCTCTCGAACGCTTACTGTCCACTCTTCCTCAGGGTCTCCAATTCGCTCTTTAAATGGATATTTTCCATCTGGATATCGAAGAAGCTGCTTTCGATATCTCGGCACTTGGTTTCCAGCTCTTTGATCGTGGCGATGTTTTCCTCCTGGGAATGGTCCTGATGACTCATATCCTGTGTCATCTGCTCTACCCGGGCTCTGAGGGTCTCGTTCCCCCGTTTCAGTTCGGCCAGTTCCTCCCGAAGTGCGGCGATCTCTTTTTCCTTTTCCTGATACTCCCGCTGGGCTTCTTCCTTCTGCTCGATGCTGCTGGCCATGTCCTCCTTGTACTGGGCAAAGCTCTTTTTCACTTCATCCCACAGGTGGACGTAGTGCTGGGCATCTTTCTCCAACTGCTGATTCTGCTGGCGGAGCTGGAGCATAGCGTCTTCCTGGTGAAAATATTCTTCCACCACGTTCACTGCGGTCAGCACCGCCACGGAAGACATGGAACCCGACGGCAGCAAAACTGCCACCTCGTTCATCTTACTGTCCACGTAATCTGCGATCCGGATGATGTGCTCTCTTGGCATTTCTCCGGAGATCGAATACTCCTGACCGAATATTCTCACTGCAACCGTATTTTTTTCACTGATTCCACTCATGGTCTTCTCCCCTTGGTTTGAATGCCAGTCGACGATAACGGATGAGATTTCACGCTACATCTCGCGCAGGGTTGCGTGATGCGCTTCCTTCAAAGCAATCAGGACCCGGGTGTTGATCTCGTTCACTTCGGCCTCCTTCAACGTCCTGTCCTTTGCACGGTACGTCAGAGAAAAAGCCACGCTCTTGGATCCTTTGGGAACTTGATCCCCCCGATAAATATCGAATAGTTTCACGCTCTCCAGCAATTCGCCGGCACGGGCTTTGATCTCCTTTTCCAGATCGCCCACTTGCACCTGCTCTTCCACCACCATGGCGAAGTCCCTCTTCATGGCCGGATACTTGGGCAAAGGTTCATACTTCTTTTCCAGATCCACCAGGCTGTACAACGCATGGAAAGACAAATCGGCGGCATACACCGCCTGAGTCAGATCATACGCCTCCGCGACGGTGGGATGGATCTGCCCCAGGGTGCCGATCACCGCTCCCCGATAGACGATATTGGCGCAGCGGCCGGGATGATAGGCGGCATTGCCGGTCTCTGCCACGAAATCCGACCCTTCGATGCCAAGGACCGAAAGCAGTTCCGTCAGAATGCCTTTTAATGTGAAGAAGCTCTCCTGTTCTCCGTAGAGCGCTGCGCACAGCACATCCTTTTCTGTCGGCAGCTGCGCTTGGGGGTCGTCGCCGACCCAGAACGTATTCCCCAGCTCATAGGCGCGCATGCCTTCGATGCTGCGGGCCATGTTGCGGCTCAGCACTTCCAGCATGTTGGGCAGAAGCATCGTGCGCATCACCGAAGTATCCTCGCCCAGGGGATTGAGCAGCGTGACAAAACGCCGCGCCGGATCCTCGGGACTCAAACCGATTTTTTCCACAGTCTTGGGGCTCACAAAGCTGTAGGTCTGAATCTCATTGACGCCAAGACCCATGAGGGTGTTTTTCGCCGTTTCCCGGATCATCTGGTTCGCTGTCCGTACGGATTCCACGTGACTGCGGGGAAGGGTCAAGGGCAAACGGTCGTAACCGTACATCCTGGCAACCTCTTCCACATAGTCCACTTCTTCCACCAAGTCCATCCGGACGGTGGGCGGCATCACCCGGATCCGGTCTTCCAGGCGCTCTGTTTTCATTTCCAAAGCGTTCAGGTAGCCTTCGATCTGTTCCCCGGCAAGGTCTACGCCCAGCACATGGCTCATGCGGGAGATGCGGATCTCGTGGGTCTTTGGGTTTGCCGGTTCGGGGTAGATGTCCACGCTCCCGGACAGGACGGTTCCCGCCTCCAGCATTTCAATCAGATAACAGACTCTGTCGCAGGCCTGGGCCGCCAGATTGGGATCCAGACCTTTTTCAAAACGGGAAGACGCTTCGGTGCGCAGTCCCAGCTTTTTCGATGTAGCCCGGACGCTGTCACCGGAAAAGTTGGCAGCTTCCACGAAGATGACCGACGTATCGTCCCGGATTTCGGAATCCAGGCCGCCCATTACGCCGGCGATGCCAATGGGCCCTTCTGCGTCTCGAATCATGAGCATGTCCGTCGTCAGGTTCCGTTTCTGACCATCCAGGGTGGTAAAGGTCTCTCCCTCGGTCGCCGTATCCACCCGGATCTCCCCGCCTCGGATGTGACGCAGGTCGTAAGCGTGGATGGGTTGTCCGTATTCCAGCATCACGTAGTTGGTGATGTCCACGATGTTGTTGATCGGGCGCATTCCGGCTGAAATGAGCCGATGCTGCAGCCACCAGGGGGATTGAGCGATCCGGATGTCTTTGACGACCCGTCCGGTAAAGCGCCGGCAAAGATCCTGATTGTCCACCGCGACACGGATATGATCGCCGGTCTGCTCCGTAGAGACCTTCCCGCAGTCCGTTTCCGGATAGCGCAGCGCCGTGCCGAAAACCGCCGCGGCTTCCCGCGCCATGCCTACCATGGAAAGGCAGTCGGGCCGGTTGGGTGTGATCTCAAAATCCACGACCGCTTCGTCCAGCTCCAGAGCCTGAATGATGTCCGTGCCGGGCACGAACTCGCCGTCCAGGATCCAGATCCCGTCTCTGTGTTTGATCGGAACGACTTTATCCGAAAATCCCAGCTCGGTGCAGTTGCACATCATGCCGTTGGAGACCAGTCCGCGCAGTTCTCCGGCCCGGATGATCTCTCCGCCTTCGACCTTCTCCTTGCCGTGAAGCGGTCCCGGCACCCGGCTGCCGTCCAGAGCCACCGGAACGAAAGCGCCTTCGAAGATGTTCATGGCGCCGGTGCAAATCTGAATGGGCTCGCCGGCCCCCACGTCCACCTGGGCTACCAGGAGACGATCCGCGTTGGGATGGGGTTCGATCTTGAGGATCTTTCCGACCACCACGCCTTCGATCTCTTCGCCGAAGATTTCCACCGTCTCGATATTTGAGCCGGACATGACCATTCTCTCACAGAAAACGTCCAGGGGTACATCCGTATCCGCATATGATTTCAACCATCTGATGGGTACAAGCATTTTTTCGCCTCCTATTTGAACTGTCTGATAAAACGTGCGTCGTTTTCGTAGATCAGACGGATATCATCCACTTCGTATTTGAGCAATGCGATGCGCTCGACGCCCATGCCGAAGGCAAAGCCTGTGTATCGCTCGGTATCCACGCCGCCTACCTTCAGGACATTGGGATGGACCATGCCGCAGCCCATGATCTCGATCCAGCCGCTGCCCTTGCAGAATCTGCAGCCTTTGCCGCCGCATTTAAAACAGGACACGTCCATTTCCGCCGAAGGCTCCGTAAAGGGAAAGTGATGGGGGCGAAAGCGGGTCTTCTCGGAGGATCCGAACAAACTCTTGGCAAAACGGTCCAGCACACCTTTTAAGTCGCTCATGGTGATGCCTTCGTCCACAGCCAGCCCTTCCACTTGTTGAAACATTGGGGAATGCGTGGCATCCGGGGTGTCGCAGCGGAAGCATCTTCCGGGAGCGATCACTTTGATGGGCGGCTTTTGAGACAGCAACGTTCGAACCTGTACCGGAGAGGTTTGGGTCCGCAGCAACACATCCTCTGAAATATAAAACGTGTCCGTCATATCTCTGGAGGGATGATTCGGAGGCGAGTTGAGCGCGTCAAAATTGTTGAACACGGTTTCCACTTCCGGTCCTTCGGACACAGAAAACCCCATGCCGGAAAAGACACGTATGATCTCGTCTGTGGTTATGGTGAGCAGATGTTTGGCGCCGATCGGGATCCCCCGTCCCGGCTCCGTCACATCGATGGTTTCCGCAGAGAGTTCTGCTGCCTTTTCCATTTGCCGGAATCGCTCCATATTCTCGTTCAGCAATTGTTCCAGCTGGCTGCGCGCTGAATTGGCGGCCTGCCCCAGCGTTTTTCGCTCTTCGGGAGGCAAGCTGCCCATAGAACGCAGGATCTCGGTGAGTTCTCCCTTTTTGCCAAGGTATTTCACCCGGAGCTCTTCCGCATCGGCCAGCGATGCGGCCCGGTCCATTTTTTGTTTGGCTTCTTCCATCATTTGTCTGAGTTTTTCGATCATGTTTCGTGTTGCCTCCGTTGTCATGAATGCGTCCGGACCAGTTTCTGCCGAAACGCTTCGTACATTATGATTCCGCCGGCTAAAGCGGCATTGAGTGATTCGGATCGTCCCGCCATGGGGATGCTGAGCATGCAGTCGGCTGCCCGGATCCATTCTTCGGATACGCCGTTGCCTTCGTTCCCGACCACGACGGCCGCATCCCGCGTCAGAGCACAGTCGTAATAGGGCGTATGCGCCCCTGCCACGGCAACAAAAATCTTCTTTCCGTGGCTGCGGAGCATCCGGACGGCATTCCCGGGTGTATCGGGAAACAGGAGCGGCAGGCGGAACAGCGCTCCCGCTGCGGCGCGCACCGCTTTGGGCCCGTAGGCGTCTCCGCAGCCTTTCGGGAGCATAGCGCCCGAAAAGCCTGCCGCTTCGGCGGTCCGCAGCAATGTGCCCAGGTTCCCCGGATCCTGGATCCGGTCCAGTACCAACACATTTCCCCCGGACTGTGCAAAAAAATCCTGTTCCGTATACACGGATTTTTCCGCCACCGCCAGGACGCCCTGAGGTGTCCCGGTACGGACGATTTTCTCAAAACATATGCGGTCCAAAAGGATGATCTCCGGCGGATGTTCCCCGGTTTCCGCCAACGCTTTCAGGGACTGCAATTCTAGGATGCGCGCATCCGGAAGTTCCTCTTCGGAAAGAAAAAACAACGTGCGAAGGGCCACGTTCTCCTGCAGCGCTTCCCGAATCAGATTGGGTCCTTCCACCAGATATAGACCCGACGCGTCCCTGTGCTTTCTCGCATTCAGGGACACAGCCCGGCGCACTCTTCGGTTGTCGGGAGATGTGATCCGCATGTCGCCTTCCGCTCTGATAGAAAAAGAAGCCGGTGTCCCACCGGCTTCGGATCTGTCCACTGTTAAAACTTGATTTCCTTGCTCAGAAAGGATGGGATGGGAAAATCGTTGTTGGGATTGTAGGAGTCTTCTTTGCCCGGCAGCGATTCGTCCGTCAGACTCTCCCCGAGTTCCGCCGGAGGGATCTCCGCGCCCTCTTCCCCGGGCACTCCGTCTTCATCCTCCTGCTGTCGAGCCGGCCGTTTACCCAAATCGTTCTCGAATCCTGTGGCGATGACGGTAACGGAAATCTCTTCGGACATCTCCTCTTTGATCGAAGCGCCGAATATGATGATCGCATCCTCGTCGGCCTCCCGGGCGATGTAGTCGGCGGCCTCGTTCACTTCCAGCATGCCCAGGTCGTACCCGCCCATCACGTTGAGCAGAACCGCTCGGGCTCCGCTGATGGAGGTCTCCAGCAAAGGACTTTCCACGGCTGTCCGGATCGCTGTTTCCACCCGGCCTTCCCCGCTGGCATGCCCCACACCCATGTGCGCAATGCCCCGGTCGCTCATGACGGTTTTGACGTCGGCAAAGTCCAGATTGATGATCCCGGCTTCGCCGATCAGACTGGCGATGCCGTCCACGCCCTGCTTGAGCACTTCGTCCGCCATAGAGAACGCCTGCAGCATGCTGGTGTTCTTTTCCGCGATCTGAAGCAGTCTGTCGTTGGGGACCACCACCAGGGAATCCACGTAGTTTTTCAGGAAACGAATGCCCAGTTCTGCGTGCTCTTTTCGCTTTTTGCCTTCAAAAGTAAAAGGACGCGTCACGACACCCACAGTGAGTGCGCCGGCCATCTTGGCCGCTTTGGCGATGATAGGCGCTGCACCGGTGCCGGTTCCGCCGCCCATGCCTGCCGTGATAAAGACCATGTCGCTGTCCTTCAGAAATTTCTCCAGCGTCTCCAGACTTTCTTCGGCAGACCGCTGTCCGATCTCCGGGTTTCCGCCGGCGCCCAGACCTTTTGTCAGTTTTTCGCCGATCTGGATCTTCGTATCCGCTTTCGAGCTGTTTAAAGCTTGCCGGTCTGTATTGACCGCAATAAAGTTGATCCCTTGAAGATTCGAGTCGATCATCCGGTTCACGGCGTTGCATCCGGCGCCGCCGATCCCTACGACTTTGATCTTTGCCGGAGTATCCAAGGGCGTTTCAAATTGCAGCATTGGGGACATCATACGGCCTCCTGTATTCCTTACCTACACAATATATAGGTATCTTATCACATTCGATGACAAGTTGCACGAAATTTATATGCGCCCGGTCATTTTTTTGAGATCATTCAATGACGGGATTGAAAGAGAGATAATTGTCCTTTCCCACCTTGATGACACCGTGGGTGACTTCCTGCTGATACAGCTCGTAGAGAAGTTTTTCCACGCTTTCCATGTTGTCCCTTATATTGCCCGGCGCGCCTTCGCAATAGAGCGTGTCATAGATATAGGCTTTGACCATGACGGTGGAAAAATCGATCTTCTTAAAGTAGACTTCATGTTCTTCCATGGTTTCCAGCAGTTCCAGCGTATCCGTAAACAGATAGGACTGTTCCACGACGAGAGCCTTCCCCGGCGTCATTTCCACCAGCGCCATGCCCAACAGAAGCGGAAGCGTCGGCGCGTCCTCCGCGATACGCAGGACCGTCCCTTCTTTATCCAGCAGCACATAACTTTCTCCGTAGGGCACCGCTGCGTATTCCACCCGTTCCGTCACAACGATCCGCACCGTGCCCATGGGAACCCGGCGGATCTTCACATTCTTGATGTAGGGATCTTCCAGCAGCTTGTCCCGGATATCGGAAACATCGAATTCGAACAGGTTCTTTCCGGTTTGGATCCCCGTCATCTGGATCAGCTGCGCCCGGGTATAGAACTCGTTTCCGCTCACATCGATGGCCGTGACATTGAAGTATTCGGACGTGAGAAAAAAGTACCCTCCGGTACACAGCAGACAGAAGATGCAGAATTTCAGAAAATATCTCTTCTTCTTCCTCTTTTTTTTCTTTTTCCCCGAAACGGCAGGTCGATAGGTCTCCTCCTGTATTTGAGGAGGGATCTCTAGGGTCGCCGTTTCCATGGCAGGGAATTCTCTGATTTCGTCCATTTCTACTCTGATCTCAACGTATCAAGTTCCAGGTTGTCGTAAATGATATCCGCCGCATCGGCCTTTCCCAGGCGAACTGCGGCCAGGGACATGGCGTTCAGTTTTTCTTTGTTGTGCATCAATTTTAACACAGAATAGGCCAACACCGACTCGTTGCTTTCCAATTCTTCTTCTTTGACAACGATGGCCGCGCCGGCGTCCGAAAGCGCTTTGGCGTTGTGGTACTGATGATCGTTGGTGACGTTGGGCGAAGGCACCAACAGACTCGGCTTCCCGCAGACCGTGATCTCTGCCAGCGCCAGGGCACCGGCCCGGCTGATCACCAGATCCGCCGCATGAAGGAGCTGCGGCATATGATCCGCATAGGGCAGCAGCATCACGTTGTCCTGACAGGAAGCGGTGTCCAGTTCCGCTTTGACCTGATCATAGTAGCGCCTCCCCGTCACGAAGACCAGTTTCGCCTCCGTTCCATTCAGATGCGGGATCAGCCGAATCGTTTCCCGGTTGAGCACTTGTGCGCCCAGGCTTCCGCCAAAGACCAGGATCACGAAGTCCGTGGGCAGGAATCCCAGATCTGCACGACAGTCTTTGATGCCGGCAAGGATGAATTCCTTCCGCACGGGATTGCCGGTCAGGACCAGTTTCCGGGGATGGCGAAAGGAACGACTCGAATCCGGGAAGCTGATGAACACCTTTCGCACGTACCGTTCCAACATCCGGTTGGCCACACCGGGGACGGCGTTCTGTTCATGGATATAGGTCGGGATCCCTCTCTTTGCGGCCTCCCGGATCACCGGTCCGGTCACATAACCGCCGGTTCCGATCACCCGATCGGGTTGGAACCGGTCCAGGATCTTTCGCACCTGCGCGCTGCCCCGAAGCATGTTGCGCAGCGTATGGACGTTTCGGAGCAGATGACGCCGATCCAGGCCGGTGGCAGCAATTCGCTCAACGGCATATCCGGCGGCGGGAACCAGTACGTGTTCCATGCCGCTTTCGGTTCCCACGAAGAGGATTTCGACATCCGGATGCTTCCGCTTGATTTTATCTGCGATGGCGATGGCCGGGTAGATGTGTCCTCCGGTCCCGCCGCAGGTGAACAATATTTTCATCGTACTCCTATCCTTACAGCCGTTTGGACGGCACAGCCTGTCTGGAGATATTGGTCATGATACCCATCAGCGACAGGAAGATCACCATGGCATTGCCACCCAGGCTCACAAAGGGCAAAATGACTCCGGTGGGCGGAAACGAAGCGGTCACCACGGCGATGTTCATGATCACCTGAAGGCTCATGATGATCGTGATCCCCGCTGCCAGCATCATTCCGAAGTAGTCCTTCGCCCGCACGGCGATGTGACAGCAGCGCCAAATCAAGGCAAGATACGCTGCCATCAGAACCAGAATGCCCACGAAGCCCAGTTCTTCTCCGATAATAGCCAGTATAAAGTCGTTTTGCGGTTCCGGCAAATACAACGTCTTTTGGATGCTTTGTCCGAGCCCCACCCCGAACACCCCGCCGGATCCCAGCGCCAACAGGGACTGGACGACCTGATAGCCGGCGCCCAGAGGATCCTGGAAAGGATCCGTGAAACTGACCACGCGCTGGAGTCGGTATTCGCCGCCGGGGGCCAGGACGGCCAGGGCGGCCAGCGCCACGCCGAATACGAAGGTCAGGGTCACCCAAATGCGCGGCAGACCCGCCACGTAGAGCATCCCCACGACTAAAAGGACCACCAGGCCTGCGGTAGAGAGGTTTGGTTGCTTATAGATGGCCGCAAAGCAAATCCCCGCCAGAAGCAGCATCGGCAGGATGCCTTTGAAGAACCGCCCGGACCGGGACGGATCTTCCGACAGAAAGGATGCCACAAAGATGATCAGGCAGAACTTGATCACTTCGCCGGGCATCACGGTAAAATATTTGAAATCCAGCCAGCGCGTTGCATTGTTGATCGTCAGACCCAGGGGGGAAAATATCAAAAAGAGAAGGGTCAGCCCGATCAGAAGAAGCGGCCAGGACAGGTGTTTGAGATAATGATAATCAAAAAACGAAAAAATGACAAACCCGACCCAGCCCACCAGGACCCACATACTGTCTTCGATCAGATATTTGTAAGGGTTGCCGAATTTGCTCAATGCATTGTAATAACTGGCGCTGAATACCATGACGATGCCGAAGACCGACAGTCCCAACACCAGCAGCACCAAGATGAAATCTCCTTCCTTCAGTTGTTTCAGAGCTTTTTCCCTCATGATTTGCCTCTCCGGGCAATGTTACTTTTGCAGCGCGTGCACAAGCTCTTTAAAATGACGGCCTCTTTCTTCGAAGTTGTCGTACATCCCCCAACTGGCGCAGGCCGGAGACAACAGGACCGCATCCCCGGGACGGGCCAGTTCCGCCGCCTTTGAAACACACTCCCCCATGGTAGCGCAGAAATGGATGCGTGCTTTGGGGAACCCGTTTCCTTGCGCACTCCCGGCGATCCGGTCCGCAGTGGCTCCCAGCAGGATCAAATGCTGCACCTTCCCCTCAAAAGCAGCGGTAAACGGATCAAAATCCGCATTCTTTTCATAGCCGCCGGCGATCAGGAGCAGGGGCCTTTGCACGGCCAGAATGGCTTTGACGGCTGCATCGGGGTTCGTTCCTTTGGAATCATTGACGTAGGCCACACCGTCGATCTCCGCGACGGATTCGATGCGATGCTCCACGCCGGGAAAGCACCGCAGCGCCTCCCGAATGGCAGAAACGGGCACGCCGGCAAAAAATGCCGTTGCCGAAGCTGCCAGCGCATTTTCCAAATTGTGCGCACCCGGGATTTTCAGCTCCGCAACGGCGCACAGATCGATCTCGTCCATTCCTTCGCAGGCAAGGACAAGACGGCCGCGGGCAACATAAGCGCCTGTTGTCAACGGCTGCCGCAGAGAAAAAGGAATCATTCTCGCTTTCGGCGGATGCTCGATCAGCGCGGCGCAGACCGGATCGTCCGCATTGTAGACGCAACAATCCCTTTCGCTTTGATTTTCGAAAATTCTGAACTTCACCCGGATGTACTCTTCCACGCTCCCGTGCCGGTCCAGATGATCCGGCGTAATATTGAGGATCGTCGCCACATCGGGCCGAAACGCCGCGATCGTTTCCAGCTGAAAACTGGAAACCTCGGTCACCATGACCGTTTCGGGACCGGCTCGCATCACCTGTTCGGCTGCGGGCATCCCGATATTCCCTACGACGCGGTGAGGGTACGCCGCGAGACGATACATCTCTCCCACCAGAGCCGTCGTGGTGGTTTTTCCGTTCGTACCGGTGATCGCCACAAAAGGGCTGCGGCTGTTGCGAAAGGCCAACTCCAGTTCTCCGATGACTTCAGCGCCTGCCTGCCGGGCATGGACAATGACCGGCAAATTCAGCGGGAGCCCCGGGCTCACGATGATTTGATCCACGTCCCGGACCGCCGGATCTCTGCCGAAATAACAGTGTACACCCAGCGCGTCCAATTCTTCTCTGCTCTCTGTCGGAAATGCCTCTTTGGATTTTTCGTCGTATCCGTACACTTCCGCATTTTGAGCGGACAAAAGTCGAGCGGCAGCCATTCCGGACCGGCCCAATCCGGCGATCAGGACTTTCTTTTTTCGCTCCTTCGCCATGGCGATTCCTTTCTCTTTAAACGGCAGACACCGACAGGATGCAGAGTGCCGTCGTGATCAGACAGAACACCGTCACGATTTTGTTTTCCGACCATCCGCCGAGCTCAAAGTGATGATGCAGGGGCGACATGCGGAAAAAACGGCGCCCGTTTTGTGTTTGAAACACATACACCTGAATGATCACCGACAACGCTTCCGCCACGTAGATCCCTCCGGCCAGCGGCAGGATGAGAGACGCATTCATGGTGAGGGCAGCGGCTGCCAGAGCGCCGCCCAGCGCAAGAGAACCCGTATCACCCATAAAGAGTCGGGCCGGATGACGGTTGTACATCAAAAATCCCAGACAAGCGCCGAAAGCGGATGCGGAAAATACGGAGGATTGAAACGCGCCGCGCCCCATCCCGATGATCGCCAGACAAGCTGCCACAATGGCCGTCACCCCCGAAGCCAGTCCGTCCAGTCCGTCTGTGAGATTCACCGCATTGGCCATGGCCACAACGACAAAAGCCGCAAACACGATGTACAGTCCGCCCAGATCCACGTACGTCCTCATCAAAGGAACGTAGACACTCGTTCCGCTGTCGGACACACGGCTCAGCCAGAACGCCCCCAGGCCCGCCGCAAAGAGTTGCAGAACGATCTTCTGCAGGGCGGTGAGGCCCAGGTTCCTCCGATGGACGACCTTCAGGTAATCATCCGCGAAACCGATGGCGGCATAGCTCAAAAACAAAAAGAGCATCACAGGCATTTGTCCCCCGGCGCCGCCGAACCACAAAGACACCGCCGACACAGCTGCGATCATGGCGATCCCGCCCATGGTGGGCGTGCCGGATTTTTGCGCATGGCTGCTGGGTCCTTCTTCCCGTATATTCTGTCCGGCGCCCAAACGGCGGATCGCCGGCAGCATCAGGGGGACCAGCAGCACAACGACAATAAATGCTGCTACGATAGCCCCGTAGATCTGCTGGATCTGCATCAATTGCCCTCCTCCGGTTTGCCGCGCCGGCGTATCTGCCGGGCGATATCGGCGACACCGGTTGCGTTGGATCCTTTTACCAGGATCACATCACCGGAACGAATCTCCCGAGACAGGAACGCCATCGCTTCCTCCTTATTTCCGCACCGGATCAGCTCGCCGCCGAAGCCGGCTTCTTCGGCGCCTAAGGCATAATACTCCGCATGGACCCCGACTGCAATCAGAACATCAGGATCTGTCTCCGCCACATGCCGGCCTACGGAACGATGGCCTTCTTCCAGAAAACTGCCCAGCTCGAGGATGTCGGCCAGCACAGCGATCCGACGTTTTCCCTCGGTTGCCGCAAGCACGTCCAGGGCCGCTTTCATGGAATCCGGCCCGGCGTTGTACGTGTCGTCGATGAGCGTGACGTCGGGCAGTATCTCCATGTGCAGCCTTCTTTCCGTTGCCACCATCCCCGCCAGTGCCGCGGAAGATTCCCGGAGAGAGACGCCCAGGCACCTGCCGGCAGCTGCCGCCAGTGCCGCATTCAATGCGTTGTGCAGGCCGGGAATGGGCAAAGAAAAGGATTGCGCCGGGCCGGAGCCCCGTTCGGCCAGCATGAATGCCGCGCCGGAGCCTTGCGGACGGAGGCCGGAGAGCCGATACTGTGCATCTTCTCCCGTACCTACCGGGCAGAGTCTGCAGACGTTCTTCATCTTTTTTTCTATCGCCGGCAGCGACAGGTACTCACTGTCGCTGTTGAAGACCAGCACATCGTCCGGCGTCAGGCAGGATGTGATCTCCAGTTTTGCCGCGGCGATGGCTTCCCGGGATCCCAAGCGCTCCAGATGCGCCGTCCCCACGTTCGTGATGATCGCAATGTGGGGGCGGATCCACCGGCAATAGCTTTCGATTTCTCCTTTTCGATCCATCCCCATTTCAAAAACCACGGCTTCGGTATCCGATTCCACCTGGAATGCAGTGAGGCATATCCCCAGGAGCGTGTTCAGGTTTCCCGAAGTCGCCACGGTTCGATATCGGCCGGAAAGCACACGACCTGTCATTTCTTTCGTGGTGGTCTTCCCCACGCTTCCCGTAACAGCCACCCGGTGCAGCGTGAATTGATCCAGGTAAGCCCGGGCGATCCGGGCCAGACCCGGTTCTGTATCATCCGTCAAAATGACGCTGACAGAAGGATCCTGCGCTACGACGGCGGGGACTCGATCTTCTCTTGAAATCAGAAAAACACGGCTTCCCCGATCCATTGCGTCCTTGATGAAGTCGTGGCCGTCCCTGTTTGGTCCTATCACGGCCACAAACATCCGTTCCGGCCCTGCGCTGCGGGAATCGATGACCACATCGCGAATGCGCCCCTCGGGATTCCCGAACAGCCTTCCTCCGCAGGACTTGACGATCCATTGCACATCAGTTCTTTTCACACTGTTCTCCTCTGGGATCACTCGTAATAGAGCGTCACCTTCGTGTTGAGATCGATCAGGGTACCGCTCCTGGGGTACTGATCCGTCACGATCAAATCTTCGTACAGATCGGTTTTCGGCGCCACGGTGAATCCCAGCGTTTGTCCGCCCAGAATCCCGATGGCATCGGACATGCGCTCCCCCACCACATCGGGCACTTCTGTTTTGCCGGTTTTAAGCGCCTCTTCTTCTGCCTCCGTATAGCGAGGCTGAATATCCAGATAGCGGAAAACTTCCTGCATAATGGCTTTGGCCGCCGGAGCTGCCGTTTGGCTGCCGTACAGAACACCCCTGGGCGAATCCACGATCACCAGAATGGCGATTTGCGGATCGTCCAACGGTGCCACACCGATAAATGAACCGTACACATCCGTATCGGAATACCCTCCGGCTTCCGGCTTGTTGGCTGTTCCGGTTTTGCCGCCGATCCGGTAACCGGTGACCCGGGCTGTGCCGCCGCCGCCTTCGGTTACCACGGATTCCATGATGCTCAACATATCAGACGCTGTTTGGGAAGACACGGAACGCCGCGTGATCTCGGGCTCGTACTCTTCCACGATCTGTCCTTCGGAATCGACCAATGCTTTTACGAACCTCGGCTTCATGAGCAGACCGTCATTGGCATAAGCAGACACCGCAGTGAGCAGGCTCACCGGTGTGACGGCGATCCCCTGGCCGTAGGCCATCGTTGCCAGGCCCACTGGGCCGGCCGTCTCTTTGGGTTGAAGAATATTATATCCCTCTCCGGGAAAATCCACACCGGTTTTTTCCGTAAGCCCGAATCGATCCAATCCTTTGTAATAAGCCGTGAGCCCCACGCGCTGAGCAAGCTGGATCATCACGGGATTACAGGAATTTTGTATGGCTTCCTCCAGTGTCTGCCGGCCGTGGACTCTGGGATAGTACCAGCATTTCAATACGGTGTCGGCCACAGGATACGTTCCGGTGCACACGAAAGTTTCCTGTAAATTGGTGACCGCTTCGTCCAGGACAATGCCCGCAGTGATCAGTTTGAATGTGGATCCCGGCTCATACGTATCGCTGATGCAGAAATTCCGCCACATTTTGTTCCAGTAGTTCATCTGCTCTTCCGGAGACAACGTTTGCATGCGCGCCGCTTCTTCCGGATCCAACGGAGTGCGGGGATTGTTGGGGTCGAATTCGGGCGTCTGGGCCATGGCCAGAATCTCCGCGCTTTTCGGATCCATGATCATGCACATCACCCGGGCGGCTTTCGTACGTTCCTGTGCCTGCACGAGCGCCGTTTCCACGATGTGCTGGATGCCGGCATCCAGCGTGAGGATCACCGAATATCCGTCTCTGGGCTGATAATACCGTTCGGTGCCGTAGGACAGACTGTTACCGGTGTTGTCTTTGTTGGTGATCCAGCGGCCGTCGATCCCGGCCAGATAGCGATTGTACGCCAGCTCGATTCCTGCCAGGCCGTAGTTGTCGTCGGTCGTCCCTCCCAACACGTGGCAGGCGAACGCATCCATGGGATAGTAGCGCTTGACATCCTCCGTGATCTCGATCCCGGCCAGTTTTTCCTCCCGGATCCGGTTGGCCACGTCCATATCCACGTATTTGGCAATCCTCAGCAGTTTCCGGTCAGACGTAATCATCTCCCGGATCGACTCCTCTGTCATCTGCAGGTGTTCCGCCAGGATCCGGGTTTGGCGAACCAAATGATCTTCGATCTCCTCCGGCGTGTTTCCGTTTCCCTTGACGGAATCCGGCCGAACCCAGATGGTGTTGGTGGCTGAGCTGATGGCCATGTCCCGGCCGTTTCGATCTTTGATGGATCCCCGCACCGCCTGAACCGTGCTGTCGCTGGTCTGTTGATCCGTCGCCCGCTGTGCGTATTCCTGGGCCCGGATGATCTGATGCCAGCCCAGCCGCAGGGCCAAAAGGACAAAAAGAAGACAGGCGATCCCAAAGAGGAATACCAGCCTGCTCCTATTTTTGTTTGTAGGCTCCTGGATACGCATCAAACTTTCACCGTCACTCGTTCTTCGGAAACAAAAACGCCGCTCTGTCTGAGCCGGGCGGCGTAGTTACTCGTATGCCGATTCCCGGAGTGCGAGCGCAAAATCTTCCTGTATGCCGGCTTGTCCGTCCAGGTAGACCATCTCCTGAAAAGTGGGATAGACCATGCCCATGGCCATGGCTTTGGCTTCCACGGTGGCGATGCTGGTCGCCGTCTGTATTTCCACCTCCAGATTCTGGACCGTCCGCTCGACTGATAAAATCTGTCGATTCAACGTGTTGATATCGTACTGCATTTTGGAAGAGAACGCATTGACGCCGATGAGACCGATGAACACAAACCCGCACAGCACCAGCAAAAAGAACGCCTGAGTCCGCTGCCGGACGCCCAGTGGAACCGGTTTGACCTGCGCTTCTGCCGGAGCCTTTCCCTTGCGATGATCGGGCTCTGCTTCAAAGCGAATGTATTCGGTCGTATAGGCTGCTGTTCTTTGTGCAGAAGTCATCTTGGCGGTCCTTTCTCTATAGTTTTTCTATGACCCTGAGTTTTGCGCTCCGGGCTCTGGGATTGTCTTCGATCTCCTGGGCCGAAGCGGTTACGGGCTTGCCTGTGATTTTTTTGATATCCGTCGTCTTGCCGCATGCGCATACCGGAAGCCCCGGAGGACAGGTACAGGGGTTCAGCCGGCGATTGATGTGCTCCTTGACGATCCGGTCTTCCAGCGAGTGGAACGTGATCACCGCCAGTCTTCCCCCGGAAGCCAGCACATCGGTCAGATCGCTCAGCGCCCTTTCCAGATGGCCCAGTTCGTCGTTCACTTCGATGCGGATGGCCTGAAATGTTCGTTTGGCCGGATGCGGCCCCTCTCGACGCGCTTTGGCCGGAATGGCCGCCTTGATGATTTCGACCAGTTCAAAGGTCGTCGTGATGCGCTTTTCTTTCCGGGCTTCGGCGATGAATTCGGCGATTCTGGAAGCCCATCGTTCCTCTCCGTATTCCTTCAGGATGTTCCGGATCTGCCCCGACGCATAGTCATTGACGACGATCTCTGCCGTGAGGCTCCCCGTGGGATCCATGCGCATGTCCAGCGGCGCATCGTTCATGTAGGAAAATCCTCTGGACGGCGTATCGAGCTGAAAGGACGAAACCCCCAAGTCCAGCAGGATGCCGTCTGCCTTTTCGATATTCAGCGAACTGAGAACCGCTCCGATGTCGGCGTAATTCCCTGACACCAGATCTTTTCTGCAGGTGACGTGAGCCAGGCGCGCCGATGCGGCCGTTAGCGCTTCGGGATCCCGGTCGATCCCTATAAAATGGCCGTCCCAGGAAAGCGCACTGCAGATGCCCAGCGCGTGTCCGCCTCCGCCCAGCGTTCCGTCCACATACACTCCTTTGGGACGAATCGCCAGACACTCCAGCACTTCGCTGTATAAAACGGGCTCGTGATAGTATTTCATAGGGCTACACCTGATAGGTTTCCCCAATCCTTTTGAAATCGTCCGGAGAAAGTTTGCCGCCGTTTTCGGAATTCTCGTAGACATCTCTGGACCACAGTTCGACGCGATCCAGCATCCCGATGGTGACCAGGTCCTTCTCGACCTCCGCAATATCTTTCAGATACTGGGGAAGCGTGATCCTTCCCTGTTTGTCGATCTCGCATTCCACCGCATTGGCATACATGTATCGCAGGAAGGCACGAGCCTTTTCATCGGAGCGCGGAAGCGCCGCCAATTTGCTCTGCTGCTCCGCCCAGGTCGACATGGGATAGATGACAAGACACTGGTCCAATCCCCTCGTCAGGACACACTTATACCCAAGTTCATCTCTGAACTTGGCCGGTATGATGAGCCGGTTTTTCGCGTCTATGGAATTTTGATACACGCCCATTAACAAGGTCGGGATCCTCCAGTGCTTTTATTGACTCCACTATAAACCACTTTCCTCCCATATGCAAGTAATTTTTGCGAAAAAATGGGACAACGCACCACCCTCCCCTACGCGCGCCCCCTCGCCCTCCCTTCCGGGGCCGAATCGGTCGACGATGCAGGCAATAAAAGGGAAAACCCTTGCATCACAAGGGTTTTCCCTTTTTTCATTGCACACAGACGACATTTTGAATATAATGAATTCGGTCGGATCACAGCGACGGAAAGCCGGGCCGACGGTACGACAGATCAAGAAAGGACCGATTCAATGAGTCAATGTTTCCTGGTAGGCGCAGGAGGATTTATCGGGGCAGCTGCCCGCTATCTCGTGATGCAGATGCCTCTCGGTGCCGGTGTATTCCCGATCAAAACGCTTTTGATCAATTTTATCGGCGCCCTGGCCGTAGGGATCCTGACGGAAATGACCGGGGAACTGCCGCCGCTCACCAGCGATCGGATGCTCTTTCTGGAAATGGGCATTTGCGGCGGCTTTACGGCTTTCTCTGCCTTTGGATTGGAAACAGTGATGCTGTTTGAAGACGGGCGAAGCGGCACGGCCTATCTGTACATCGCCTTGAGCATCGGACTGTGCCTGGCCGGCGTCGTCATGGGGAGAGTCCTCGTCAAAACGGTCAAAGGTTGACCGATCCGTACCTGCTCACGGCTTCTTCGTATTCCGGCCGGAGCATGGACATCAGATGAACGTCGTAAAGCTGCCCGTTTTTGCGGCAGTTTTTTCGCAGCACGCCTTCGTAGCGAAAGCCCAGATCCAGATATAATCTGCCGGCGGGATTGCCGGTATAATGATCCAGATACACCCGCTCCACTTTCCATTCCTCAAAGCACAACGCCAGCAGCGCTTCCATGGCCTGCCGTCCGTACCCATTGCCCCGCAGCGCCGGATCTCCGATGTAAATGCGGAAGATCTCCGCTTTCCATCCCGGCTGAAGATCGTTCATGACGATGCGCCCGATGGGTTCTCCGGTTCTTTTCAAAACAATGGTGTACTGCTTTCTTTCCTCGTTTTTCCGGTCTTCCCAAAAGATCTGTTCCACCTGCTGCGGTGTTTGATCGTCTTCGATGCTGAAGTATTCTTTGACCGCATCCTCGGCTTCCCACTCGCTGAACCGGCTGATATCCTCCGCCAGGGATTCCCGAAGGATCAGGTCCTTTGTTTCCATGGGTCGCACATCCGGCCCTCTTTTACTCCGGAGCAATCCGCCCACCAGCGTGAGCCGACCGGGATCCGTCCCCTCCTTCGGCCACTGCAGCGAAATGCTCAGCAGTTCCCGGCAGAGTTTTTCCACGTTGCCGCCCAGAGACTGAATGCTGTAGCGCACAGCCTCCCCCTCCTTGCCGCCGCTGCTCCCGGACAGAAGACAGAGACTTTCGGGAACGGCACGTTCCAGAACCAGCAGCCGATCCGAAAGCCGCTTGTCCGCCTCGTCCCAATCGGCGTCTCCGGGAATGGATACGGCATACAAGTCCAAACAGGCGAACCGGGACCACCATTCGACCACGTTAAAATCGTGGGGCGGGCATGCGCTCCCCACGCCGTATTTGCTGCAGCTGCGGCAGGCTGTTTCGAAACGGACCGGTTCCACATAGTTCAGGATCAGGTCCGGAATGGAAATCGTCGCCGTTTTTTGGATTTCATTTTCTGCCATGTCTTTATTATAGCATGGCGTATCTGTCTGTAAAGTCGCCTGCGCTTTCTTTTGCATTCCCCGGGCAATCGTGATATCATATTTTCATCGGAAAACGCAGTTTCCAAAGGAGGAATCATGGCAACCAGCGATCGAAGGTTCGCAGTCCTCATCGACGCGGATAATATCTCGGACAAATACATCAAGATCATACTCGACGAAATCTCAAACGACGGAGAAGCCACCTACAAAAGGATTTACGGAGACTGGACCAAGCCAGCCCTGGCTCCCTGGAAAAAGGTGCTTCTGGAACACTCGGTTACGCCGATCCAGCAGTACGGCTACACGACGGGGAAAAATGCCACAGACTCGGCTATGATCATCGACGCCATGGATATCCTGTATTCCGACAACGTGGAGGGGTTCTGCCTGGTCACCAGCGACAGCGATTTTACACGGCTCGCATCCAGACTCCGGGAATCCGGCATGATGGTCGTAGGCATGGGCGAAAAGAAAACTCCGAAAGCGTTTATATCCGCATGCAACAAGTTCAAATATCTGGACATTCTGTCCGGCGGAGCGAACATGGGCGCCGACAAGAGCAAGAGTTCCTCCAGATCCAGGTCCTCTTCCTCCAAGACAGCCAAAATCGTTCCACCCAAGCAGGCAAGCAAGACGAAAGCCCCCACGAAAGTGGATAAAGAGCTCAAGAGCGACAAATACAAAGCCCCCGATGTGGGCATCGTCCCCGTAGAGGACGACGATGATTTTCTGGGCGACGAAGTGACGAGCCTGGAAACCATTCGGACCGCAATTGCCACCATCATCGCAGAAAACTCCGACGAAGACGGCTGGGTCTCTATCAGCGACCTGGGGAATCGCCTGCTGAAGCGCTATCCGGACTTCGATGTCCGCAACTACGGATTTCCCAAGCTGACCCCTTTCCTGAAGTCGTTAAAAGGCTTCGAAATGAAATCGATCCGAAACGAGAACTCCAGTGTACGGCAGGTGTTCCTCCGGGAACTGCAGCTCGACCGGGAATGATATGACCCAAGAAGAACGAGTCGAAAAACTCCGCCTGCGGCTGCGGGAAATGCGCCGCTACGAAGAAGCGCTGCTGGATCAGGGCGTTTCTTTCGTTGCAGGCGTCGATGAAGTGGGCAGAGGGCCGCTTGCCGGACCGGTCACCGCTGCTGCGGTGATCCTTCCCGCGGACTGCCGCATCCTCGGGATCGACGATTCCAAAAAACTGAGCCCGATGCGGCGGGAAACACTGGCAAAAGAGATCCAAGCCCAGGCGATCTGCTGGGCTCTGGGCTGGTGCGACAACCACCGGATCGACGAGATCAATATCCTGCAAGCCACCCGGGAAGCCATGTCCGCGGCACTGAGAGGGTTGGCGGTCCGACCCCAACACGTGCTCATCGATGCACTGACGCTGCCGGAATCGGATCTGCCGCAGACGGCCATCGTCCGGGGCGACAGTCTTTCTGTCAGCATCGCTGCGGCGTCGATCCTGGCCAAGGTGGCCAGAGATGCCAGAATGCGGGAATATCACCGCCTCTATCCCGGATACGCATTTGATCGAAACAAAGGGTACGGCACCCGGGCGCATTTCGACGGACTGGACCGCCGGGGACCCTGCCCCATCCACCGCAAAAGCTTTTTGCAGAATTATACGGAAAGAGGAAACCAATGGAATACAAGCCGATAGACCCCCGACGGAAAGAGGAACTCAAAGCGTTGTTGGAAAACGAGATCCTTCGATTCCTTCCCCATGCGGAAGAACTGAGCAATTGGCTGTTTCGGCATCCGGAAATATCCGGTCGGGAGGAGCATTCCGCGAAAAAGATCGCCGCACTGCTGGAGCGGGAAGGATTCCGCGTCACTCATCCAATCGGCGGCGTCACCACAGCGTTTCGGGCTGTCGCCGGAAACGAAACCCACCGCAGGAAACTGGCGATTATGGCCGAATACGATGCGCTGCCGGACCTGGGCCACGCCTGCGGTCACAATGTGAGCGCAGCCATCAGCGTACTGGCGGGGCTGGCCTTGCGTCCTTTGCAGGATGCGCTGGATCTGGACGTGCACGTGATCGGGACCCCTGCGGAAGAACGGGGCGGCGGGAAAGTCACATTGGTCGAAAACGGGGTGTTTGACGGATATGACATGGCCATGATGGTCCACTTGTATGACAGCAATCTGTTGTCCCCGCTCTGCCTGGCATTGATGGGATACACCTATACATTCGAGGGGAAGGCGGCGCACAGCGCCGCAGCGCCCTGGGAAGGGAAAAACGCCCTGAATGCCGTGCAGCTGATGTTCCACGGAGTCGATATGATGCGCCAGCACGTACAGCCGGATGTGCGCATTCACGGCATCATCCGGGAGGGAGGACAGATCTCCAATATCGTTCCCGAAAAGGCAGTCTGTGAATTCTGCGTGCGGGCCAAGGAGCAACATTATGCGGAAGAAGTCCAGAGACTTGTGGACGACTGTGCCAAAGGAGCCGCCCTTGCGACCCAGACCCTCTTTGAGAAGACCGTCACATATCCGGCTTATGCCGATTTGAAAAAAAACGAACCGGGACTGGCTGTCCTGGCCGAAGTCTACGGAGAACTGGGGCTGGAATTGAACGGAGATCCCGACAAAATTTTCGCTTCCACCGATGCGGGAAACGTAAGCTATGTATGTCCCACTTTCCATCCCAGCCTGCAGATCGCACCGATGGGAACGGCCCTGCATACCCTGGATTTTGCAGCGTACGCCGGCGGAGAAGCCGGACGGAAGGCGCTGCCTGTGGGCGCCCGGATCATCGGACTGCAAGCGCTGAACCTGTTCAGCGACGATCGCCTCCTGGACGACGTGGCCCGTCACTTCTCCGATTGAGGGTTTACAGCAGTTTTCGATAATACAAACCGCCGGTCCTTGGAAAAGCCGGTGGTTTTTGATTCAGATACAGGGCTGAAATGCTCTTGCACGCCTCTTGGGATTCGGTCGTAAAGTACAACGTCTGAAAGTCCAGTTTCGGGACCGACTTGTCCGCCACGTAAACCGGTACGCTGTTCAGCAGTTCAACATATTTTCTTTCTCTGCAGAGCAGCGTGAATTCGATCCCCTTTCTGTCCCGGAGCGTGTGCTGCCCGCTGCAGTTCCCACAGCCTTCCGGACTGCGGGCCGGACAGGCCCGCAGCTTCATCAGCGGGAGATAGCCGTAGCCGATGATGCCCCTTTGCAATGACCCCTGCAGTTTTCGCACCCGGGAGAACGACCCTTCGATGGACAGCGTGGCATCGGCCAGTCCAAGCTTCCTGTATTCTTCCAGCGCATAGCTGTTCAACAGGTTCAAAGCGGGGCCGCCGTGAGGAACCAACCCGAGATCCAGCGCCAGGCCCACGGCGCCCGGGTTGTCGCAGAGCACGTGCGTCAGGCCCATTTTTTTCAACGATTCCAGCCGGTGCAGCGTCTCTCCTTCCTCGGAGGGGAAAACCAGGGACGGGATTTCTCCGATCAGGGGGCTTCCGCCGATCCGAAGCAGTTCGGGATGCGCCAAAATCTCGGCCAGAGGAACAATCAGCCGGTGGGCTCGGGCCCCTTCGAAAATCTGTTCGAATCGCTCGAAACGGAGGCGGAGCTCCCCACGTTCCGGCGGATTGTACGCAGGAAGTCTTTGGAGAGCCGCTTTGGTGCGGGTATAGACAGGCCGGGGATTCCGTCTCTCGGTCAGCGCATTCAGTCCCTCCCGCCGCAATGCGTTCAATTCTCCCGCGGACATCGTCAGTCCGCTTTGGATCCGCACGTCGAGCCGGCCCGGCGCGTAAGGGGTGCCGCCGGTCTTTCGGAGGCTCCGTTCGGCCACATCTTCGGTCAGGTCTTTTTGCACGGCGCGCCGGGGCACCGGTCCTCGAAGGGATACCGTACAACGGCCGTCGGACAGCGTGAGTGCAGCGGGGAGGCTTTCGGCGATCGTCAGCGCCATGTCCACCGGAACGGCGGCCGTATCCGACGCTGTTTCCGGTAATGCGGCGAGCGCTTTCGCGGAAGCCTGAACATCTTCTCTTGTTCTGTGTCCGAACATGGCTGCATTGCGCTTTCCTGTCAGATAGCCGTCGGTGAATCCGCTCCTGGAAAAAAGCGCCCGCAAAAGATCCGTATCCGGCGGACGGTGTTCCATGGCATCTCTGCAGGCGCCGACTGCCGCAGCCACGTATTCGGGCCGCTTCAGGCGTCCTTCGATCTTAAAGGCGCTTATCCCGGCTTGCGTCAACGGTTCCAGATGATCCAAAACCGACAGATCCTTGAGAGAAAGGGCGTACTGCCGGTCGCCCAGCCGAAAATCCAGGCGGCAGGGCTGGGCGCACAACCCCCGGTTCCCGCTGCGGCCGCCGATCATGGAGGAAAGATAGCAGTTTCCCGAAACACAGGTGCAGTGTGCGCCGTGGACGAAAACTTCCAACGGCAGCGCCGTGCCTGCGGCGATCTGCCGGATCTCGTCCAAAGACAGCTCTCTGGCCAGCACCACACGGGCAAACCCCATGCGCTCCAGCAGGACCGTACCCCGAACGTTGTGGATCGCCGTTTGGGTGGAAGCATGCAGAGGCAACTGCGGATACAGTGTTTTTGCCATGAGAAAGACAGCCGGATCCTGAACGATCAAGGCGTCCACACCGGATTCGGCAGCAGCCGTGACCGCCGTTTCTATCGAAGGCAACTCTTCGTCGGTCACCAGCGTATTGAGCGTTACGTACACGCGGACGCCCCGGGCGTGACAATATGCCGTCACTTCGGGCAGTTCTTCGGCTTGAAAGTTGCGTGCTCCCTGCCTGGCGTTGAATCCCGGCAGTCCCAGATAGACAGCATCCGCACCGGCTCCCAGGGCGGCCTCCAGTTGCATACGGTTGCCGGCCGGCGCCAGTATTTCCGGCGGCTTCTTCATGCGAGGCACGCTAATACTTGCTCAGCAGGCCGTCGTCGATGGGAATGACACATCCATTGACACCGTTGGCCTTTTCGGAGCAGAGGAACACCATCACTTCGGCCACTTCCGCCGTAGACAGGGCTTTGTTTCTCATGTGCTTCGTTTGGATCTCGTCCCAGGTACCCCGCTCTTTGTCGATATCCAACATGGGCGTATCGATCACGCCCGGCGCCACGGCCAGCACGCGGATCCCGTAGGGCGCCAGTTCCAGGGCTGCGGATTTGGACATCATGGAAATGGCGCCTTTGCTTGCGTGATAGTGGATGATTTTGGGACTGGCCACTTCGTAGAACACACTCGACACGTTCATGATGACACCTTTGATCCCCAACTCGATCATTTTTCTGGCCGCAGCCTGCATGCCGAAAAAGCATCCGTACTGATTGACCCGGATCACCTGATCGTATTCCCCGGCAGTCATATCGATGAAAGGAATGCTCGTACAGATTCCCGCATTGTTCACCATCACGTCGATCCGCCCCCACTGTGCCACCGTCCGATCGATCAGGTCGATCATCTGTTTCTGGTCGGACACGTCTCCCTGCAAAATTGACAGATCTGCGCTCTTCGCTTCGTCGACCAGCTCCTGCAGTTTGTCGAGGCGCCGACCGGTAGTCATCACTTGATAGCCCTCTGCCAGAAATTTCAGCACACACCCTTTTCCGATCCCGGTGGCCCCTCCGGTCACCACTGCCACTTTCTGTTCTGTTTGCATCGATTCTTCCCTCCTGTTTCCTGTTCTGTTGCCTCGCTGTTAATACATCACGTCTCCCCCGTTGACTTCGATTACCTGCCCCGTCATAAAGGATGATTCCTCCGAGAGCACAAACCGCACAACGGGCGCAATATCCCCGGGTTTTCCGATCTTTCCCAGCGGAATGTCCGACCGGATCCGATCTCTGTCGATCGGCATTTCATCCAGGATCCGAGTCTCCACAAAGCCCGGCGACACGGCGTTGACACGAATGCCTTTCGCGGCAAAGAGTTTGGCGAACGTAACGGTCATGTTGTTGATGGCCGCTTTGGACGTGCCGTAGGGCATGCTCACAAAAGCGCCCCCTGTTTTCCCCGCACCGGATGAAATATTCACGATGCTGCCTCCGGGAGAAGTGATCTTCTCCAGCGCATGGCGCGTACAGAAATACGTGCCCTTCACGTTGACGCCGAACATCAGATCCCAGTGTTCCTCCGTGAGATCCTCGTATCGAACATAGGGACACACCGCCGCATTGTTCACAAGATAATCGATCCTCTCCACTGTGCCCATGGCCCGGACCACTTCCGCTTCTTTCGATACGTCAAACGGCAGCGGCAGAATTTCCAAAGAACGGACTTCGGCTTCGCCCAGAAGATCCGACAGGCTCTCCCTTGTACGACCGTTGGCGTAGACTTTCGCCCCGGCGGACGCCAGTTCCAATGCGATCGCTTTGCCGATGCCCTTGGCGGCGCCGGTGACGATTGCAATTTTTCCTTTCATTACACACCTCCTGCTAGACTGTGCTTCCTGTGGTGCCGCAGCCTGCCGGCTGCGGATTTCAGTGTATCATCTCCCCCGGCAGGCCGTCAATCGCCGCCGTTTTACAAAGAGGTTCTTCCTGTGATATGATAGCCTCCGGAGGAAGGATGGGAACGATGAAACAACCGAAACTGCTGGCTCCGGCAGGAGATATGGAAGGCGCGTTAACAGCGCTGAAGTACGGTGCTGATGCTTTGTACTGCGGCGGTCCGCTGCTGCAGCTTCGCGCTGATACGGCCGGGATGGACGAAGAGACGCTGTCCCGCGTGATCCGCACGGCCCACGACCGGGAGAAACTCGTGTACGTGACCGTCAACAGCTTCGTCTACAGCCGGGAGATCCCTGCGCTGGCACCCTATGCCAAACGCCTGGAAACCATGGGCGCGGACGGACTGATCGTCTCGGACATCGGAGCGCTTGCGGAAATCCGAAATGCTGTGCCCCACATGGAACTCCACTTGAGCACACAGGCCAACTGCATGAATTACAAGGCTGCCCAAGTGTACTACGACCTGGGCGTGCGGCGCATCGTCCTGGCCAGAGAGCTGTCCTTGGCCCAGATCGCGGAAATACGGGCGCACATACCCGACGATCTGGAGCTGGAAGCTTTCGTGCACGGTGCCATGTGCATGGCTTATTCGGGCCGCTGTTTGATCAGTTCTTTTCTGACGGGCCGCAGCGCCAACCGGGGAGACTGCACCCAGTCCTGCCGGTGGAATTACCATCTGACGGAAGAAAAACGTCCGGGCGAATACTTCCCCGTAGTCGAAGAAGCCGGCGGCACCGCACTCCTCAGTTCCAGGGAACTGTGTACCGTCGCTTTTCTGGATCGGCTGCAGGACGCCGGCGTCTCCTGCTTCAAGATCGAAGGACGCATGAGAACCCCTTATTCCATCGGCGTCACGGTCAATGCCTATCGGATGGCCATGGACAAAACTGCGCCCGTGGACGCATTGCTCCGGGAGCTGGACACCACCAGCCACCGTCCCTACTGCAGCGGCTTCTATCTGGAGGATCCCCTGGCGCTCGTCCCGGACACCGGCGGATACGTGCGCAACTGGCTGTTCGTGGCCACGGCCTCGGAAGAGGCTTCCGGCGGAGTGGTCCCCGTACAGACCCGAAACCGCTTTGCCGTGGGAGACACGCTGGAAGTGGTCTCCCCGGGCCAAACGGGAAGAGCATTCAAGGTGGGCCGCATCCTGGACGAGTCGGGACAAGAACTGCCCCTGTCCAACGTGCCCATGCGTCTTGTTACCGTGGATTGTCCCCACGCCGTGCAGGCAGGCGACCTGTTCCGGAAAGCGATCGGCTGAACCGGCGTATTGTTTGTTCGTAAGAACTGGTATATAATCAGCAGGTGAGATCAACCGTTACCTTGGGATGAACTGAACGAAAGAGAGAGTAGTCATGAACGCATTGAACGATTTTTCCCGACTGGAGCCCGCCGTTTTCGTGAAAGCGAAAGAAAACTTCGGTACGCCGGTGTATCTGTACGACGAAGCCTTGATCATCGAACGCTGCAAAGCGGTGCTGAATATGCCCAATGCCTACGGACTGGATGTGCGCTTTGCGATGAAGGCAAATTCCAACCGCACGATCCTGCAGATCGTGGATCAACAGGGCCTCCTGATCGACGCCAGTTCCCTGAACGAGGCCAAGCGCGCAATCCTGGCCGGTATCGATCCGTCAAAGATTTTCCTGACCACTCAGGAAGTCCCTGCCGGACAGGAAAGAAACGACCTGGAAGAACTGATGAAAAAAGGCCTCAAGTATAATGTGTGCTCTGTGCGGCAACTGGAGTTGATCGCTGATTTTGCACGGGAAAACCATATCGATCTGTCCATGCGCATCCATCCGGGCATCGGTTCCGGCGAAAGCGCCACGCGCAACACCGGGGACAAGTACTCCTGTTTCGGCGTCCATCGCTCCGACCTGGAAGACGCCTTGGCCTTCGGGAAAGAAAAAGGTCTTCGCTTTACGGAGGTTCACGTCCACATCGGTTCCGGAGGAGATCCGGAGATCTGGAGAAGCAATATCGATCTGGAATTGGGCATCGTGGAAACGTATTTCCCCGACTGCGACACAGTGAGCTTCGGCGGCGGCCTCAAGGAAGCCCGCATGCCGGGAGACATCTGCGCCGACATCGATTTTCTCGGAAGCTATGCCAAAAAGCGGTTTGAGGAATTCTATCAGAGAAACGGACGCAAAATGAAGATGGAAATCGAACCGGGCACCTACATCGTGGCCAATGCGGGCTACGCGATCACCGAAGTGCTGGACAAGAAGACCACCGGCGAAGACGGGTTCCATTTCATCGTCGTGAACGGCGGCATGGAGATCAATGCCAGACCGACCCTGTACGGATCCCAGCACCCCTTCTACATCCTGTCCAAGGACGGCAGTCTGCTCTCCACGGACTTTGACCTGCCGGATACCGCGTACGAAGCCATCATCGTGGGCCGTTGCTGTGAGAGCGGCGATTCCCAGTGCCTGGACAGTCAACATAACATCGTGGAACGCACCATGGCCGAACCCCAAATCGGCGATTTGGTGGTGATCGGCGGTGTGGGCGCCTACTGCTCTTCCATGACACCCTTCAACTATAATTCTCACGTTCAGATCCCCGAGGTGCTGGCCGCCGCCGACGGAACGGTGCGGCTGATCCGCAAAGGCCAGTCTCTGGAGCAGATCGTGCAGAACGAACTGTAGCAAACCAATCAAAAAACTGCGGAAATCAGCTGTTTCCGCAGTTTTTTAATGTCCCGGTCGCATCAATCCTTTAATCTGGGGTCCAGCGTGTCCCGCAGAGCATCGCCGAAGAGATTGAACCCCATAACGATAACGACGATCATCAGTCCGGGGAATATGGAAATCCAGGGCGCTTCCATGAGGTAGGATTTCCCCGAATTCATGATCGCGCCCCAGCTGGGCGTGGGCGGCTGGGCGCCCAGTCCCAGAAAGCTGAGTGACGCCTCCACGATGATGGCTTTGGGCACTTCCAACGTGGTCAGCACGATGACAGGCGCCAGCGCATTGGGCAGCATGTGCCGGAATATGATCCTGCGGTCTCTCATTCCCAGAACTCTTGCGGCCTGCACAAATTCCTTCTCTCTCAGGGAAAGAAACTGTCCTCTGACCAATCTGGCGAATCCGGACCAGCTGACGATGGCCATGGCGATGATCATGTTGATCAGGCTGGGGCCCAGCGCTGCCACGAACACGATGGCCAGCAGCGTCACGGGAAAGGACCAGGCGATATCGGTGATTCCGGAGATGACGTAATCCAGCGCGCCGCCGTAATAGCCGGCCAGAGCGCCCAGGATCGTACCGATGAGCAGGGAGATTCCCACAGCCAAAAATCCGACCGTAAAAGAGATCCTCGTACCGTAGACGATCCGGCTGAACACATCCCGCCCGAACTCATCGGTCCCAAGGATGTTTCCGAACCCGGGCGCTTTGAGCATCTCGGGCAGATTCATCGCATCGTATTCGTAGGGCGCGATCACCGGAGCGAACACAGCGAGCAGGAACAACAGAAAAATCACCGTTCCGCCGAAGCGCGCCATTTTGTTGGCGAACAGCTGTTTCAGGAAACGTGCGAATCTTCCTTTTCGTTTCATTTTGTCCCGATCAAGCGCAAGATCTGTCAATGGGAATACCTCTCACTCTCTGTCGTTTCTAATACTTGATCCTGGGGTCGGCTACCGCGTACAGGATGTCCGCCAGCAGATTGCCCAGCAGGATGAATGCCGTCAGGACCAGCATGGCGCCCTGTACCACGGGATAGTCTCTCGCAAAAATGGCATCGACCATCAGCCGGCCGATCCCCGGCCGGTTAAAGACGATTTCCAGCGTAACGGAGCCTCCTATGATCCATCCGATGCGCATGCCTAACAGCGTGATGACCGGGATCAGCGCATTTTTCAGTGCGTGCTTGCTGATCACGGTGTTTTCTTTGAGTCCTTTCGACCGGGCCGTCCGGATGTAATCCTGTCCGACCACTTCCAGCATGCTCGAACGGACCATCCGCGCCGTGACGGCTGCGTCGGTGAGACCGGCGGCAATGACGGGAAGCACGAGATGCTGCCAGGTCCCGTATCCGGACACCGGAAACCATCCCAGTCTGAATGCAAAGAGGTACAGCAGGATCAGACCGAACCAGAACGTGGGCATGGAAATGCCCACCAGCGCAAAGGACATCGCTGCATAGTCCAGCTTTGAGTTCCTGTGAACGGCTGCGACGATACCGATGGGAATGGCCAGCGCAAAGGAGGTGATCAGCGCCCACACCCCTACTTCCAGCGTAACGGGAAGTCGCTGCAGAATCATTTCGGCTACCGGCCGCTGCTGCAGGATGGACGTACCCAAATCGCCTTTCAGCAAATTCCTGACAAACACAAAGTATTGCGTGATCAGCGGGCGATCCAGCCCCAGGCTCTTCGTCACGTTTTCATAGACTTCCGGCGTAGCGTTCGGTCCGACGATGAGGTCTACGGGACTGCCCGGTGCCAGATGCAGGATCATGAATATGATCACGGTCAGGCCAAACAGGACAGGGATCATCATGATCAACTTTTTAACGGTGTATTTCAGCACGATGCGCTCCTCGTTCAGCAAGTACTTTACTGTGGTATTTCAGCATCACGGAATGCGGGGTTCTCCCTCCGTTCGGGAAAACCCCGCGCAAAGAACAGTTTATTCTGTGATTAGATCGGTGCCGTCGTTGTACTGGGGCAGCCAGGGATGGTATTGGAGATTTTTGACTTCGTTCCGGACAGCCATCAGTTTCTCCGGGATATAAATGGGTGCCCAGACAGCCTGTGAAATCAGATGTTTTTGGACTTCATGATAACCCAGGGCTCTCGCTTCCCACGTGGGAGATGACGCCGCGGCATGGATCAGATCATCCGTCCTGGAGTCGTTCCACCGGGAATGGTTCGGATAGGGCAGTTGGCTGGACAGCAGGAACCAGTCCAGAATGTCGGCGTTCGGCCAGCTGTACAGCCGCAGGAAGAGCTCCTGTTCTCCGGTCTTGAGCATCGCCGTATAACTGGAGCTGTCGTACAGTTGAAGATCCGCATTGATTCCCACGGCTTTCAGTTGACTCTGCAGAACTTCCGCCAGTCTGCTGTATTCCGTGGAATTTTCCGCCGCAAGCTTGACGTTCAGGCCATCGGCGTATCCGGCTTCCGCCAGCAACGCTTTTGCTCTTTCCACATCGTATGCATATCCGTCTTTTTCGCTGTCGGCATAGTATTCGCTCTTCAGTGCCGGCGGGAGATATCCGTGGGCAGGCGTTCCGATTCCCCGAAATACATAGGTGATGATTTCCTCTTTGTTGATCGCATGATTGATTGCCTGGCGGACCCGGAGGTCGTTAAACGGCGCTTTGTCCGTCGCATAGGCCAGATATCCCAGTTTTGTCGCATCTCCGCGATGAATCGTCACATCGGGCTCGTCGGCCACTTTGTCCACGAAGGTCGCAGGAACGTCTCTCAATATATGGACATTGCCCGCAAGCAATTCCATGAGTCTCGAATTTTCGTCAGGAATGGTCTTCAGAATGATTTTGTCGATTTTTGACGGCCCTGTGTTGGCCATCCATGCGGGGCCCCAATCGTATTCGGGATTTTTCGTCAGAACGATCTCGTCGCCCTGTCTCCATTCCTCGAACATATACGGCCCGGTCCCGATCACGTACTTCACACCGTATTCGTCTCCGTACTGCTCATAAGCCTCCTGATTGATGATTCCCGCCGCTGTGTTGGAAAGCACGAACAGCAGGTTGGGGAACGGTGTTTTCAGGATGATGTCCACCGTGTGGTCATCGATCACGTCCACTCCGGCAATGGCGGCAAAGTCGCTCTGGGCCGGAGAGGCCGTTTCCGGATCGAGGATGGTGTCCAGCGTCCACTTGACATCGTTGGCTGTCAGCGGATTGCCGTTGTGGAACGTGACATCCTTGCGCAGATGAAACGTCCATACGAGGCCGTCTTCCGAGGTTTCCCAGGACTCGGCCAGTCCCGGCTCATAATTGAAATCATAATCTCTTGATATCAGTCTGTCGTAAAGATAGACCAGCGCATCGGAGTACCAGCCCGTCTTGATGTGGTTCAGGGTTTCGGCATCTCGCTCAAAGCCCACGACCAGAACTTTCTCCTGTGTGTCTGCAGGTTCCGTTGTTCCCGGAGAGCAAGCAGCCAAAATCGATGAAACAGCGAATAATGCCAGTAATAGAACCGCCTTCTTTCTGAAAATCGTTTTTCTCATGTTCTTTTCCTCCAACTATTCAACAGCATACAAATGACAATCTACTGCATGACCACCTCCTACATCGATCGTTTGGGGTTCTTCGTGATAACAGCGTTCCATGACGTTGGGGCACCGGCTGTGGAACCTGCAGCCTTGACCCTGCTCCGTCATGCTGGGCATGTCCCCTTCCAGCAGGACCCGCTCTTTTTTCATATCGGGATCGATGCTGGGCACGGAGTCCAGAAGTGCTCTGGTATAGGGATGAGACGGATGGGCGAACAATTCTTCGCTGTCTGCTGTTTCAACGATTTTACCCAGATACATCACAGCGATCCTTTTGCTGAGATGCTTCACGACACTCAGGTCGTGCGAAATAAACAGATAGGCAATGTTGAAATGCTTCTGGAGATCCTCCAGAAGATTTACCGTCTGCGCCTGAATCGACACATCCAGCGCGGAGACCGGCTCGTCGCAGATGATCAGCTTCGGATCCACCGCCAACGCTCTGGCCAGGACGATCCGCTGCCGTTGTCCGCCGCTGAGCTCGTGGGGATACCGGGAAAGGTACGCCCTGTTCAGTTCGACGGTTTCGATCAGTTCGGCCGCGCGTTTCCGTCTCGCCTGCTTCGATCCGTAGTTGTGTATATACAGCACCTCCTCGATGGCATCTCCGATACTCATTCTCGGGTTCAACGCGGCAAAGGGATCCTGAAAGATCATCTGAATATTTTTGCGGACTGCATTCAGATCCTGTTTGCCGAGTTGAAGGATATCCTTTCCTTCAAACAGAACCTGTCCGGCTTGCGCTTTGATCAGGCGGATCATCGCTCTGCCCGTAGTGGTTTTCCCGCAACCGCTTTCTCCCACAAGACCCAGGGTCTCGCCGTAACCGATGCGAAAACTCACGTCGTCCACAGCCTTTACGTGGCCGACGACCCGGGGAAGAATCTCTCCCTTGACGGGAAAGTGCACTTTTAAATTGCGGACCTTCAGAATCATATCCTTCATGCGATCATCCTTGCGATTCATATTTCCAGCAGCGCACTTTGGTATCTCCCGACTGAAACATGGGCGGCTCTCGGTTGAAACACTTTTCAAATGCTTCGTCGCAGCGTGTCTGAAATCTGCAGCCTGTCGTGATCTCGCCGGGCATCGGGATCGATCCTTTGATCGCATGCAACCTCTTGCGCGTTCCTCTGATGGCCGGAATCGATTCGATCAGCCCGGCAGTATAAGGGTGCTTCGGGGATTTGAATATCGTCCGCACATCGGCATATTCCACATCTCTTCCGCAGTACATGACCATCACTTGATCCGCCACCTCTGCCACAACGCCCATGTTGTGGGTGATGAGCAGTACGGACGTTCCCATTTTTTCTTTCAATTCTTTGATGAGGCTCAGAATCTGGGCCTGGATCGTTACGTCCAGAGCGGTCGTGGGTTCATCGGCGATCAGCAGATCCGGGTTGCAGGCTATCGCGATCGCGATCATAACCCTTTGTTTCATGCCGCCGGAGAACTGGTNNATCATCACCCGTTGGCGCATGCCGCCGCTCAGCTGATGCGGATACTGTTTCATTCTTTTTTCGGGCAGCGGCACTCTGACACTCTTCAGCATCTCCACCGAACGGGCAGCTGCCTCTTTGAAAGAAAAGTTTTTGTGTAAAATCAAGGACTCCATCAACTGATTTCCGATGGTGTACACAGGGTTCAGCGACGTCATGGGCTCCTGAAAGATCATGGAGAGTTGATTCCCGCGAAGCACTCTCATCTTTTCCCGGCTCAGGGCCAAGAGGTCGGTTCCGTTCAGAAGGATTTCCCCCCTTGCGATTTTACCCGGCGGATCGGGGATCAAATTCATGATCGACAGCGCCGTCACGCTTTTCCCGGATCCGGATTCGCCCACGATCCCCAGTGTCTCTCCTTTTTTCACAGAAAAACTCAGATCCTCCACTGCGGGGATCTCCTTCTTGCCGCTGTAAAAAACGGTATACAAATTTTTGACGTCCAGCACACAAGTATCCATGGTCATCCTTTATGGAACGAAAAAACAGAATGTCTCGTGTTTTTCACTTTTGACGCATGCGCTTCTCTGATCGAAACAGATCGAAACGAGCTACCGGTCCGCGTAACGGAAACTGACGGCAGCGTGAAGGAATCGCCTCATCGCCTTGCGGCGTTTGAACGGTTGAATGATGTCGATGGCGATTCCGTGAAAGGCTTCCCAGGTGAGCACCCATCCTCCGATGAGCAGACTTTCCATCAGAACGGAAGATACGACGGTGTCGGTTTCTTTCCCGCTCAGGACGGTGTACAAAAGCAACAACGTAAGGGCAATGAGCAGCAGGATTCCGGAGCCTGCGACGATGCGCTTGACTTCTTTCTTTTCCCAGAAAATCAGCGCATTATAAAAATTTCGATAACTGGTTCTGATTGTTTCTTCCTGCCGGGGATCCGGCGCTCCTGTCTCCAGATAGAACTGGATCTCCAATTCTTCTTTCAGGGGAATATCCTGAGAGCATTCCTCGAGAAAGGCAGCCAGCTCGGGATGCATATCCCGTTTTTTGAACACCGCGTTGTCCCATTCGTGGAAAAATTCCAGATAGTCGTTCAGGGAGACTTCAATCAGGATCTTCCCGTTTTCCGGATTCCGCTTGAATACTTGCTCGTAGTTTTTCTTCATGATTCATTCTCCGGATGTTTTATTATACCATTAGGATCATGAGTTTGGCTATCCCTCTCTCACGGCGAGCGGTGCAACCGCTCTCTTACACATTGAACAGAAAGTGCATGACGTCTCCGTCTTTGACGACATACTCCTTTCCTTCGCTCCGAACCAGCCCTTTTTCCTTCGCCGCGGCGATATTCCCACCGCTTTCCATGAGTTTGTCGTAGGCGATCGTTTCCACCCGGATAAAGCCTTTTTCGAAGTCTGAATGGATCTTCCCGGCTGCCTGGGGCGCTTTGGTTCCCCGCCGTACCGTCCAGGCCCGCACTTCCGGTTCGCCTGCCGTCAAAAAGGAAATGAGATCCAGAAGTCTGTAGGAGGCTTTGATCAACTGGTCCAGGCCGGACTGGCAGATCCCCAGTTCTTCCAGGAACATCTGCTTTTCCTCTTCTTCCAGTTCTGCGATCTCCGACTCCACTTTCGCGGAGATCACCACGACCTCCGAACCTTCTTCTGCGGCATAATCCGCCACCTGTCGAACATAGGGATTGTCATCCCCCAGTGCAACCTGGCTTTCGGCCACGTTGGCCGCATAGATGACCGGCTTTCCGGACAGCAGGTTCAGTCCTTTTACGATCTCCTCTTCTCCCTCGGACAGATCCATGGTCCGAGCCGTCTTTCCTTCTTCGAGGACATTCTGCACACGCAGAAGCAGGTCCAGCTCTCCGGCGAGGGCTCTATCTCCTTTGGCACTCTTCCGGATCCGCTGGATGCTGCGTTCCAATACTTCCAGGTCCGACAGGATCAGTTCCGTATTGATCACGTCGATGTCCGACAGCGGATCGATCTTTCCCTCTACGTGAACAACGCCGGGATCCTCGAAACAGCGGACCACGTGCACGATGGCGGCCACTTCCCGGATGTGCCCCAAAAACTTGTTGCCCAGTCCTTCTCCCCGGGAGGCCCCTTTGACCAACCCTGCGATATCGTAGAACTCGATGGTCGTATAGACCGCTCGCTTGGCGTGGTACATCTCGTGCAGCACTTTGATCCGCTCGTCCGGCACCGTCACGACACCCACATTGGGTTCGATCGTGCAAAAGGGATAATTGGCCGCTTCTGCCCCTGCCTTTGTAATGGCATTGAACAGCGTGCTCTTGCCCACGTTGGGCAGCCCTATGATTCCCAGTTTCAATTCTCGTTCTCCTTTTCCTGCTCTCGATCCGACGGTGCCGTTTTGCGAATCCGGATCCCGTAGACGATCAGGCAGAGCATCATCACTGCGGCGCTAAGCACCTGGGCCTGGCGAAAGGGGCCCAGCATCAAGCTGTCCGTGCGCAGTCCTTCCACAAAAAATCGCTCTGCGGAATAGAGCCCGGCATACATGAGAAAAATCTGTCCGTCGAATTTTTTGCGGCCGCTCCTGTCATACAGCACCAAGAAGATGCAGAGCAACAAGCACCAGACGGATTCGTACAGAAATGTGGGGTGCACCGGGACATCGTTCACGATGACCGCCCAAGGAAGGTCCGTAGGCCTTCCGTGGGCTTCGCTGTTGAAAAAGTTTCCCCAGCGGCCGATGGCTTGTCCCAGGGCCACGGAAGGAGCGACCAGATCGATGTATCGGGGGATGTTCAGCTTCCAGCGTCGGCTCAGGTATATGCCCAGAGCGATCCCGAAGATCAGTCCGCCGTGGATCGCCAGTCCTCCGGATCGAAAGTTCAGGATCTTGTCCGGATGCGCCATATAATAACTCCACTCGAAGATGACGTAATAGATCCTGGCACCCAGTGCGCCGGCGGGAATGCAGTAGAGGGCGATATCGACGATACGGTCCTGCTCCAATCCCGCGCCGGGCGCCCGATAGTAGGCAAGACCCACTGCCGCCAGCATGCCCGAAGCGATCATGATGCCGTACCACATCACGTCCAGGCCGAATACCGTAAAAGCCACCCGGCCCGGAGACGTGATCATGAGCGTCCTCCGCAGGACAGGAACAGTTCATACGCGGTGTTTCGCATGAACGTTTCGAACGCCGGTACATCGGTTTCGTTCCCGACGAAGCAGAGTAGAAACGGCTGAGGCGCATAGACCAGTGCCACGTCGTTGGTGATCCCCTCATCTTCTCCTGTCTTGTGCGCGATGGGAACCGCATTGCCGATGATTCCCGGAATCTTATGATTGATCTGCTGCTTCAGCAGAACGTCTTCGATGTAGGTCGATGTGGTTTCGTCCACGAATTCCCTTCGATACACCTGCTCCAGGAGGAACCCCATTTCCGCGGGGCTGATTTCGTTTTCGATACCTCGGGAGGCCGCTTCGCTGTCAAAGAGGACCCGGTTGAGCTTCGTAACGGAAAGGCCCATCTCCCGAAAAGCTTCGTTCAGCGCGTCCAGCCCGAACCGCCGGATCAGCAGGTTCGTCGCAGAATTATCCGAGAGGGTGATCATCAGCTCGCAGAGCGTGGCGACAGACACTTCCGGTTCATCGGTGAAGGCACGCAAAGCGCCGCAGCCGCCCAGTTTATCGGCATGCCGGCAGCGGATCGTTTCATCCATCCGTACCCGGCACTCCCGGGCCGATCGGCAAACGTGCATCAAAATGGGGAGTTTGATCACCGATGCCGGACAAAAAGATTCGCCGGACCGGTATTCGATCGTTTCTCCCGTGATCAGGTTTTTAAAATACATGCCGTTGTGCCCCGGCATGGAAGCGATCTGCTTCAGTATGCGTTGTTTCATCTTCGTTTCTCCCAAGCGTTCGGACCGAAAACTTTCTTACTGTCCAAACCGCACAGCCCGTCCGAGTTTATCGTTGACGAGCCGGCCGTGATCCGCTGCGATCTGCCCGTTGATCAATACGTATGCGATTCCGTCGGGCGGCAATGAAGGATCTTCGTAGGTGGCGCGATCCTGCAGCGTATCGTAATCGAACACGGTGATATCTGCATCGGAACCGACACATAAATTGCCTTTTTTCGGCAGTTTGAGACGTTCGGCCGGCATGTCGGTCATCTTTCGAAGCGCTTCGGTGAGGGAAATTTTGCCTGTTTTCACGTATTCGCAGATGAAACGGGGAAATGCGCCGGCAGCGCGGGGATGTCCCTTCGCACCGCTCCTGAGTCCGTCGCTGGCCAGCATCACGCAGGGGTGGTTCAGCGCCAGGACGATATCCTCCGGCTTCATGAAGTAGCCGATGGTCTTGGCCCAGGGCTCATTGGCCCGGGCCCAGTCAAAGATCTCTTTCGTGCAGCGCATGCCCGCATAGCGCCCGTCCACCAGCTGAACGCTGTCGTAGCCGGCGCGATATTCATCCAGGAAGCCCTCATCGTACGTCGTCGCGCCGATGGTGGTGCTGAACGCATCATAGGGGTAGCAATCGCAGCACATGTCGACCCCTTCTCTGCGATACCGATCCAGATCTTCCAGGAGTGCTTTCATCTGTCCGTAGCCGCCCATGCTTCCCACGTGGGATACTTGAACGCGCACGCCGGCTTCCCGGGCGATCTTTGCCATCTCCTCCACGGCTTCGAACACGCCGCTTACGTCTTTGCGCACATGAGCCGTCACCAGCCGATCGTCCGGGCTGCACAGCCGCGACAGGCGGATGATCTCCTCCCAGGATGTCCCGGGAACGTATTTCACGCCGAAGGACACACCCATGCATCCCTTCGCAAGAAGGTCTGCTGTTAGTTGTTCCATTCGCTCCAGTGTTTCACCGCGCACCGGCGCATACTTATCCTTTCCGCCGCAGGTGTTCCGCACATACGTGTGCCCGACAAACAGGCCCATGTTGACACAGTTCCCATGTTGATCCATATGATCCAGATAGCGGTCCGGCGGGAAATAATTCTCTCCGCAGTTGCCGCCCATGCAGGTCGTCACACCCATCAGAACCATGGATCGGGCGATATCCTGTCCCGGGGCCCCTTTTTTCTCGTCGAAAGGATCTTCGTGCATGTGCAGATCCACGAATCCGGGGCTCACGATCAGTCCGCGGGCATCGATCATCTGATCCGCGGCAGGGACGTCTTCGGTAATCGCCGCGATCCTTCCCTCCTCGATCAATACATTCGCTGTTCGATCCAGTTGTTGACGGCTGTCGATGATTCGACCGCCTTTGATCAGCACGCGTTTCATATTTCCTCCTGTTGTACGGTGAATTTTCACAGTTCTCTTCGCCCTTCCATCGCCATGGACAGCGTCACTTCATCGGTGTATTCCAAATCTCCTCCCACCGGGATCCCGTGAGCGATCCGTGTGACTTTGATCCCTGAGGGCTTGATGAGCCGGGCGATATACATGGCCGTAGCCTCGCCTTCGATGTTGGGATTTGTAGCCAGGATCACTTCTTTCACATCGCTTTGCTGCAGGCGGAGAATGAGAGATTTCAGGTTGATCTCTTCCGGACCGATCCCGTCCATGGGAGATATGGCTCCGTTCAACACGTGATAAAACCCTCTGAACTCTTTGATCCGCTCCATGGCAGACACATCCCTGGGGCTTTCGACGACACAGATCACGCCGGGGTCTCTGGATTGATCGGAGCAGACTGAGCAGGGATCCACATCGGTCAGATTTCCGCAAACGGAACAGTACTTCATATTTGCTTTCGCCTGGATGACAGCATCCGCCAACGCCGTAGCTTCCGTTTCGGATAAGGACAAAATGTAAAAAGCCAGTCGCTGCGCGCTCTTGTACCCGATCCCCGGCAGCTTTGACAGTTCGGCGATCAGCCGGGTGAGCGGTTTTGCGTAGTATTTCATCTGCGCCCTGCCTACATCATTCCCGGAGGAAGGCCCATGCCGCCCGTCACTTTGCTCATCTCCGACTGGCTGATCTCGTCGATTTGCCGCAGCGCTTCGTTGGCAGCCACCAGGACCAGGTCCTGAAGCATCTCCACATCCTCCGGGTCGCAGACGTCCGGCCGGATGGTTACGCTCACCAGCTGATGCTTCCCGTTGACGGCAACGCTGACTGCGCCGCCGCCGGCTGTGGCTTCCGTTTGCTTTTCTTCGATCTCGGCTTGAACGGCCTCCATTTTCTGCTGCATCGCCTGAAGCTGCGCCATCTGCGCCTGCATGTTGTCTTTTTTGCCGCCGGGCCGTTTTCCGGCTTTCATTCCTTTGCCCATTCCTGATCCTTTCTTCCTGCTTATATGAACGATTCCTGTATCTCCGCATCTTTGAGCAGAAGACGCATCCTGCGTCGTCTCCCTGTCTTTTCTTCCAGGATCTCTTCCAGCAGCTTCTCTTCTTTTCGAAACTGTTCTTCCTGAATGCTGTTGCTGATCTGGACCGTAAACAAGTGGTCCGTCACTTCCCGGAGAATACTCCCGCAGGTTTTGGACATCTTTGAGATCCGCTCATCTTCCAGGACACAGCGCCAGAGTTCTTCTTCGGTCTGTCCGTCCGGGTCGGGCTTCCCGACCGGCGAAGCTTTCGGCTTTTCGGCCTTCGGCTGCCGCACCTCCGTCTTTTTCTCCGTTTCTTTTTCTTTGGGCGGCCCCATGGGCTCACCTTCTTCTGTCGAAGCCATGCGAACGATGGCCAGTTCCACGATGATCCTGGGCTTCGGAGACCACTTGGCCTCCGCCAGCGCCCCGGTCAATTCGATGATGCAGCGCCTGATATTCGGCAGGGAAATGACGGCCGCCTGTTCCCGAAGGCGACGGATATTTTCCACCGACAGGTTCAGCACGTGTTCCGGATCCTTGACATATTTGATGATCAGCAAGTTGCGGAAATGCTCTACCCAATCCCGGGCAAACTGGTTGACTTCTTTTCCCTGACTCAGGGCTTCGGCAAAGAGCAGTAGCGCCTCTCCGACTTGCTTTTCCAAAACATGCTGTGTGATATCCAGGAAAACTTCCTGGCCGCACATCCCGAGAAGGTCCAGTACATCTTCGCGGGTAAGGGATCCGGATCCGGTCACACAACGATCCAGAAGGGACAGTCCGTCCCGGACCGAACCGTCTGCGTTGGAGGCAATCAGTCCCAGTGCATCGTCCTCGGCCGTGATCCCCCGCGCTTTGCAGATGTCGACAAAAAGTCCTCGGATCCGTTCTTCCGGAACACGGTGGAAATCCAGTCGGAGGCACCGGGACAAGATCGTGGCCGGCAACTTTTGAGGTTCGGTGGTCGCCAGGATGAAAACGATGTGATCCGGCGGTTCCTCCAGCGTCTTGAGCAACGCGTTGGCTGCCGGAGTGGACAGCATGTGCGCCTCGTCGACCACATAAACTTTACTGCGGCCGGAAGCAGGCGGATAGTTGACGCTCTCCCGCAGTTCCCGGATATTGTCTACGCCGTTGTTGGAAGCCGCATCGATTTCCACCACGTCCACAAACGTGCCGGCGGCGATCGCCCGGCAAACGGCACAGTCTCCACAGGGGCGCTGCCCCTGTGGGGCCAGGCAATTCAGTCCTTTGGCCAGAAGCCTGGCCGTGGACGTCTTTCCCGTTCCCCTTGTTCCGCAAAACAGGTATGCGTGTCCGGTGGTCCCGGCATCCAGCTGATTTTTTAATATGCGAACGATGTGATCCTGGCCTATCAGTTCCTGAAAGGTTTCCGGCCGGAAACTCCGGTATAATGCCTGATACATGCCCACCCTTTCCTCAAAAAAGAATTGCCTTCGGTTAGCCCCGCCGACCCGCGGAACAGGCTTCTCTGCGGCACATAAGAGCTTCCGCTTATCGCTGCTTCCTTCCGGACCTGACGAGGTTCACAGATTCTTATTGCGCAGGACCCGGACCGCAGCCGACGAAGCTATCCCAAGGCAATTCCCTATACGATATACTGCATACTATTATATGATTTATTGGTCGTTTCGTCAAGAAAGCTGTCCCGCGGGGTTCTTTCTTTTACTCCCGCCCCATCAGATCCAGAAACGCTTCCTCGTTCAGCACCGGAATACCCAGGTCCCGCGCTTTCGTCAATTTGCTTCCGGCGGCTTCTCCGGCCACAACGTAATCGGTCTTTCCCGATACACTGGAAGAAGTTTTTCCGCCTGCCTGCTCGATCAGCGTCGTGGCCTCCTGGCGGGTCATTCCGGCCAGCGTGCCGGTAAGCACGAACGTCTTGCCCGCAAAACGACCGCTGCGCCCTTCCCTTGCCCGGGAATGCATGTTGACGCCGGCTTCGGCCAGGCGATGGATCAAATCCCGATGTTTCTCCTGCCGGAAAAAATCCACCACTTCGCCGGCCACCACTTCGCCGAAATCCCGGATCCGGACCAGATCCTCCGCCGGAGCATCCATGATCTCCCACAGGGAACCGTAGGCCTCCGCCAGAGTCTTTGCGGACTGTCTCCCCACATTCCGGATTCCCAGGCCGGTGATCAGGCGGTCGATGTCGTTGTCCTTGGATCGTTCCACGGCCTCCAGGATCGCATCCACCGATTTCTGCTTTCCGACGATCCCTTGTTCGATCAATTTCTCTCTATGCTCTCGCAGTCGATACAGATCCGCGGCATCCCTGATATATCCTTCCGAAATCAGCGCTTCCACAGCCATGGGCCCGAATCCTTCCAGATTCATGGCATCCTTGCTCGCAAAATAAGCCAGAGAACGGCTGTCTTTTGCCGGGCAGCGATCTCCCGTACAGTACAAATGAGCTCCGTCCGCTTCCTTTGCCGCCAAGGATCCGCACACAGGACAGCGGTCCGGCATCGCAAACCGGGACGTGCCTTCCGGCCTCTTGTCCCGAACCACGCTTACCACTTCCGGTATGATATCGCCCGCCTTCTGGACCAGAACCGTATCCCCGATCCGAATGTCTTTCTCGTCCATATAATCCTGATTGTGCAGGGTCGCCCGTGCGACAGTGGTTTCGGCCAGGCGAACGGGCCGGAGTATGGCCAGGGGCGTCATGCGACCGGTCCGGCCTACCTGGACGGTGATATCTTCCAGGAGAGTCTCTTTTTGCTCGGGCGGATATTTGTATGCGATGGCCCAGCGCGGAACTTTGGATGTCATGCCCAGTTGTCGGCGCATATCAAGGTCATCCACTTTGATCACGGCGCCGTCCAGCGGATAGTTCAGGCTGTGCCGGCTGTCGGCGATCTCCCGGATCACCGCCCATACCTCCGGCGCGCCGGTCGCTTCCCGGAAATCCGGACTTACTGTAAATCCTTGGGTTTCCAGCCACAAGAGCGTTTCTCGGTGCGAACCGAAAGACTTCCCCTGCGCAATCTCCAAATTGAACACGAAAAAATCCAGCTGCCTTTGGGCGACGAGGGCCGGATCCAACTGACGCATGGTTCCCGCAGCACTGTTTCTGCGGTTCTGATAGAGCTTTCCCCCCGTCAGAACCTGCTGGCGGTTGGCGGCGGCAAAGCTTTCCGAGGACATGTATACTTCCCCTCGGACCTCAAGATATTCCAGTTTCTCCGGGATGTTTCGGGGAATACTGCGCACGGCAAGCGCATTCTCGTACACGCTCTCGCCGATGATCCCGTCTCCCCGCGTGATGGCTTCCTCCAAAACGCCGTTGCGATATCGAAGGACCAGCGTCAGCCCGTCGATCTTTTTTTCCACCACAAACACCGCATCTGGCAGTTCTCTTTGGATCCTCTCCAGAAAAGCGTCCACTTCTTCTTTGGAAAAAGCGTCCTGCAGGGATACGATCGGCACATCGTGGGGCACTTTCCGCAGCGTGCGCTTGACGCCGCCGCCCACTCTGCGCGTGGGCGTATCGGGCCGAATCAGCTTGGGATGGGCTTCCTCCAGCCTGCGAAGCTCCACCGACAGACGATCGTATTCGTAATCGCTGATCTGCGGGTCGTCTTCCTCGTAATAGAGCCGGTTGTGATGATCGATCAGCGCATAGAGCTCATCCATTCTCTCTTTGTCGTTCATTGTTCTTCCACCTTGTGCATCGGTGCCAGATCTTTGGCCAGTTTTTTTGTGCCGTACTCGTCAAAAATGACGGTCAACACATTTCCCGACGCCTCGATCACCGTGCCGGGACCGAATGTATCGTGTTGCACTTTCTGTCCTGCCTCCACATCTTTCCCGGCCAGCGTCCGCCGTTCGTCGGCTTTACCGCGCGTTGCCCTGAGACTGGCCAGAGGCGATACGTACGGCCCTTCCGAATACGGCGCCTTCCTGTCGTAACGTGCGAAAGAAGAAGCGGGAGACTTTCGATCGTAGACCGCATCGCCACACATCACGCCCCGGTCAATTTCCTTCAAAAAAAGCGATTCGCTGGTCAGTTCCGTCTTTCCGTAAAGCATCCGCCATTCGGCGCTGGTGAGAAACAGCATTTTTTTGGCTCTCGTCATGCCCACATAGCACAGACGTCGTTCTTCTTCCATCCCCTCTCCCTGATCGATGGTGCGATAGCTGGGGAATATCCCGGTCTCCATACCGGGGATGAAGACGACCGAAAACTCCAGCCCTTTGGCGGAATGGAGCGTCATCAAAGAAACAGTGTCTTCCCGCGGGTCGTGGTTATCCACATCGGCCAACAGCGTCAACTCTTCCAGAAAGGTCTCCAGTACCAGCGTTTCGCCTTGGGCGATTTTTTCTCTTTCCTTCTCGGTGATCACTGATTTGAATTCCATCAGGTTTTCGATGCGGCTTTCGGATTCCACGGTGCTCTGCTCTTCCAGCGCCGCCAGATATCCTGTCTTGACCAGGATGGCGTCGTACAGGTCCAGCACGCTCCTATTGGCCTGCTCGAGGTGCAATCCGTCGATCGCCGACACGAATGCGTGGAGGCTTTCCGCCGTCTTCTTGGGAAAGCTGTCCGTGATCTCCCGGTCTCTCAGCACGTCCATGATGTTTTGGTCGCGGACAGAGGCCAGCGTGCGGAGGCTCTCTTGGGATTTGGCGCCCAGCCCTCTCTTGGGTTCGTTGATGATCCGCATCAGCCCCGCATCGTCCTTCGGATTCATGACCAGCCGCATGTAGGCCAGCACGTCCTTGATCTCTTTCCGGTCGTAATACCGAAGACCCGACAGGACCTGATAGGGGATGCCCTTCGCTGAAAGGGCTTCCTCGAATCTGCGGGACTGCACATTCGTCCGGTAGAGGATGGCAAAATCCGAAAATGTCAGTGCGGAGTCCTTGCGCATCAGCGCTTCGATTCTGGCGCCCACATAACGCGCCTCCTCCTTGTCGTCGGAAGCCCTGTAGTAGCTGATCTTTTCCCCTTTTTCGGCTCGCGTCCACAGTTTTTTCGCTTTTCTCCCCCGATTCTTGGAAATGACGCTGTGGGCGCCGTCCAGAATATAGGCGCTGGAGCGGTAATTTTCTTCCAGTTTGATGACTTTGGCGCCGGGGAAATCCTTTTCGAACTCCAGGATATTGCGAATGTCCGCCCCTCTCCACTGGTAGATACACTGGTCGTCGTCGCCCACGACACAGATGTTTCCGTGCTGCTCGGCCAGCAATTTGACCAGCTTGTACTGCAGCATATTCGTATCCTGATATTCATCCACCATCAGATAGCGAAATCGTTCCTGGTAACGATGCAACAGGTCTCGATTCCCTTCCAGCAGCTGCACCGCCCGCAGGATCAAATCATCGAAATCCATGGCGTTGTTCTTCTTCAGCGCTTTTTCATAACGATCGTACAATTCCGCCAATTCTTGGTATCCGGCTCGTCCGCCGTTTTCCCGGCGATACTGTGCTGCACCGACAGCCTGTTCTTTGGCATCGGAGATCTCGCTCAGAACGTAGGCAGGCGCAAACCGCTTGGGATCCAGGTCTAATTCCTTCAATAAGCCCTTGATCACGGATTTCTGGTCTACAGGGTCGTACACCACAAAATTCCGGGCATATCCCGCTTCCTCCGGATTCAGACGGAGCATACGCAGACAGGCAGAATGGAAGGTCTGGATCCACATACCCTGCACGGATCCGACCAACGCTTCCACACGGTCCCGCATTTCTGCCGCAGCCTTGTTGGTAAACGTGACGGCAAGAATAGCGCGAGGATCCACCCCGGCGTCCCGGATCATGTAGGCGATGCGATGAGTCATGGTTCCGGTCTTGCCGCTTCCTGCGCCCGCCAGGATCAGCAGGGGGCCTTCCAGCGTCGTAGCGGCTTCGTACTGCTGAGGATTCAGTTTTTTCAAATAATCGATCATCGTTTCTCCTTGTGACACTCTAACTTAAATTATACCATAAAGAGACAGCCCGGAGGGCTGTCTCTTTTGATTTTTATCCCTGTTCACCGGTGTGCTCAGTTGCCGCACTCGATGGAAATTTCGTTGAACGTCTTCAGCAGCGATTCAATGGTACAGGAATCTTTGCCGGTCCGGCGCGTATCGATAACCGATCGGCCTTCGTGCATCATCACCAAACGGTTGCCGTACTCTACGGCAAACCGCAAGTTGTGGGTGACCATCAGAGCCGTAAGTTGTTTTTCTTCGATGACCCGAAGCGTCAGCTCCATGACGGTCTCCGAAGAGCGGGGATCCAGGGCTGCCGTATGCTCGTCCAGAATCAACAGATCGATGGGCGTCATGGTGGCGATCAGAAGGGCCAAAGCCTGCCGCTGACCGCCCGACAGCGATCCCACGGAGATATCCAGCTTATCTTCCAGCCCAAGCTGCAACAGCTGCAGCCGGCTGCGATAATAGTCCGTGCGCTTCTTGTTCACGCCTTTGCGCAGGCCGAACGCCCCCCCTTTGTTGTCAGCCAGGGACAGGTTTTCCATGATGGTCAGATTCGGACAGGTTCCCGCCGCAGGATTTTGAAATACTCTGCCGATGTTGGCGGCCCGCCGGTGTTCGGGCATCCCCGTGATTTCCGTTCCGTTCAGGAAAATCTTTCCCCGATCTGCCGAAAGGCTTCCGCAAATCACGTTGAGCAGCGTGGTCTTTCCCGAGCCGTTGGATCCCACCATGGAAACAAACTCTCCGGGATCCACCGAAAAGTCGAATCCGTTGAATACGGCGATCTCATTCACCGTTCCCGGATTGAAATTCATGTGGAGATCCTCCACACGGATCAGAGGTTCGCTACCATTGTTTCGCAACGTGTTTTCCCCCTTTCCGATTGACTTTTTCCGAGACGATCGCCGCAGTCAGAAGCACTGCCATCAACAGCTTCAGGTAGCTGTTGGGCAAACCCAGCTGCAAAGCGGCCATCAGACAGGCTTTGTAGAGAATGGATCCCAGTATGGCCATCGTGACGAACCGGAAGAAATTCAGGCGCCGGAACACGCTGATTCCGATGATCACCGAAGCCAGCGCCATCACCACCATTCCTTTGCCGGAATTGATATCCGCATTCTGGTTCAGCTGCGCCAGAATACAGCCGGCCAAAGCTGTGCATCCATTTCCTACGGCCAGGCCCAGGATTTTCATGGAGCCGGGATCCCTGGCCAAGTTGACCACGTATTGGCTGTTGTCTCCCGACGCCCGAAGAAGCAGGCCGTTTTTCGTGGATAAATACCAATCCAGGGCGTACTTCACCGCCAAGGCGATCAGGGTGACCATGATCAGCTGCCGGTGGGGATAGAGCCCTTCCGGCAGGAGCAGGACCGGGCCGGAATTAAAGATGGTGTCTCTGTTGAAAAACTGTTTGATCGCCGAACCGCCGGTGAGGATCAAATTCACAGACCACATGGCGGTCATCACCAGGATGCCCGAAAGCAGATCGGTGATGCCCAGCTTCACGTGGAGCACGCCGGTGACGCATCCGGCACAGGCGCCGGCAGCAAACGCAACCAGGCACGCCAGCCAGGGATCCGCGCCCGCCGTGATGAGCAGCGCTGCGATGCAGGCGCCCAAGGGAAAGGTTCCATCCACGGACAGATCCGGAAAATCCAGGATCTTGTACGTGATATAGACTCCCATCGCCATGATGCCGTAGATGAACCCTTCCCGCAATACGACTTCAACCAACCCTGAAAACAAGGTCAAGTTCATTATTCATTCCTTTCTCTGGCACTCTGATACGCCTCCGGCAGCGTCAGCTGGAATTTTTCCATGTTGACCGACGAATAGACCGGTTCGGACTCGGTGACCACCTGGATCGCCATGGTCAGGACATCGCTGCCCGAAAGCACTTCGGCCGCCATCGTACCGGTGGTATGTCCCAGCGCCACATAATCCAGGGTCTCGGATGCGACACATCCGTACTTCGCCACTTGTTCTTCTTCGGAACCGTAGCAGGGAATGCCCGCAGGATCCGCCGCAGCAATCACCATGGAGAAGTTGTTGACCACATTGTTGTCCGTCAGGTTGTTGATGCAATCTACGCCGGACGCCACCAGAGAAGCAGCGCCGGAAGCGACTTCCGAAGCATCGGTGACACCGACGGCCACGATCTCAAATCCAAATGCCGGGGCCAGTGCCTCGTAGTTCTCCAACTGCGCCAGCGAATTGGCTTCCGATGTGGTGTACAGGATGCCGATGGACTTCGCCTCCGGCTGGAAGGCCCGGATCATCTGAAGCTGTCCTTCGTAATTCAATCCGTCGCTGGTGCCGGTGGCGCCGGTATTGGGGTTCTCCAAGCTTTCGGCAAGTCCTGCGCCCAAGGGGTCCGACACGGCCGAAAAGATGACGGGAATCCCGGCGTCTTTGGCTGCCGCATACGCCGGCATGGCGGAAGGTGTGGCGATGGCGACGATCAGGTCCATGCCGCTGTTGACGAAATTCGCAGCTGCCAGCGCGTTGGTTTCGCTCTCTCCCTGTCCGTTCACAAATTCGATGGTACAGGTTTCTCCGTCGGTAAACCCTGCGTCCGCCAGTCCCTGAATAATGCCGTTGTAGCAGTTGTCCAGCGATGCGTGAGGCGCAAACTGCAGGATGCCGATCTTCGGCAAATCTTCTGTTTGCCCGCCTTCGGAGCAGGCGGCGGCCGCAAAGACCATCGCCAGGGTCAGAAGAAGGATGAGGCTTTTTTTCATCGTTTGTTTCATTTTGAGTTCCTCCGTGTCAATCGTTTGTAATTTGGCTTGTGGCAGATGGACGCTTTCTTGCCGAAAAAGCGCTGATAAAAAAATCGCTTTTGTCCCGGTAACGGGACAAAAGCGATTGCTTCTGCGATACCACCCGAATTGACGATGAACGTCCACTCGCTTACGCATACCATCATATGCGCCCCGATGGATAACGGGTGGGTTCCCGTCGGCATCTACTCGAAGTTCCCTTCTTTCAAGCCGCCCTCAAAAGTCCATTCGACTGCCGCGCCCTGCTCCGATTTCACCCTCCGGAACTCTCTGATAGTTTGCTGTTGCAGTGTACTCGTCTTCCTCAACGGTTTACGATAATTCGATTGTTGTGAGTATTATAGCACGACGAACATGCGTGTCAAGCCTTTTTTATGCTTTCCAGAGACTGTGGAGATTACAGTACTCGTACACCGTTTCCACGGCATCCGAATCGCTGAGCATGAATTCGGCCATGGGTTCGTCGTCGGGTGTCAGATATTTCACCTCGCACCCTTCTTTTGTGACCAGGCAAATCCACTGGATATAGTGCTCCGCTGTCATGGGATGATCCACACTGCCGACTTTCACGACGACTTTGTTGCCGTCTTTCGTAACGACGGGTACATGCTTTTCCGTGGCGGCGTCTACAGAACCCGCTACCAGCTCATCCATTTCCTGGCCGCAGCAAACCACCCGGATCCCGCTGTCGTTCAGGTGCGTAATGATGTTGCCGCAAATCTCGCATCTGTAAAATTTCTGTTCCATAATGTTCTCCTTCCTCATTCCGTAATAATTTACTATTTATACGTCTCGTTTTTGACCATCATATGCTTGAGCGGATGGTCGCATACGGGACACATTTCAAGCGCTTCCGTGCCCGTGTAAACGTGACCGCAGTTGGCGCACTGCCATACGACCACGGAATCTTTTTTGAATACCTTGCCATTTTTGACGTTGTCGGCCAGGATCTTATACCGCTTTTCATGCTCTTTTTCCACCCCTGCAACGCCTTCCATTTTTTCGGCGATCTCGGGAAAACCTTCTTCTCTGGCGGTCTCGGCCATTTCCTTATACATGCTGGTCCACTCGTAGTTTTCGCCTTCCGCGGCATCCAGAAGATTCTCTTCCGTAGTTCCGATCCCGTGGGCAAACTTGAACCAGAGCTTTGCGTGCTCTTTTTCGTTGAGCGCTGTTTCGTCAAACAGATCTCCGATCTGATTATACCCTTCCGCTCTTGCTTTGGAAGCATAATAGTTGTACTTGTTTCTTGCCTGTGATTCTCCGGCAAAGGCTGTCATCAGATTTTCCAGCGTCTTCGTTCCTTTTAACTCTTTCACATTTTCCTCCTTTTGTGTCAGTGGTTGTCGACTGCAGATCGTTTCTGCCCTGCGGTACACGCCTGGCAGATTCCTTGAAATTGCATACTTTCCGGAGCAACAGTCATGCCTGTTTGTCTGCGGATGCGATCGAGGAGGCGAACGATCTCTTCGGAGACTTCCTCCGGCAAGTCCACGAACGCCCCGCAGGCGGCACACTGCAGATGAAAATGGGCTTTCGTATTGTGGTCGAATCGGTCTTTGCTTCCGCAGATGGGAATCCGAAGCAATTCCCCGGCTTCCGCCAGTTGATTGAGATTCCGATAGACTGTGCCCAGACTGATACTGGGATGCTCCTGCCGGACGAATTTATAAATTTGGTCCGCCGTGGGATGACATCCTTGCGATCGCACCGCATTCATGATCTGTTCCCGCTGTTTGGAATAACGCATCGCTTCTCCCGTCGCAATTAATAACAATTCCTATTATTATTTTATCACAGGAGACGACCGTTTGCAAGAATGAATTATGCTCTGCGACACAGCGCTGTGGCGATATCCGTTCCGATCAATCCATTATTCAGCACCAGGGACTGATTCGCCCGAAGTGCTCGCCCTTCCGTAAGATCCACGATTTTCTGCAGGACGTAAGGCGTGATCCCGCTCCCGGTGATCCCTTCTTCGGCACTCAGTGCCAGAGCCCGGCGAATGATTCGATCGATCTCGTCAAAGGGAATTTCGTCTTCGGCAGGGATCGGGCAGGTTACCAGGAGTCCGCCTTTCATCCCCAGTTTTTTTTTGCCGGCGATCACGGAGGCGATTTCCTCCGGCGTGTCCATGCGCAACGGAGAAGCACATCCGCTGGAAGCACTGTAAAATGCAGGAAATTCATCAGAGCCGAACACGATGACCGGAACGCCTCCTGTCTCGAGATATTCCAGCGTAGCCGGGATGTCCAACAGGCTCTTGCACCCGGCACACACCACCGTTACGTCGGTCTGCTTCAGTTCCTCCAAATCGGCGGAAATGTCGAAACTCTCTCCGGCTCCTCGATGGACACCGCCGACTCCGCCGGTGACAAATACGGAAATCCCGGCCATTTGGGCGACGATCATGGTGCCTGCCACGGTAGTGGCTCCGTCGACCTCAAGAGCGGTCACAACGGGAAGATCCCTTCGGCTCACCTTTCGGACTCCTTTCGCTCTTGCCAGATGCTCGATCTCATCCCGGGTGAGGCCTACTTTGATTCTGCCGCCGATCACGGCAATCGTGGCAGGCACACCGCCTCGTTTACGCACGTTGGCTTCCACGGCCAATGCCGTTTCCACGTTGACCGGATACGGCATCCCGTGGGAGATGATGGTCGACTCCAAGGCCACTACCGGCTTGCCCGCACGCAGCGCTTCCCGGACCTCCGAAGCCACATCCAAATATACATTTCGTTCCATGATTTCTCCTTTATCTTTTCCAGAAGGATCCGATCTTCCGATTGACCCGCTCCTGTACCCGGACCGTCAGGCTGCCGGCCAGGATCGCCAGTTCGGCGATGCTTTCCACCTCCAGATTCCGGGCGATCCCGTCCGCGATGGCGGCAGAGGCCGCATCCCCGGCACCGGTTGCGCTGACCATCGTCTCCCGCCGCAGCGGAGACAGTCTGCCACTGTGTGTTGGATCCATGAAAAATAGCCCTTCCTCCCCCAGAGAGATAAAGATCATTTGAAGACCTTTCTGTAAAAAAAACGTGCCGGCAGCACGCAGATCCTCATCGCTGCGAATGGGGAAGCCTGCCAGGGCTTCCGCCTCGGCCCGGTTGGGTTTCAGCGCATAGCATGCAGACAGGATCCCGCGGACGCGTTCCGATTTTTCCACAGACACCGGATCGATGAAAATCCGGCAATCCTTACAAACTCGCCCGCAATACGTCAGCGCTTCTGCCGTAAGATTCGCATCCAGGACCAGGACGGAGGCCTCTGTCAACGTCGGAAGGAATGTGTGAATCCGCTCCGGACTGATCTGCTCCAGGATGCTCATATCGGACAGCGCCAGCGCCATGTCTCCCCGTTCGTTCAGAATGGACAGATACAACGCCGTGGAGTATTCCTCCAGCACCAGAATGCCGCTGCTGTCCACCCCCGCATCCGCCAGGGCGTCGACGGCTTCCATCCCCAGTGCGTCCTTGCCCACCGCCGAAAAGAAAGAGACCCGGTTTCCGCCCATTCGATGAAGGTTTTCGGCAATATTCCGCCCGACGCCGCCAAAGGAAACGGCTGCCCTGCCCGGATTGGAATCTCCGAGGATCAGCGGGCGAAAAGGCCGTCCTTCCAAATCTGCGGCGATCCCGCCGATCACACCGAAGTGTTTCACCTGTTCGCACCTCTATCCGACAACGCTTCCGCCGATGAACTCCCGGATGATGGAATTGTTCACGATGACGGAATCATCCTTGAGCTCGTCCACAAAGCCCAGGAGGCGCAGCAGCCGACGGGACTCGGTGTATTCTTCTTCCTGCTCCCCGATCGCTTCCAGCAGCGGGCGGGCATATTTCTTGAGCGCAGCCATTTCGTATACGTGGACCGAATTGAAAAAGGCGTCTGCCTGATCGCTGTAGGGGAAAATATTCACGTCCTCCCCCGCCCGAACCTTGGGCCAGGCCTCGATGGTCTGGCGGGCATCCCAACCCCGTTTGGACGCATCCCGTATGATGCGGCGGAGCTTTCGCACATCGGTGAGAGGAATCCTGTTGTGGTTGTCGATGCGGACCATCGTAAGCGGGCTGATATAGATTTTGAATTTCTGTTCGGCCGGAATCTGTCGGGTCAGCTCATCGTTCAGGCCGTGGATCCCCTCGATGACGATGGGCTGATCGGGTTTCGCCTGGAGGATGCGCTCTCCGAATTTCTTCGTTCCGCTCTCGAAATCAAATCGGGGAATGTCTACCGGTCCGCCGGCCAAAAGCGCATTCATGTGCGTATTGAACAGCGCCACATCCAGGGAATCCAGGTTTTCGAAATTCTTGGTGCCGTCGGCTCCTGCCGGAACCTGCGACCGCTCCAGATAGTAATCGTCCGTGCCCAGATAGATCGGTTTCCGCCCGTTGACCCACAGCTGAGTGCATAGCCTGTGGGCAAATGTGGTCTTCCCGGAGGAGGAGGGGCCGGCAATGAGGACGATGCGCTTCTTGGTTCGAACGATCTGGTCGGCAATGCCTGCGATGCTTTTTTCGTGCAGCGCTTCGGAGATCTGGATGATTTCCTTCATTTCATCGTTGCGGATCAATTCGTTCAGATCGTCCATATACCTGATACCCAGCATATGATTCCATTTTTCCTGCTCCTGAAATGCCTTGTGGAGTTTTTTATCATCCCTGTAGGGTGGCAGCCCCTGGGGGTGGGCGGCTTCGGGGATCCGGACGATGATGCCGTTCCGGCATTTCTTCAGATCGAATTCCTTGACATATCCGGTGGAAGGAACGATCAGCTGCACGTCAGGATTGATCTCAAAAAATGAAATATCGTCCCGGGCGATCCTCCTCATCTCCGCTTCGATCCGCGCTACCTCTTTCGGTCCGGGCGTGCGGATCCCGCTCATTTTTGTATAGATGCCTCGATTCAGAGAATGGGCCACGACGACGGAGGCTTTGGGAAAGACGTTCCGCACTGCCGCCAGATACAGTTCCACGACACTGTTCTGATACGCCTGATTGCCGGAAGGATCCCGCACGTCCAGGAAGGTGACTTCTCCCTCGCTGTACAGCTGCGTGTCCAATCCCACCACGTGGTTGTCCAGTCTTGCGGCAACCACATCGTAGGGCAATTCCCTGCGAAAGCGGGAGATCAGATCCGAAATCGGCGTGCCCGGTTCGGCCGTGACGGAAACACTCTTTGCTTTAGGCGCGGTTTTCACTGTGATATGCATAATTTGCCCTCTCGTTCTTTTATCGCTGTGCTATAATTGTACCACATGATTTCAATAACGAGGTAGCAAATTGTACTTTCAATACAACCAAAGCGATATCGACTATCTGAAGGCAAAGGATCCGATACTGGGTGCGGCCATGGATCGGATCGGACCGATCCGAAGACCTGTGCAGGACGATCTGTACGAATCTTTGGTCAACAGCATCGTGGGCCAGCAAATTTCGACGGCGGCCCATCGGACCATCTGGAAGCGGATTACGGACCATTACGGAAAGGTCACGCCGGAAAAAATTTGCGGTACTGCGCCGGAAGACCTTCAACGTTTCGGGATCTCGTTTCGCAAAGCAGCTTATATCCTGGAGAATTCGAACAAGATCTGCTCGGGGGGATTCGATCTGGAGGGTCTGACCCGGAAGGAAGACGAGGAAGTGATACAGGCGCTCTGCACGCTGAAAGGCATCGGTGTATGGACGGCGGAAATGCTCATGATCTTTTGCATGCAACGTCCGGATATCCTCAGTTTCGGTGATTTGGCCATCCTTCGCGGAATGCGGATGCTGTACCGTCATCGAACCATCGACCGCAAGCGGTTCGATCGATATCGACGGCGCTATTCGCCGAAGGGTTCTGTAGCCAGTCTGTACCTGTGGGCCATCGCTTCGGGGCAATACCCCGACTGGACGGACCCCGGCATACGGAAGAAAAAATGAGCGGCACTCCGGCCGCCCATTCAGTTGCGTTACGCTTCGTCCGGTATCCCGACGGTCATATCCCTCTCCGAAAACCAATCGAAGAGCGTCTTGGCTTCCCAGGGCGTCAAGGTGATCCCCCGGGACATTTTTTTATGGTCTTCCGACCATTCCCGAAGATCGTATTTCTCCGGATTCCCGTTCCACGAAACCACGTTCAGTTCTTTGGTCCATCCGCCTGAACTGGTTCTCAGGACGCCGATGTGTTCCTTGATCTCGTACGTGAATTCTTCTCCCTTCGCCTGCGCCGGGGACGATGCGCTCCGGCCGTTTTCGCGCTTTTTCGCATAGGATTTTGCGGTTTCCATCACTTCGATCACGTTTTCCTTCATGTCGTTTCCTTTCTCGGTTCCCGTTCGCTGCCCACGTGGTCCACATTATACAATATTATCCATATTATGTCAAATATCTCCTGTCTGTGCCCGTTTTCAGGACGGGATTCGTGTGGTACAATACTGCCATGAACGATGAATTTGAAAAAATATACCGCGTATTGGAGAGCGCTTCGACAGAGCGCCCCTCCACGATCGTCGCCATCGACGGACCCTGTGCTTCGGGAAAGACGAGCCTTGCAAAAAAGATCGCACAACGGTGCAGAGCCCGGGTGATCCCCATGGATGACTTCTTCCTCCCCCCGGAATTGCGCACGCCCCAGCGCTATGCGCAACCCGGCGGGAACGTGCACTACGAACGATTTCTGAAAGAGGTCGCGCCGTTCCTGGGCGAAGAGCAGATCGGCAAAGAGATCTCCTACCGTCCTTTTTGCTGCAAAGAGATGGCCTTCGGTCCCCTGCGTCGTATTCCCTGGGCGCCGGTGACCGTTGTGGAGGGGTCGTACAGTCTCCATGAAGCGCTGCGCAGCCTCTATGATATCCGCATCTTTCTGACGGTGGACGCAGAGGAGCAGGAACGCCGCATCCGTTCCCGGGAAGGTCCCGAAGGACTCGTGATTTTCAAGGAAAAATGGATCCCGCTGGAATCACGTTATTTTGAAACCGGGCATCCGGAAAAATGCTGCGATTTCATATTGTAAAAGCCCGGCGAAGCTGCCGGGCTTTTTCACGGTCGATCCTCTGTTCACGCATCGGAACACGTCATGTCCTTGACCCATGCAAGCCGAAGCAGATCCGCCTCCACCCGAAAAGAATGGATCCGTTTGATTTTCCGCGCACAGGGCCCGTGATCATCCGATCCTATGGATACCAGAAGTTCTTCCCGATCCGCAAGGGTCAGCAAATATGCGGTCCTCTCCCGGTCGTGGGTCGGATAATAGCATTCGATTCCGTCCAGCCCCAGAATTCCCAATTGTCGGACAACCAGGGCCAGGCGGGAGCGAAATCCTTCCGGCTCGCGGCTGAGCGACGAATACCCCAGTTGAAACGGATGGGCCAAAAACGCTTTGCCGCGGGCCTGATGGATGATGCGGATCGCCTCTTCCGCAGACGTCTTTTCCTTATGGATCGAACGGATCACCGGGTCGTCCATCAGGGCTTCCGATGAAAACACCTCTTCCAAATTGTCGGCAAGCCCTTTCTTGAGAAATGCCGTCGCAAAGGAGCGCTTTCCCACAAACCCGCCGGGCGATGCCGACTCCAACTCTTTTCGATCGATCTCGATCCCTTTTCCTTTGAACGCTCGATAGAGTTTCTCGTTGCGAATCGCCCGTTTTTGACGGATCTCTTTCATTTTTTCCTGCAGCGTGCCGCTCGCAAGATCGATTCCGTAGCCGAGAATGTGCATCGTGTGCATTTCCGGCCGGTCCGAATCGTCCCGGTACATCCATTCCGCAGAAAATTCCAATCCCGGGATGACGCAAATGCCCAGAGGCCGGGCCGCAGCAGCCGCTTCCGGCACACCGTCGATCCCGTCGTGGTCCGTAACGGCGATCGTCCGCAGCCCTTCCGCGGCAGCCCGGCGCACCAGTTCTGTGGGACTTTCCGTGCCGTCGCTGTAATAGGTATGGAGATGCAGGTCGATATCAATCATGGAACAGCAGCCCTTCCCGGATCGTATTCCGGGTGGAATCGTCCGTCAATGCTTTGAGGATCTCAAGGGCAAAAGGCATCGCCGTGGCCGGTCCCCGGGAAGTGATGAGGTTGCCGTCGACACAAACAGGAACGGATGCGGGAACGGCGCCTTTGATTTCTGCTTCCATGCCCGGATAGATCACTGCGTTTCGCCCTTCCAATATGCCCGCTTTGGCCAGCACCATCGGCGCGGCGCAAATAGCGCAGATGAGCGTGCCCTTTGCATTTTCTCTGCGAATCCTGTCCAGCAGCGGAGCGCTGTGAAGCAACCCCAGGGCGCCCGGCATTCCGCCGGGCAGGATCATCGCACGGGCTTCCATAGGTTCGCTCTCGGCAAAAAGCCTGTCACAGACCACGGGGATCCCGTGTGCGCCCACGACCTGCAGATCTTTTTCCATGGAGACCGTCTCCACCTTCAACCCTGCCCGACGCAGGATATCCACCGGTGTCACGGCTTCGATTTCTTCAAATCCTTCTGCGAGATACACAAATATCATTGTTTCTCCTTTCGTCCTCAATAGGTCATCTTCATCTGGTCCTCTGCCGCCAGCAGGTACAAGACGGCTTCCTTGACCGGGATATTCGTTATTTTTTCCAGCGCCTCTTTATACAAACGCATTTGTGTTTGATAAGTTTGCAGCAGGCGCTCCTTCTCCTGCTGCCACGTTTTCATGTCGACATAGTTGCTCTTGTAGTCCACCAGGACCCAGTGATCGTCCTCCATGAAACAACAATCGATGGTTCCCTGCACCAGTCGTTCGCTGCCGCGAAACGTCGTTCTCATCACGAAAGAAGCCTCTCGAAAGACTTCCGGCGCCGCCAGAATGCGCCGGCCGATCTCCGATCGGAAAAACGCGGCGATCCTGGCCGGATCCACAGCGGCGGCTTCTTCGGATGTGATCAATTCCCTTTCCGTCAGATCCTTCAGGAATGCTGTGATCTCTTCCTCCCGCTGGCAGCGCTCCGTGAAAGGGATCCGTTCCAGAACGCTGTGGTACGCCGTACCTTTTTCCGCGGGCGAAAGTTCTTTTGCATCGGACAGGAACACAGGTCTGCGGAAAGCAAACAGCTTGCCCGGCCGACCGGCTTCCCATCCTTCTTCTTCTTCGGAATCGATTGCCAGCCTTCGGCCGACTGGCGTCGTTCCGGCTTCCGTGGCAGCTATCTGGGATACGGTGAGTTTGACCGGCTCCTGGGGAACATCGGGTCCGAAACATGGTTCCGCCAAGTAAGAGATCCACTCTTCTCTGCGGGGATCTGTCCTCCCGCTTCCCTGAGAAAATCCGCGTTCCAAGTCCTCTCGCAACTGTCTTCTGGATAGCTGCTCTTTCTCTTTGCCCAGGGCAAGCCTGCTCTTGTCGACGATGATGATCGGCATAGATTTCCCTGCGGCAGACAGGAGCAGGTCCAGATAGCTGCCCGCATACTCCACGTCTCCCGGAAGAATCGCCTCGGCCTTGCGAATCGCTTCGGCCGGCTTTCTGACGGCAGCCAAAAGCACCAACCGGTCTTTGGGACGCGTCATGGCCACATAGAGAATCCGGATCGCTTCGGCCAATTCTTCCTGTCGCATCCGGTCGCTGATCATCCGATACGCCAGCGAATCCGCACAGATTCCCCGCGCACTGTCGATGAATCGAAAGCCCAGTCCCAGATCCTTGTGACAAGCCAAAGGAAATCCTCCATCCCGATGCAGAAGAGCTTTGTTCAGCCCCGCCAGCAATACCAAGGGGAATTCAAGGCCTTTGCTCTTGTGGATCGTCATGATTTGCACGGCATCGGCATCCTCGGCAAGAATACTTGCCTGCCCCACATTGATTTGCGCTTTTTTATCCGCCAAAAACGCCACGTGACGTATGAAGCCGTGCAAGCCGCCGAAATTTTCCCCTTCGTAGGCTGCGGCCCGATCCACCAGCGCCTGCAGATTCGCCTGTCGCTGGGTGCCGCCCGGGATCGCGCGTACGAAGATATTATATCGGGTATCGACCATGAGCGACCACAGAAAATCCCCCAGAGGACGATGCATCGCCTGATCGCGCCAATACGCCAGCTTCTCCAGAAATGCTGCGCATTTCTCCTGCAGCGTGTCCCGGGGCCCGTCGTTGATATAATGCAGAAAGGCTTCGTTGTAAGACATCTTTTCGGTCCGGGTCTGTCCGGCAAAGATCCGAACAGCTGCCAGATCTTCCGCGGAAAATCCGAAGATGGGCGAGCGCAGGACGCTGAGCAGCGGGATATCCTGTTTTCGGTTGTCGATCAGGCGAAGCAGGTTGAGAAACACCTGAATTTCCATGGTATTGAAATATCCCTCGTTGCGATCCAGGATCACGGGGATGCCGGCATCGGCCAACGTCCTGTAATAGACTTCTCCGTTCCCGCTGACCGCACGCATCAACAAAGCCATATCCCTGTATGCCAAGGGGCGTTCCACGCCGGCTTTTTCATCGTATATGATCTTCCCGCGCTGCGATTTGATGATAGCCGCCGCCTGAAGCGCCTCCAGTTCCACCGCCTTCAATTCGGCAATCTCCGGATCGATTTCCGATGCTTCTCCGTCATCGGTGTCCACCAGATACAATTCGGGGGGTTCGTCCCGGGGTCCCTCGTAGGTGCTGCCCCGGATCAGCGCCGCATCGCTGTCGTAGGTGAGTCCGGTGGCTTCCGGGTTCATGACGGAGGAAAAGACCCGGTTGACCAGATCGATGATGCCCTGCTTGGAACGAAAATTGCTGTTCAGATCCACAATGCCGTTGCGGGCGCAGCGGCCGCTCTTGAAAGACAGATATTTTTCGATGAAAAGTTCGGGCTCCGCAAGGCGAAACTTGTAGATACTCTGCTTGACGTCGCCCACCATGAACAAATTATCTTTTCTGCAGATCTGCCGGATCAAGGCCTCCTGAACCTCGTTGCTGTCCTGATACTCATCAATGAAAATATACCGGAACTGCTCCCGGTATTCCCGGCAGACTTCAGGATCCTGCAGGATTGCCAGAGCAAAATGCTCGATATCGGAAAAGTCCAGCAAGTTCTTTTTTGCTTTCTTTTCGGCATAGATCTCATCGAACGCCAGGACCAGACCGGACAACGTGTCCAGCAAAGGCCGCGTCAGGCCGGCCTCTCTGGAGACAGCGGACCAATCCCGGACGGTCCACAGGTTCAGCAATGTCCTGACCCGTTTCTTTGCTGCGTTGCGCAGTTCGTTCACCTGCGTTTTCAACCCTTCGTCATAGTAGGGTTTTTCTGTTTTTTTCAGGTCCATCCTCGTAAAGGAGACCCCTTCTGCCAGCAGATCCCGAACGGCAAAGAAATCGCCGCTCTCGGCCTGCTGCAAGAGCGCGCGAAAGGTTTCCGCATCCCGGGCGTTCTTTTGGGAGAGATCCTGCAGACAGGGCGTCCCGGACTCATCGATCTGCGCCGACAGCACTTCCGTCGCCTTCTCCAGATAAGCTATGATCCACCGCAGCTCCCGAAGGACCCGGGTTCTCAGGTGGAGGGCAACGGGATCTTTCCCGGGAAGCGTCCGCTCTTCCGGGGCATCGGCAAGGCGCTCTGCGATCCACCCTCCGGGATCCGGAAGGCTCTGCAGAAACGTATGCAATTTCAGGATCATTTCCCGGACGGTTGCATCACTCTTCGCCGTTGCGTAGCGATCCATAAACGAGAGGAACGCCGGATCGCCTCGTTCAAAAGATCGTTCGAACAAGGCGTCCATGGCTTCCGCTTTCAGGATGCGCTGTCTTACTTCGTCGCAGAGTGTCAGCCCCGGCGGTTTTCCGATCACGTGATAATAGCGCCGAACGACTTCGTAGGCAAACGCATGGAACGTACTGATATTGGATCTGCCGATCAGGGACAATTGCTGCCGCAGACGCTGCTGCTTTTCCAAATCCTCCGGATATTCCGCCAAAGCTTTGTTCAGACTGCTGTAGATTTTTTCCTTCATTTCTGCCGCAGCTGCGTTGGTAAAAGTCACGACGAGCACTTCGTTGACGCCGACGTCTTCCGTCAATATCAGCCGTTTGACCCGTTCGACGAGTACCGCTGTTTTTCCCGAACCGGCAGCAGCCGAAACCAGAAGGTTCATGCCGCTTTTTTCAATTGCATCGATCTGTCTGTCTGTCCAGTTCATCGTATTCCTCCCCGGATTCATTATACACTATGTGCCCGTTCTGTGATATCATGAAGCAAATAGGGAGGCACACAATGAAACAAACGACCTTGTTGATCATCATGGACGGATACGGTCTTTCTCCCGACGGACCGGGCAACGCCATTTCCAGAGCGCGCACGCCGAATCTGGATAAATTATACGCCACCTGTCCCCATACAGCGATACAGGCTTCGGGCAAGGCGGTGGGTCTGCCCGAAGGACAGATGGGAAATTCCGAAGTGGGACATTTGAACATGGGCGCAGGCAGAGTCGTGTGGCAGGAGTTGACCAAAATCAGCGACGACATCGACGACCGTTCGTTTTTCGGCAATCCTGCTCTTTTGAATGCCGTGGAACACGTTCGGCGCAACGACTCCGCGCTGCATCTGATGGGATTGCTCTCCGACGGAGGTGTCCATTCCCACATCGATCACCTGTATGCGCTCCTGGACATGGCCGGGCAAGCCGGACTGTCCCGTGTTTACATCCACGCCATTCTGGACGGCCGGGATGTAGGCCCGACCACAGCACGCACCTACCTGAAAGCGCTGGAAAACAACCTTGCAGATCGAAATTACGGAAAGATCGCAAGCCTCGGCGGACGATACTATGCCATGGACCGGGACAACCGGTGGGATCGTGTGGAAAAAGCCTACTGCGCCTATACGCTGGGCGACGGGCTCCGCGGAGACTCCGCGGAAGCACTTCTTCAGCAATCCTACGACTTGGGGCTCAACGATGAATTTGTCCTGCCGGGACTGGTCTGCGAAAACGGAAGACCGGCAGCTGTTGTCGAACAGGATGACGCACTGATTTTTTTCAATTTCCGCCCGGATCGGGCGCGGGAAATCACGCGGGCTTTTGTGGACCCTCTCTTTGATCACTTTGAACGGGGTCCCCTGATTCCAAACCTGCACTTCGTCTGCCTGACACAGTACGACGTGACCCTGCCCAACGTTTATGTTGCCTTTCCGCCGCAGGCTTTGGGCAATACGCTGGGAGAATACCTGTCTTCTCTGGGAAAGAAACAGCTTCGCATCGCAGAAACAGAAAAGTACGCCCACGTCACGTTCTTCTTCAACGGCGGCGTGGAACGGCCGAATCCCGGCGAAGACCGGATCCTGATCCCTTCTCCGAAAGTCCCGACCTACGACGCAAAACCGGAGATGAGCGCATACGAGATTACCCGGACTGCCGCAGAAAAAATCGAGCAGGGGATCTATGATGTGATCATTCTGAATCTGGCCAACTGCGATATGGTCGCCCACACCGGGATCATCGACGCAGCCGTGCGCGCCGTGGAAACGGTGGATACGTGTGTCGGGATCCTCGTCGATGCGGTACGGAAACAAAAGGGACGTGCGGTAATCACCGCCGACCACGGCAACGCAGACTATATGCTGGATCGCAAAGGACACACCGTGACAGCGCACTCCACAGCGCCGGTACCCCTGATCCTGGTGGACGACAGGAAATACAGGCTGGCAAACGGAGGCAGTTTGGGCGATATTGCCCCCACATTGCTGGAACTGATGGATCTGTCCGTACCGCTCGAAATGACGGGTCACTCCTTGCTGCGCAAAGCGGCCAGCGCTGAGTGAATCCCATCCGCCGCAGCGGACAGGATGCCTCCGGCGTAGCCGGCTCCTTCTCCCGCCGGATAGAGACCTTTGACAACCTCTCCACGGACATCCAACGCTTCTCTGCTCAAGCTTCGTCGGATCCGAACCGGAGAAGAACTCCTGCTTTCCGGCGCCGTGAGGATCGCCGCCGGGTGGTCAAACCCAGGAAGCATTCGACCGAAACGGGGAAATGCTTCACGCAGAGCCTCCACTGCAAAGAGCGGAAGACACTGCTCGATCCGTGTCCAGGCGACGCCGGGCCGATAGGTGGGCATCAGCTGTTCCGACCAATCTTTCTGATCGGAGTCGATCCCCAGAAATGAACCCAGCCGTTCTGCCGGCGCACGATATCCGCCGCCGCCGGCCCTGAATGCTTTTTGCTCCCACTCCTCCTGGAATTCGATTCCTGCCAGCGGATGATCCGACGGGTAATCCGAAGGGCGCACGTCCACCAATACGGCTGCGTTGGCATTTCGTCCGGTTCTGCTGCGGAAACTCATCCCGTTGGTCACCACGCCTCCTTCCGCGGAAGCGGAAGCCACCACATATCCGCCGGGGCACATACAGAACGTATATACGCCTCTGTTTTCCGCCGTTCGTACTGCCAGCTTGTATTCCGCAGGCGGCAGTTTTGCGATTTCGGCCGGCATGCCGTATCGTCCCCGGTCGATCTCCTGCTGCAGGTGTTCGATCCGAACGCCGATGGAAAAGGATTTCTGTTCCATGAAGAGACCTTGTTCGTGCAGGTGTCTGAAACTGTCCCGGGCACTGTGGCCCAGTGCAAGCACCACTGTGTCGGCAGGAATCGAATCTCCGCCTGTCAACCCGATGCCGGTCACACGACCCTTTTGTATTTTTATGTCTTCCATACAGGTGTTGAACCGGATCTCACCGCCCAGCGCCAGGATCTCTTTCCTCAGGTTGACGACGATCGTTCGCAGCCGGTCGGTCCCCACATGGGGCTTCTGTTTGTACAGAATGTCTTCCGGAGCGCCGACAGCCGTCAATTCCTCCAAAATATACCGATTCAGAGGATCTCCGGTTCCCGTGGTCAGTTTCCCGTCGGAAAACGTACCCGCTCCGCCCTCTCCGAACTGAACATTGCAGTTCGGGTCCAGCCGTCCCCGATCCCAGAAAGTTTCCACTGCGGGAATCCGCTCTTCCATGGATCCGCCTCGTTCCAGGACGATAGGCCGTAGGCCGGATCTGGCAAAAACCAGGGCGGCAAAAATGCCGCAGGGACCGAACCCGCAGACAACGGGCCGGTGGAGCAACGCGTGGGCCGGCTTCGGCAGAACGAAGGGATGCTCTTCGATTTTTCTGACGCACGCCTCTTTTCCGCTGTAGCGACGCAGAACACGGCATTCCGTCTCCGGAGAAAGTTCGACGTCCACGTTGTACACCCAAAGGATCCGCGCCTTGTTTCTGGCATCGATGGATTCCTTGGCGATCCGCCACCGGATCAGATCGGCCGGATCGATACGCAGCATGCTGCATAGGGCGGAAACCAGCGCATCCCGGGGTGCCCCGGGCTCGAGTTTGATCCCGTTCAGCCGCAGCATACCATCTCTCCCGCCGCCGTCCCCGCAATCCGTCCCGAAGCGAACGCCCACGTGAGATTATACCCTCCGCAGGGACCGTCCACATCCAGTATTTCCCCGGCAAAAAACAGACCGGGGACCAATTTTGACAGGAGCGTTGACGGATCCACCTCCGCCAGGCTCACGCCTCCGGCTGTCACCTGAGCGTCCTTCCATGATTTTGTGCCCGCCACGCGCCGCCTGTAGCCTTTGCTCACTTCGGCGATCTCGCGCACTTCTCCGGAAGAAAGTTCTCCGCAGACACCTTCCGAAGCGACCCCGGCTTCCCGAAGAAGCGCATCGGCCAGCTTCCCGGGCACCATGCCCTTGAGAAAAGTCTCCACAGGCCGATCGGCAAGCATCTGCTGCCGCTCCGCCAGTATCGCGTGCATTTTTTCCGGCGAATACTCCGGGAAAAAATCCAACCGAGCCGTGTATTCCACCCCCGCTTCGATCTCATAAAACCGACTGATGTTGAACGTGCATATTCCGGATAGACCCTCCCGGGTCAGTTGGATCTCCCCTTCGTCCCGCGCGATCCGATCCACTGCCCCCTCCCGGCTGCGCCAGAGGCTCACTTCTCCCCGTACCCGGACACCGAAGAGCGACGAATCGGCATCTTCCAGAAGGATTTGAGTAAGTGCGGGAATGGGCTTCACGATCCGATGCCCCAGCGCATCCGCCAATCGATAACCGTCCCCCTGAGATCCGTACTGCAATCCGGCTTTTCCGCCGGTAGCCAGTATCACGCATCCGCCGGTATAGGTGTTTCCGAGGATGTCCCGAAGGACAAAACCCCCGGATGTCCGCCGGCAAACCACAGCCGCCGCATCTGTTCTCACGGATACGCCGGCAGACCGAATCGTATAAAGAAGGGCTTCGACTACGCTTTCGGCCTGTAAAGATCGGGGGTAGAGGCGCCCCTCTTCCTGCTCGACCGCAGGCACACCCATCCGGTGAAAGATCTTGGCCAGGGCCGAAGGAGGCATATTTTCCAGAGCAGCATGGATCCATCGGAGCGAAGAAGCACTCCGCTCCCGGCTGTAATAGTCAGCCGGACAGGCAGTCCGGTTCAAAAAATTACACCGGCCGTTTCCCGTTGCGTACAGCTTCTTTCCGACGATCGGATTTTTTTCCAGCACAAGGATACGACGTCCGGGAACGTGCTCCGAAGCGGCTGCGGCAGCCATAAGGCCGGAAGCGCCGGCGCCGATGATGACGATATCGTGATCCTGTTGATGTTCCATGTGTTTTCACCCTTTCTAAACATACCACAAAACACGAATCCGCGCAAAAGTTGACTATCGATTTCCTTTTGTTTATAATGTGTCCGTGTCTTTTCGGCACGGAGGTGTTCATGAGAGTAATGACCGTCATGTCCGGCATGATCATATCTGCCACAGGCGCCTGGTGCCTGGCATACTATCGCAGTGCTTTTTCAAGCATTGCTTTTGTGTTGGCTATCGCCATGACCCTGTCGGCTGTTTTTCTGATCGGCGCATACCTGGTCTCGGGGAAAAAACGTTTGCCGGAGACGGTATTGGTCGAGGGGATGCTCACGCTCATGTTCGGGTTTGTCACCCTGAACAACGAAGTGGCCGATACGGCTATATCCATGTTTTTTGGCGCATGGCTGGCAACGGCAGGCTTGATTCGCTTTTCACAGGGCCTGGCAGTGAGCCGTTTCGACGCCAAAAACTGGGCAAAAATCCTTCCCCTGTCGATCCTCAGTGCGATTTTCGGGCTGATCATGCTGATGCACAGTCTGGTGGCGTCCGCCAATCAACTGACGCTGGTGGGCGGAGCCCTGATCCTCAACGGATTGTCCCAGCTGGTGTATGCCCTGTACATGGTCCGGCACGAGAACCTGCCGCAAGCCGAGCAAGCCAAGAGGCGTGTGGAAGCCAAGCAGGCGCTGGCGGAAGCAAAGCGAAAAGAACGGGACGAACTCCGTCAACTGAGCCGGTCCGAACGGGAAATCCGCAAGCGGGAGCTCCGCGATGCAGCGGCTGCCTGCGCGGAGGAAAAGAAGCGGCAGGGTAAAATCAACAAAGAAAAACAGAGAGCAGCCAGAGAAGCGCTGTTGGATCCCACGGTGCAACTGTCGACGGAAGACATGGCGATGATTGCCGGGGCGATCCGGGAAAACGAAGCTCCTCTGCCGGAAGAAACGGCCGAAGCGATGGCGGATCCCGAGCCGGACCGGCGTTCGCCGCAGACAGAGGACCGCGCACCGGAACCCAGTCCGGAACCGGAACCAACTTCCTTTGTCCGGGAGGAACCTCTGCCGGAATCCGCCGAACCGATCCTGTCCTGGGACAATCTTCCCAAGGAGCCGGCCTGGGAGACAGCAGCTTTCCCCAAGAAAGAGGACATCACAGAAATCCTGGAACGCGAAGTCAAAAGACCGGAGGCGCTCCCCCTTACTCCCTTGAGCCTGGCAGATCTGATCGAACAGGAACAAGAAAAGGAAACTCCCCGATCCGACCGGCGCAAAGAAGAAGAGGACCGGCGCTTTACGGAAGAGTTTTCCTGGCACTGGCCGCCGAAGGACGAGTGATTCGCACCCATGAAAAATGCCGCAGGAATGAGGCATTTTTGCAACGGATCAGCCGGCGTTTTCCCGGAAGACCCGAAGGAAGTTTCCGTGATTGATACGCTCCAGCTCATCTTCCGTAAAGTGGCGGGACAGCGCGTGCAAGATTCGCGGAAACCCGGCATAGTCTCCGTATTCCAGAACGCTGCCGTCGATCCCGTCCAGATCCGACCCCCAGGCGAGGGCTTCGATTCCCGCTTTATCTCTGATATAGATCATGTGTCTCACGATAGTATCAATCGATGACAGCACAGCATGGTCTTCCAGGAACTGGGCGCAGAAATTGATCCCGACGATCCCTCCTTTTTCGCCCAGCACCTTCAACTGTCTGTCTGTCAGATTGCGCTGATGAGACCCCAGCGCTCTGGCACAGGAGTGACTGGCAACGAACGGCCGGCGGGACAGCAGCGCCACATCGTCGAATCCTCCTTCCGTCAGATGGGATACATCCACGATCATCCCCAGCGCATTCATCCGTTCCACCGCTTCCACACCGAAAGGCTTCAGCTTTCTCCCATGGAGGACAGGGTCCGGGCTGTTGGGATACCCGATACTGTTCTCGTAATTCCAGGTGAGCGACATCATCCGAACACCGTGGGAGAAAAATTCATCGATGCGCTCGATCCTGCCGTCGACTGCCACCGCATCCTCTACAGTCAGCAGCGAAGACATCCGTCCTTTTGACCGGTTGCTTTCGATATCACCGGCGCAGAGCGCCGGCGATATCAGATCCGGGTTCGCCGCGATCTCCCTTTGATACAGGTCGACCATTTCGCGATAAAATCCGTAGGGGGTTTCTTTGACGCCGCAACGGTCTGCCGTGTCGTGGGAAACAACAAAAATGGCAAAGCACTGCGCCAGACATCCTCCGCTTTTCAGCTTTTCCAAGTTGATTTGGTAGGGGCCGTTTCGCAAAGGCTTTTTCTTCCGGTAACATTCCAAAAGCGTATCACAGTGCATATCGATGATTTTCATGAACGATTCCTCTCTTTTCCTGCGCAAGCCGTCAGTTTTCCCGACAATACCGGCTGCAGCGCTCGATAAATTCTTTCTCCGGCGGCGCCAGGTCCACTCTTTTTGACTGGATCCATCCTACGACGAGCCGATAGGGCAAATCCCGGACAGGAAGGCTGGTCAGCCGATGGTCGGTGACGCTGGGCTCGATGTATCCCGTCCCGATGTTGTAGCTGTCGGTGTTGCAGATGATGTTGTTCATGGTGGCTCTCTCCAGGACCTGAACGGATTGCTCCGCTTTGAGGATGATCGCCTCTTCCCGAAAATACTGACTGTCCGTGTCTTGTTCGTAACATACATAGGGATAGACGGCCAAATCCTGGAGCGTCACTTCCGCCCGATTTTCCAGCGGATGGCCTTTTCGAAGAAACACATGGGGCCGGAATCGTCTCAGTTCGTGAAAGTCCAATTCTTTGCCTGCAAGGTACTGACGCATGTATTTTTCCGTGGAATTCACCAGCGAAAGGATCCCCAGACTGCTCCGGTGCGTATAGACATCTTCGATGATCTGATCGGTCTTGCTCTCCCGAAGAAAAAATTCATAGCGGCTTTTGCGGTACACGTCCATGAAATCGATCATCGCCCGCACCACAAAAGTGTAATGCTGGGAACTGACGGCAATGCCCAGAAATTCCCGGTGGCTCTTTTCGGCAAATCGTTCTTCGATCTGTTTCACCTGTTCCAGGAGTTCCCGGGCATAGCGCAGCAGTTCTTTGCCTTCCGGGGTAAATTGCAGGCGCTTCGCATTGTTCCGGTTAAAAATACGGATACCCAGATCCTTTTCCAAATCCCGGATCGCTTTGGAGATCGCCGGTTGTGAGACAAACAAATTTTTCGCCGCACGATTGATGGATCCCCAGGCGCCTACTTCCACGATATAGCGCATCTGCTGAATCGTCATCGCACCCTCCTGATAACTTATTGTTATATAATTACATAGTATTTATATATTATACCGTAATGCATTTCTGATGTACAATGAAAATGTAGCAATCTGTTTCACTACTGTTTATCGGATCACAGGAGGATCACCATGAAAGAAAAGGGATTCCGAACCAATATCATCCACTCCGGCGAGGTGGATTTTATGAAGAAGGTCATGAGCGGCGTGGCCGTTCCCAAAGTCGCCCCGATTTTTATGAGTTCCGTATTTTCTTTCGACGACGTGCCCACGTTGGATCGGGTCTATGACGGCACCGCAGACGGATACGTCTACGCCAGAATGACCAACCCGGGTACCGACGGCGTCTGCGAAGTGCTGGCCGCAGCCGAAGGCTGCGACGGTGCCGTGGCCTTCGCCTCCGGCATGGCGGCGATCATCACCTCGTTTCTGTCTTTCGTCAAGGCCGGGGATCACATCATTTCCTCTCCGGTCCTCTACGGCGGCGTATTTGACTATCTGAAGAACGAACTGCCCCGCTTCGGCGTGGAAACCACTTTTGTGGATTTCGAAAAAGAAAATATCGAAGACCACATTCGCCCCAACACCAAGATCATTTACAGCGAGACCATCATCAATCCGCTCATGAGCGTACTGGATATCCAAAAGGTTGCAGACGTGGCCCACAAGCACGGGTGCAAGTTTATTTTGGACAGCACCTTTGCCACGCCGGCCGTGGTACGACCCATGGATCTTGGCGCAGATCTGGTGGTCTACAGCACCACGAAATTTCTGAGCGGCCACAGCGATGTGATCGGCGGCGCCATCTGTGCAAACAAGGAGAACCTGCCGATCCTCCATAAGATGAACACCCTGTACGGAAACATCATGAGTCCCTTTGATGCCTGGCTGTTGTCCAGAAGTATCAAGACTCTGGAGTTGCGGGTCAAGCTCCACAGCGAAAATGCGCTGAAAGTGGCTGAATTTTTCGAAAAACATCCGAAGATCGAAAAAGTTTACTATGCGGGACTACCCTCTTCTCCATCCTATGCGTTGGCACAGAAGCAGTTCGTGGAAGGCCGCTGCGGCGGCATGCTGTCCGCGGATATCCGGGGCGGGGAAAAAGGCGCCAGCGACTTTATCGCTGCCTGTGAAACCATCAAATTCGTTCCCAGCCTGGCAGGCGTCAGTACCACGATTTCCTACCCGGCGAAAACATCTCACCGTGCTTACTCCAAAGCCGAGATGGACGCTGCCGGCATCTCCATGGGACAGCTTCGATTCTCCATCGGGCTGGAAAATGCCGAGGATATCATTTCCGAATTCGAAAAAGCGCTGGAATCTGTTGAATAGAACGCTTTTCAAAATCCAAAAGCCCGCCGTTCGGCGGGCTTTTCGTTCTGCATGGGATCACGTGGCGCAGCCTGTCGCCCCGCCGGACCGTTATCTCTCTCGGATCCCCTCGCCGTTGAGGTAGCGCAGGGTAAACGGACATTGTGCAAAGCAAATGCCGCAGATCCCCGCATCCGGCACGCCGAAGCGCTCCTCGCACAACCTGTCCGCCGTCGCTTCGCAACGTTCCATTTGAAACAGATCATCGCGATCCGACTCCGGATGCCAATGGTTGCCGTAGATCGCCCGGGCCGGACAAGCCAGTCGGCAGATCTCGCACGCTCCGCACAGGGATTCCATCAAATCGCCGGCAGGGGTCAGCGGCGCATCGGTCAGCAGCGAGGAGAGGCGAATCGCCCCGCCGTACTGCGGCGTGATCAGCAGATTGTTCTTTCCGATCCATCCCAGAGCGCTGCGCACCGCCAGAGTCTTGTGCGGCAGGCGTGTCCTGTTTTCGGGCATCGTAATCACATTGTCCCCGGTGATTCCGTGGGCTGCGAAGCCGGCGGCGGTCAACCACTCCGCTCCTTCGCAGACCAATGCGTCCAACTGCGCATTGATGTCGTGATACGCCCGGTGGTATGCTGCGGTCGGTCCGTCTCGAATCTCCCGGACGATGTGTTCTGGTACGCGGACACCGATGGAGATGCCGAAGGGGAATCCCGCCTCCCCGATATCCGATACATCGCAGAATCCTACCAGGTCGGCACCCCGTTCCAGCAACAGATCTCTGATCTGTGTCGTCAAGTTTTTCATTCAGCCCTGCCATTTCTCGTGAAATACGATTTCACTCAAGGGTTTACGGGGCCGGGCAGCCGGTGCTTCGTCGGCGTATCCGATCACCAGGACCGCTACCACGTATTTATCTTCCGGAATCTCCAGGACACGGCGGATCTCCTCCTGCGTGTACCACCCGATCCAACAACTGGCAAGGCCCAGTTCTTCTGCCTGAAGAACGATATGTTCTCCCTGGATGGAGACGTCCCGGATGCATTGTTTCAACTCGAACTGAGGACTGGTTTCATCGATGACCAGCTCCCCCGCAGGGACGCGCGCCCGCAGGTCGGCCACACAAGCGACGAACAGCGGCGCCTGCGCCATCCACTTCTGGTCATGGCTGACTTTCGCCACCTGCTGCCGCATGCGCTCTTCCCGGATCACGATAAACCGTCCGGACTGGGTGTTGCTTCCCGTGGGGGCCAGTCTGGCCGCTTCCAACAGAAGACTCAACTGATCTTCTGCCACGGGAATATTCTTAAATCTCCGCACGCTCCTGCGCTGTCGGATGGCTTTTTGAACTTCCATGGTAATCCTCCTCCCACTCTTCCTTTAACAATCCATAGTAGCAACGGCTCTTGAGACTGTCCACGTGCCACTCAAACTTTCTGCGCACTCCTTCCCGCCGCATGCCGCAGCGCTCCATCACCCGGGCGGATCTCGTATTCGCTTCGATGCAAGTCCCTTCGATCCTGTACACACCGTCCCGGAGGAAAGCATATTCCATCAATGCGGAGAACGCTTCCCGTACATATCCTCTGCCCCAAAAGGCGGGATATGCAAAGTAGCCGATCTCCACTCTCTTGCCGGCCGGACTCTCCGCAGTCACCGTGTATCCGATCCCTCCGACATAGTCTCCTTCTTTGGTCTGGATCACCAGATAGACTTTGCTTCTGGACGGCTCTGCAATAGCCAGGATGGCCTGACGGAGATTTTCCCGGGATTCCCGGAGAGAACGCGAAAATACATCCTGGATATAATACATGATATCCGGGTCGGAAATCAGCGTATGGTGACGGTGCAGATCCGCCCATTCATATTCCCGCAGGATCAACCTGGGCGTCTGGATTCGAATCCTTTTCATTCCGTCCTCCTACTCTGCCGCAACAGGCTGTTTATTCGGCCGTTTCCAGAAACGCACCGATATCCGCCCAGAACGTACCGTCGGTGATATCGGAAAGCAGTTCCAGGCACAATCCGGTCCCGCCGGCGCCGTTGCAGAACACACACCCTCCGTCTCCCGTGGTCAAGTCGATCATCCCGAAGCTTCGATATCCTCCGTTGTCTCCCCAGTGCCAGATGACGGAAGGATCCTTCGCGGGAATGCCGAATCCCAGTCCCCATGAAATCCCCGGATCCGCTCTGTTCTGGGGTCGAACCATCTCGCGGAACAGCTCTTCCGGCAGATGACCCCGGTGATTCAGGATCTCAAGCAGGAATTTCGTGTAATCACCGGCGCAGGAATACAGAGACCAGGCTGCATTGGGTTCCGGTGCGTTCCCCGAAAGATCCACCCCATCGCGCAGCGGAGCCATGACGCCCTTTTCATCAAACTTGTGCGTCATACGCCGTCCTACCGAGGGATCCCAGACTGCTGCGCTGTGCTTCATATCCAGCGGAACAAAGAATTCATCCCGCAAGTGGTCCGTAAAACGCTTTCCGGTCAGTTGTTCCACGATCTTCTGCAGATAGAAATATCCTTCTCCCGAATACCGGAACCCCTTCCCCGGATCGAAGAGAAACGCCAGGGGCTTGTCCGCCCAGTTGGGCAGTCCGGAGCCGTGGGAAAGAATGTGGCGGACGGTCACTTCCCCGATTCTTTCCTCCTCCGTGATCCCGATATCCCGGGCGCGCGCCGCGATGGGTTCATCCAGGGTACATACGCCCCGGTCCACCAAACGCAGGACCAGCGTGGCAAACAGCGTCTTGGTCAGAGAAGCGGCTTCGAACAGCGTGTCCGGTGTCATGGCTTCCCCGGACTTCGTATCCTTTACACCGTAGGCCAACGACTCTGCGGCACGGCCGCCCCGAATGAAACTGCAGGTGATTCCCGGCACGCGGTATTCGGACGACAGCACGGCTAAACTCTGTGGATCGATGTGGCGTACGGTCAGTTTCATCAATAAGCCCTTCCCTTCTATTGCTCTTCGTATTCCATCTCTTCCCGGCGTCCGTCGGAAATACCAAGGTCATTGCCCAGCAACCCCCCGTAGACGATGGCATAACGACCGAATTTCTCCCGGATGCTGTCCAGCGTTTCTTCCACGGCCCGTTCCTGTTCTTCGTGCTTGGGCGCCAGCGCATCGAAACTGAGCTGCTCCTCGGCGTTTTGTTCGGACAAATTGATGGCAGTGAGCGTCAGCAGCCGAATCGGGTCTTCGAAGCGCCAGTTTCTTTCCGCCAAATCCATGGCGGCAGGATAGATTTCTCCGGCCAGATCCGTTGCGCGCTCCAGTTGAAGCTGTCGGGTGATGACCCGGAACTCCGGGTCCTTGATGTCCAGCTTGACTCCGTTGCACCGCAGGCCGTGTGATCTCAGTCGTCCCGCCACACGGTCGGAGAGGGCTTTCAGCGCTGTGCGAACGTCCTCCCTGCCCACCAGATTCCGTTTGAACGTAATTCCGTTGCCGACGGACTGATACGTCCTGTGTTCCCGATACAACGCCACAGGGCTGTCATCCAGGCCGTTGGCATAGGCGTAGAGCTGACTGCCGTGCTTGCCCAGAGCCGCTCTCAGAAAAGCGGGGTCCGACCGCGCCAGATCGCCGATCGTGAACAGATTCATTGTGCGGAGTTTCTCCGCGGTTGCCGCACCGACAAAAAACAGCTCCTTGACCGGCATCGGCCACAGCAGATCCCGATAGTTGCTGCGATCGATCAGCGTCGTGGCGTCGGGCTTCTTGTACTCACTGCCCATTTTGGCGAATACTTTATTGAACGAGACGCCGGCCGACAGCGTCAGTCCCGTTTCCGCTTTCACTCTGCCGCGGATCTCGTCGGCAAGCCGGACTGCATCTTTTCGAAAATGATCCTGGCTGGCCGTTACGTCCAGCCAGGATTCATCGATGCTGAAGGGTTCCACCATATCCGTATATTGCAGATAAATGCCATTGATCCTGGCGCAGTACTGCTCGTACCGGTCGTGATGGGGCGGAAGCAGCACCAGACCGGGACATTTTTGCCGGGCGGACCAGATGGTCTCTGCGGTTTTGATGCCGAATTTCTTCGCAGCCTCGTTTTTTGCAAGAACGATCCCCCGCCGTTCCTTGGGATTGCCGCAGACCGCCACCGGCCGATCCCGAAGCTCCGGATGGGCCAGAAGCTCCACCGAAGCGAAGAAGCTGTTCATATCACAGTGAAGTATGGACCGATCCATCGTCTGTGCTCCGCGTCAGGACAGGATATCCGACAATTCGATGATTTCCGCCGCATTGAAGATCTTCGGCGTTTTCAAGGCATCGCTGATCTCCACGGCAATGATTTCTTCTCCCCGAATGCCGATCGCTTTGCTCGTGCTGCCGTCCCGAAACAATTCCACTGCCCGATAGCCGGTTCGGCTGGCAAGCAGTCGATCCCGCGCGGTCGGGCTTCCGCCCCGCTGGATATATCCCAGGATCACCACTTTGGTTTCCAGGCCGGTCCGTTCTTCCAGCGTGGTCCGGAGTTCTTCGGAAGACATGTTCACACCTTCCGCCTTGATGATGATGCTGTGCAATTTTCCCCGATTCTTGCCCACTAAAAGCTTTTTGCAGATCTCCGCCACATCCAGCTTTTCCTCCGGAACCAGGATCGTCTCCGCGCCGCCGGCCAATCCTGCATAGAGGGCGATATCTCCGCAATGCCGGCCCATCACTTCGATGACCGTCGTTCTCCCGTGGGACGAAGAAGTATCTCTCGTATTGCCGATAGCCATGAGCGCAGTGTTCACCGCAGTATCAAAACCGATGGTATAGTCCGTGTATGCCAGATCGTTGTCGATGGTCCCGGGGAGTCCCATGACCGTGATTCCGGCCCGAGTCAAATCCACACCGCCCCGAAGAGAACCGTCGCCGCCGATCACAGCCAGCCCTTCGATCCCGAACGTTTCCAACATATTCAGCGCTCTGGAGAAACCTTCCTTCGTGAGGAAACGATCACTTCTTGCCGTCCGCAGGATCGTTCCGCCCCGCTGAATGATATCCGCCACCGACGAAATGCCCATCTCTTCGATCTCTCCGTCGATAAGCCCTTCGTACCCTCTTTTGATTCCGTAGACTTCCATACCGTTGTAGATCGCCCCCCGCACTACGGCCCGGATGCAGGCATTCATGCCCGGCGAATCTCCTCCGCTTGTCATAACACCGATTCTTTTCATTGCTTTCCCTTTCCTGCTCATGAACGGATACAGCCGCCGCCGAAGACGCTCCGTATCTTTTCGAAAAACGCTTCCGTCGGCTCGACCCAAAGGTCGTAATCCAACTGGTATTTTTTCCCCGTACATGCTACGAGTACCGCCACCGGCATGTCCCCCCGAAATTCTCGCGCAATCTCCCGAAAAGTCAGCAGCCCTTCTTCTTCCTGGAAGGTTTCCGGAATCACCAGTTTGATCATAGGGGTTTTCTGTTCCGGCCTTGCCGGTTTATTTCTGCCGTTGCTGCGGCGGGCTCTGGCTTCTTCTTTGGCTTCTTCATACTCGGACAACAGCCAGATCTTGTCCGCCAGCAGTTTGGCGGTGCCTTCTGCCTTCGCATCCAGTTTCCCGCGTATGACCACTATTTTGTCTTCCTGCAAATGGTCTCCGGATTGATCGTAGGCTTTGGGAAACACCACTGTTTCCACGGTTCCGTACAGATCCTCCAGTGTAATGAACGCCATCATCTGTCCTTTTTTCGTGATCAGCGTCTTCTTTCCGGTCACGATCCCGGCCATGGTTACCGTCATGCCGTCTTTGATCTGATCCTCTTCTTCGTCGTTCAGACGGCTTGTATCCATGGTGATGACCCGGTTTAATTTCTCTGCCACATCCGACAGCGGGTGATCGGAAATATAGACACCCAGCATATCCTTTTCCATGAAAATCAGATCCTCCCGCCGGTAATCGTTTGCCGGAGGAAGACTGCGCGCCACGGACAAACCGGCACGCTGAGCCGGGGCATCCGTGCCAAACAGCGACAACTGCCCCTCCAGATTGTTCTTGCTGCTGGTCTGGGCGCTTTCGATCAACCCCTCGAATACGCCCAGTTTCTGCGCCCGGTTTCCCGGAAAACAGTCGAGAGAGCCTGCGCGAATGAGACTTTCCACCGCTTTTTTATTGAGGTGATGCGCATCGATCCGCTCGATGAATTCGAAGAGATCCGAAGGGGGATGGACCTCCCGGCTCCGGATGATCGCATCAATGATTCCGTCTCCCACATTTTTGACACCCTTCAGCCCGAAACGGATTTTGCCGTCTTCGACGGAAAAATACTTCCGGCTTTTCATCACGTCCGGGGGCAGCACCTCGATCCCCATTTCCCTGGCATTGCGAATATAGGCTGCCACCGAGGGCGCGTCGCCCACCATGCTGGTCATCAGCGCAGCCAAAAACTCTACCGGATGATATACTTTCAGATAGGCGGTCTGGTAGGCGATCACGGCATAGGCCGCCGCATGGGATTTATTGAAAGCATACTCGGCAAAACTGGTCATCTGATCGAAGATCTCGTTGGCAATCTCCGGTCGGATCCCGTTGCGCACACACCCGGCCACTTCCACGTTTCCTTCGGCATCCAATTTTCCGTGAACGAAGTACTCCCGTTCCTGCGCCATAACGCTGGCCTTTTTCTTGCTCATGGCCCGGCGTACCAAGTCGCTGCGTCCGTAAGAATATCCCGCCAGATCCCGAACGATCTGCATCACCTGTTCCTGGTAAACCATGCACCCGTATGTGACGGAAAGAATCGGCTCCAGTTCCGGCGACGCATAAGAAACCTGATTCGGGTTGTTTTTATTTTCGATATATTTCGGGATCGATTCCATGGGTCCGGGTCGATACAAGCTGATTCCGGCAATGATGTCTTCCAGGCAATCCGGGCGAAGGTTTTTCATGAACTGCGTCATTCCCCCGCTCTCGAGCTGAAAAACGCCCACGGTGTTTCCGCCGGAAATCAGCTCAAACACCTTCGGGTCATCAAAATCGATGGCGGAGAAATCGATTTCTTCTTCCTTGTTTTCCCGAACCATGGCCAACGTGTCCCGGATCACCGTCAGATTTCGCAATCCCAAAAAATCCATTTTCAATAGGCCCAGTTTTTCGATCGTCGTCATGGTGAATTGCGTAGCCAGACCCTTGTCCGACTGGATCAGCGGCACATACTCGTCGATGGGACGTTTGGAGATCACCACGCCGGCAGCATGGGTGGAAGCGTTCCGGGGCATCCCTTCCAAGGCTTTTGCTGTATCCACGACCTGTTGCACCACAGGATCTTCCCGGTACGCTTTCCTCAGCTCGGGGCTTACCTTCAGCGCCTTCTCCAGAGTGATCCCCAGGGTTTTGGGAATCATGTTGGAGATCTCTCCGGCTTTGGAAAACGGAATATCCATCACACGAGCCACATCCCGCACGCAGGCTTTGGGTTTCAGGGAGGTAAACGTTGCGATTTGAGCCACGTGGTCCGCACCGTACTTTTCGATGACGTAATCGATCACTTCCTGGCGCCGTTCCACGCAGAAATCTACGTCGATATCCGGCATGCTGATCCGTTCGGGATTTAAAAACCGTTCAAAGATCAATCCGAAGCGGATCGGATCGATGTCCGTGATGCCCAGGGAATAGGCCACGATGCTTCCCGCTGCGCTTCCCCGGCCGGGTCCCACCATGATACCGTTCCTCTTGGCATAGTCGATAAAATCCCAGACGATCAGGAAGTAGCCTACGTACCCCATGCTTCGAATGGTTTCCAATTCATATTCCATGCGTTGCCGCATCTCCGGCGTCGGATCTCCGTAGCGTTTGACCAGGCCGGCCTCGCAGAGTTCTCGCAGATAACTTTCTTCCGTCTTGCCCTCGGGCATTTGAAAATCCGGGATGTGCAATTCTTTGAAATTGAAATGAAAATCGCATTGATTCGCGATCACCAGGCTGTTGTCCACTGCTTCGGGTACCGATGCAAACAAATCCCTCATTTCCTTTTCCGACTTCAGATAAAATTCATCGTTGGGAAAGCGCATCCTGTCTGTATCGCTCAAGGTTTTCCCGGTCTGAATGCAAAGCAGGATATCGTGAGGCCGGGCATCCTCCCTGTTCACATAGTGCACGTCGTTGGTGGCGACCAGCGGGATCCCCGTTTCCCTGGACAGACGAAGCATTTCGGGAAATATTTTTTGCTCCTCGGGAAGACCCTGGTCCTGAAGTTCCAGATAAAAATTGCCTTCTCCGTAGATGTCCAGCAACGCCAGCGCTTCCTGCTTCGCCCCTTCGTAGCGCCCCTCCAACAGCTCGGATTGGACCTTCCCCGCAAGGCAGGCGGAAAGAGCGATCAGCCCTTTGCTGTGTGCCCGAAGCAAATCGTGATCGACCCTGGGCTTGTAGTAAAATCCCTCCGTATAGGCTGCCGACACCAGCTTGATCAGATTGACATACCCTTCCCGGTCCTTGGCAAGCAAGACCAGGTGCCCCTGATTCTTGTCGTAAGCCGCATCTTTGTCGAACCGGGTCCTGGCGGCAGTGTACACCTCGCAACCGATGATCGGTTTCAATCCGGCCTTGGTCGCTTTTTCGTAAAACTCCACAACGCCGAACATAACGCCGTGGTCGGTGATTGCAATGGATTTCATGCCCAATTCTTTGGCTTTGGCAACCACTCTGTCGATCTGGGCAGCTCCGTCGAGCAAGCTGTATTCCGTATGTAAATGAAGATGAGCAAAGCCCATGTCACACTCCTTGTTCACGATGTCAGACTGTATCGTATCGAGAATTTATTGTACCATAAATCCCCGATCCCTTCCATTCTTTCCTTGCATTATCAGGCGGGTCCGAATAGAATATTGCCATGGCAAACGATAAAAACCCACTCCGCAAAATCCTGCATGCATTCCGGAAGGAAAAGACCCTTCCGGCCAAGCAACACGGCGTATCCGTACGGATCGACCCCTCCGGCAAAGCCGTCGTCACGGATTTGCTGTTCGATGATCCGCCCGGGGCAATACACACCGCCCGCACGATCCGGCGCATGCGTTCCGGCACGGTCGTACTCTTCCCTCTCATTTTTGTCATGGCTGCCATACTGCTGTTTTTTGCAGGATCCGGTTCGGAAGAATTCATCGGTGAAAGGATGGGTAAAAGCACCGCAGCCTATCAAAAGATCGATCGCTTGTCCCGCGGATCCTCTTCTCTCGCTCCTCCGGAAATGAAATACCACCTCTCTCCGGACGAAATGCTTTCGTTGGCGCTTCCTTCTGATTTCAAGGAAGAAACCCTTCCGTCGGAAGCTCCTCCGATCCTGAGTTTCCGGTCCGCTGACGGAGGAAAATCGGCGCTTCTGCAGGTAACGGACAAAGAACAGACCCCGGCATCCCTGCGAACCCTTCATCGCCTGGCGCTGGAAAGCATGACCGCGGAACTGGGCGCCTCGATCGGGTCGGAATCCTTCTTCTTTGTCACAAGAGGAGGCAACGATGCTTTCAACACGCTCATGGAAGACGGCCGATACGACTACGGCATCGTGACGGCAACCTCGCCGGAACACTTCGTGACGCTGATCCTGTCAACGGAGCACATCCCGGAAGAGGACGACGCCCGGCAGAAATTATGGCACGATTTGACGACTGCGGTGGGATGTTCGATCTTTTTGGATTGACCCCACGGAAAGATTAGTTATGAAACTGGAAAAAGAGCAATCCATACTGTATCCCATCCAGCTGGATCCGTCGCTGCTGAATCCCCTGGGTGTGCTCAAACCTCAAGCCTATCAGGCGCTGTACTGCGAACTCGCCGAACGGCATCTGTCGGCTCATGACGCAGGAAGCGACAAAACGCTGGACTACGGGGTTGCCTGGGTACTCATATCGCTGTCCGTAGACGTATTCGATCCTCAGGTTCCGCCCGGCACGCTGCAAGCGATGACCTGGAAATCCGGCCGTAAAGGCCCTTATTTTATGAGGGATTTCACCTTCCGCACAAAGGAAGGCGACCTGTGTTTCCGCGGCACCTCCTACAGCGTTCTCCTCCACTTGGATACGAGAAAAATCTGCAGGGACAAGCGCATTCCTTACTTTTCGCTCACTGCAGACAAGGAGCCTCTCACCCGGGGGCATCCCACCTGGCGACAGGCCTACGGACAGGACGTCGATACAGTCGCAGCTGCTTTGCGGCCTCGGGCGCACCGGAACGTTGAAAACAGTTTTTTGGACCTTCTGGGACATGTGAACAACGTGCGCTATGCGGAATTCGTCTACGATGCCATGACGCAGGAAGAAATCCTGCGGTTGCAACGATTGTCGCGCATGGAAATCTATTTTGCCGCGGAGCTGCGGCAGGGCGACTCGTTCACCGTGTCGGCAGCCGAAGAGAAGGATCGCTCGTTCTACCGTGGAACCAACGACGGCAACGGGGACATTTCCTTCGATATGGTGCTCTGTACGAAATAAGAAAAACCTCCGGATCCGGAGGTTTTTCCTATTTTTGCTCTAGTATTTCAGTTGCCGGTAATAGCGCCGTATTTCCATGGGATGGCAATTGAGTTTTTCCAAATGCGCATCGATCCGGTTGGTTACGGCATGCATCACCAAATGAGACACACAACCTCGATAAGCCGAACTGATCCCGTTCAGAGGGTAATCCTTCGTATCGATGATCGTATGACGGGCGCAGATCCTCGGAAGGAACTTCGCAACACGTTCGCTTAGACTCCGCTGGGAATCCTCCCCGACAAAAACTGTCACAGCAGTGTCCCGGTCCACGATCTCCAGCATGCCGTGGAAGAATTCCGCAGAGTGGATCGACTTCGTTCTGATCCAATGCATTTCCTCCCAGTAGCACATTGCATAGGAATACGTGGCGCCGTATTGGTTTCCCGCGCCCACAAAATAATGGATCGGATCGTTTCTGTGCTCTTCGGCGAATTGTAGGCCGAATGCGTCGGCTTGCTTTTCCGTTTCTGCCAACGCTTCGGGAAGGTTCTTGTCAAACTCGGCATACATAGCCTCGTATTCGTCAAACTCCCCTGCGTTGTACATGAAGCGATCAGCAGCCATAAAAAACTTCAGCTGCTCATTGCTCGGATAAGCAATTTCCCAGTCCACCATCTTCGCCAGCTCTGTCGTTTCCACATCGATGAATCCCAGTACTTTCGCACCGGCTTTTTGAGCCTTGGCTACGCCTTCCAGCATTTCCGAAGTGCTTCCGGTCACGGAAGAAACCACCGCAACGGTCCCTTCCCCGACCCTTTTGTTTCCTGTCGTCAGATACTCGGCCGCATTTTCGACCAACACTTCCAAACCGGATCTTTCTTTCATGTGAACAGCCGTCTGCAGGCACGAGGCATAGGTTCCGCCGATTCCCATGAGAAGGATGTTTCGATAGCCTTCCTTGCAAATGGCGTCCACGATCTCCTCGATCTGTCCGCGAAGCGCCAACGCGCCTCTTACACTGTCGATCTGTTTTTTCTCATCAAATTTCAGCAAATTATTCTCCCACCTTTAGCTTTTGATAGTAATCGTTGTAGATTGTGATAGCTTCGCCCACATCTTCCTGGAAGAAAACATTCTGCTTGTACCCAAAATCTCTGGCGGGATCGTTTTTGTATGTGTCGGAAGCCACTGCCACCGCCGCGTCGTTGGGGCAGGAATACGGGAATTCTTCCAGATTGGCGGCCATGACTTCGGGCACACAGATGTAGTTCAGGAACTTTTCAGCCAGATCCACGTGTGCGGCTCCCTTGGGAATGACATACAGGTCGAAACCCAGTTGAACGGGATCGCTTTCGAAGGGCGCGATCACCAGATTGTTGTTTTCACCCAGCTCGGACATTGCCCAGGAAGCGTTTCCGTCATACGTGAAAATGACGCTCACGGTGCCGTTGGTGATGTTTAATTCCGTACCGCCGTATGCGACTACGTTGTTGTTGTAATCCACCAGCCATTCATAAGCTTCCGCGATCTCCGACTCCTCCGTGGAGTTGGGATCGTAACCAAGAGCGACCAGCGCGATGGGGAACAGATTTCTTGCGCCGTCCACGGAACCGATCTCTCCTGCAAGAGCGGGATCGACCAGATCTTGGTAACCTGTGATCTCGATCGGGCATCTTTCCGTATCATAAACGACATAAATGTAATTCATCAGATAAGGAACGCAATATTCCTTCGCCGCCCAATATGCTTCATTGATATTGGCCGTTGCATT
>LSQX01082843.1_pt1 | contig 89891 bp, 63 predicted proteins | sample 654561 | NCBI WGS metagenome assembly LSQX01 (sample SAMN04489861, study PRJNA283612) | anaerobic digester metagenome | isolation source: 4 biogas reactors fed with cattle manure at either 37C or 55C with and... | place: Denmark: Kongens Lyngby | collected 2014 | reverse complement strand
GCCATGAACCCTGCCACCATCCCAGCGGCGATCCAGGCCAGCGAGAGGAACGCAAGGACTCCGCCCGAAGGCACGAAAAGCTCGAGCACCGCCAGGCCGATCCCGAGAATAATCAGCACGATGGCCCACAGCCATGGTGCAATCATCGCCCAATACTCCCAACTCCGTCCCCTATCCCGGGCTATTCGACGGCCGTGTGTGGAAACGCACGTTCTCCCTCCGATCCCTGATTATACCTTCCGCGGCCACTTGTGACACGAACTCCCCCTCGCCGGCCAAGACCTCCGCGCTTACCCGCGGCGCCAACGCGCGGCAGGCCGGACCGGCGCGCCCGGCTCAGCCTTCGCTCACTGGATTGGACGGACGAAAACCCGGTTGCCCCGCACTTCCACGACCTCGACTTCACAGCCGCGCTCGACCATCTCGCAGTCGGCGATCACGTCGACAAGCCGATCGTCGAATCTCGCTTTTCCGCTGGGAATCAGCTTGGTCGTCGTCCGGCCGCGCGTGCCGACCAGGTCGTCGTAGTTGACGAGCGTTTCGTGGCGAATTGCCTCTTCGACTTCCGGCAAGGTCGACAGGCGAGGCAGCCAGCGCTGGATCAGGAGGACGACGGCGACCGTGCCGATCCCCGCGCCGACGAGGATCATTAGCGATCCTTTGAGCTGCACGAGCTGGGCGGTGTTGTGGGGCAGCACGAAGGTCTGGCTGGCGAGCACGATCGACACCAGGAGCAACAATCCACCACCGAGTCCGAAAATGCCGAAACCCGGCAACACGAAAATCTCGATGAGCAGGAAGAACACTCCGGCCAGGAAAAGAAGCACCTCGAGCCAGCCGGCCGTTCCCCCGAGAAACCGGCTCCAGAAGAAAATCATGAAGCACAGGGCCGCGCAGAATCCGCCGATCCCGATTCCGGGCGTCTGCAACTCGACATACAGGGCCACGAATCCGATCACCAAGAGGAACACCGCCACCGGCGGCGAGGCCAAGGCGTCGATCAGGCGGTCGGCCCAGCTCGGCTCGAGCAGCGTCGGATCGTTCTCCAATCCGTAGATCGTTTTGAAGGCGGCGAAGTGGTCGGCCAGGTGATCTGCCAGCCAGAGATTGACCGCCTCCGTGCCGGAGACCGAGAGCGGCTGGCCCGGGGTCGTGATCCGCTGGCCCTTTTGCCAGGCGTCGGGCTCGGCCTGTTCGGCCAACTCCTGCTCGCAGAAGTACTCGGTGTGCTTGAAGTCGTCGAGCCGCTCGTAGGCGAAGACCTCCAGCGTGGGGTCGATCATCGCCGCCGGCAAGGACCAGCTTTGCGAGGTGGCCGGTGCGAGCGTCTCGCGGATCGAAAGTTGAAGTTGCCGGACCTGTTCTTCCGAGAGGGCCTGGCCGCGCCGGCCACCAAGCACCGCCCGAGGCCCCATCACCAGTTCATTGCAGGCCAGGGCGATCAGCGCCGCATCGGCCAAGGCCCGCTCCGGGATGTAGGCCACGGTCCGCACTTTCGACGGGTCGAGCCCCGTGGCCAGGAAAATCGCCAGGCGGACGCTCTCGGCCGGCATGCCGCCTTCCGTGTCGAGCCAGACGCAGACGAAATTCACCTTCCGATCGCCGACCGCCGTTTCGATCATCCGCTGGGCCTTGTTGACCGCCTCGGCCGTGATCGGCCCGATCAGGTCGACTCGGGCGGCCACCCACTGTGAGCCGAGCGAGGGGTCTTCGTGGAGCGACTCGGGCCGCACATTCATCGCCCGGCAGACGTCGCGGAGGTTCTCGCCGAGATAGGAAATGAACCCGTGACGGCGCGCCTCGCGGCCGGTGAACCGCCCCGGTTCCCCGGCGCGGATGAGGACTTCTTCAGAGCCGGGAATCGCCAGTTTTTTCTCGTTCAACTCGGCGAGCTGCTCTCGGGTGACGTACTCCGTGCTGTATTCCGTCTCGACGCGGAGCAGTTCCAGGCGCGGATCGACCAGGGCCATCGCCACCCCGCCGGGGATCCTCCGCTTGCGGTTGGCGATTTCTTCGTAGGCCAGGCGGACCGTGTTGGTGATCGTTTCTTCGTCGGCGCCGGCGGCCGCGATCTCCGCGTCGGGGGCCATGACGATTTCGTCGCAGGCCAACGCCACGAGCACGGCATGGCCCTGGATCGAGTTCGGAAGGAAGGCCACGGTTGTCGCATCGGCCAACCTGCCGCCGGAGAGAAACTCGGCCAACTGGTAGCTCGGCCCGAAGTCGCTGCCACGCCCGAACTCGCTTTGGCCGGGCACGACGTGCAACTCGAAAATCAGCACGGGCTTTCCACCCGACGCAGTCGCCCGGTCCAGCGCAGTAATCGTAAACCGCCGCACTTGCTGGTAGGTCTGGCTTGTGATCGGCAGGGTCAACCGCATTCGCCACCCCGCCGCCGACTCCCCCGCTGCCGGGCGGCGAGCAGCCGCGTCGTTGGCCTTGTTCTCCGCGCTCCCTTTGCCGGGCGCCGGCTCTGCTGCGGGACGCTCGGCGCCCTGGTCCGCAACCGGGCTCGTTTCACCCCCCTCCACGGAGCCGTACGGCGCCGCTGACAGTGCAACAATGAGCACCCAAGAGAAGACTCCCGCGCCCCACCGGAAAGATCGCCAAGTATCCATGTCGCGTCCTCCCGATTGCGGAATCTTTTTGACTCCCCTATCGACCGTGAAGCGCTCTCAGTCTTCATGCAACGAACCCCTGAATTATAGCGCCCTGGCCGAAAATACGTCAATCAGCCGGACGAGTGGCGGCAGATGCGTCGGAAACGCGTCTGCGAATCGTCAAACGACGTCGAACACGTATCTCAGGTTGAAGTAGACGCCGATCGCGATGAACACCCAGCCCGTCGTCATGCGTGCCCACCACTCTACCTTGGAGAGCGCGTTGTAGGTTTTCCCCACCGCCTGGGCGCTGTACGCCAGCAGCCCCGCGACCAGCAGCACCGGCAATGCCGTGCCGATGCCGTAGACCAGCGGCAAAATGAGCGAACCGGCCGGGACGGAAACCTCGGGCAGATTGATGCCGACCTTGTCGAGCACGGCCGTGATCGCCCCGGCCTCGGAGCCCATCGTGAGGGCCAAGAGACCGAAGAACCAGGCGGCCGAGGTCGGGCAAAACGACACCGCAAACAGGATGCCCAGCAGCAGCGCGCCCCAGATGCCCATCGAATCGACCCGTTTCTGCATCCCCTCGCTCATCATGCTGCCGCCGCTGCTCGCGGTGATCAACCCGACGAGAAACATCCCCAGGGCGAGGAAAATCGGCCCCAGAACCAGGTGCATGTACTTTTGCAGGAAGACGGAGATGGCGGGGATCGACATCGCCGTGGTCGTCAGCAACGCCGCCAAGGCCAGGTAGAGCAGGCATCGGCCCAGGGTGTAAAGCAGGCCCGCCTGGATCACCGCGCGGGAGTCTCCGACCTTGCGCCCAATATACGAGACCGCGGCGATATTGGTTGCCAAGGGGCAGGGGCTGATCGAGGTCAAGATGCCCAAATAGAGGGCGGCTCCGACATACAGCAAGTAGCCAAGCAAGGCAGGTCTCCGGTCTGGCTTACCCCACGCGCGGGCTGAAGGAATGGTGAAAACGGGTTGTCCGGCTCTGTCTCATTTTGCCGCTGCCTGGTAGGCGGTGACGTTGTCCTGGACGTACTTGATGAACGCGTTCTTGTCGCCCACGTGGGTCCAGATTTCCTTCAGGTTCTTGAACTCGGCCACCTTGTTGTCGACCACCTTCGCCACGATCAAAGCGGGCCCGGTGATTCGATAGCCCTTGGTCAACGCGGCGTTCTTCTTGTCCTGAAAATCGATGGAGTGGAGCTCGACCACGCCGGCCTTGAGCTGTGCGGCAAAGCCGCGCGTGATCGCCTCTTCCGTGTAGCTGCCCATCTTCAGGCAGGTGGGGCAGCGCTCCGTGCGGTGGAAGTACATGGCGACCACGCGATCCTTCGGCGGCGCGCTGGAGGCGGCGGCAGCGCGTTCGGAAAAACTGGAAGACAACAGGGCCAATGCGGCGCCGGTCATCACGGTCACGGCAATCCGTTTCATCGGAGACTCCGTTTCTGTTAACGTTCAAAATCGTAACCTGTCAGACCATCTGGGGATCATTCGGGCAGCGGCGGGTCGGCCGCCGGGCCGCCCGCCGAGCCGCCCGCCGGCAAAGGAGGCGGTGACGCGGACGGCAGGGGGATGTCGAGCAGCCCGCCTTGACCCGGCGGGTCGGCGGGCGGAGCCGTCTCGCCCGTTGCCGCGCCGATTTCGGCCGGCTCGGCCGGCGGGGCGCTTTCGCCGAGCATCTGGCTGATCTCCGCCCGCATGAACCGGGCGAAGGCCGGCTTGTCGCCCACCAGCGCCCAAACCTCGTCCAGGCGCTTCCAGTCCTCGATCCGGCCTCCAATTGTCCGGGCAAGCACCACGTTGGCCATGTGGACGTCGAACTTCTTGGCAAGTTCGGCCGACTCGGGCTTGTCATAGTTCAAGACTTTCCAAGTGATCTGGCCGCTTTCGAACCGGTCGGCGAAATCGTTCCTGACCGTTTCATGTGTTTGCGACTCGATCGCGCGGCAGGTCGCACAGCGGAAGTCGCCGTGGAAATAGTAGACGACCAGGCCGTCGTCGAGCGTTTCCATTGCCCCCGGCTGGCCCGCAGCGGCGGAGATTCCACCCCCGGTGCGGAGCGCGTGAAGCTCCTCGGCGATTTGCGTCAACCGCGGTTCCAGCCTCGAGGCTGCCTGGTTGTCGAGCGATCGGGCAATCAGCACGACGAGCGTCGCCGAAAAAAACGAGATCAGGCAGACGGCAACGGCGTTTTTCAATTCCATACGGGATTCTCCAGGGAATCGTCCACAGCGCCTCCGTTGCGGACCGCGGCGACGGATTCCGCCGCCGCCGATCTTACCGGCCAGGGCGAAGTCTTTCCCGAAGACTCACTCTGGCAACAGGTTGACGAGGGCCAACTCAAAGGCCGCGGCCCGCGCGAAAACGATGACCCTTACTGCAACAACTTCTCGATCTCCTCCGGCGATGCGACCTTGCCCACGAGCTTCACTTCTCCGTCGATCGCCAGGGCCGGGGTCATCATCACCCCGAACCCGGTGATTACGTTGATGTCGGTGATCTTCTCGACCAGGGCCTCGACGCCCGACCGTTTGACCGCCTCTTCGGCATTCTGCTTGAACTTGTCGCACTTGGCGCAGCCGGTCCCTAAAATCTGCACGAGCTTCATTGTTCCTCTCCAACCAAGGTTACGCAACGGCCGCGGACGTGCCGCGCCGTTACACGAAAAACCAACCGAAAATCATGCCCACCATCGCGCTCAAGAGCACGGTCAGCGCGCAGAACATGCATGTCTTCTTTAGTCCGATGACGCTGTAGATCACGGCGATGCTCGGCAGCGACAGGGCGGGCCCCGCCAGGAGCAGGGCCAGCGCCGGACCGCGGCCCATTCCCAGTCCGAGCAGCGCTTCCAGGATCGGAATCTCGGTCAGCGTGGCGAAATACCACATCGCGCCGACCAGCGAGGCGATGAAATTCGCCCGAAAACCGTCCCCGCCGACCCACCCGGCGACGACCTCCTCCGGGATCAACGCTCCGACGAAGCCGGTCACGAGCACTCCGCCGAACAGGAGCGGGATGATCGACTTCGAAAAGCTCCACGTCTGATCCATCCACGCGTCCAGCTCCTCGCGGTCGAACCAGCGCCAAACCATGGCCAGCACCGCCAGCAGGCACGCGCCCGCGAAATACCATCGCTGGTGATAGATCCAGGCCGCCCATTGGTAGTTGGGTGGCGTGAAGTCGGTTTCCGACGCGATCTCGTTGCGGTTCAGGGTCAGCTTGGCGCCCTTTTTCAGCTCGCCCAGCGGCTCCTCGAGCTGGACGCGATAAGTTTCCGACGTGCGGATCAGCACGGCCACCTGCATCCGCGTCCCGTCGGTCTTCTCGATCAGCGTCTGGCTGGGGTTGGCCCAGTCGCTGAAGACGAGAAAAGCGATCATCGCGGTGAAGAACAGCGAGGTCTTCCCCAGGCTCCGCCGGGCGGGTGGCGGTTCGGGCAACTGCATCACGGCGGCGGTCCGCTGCTCCTCGTCCTTGCGGAAAACGGCCGCCATCACCAGCCCGATTACCACGGCGAACGTGATCGAGCCGACGACTCGGGCGATGCCCAGGTCGAAACCCAGCACGCGGGCGGTGAGGAAGATCGCCATCACGTTGATCGCCGGGCCCGAGTAGAGGAAGGCCGAGGCGGGTCCGAGCCCCGCGCCGACGCGGTAGATTCCGGCGAACATCGGCAGCACGCTGCACGAGCAGACGGCCAGCACGGTGCCGGAGACGGAGGCCACGCCGTAGGCCTCGACCTTGTTGGCCTTGGGCCCCAGGTGCCGCAGCACGGCCTCCTTCGAGAAGAAGGTGGCGATCGCGCCGGCGATGAACATCGCCGGGACGACGCAGGCCAGCGTGTGGTAGCGGACGTACCACTGGAGCATGTAGAAGCCTTCCACGATCGCGTTCTGGATCTTGGCACTGGAGAAGTTCAAGAAATACGCGAGCAGAAAGATGCCGGCCAGTGCGGTGAAGATGCCCAGTTCGCGTTTGTTCATTCCAGTCCACTCCGTTTGGGATCTTCATCACCGCCTAGGCGCTTTGGCATAATGCCCAAGTATTTGGCGGTCAAAAAAGGCCCCGTGGCCCATCCGAAGGCTAGTTCAGCAACTCCTGCTGCCGCTTGAGATTGCACGCCATGACCGACTCGATGCAATCGAATGCTTGCGTCGCCCAGGAACCATTTTCGGACGCATTGTATTTTTAAATTTAGCCAAGTTCACAAATAGGTCAAGATCAAGTTCGCGAAATGGCTGTGGAGCTTCCTGCCATCATCGATAGCGGGCTGAGTCTCCGGCACTTCCCGATTGCTTTCCGACAAGAAAATCAGTAAAATCAGATATAGCTGAATTATCTGAAACCGGGGATTCGCCAGGTGAAACATGGCCCGATCCAAGAAACCGGCCTGCTGCAAGCCGGCTGTTGACGATTCCGCCGGCTACCACGTGGAGTCGATCGTCACGGTCGACGAGCGGGGGCAGATGGTGCTGCCGAAGCAAATTCGCGAAAAGGCGCGAATCGCCCCCGGCGACCGCCTCGCGCTGGTCACCTGGGCCCGGGGGGGCCGAGTTTGCTGCATATCGCTGATCAAGGTGGAAGAGTTGACCGAGATGGTCGGCGGATTCTTGAACTCGCTGACGGCGACGAGCCAATCGGGCTCGCAGTGAGATGCCAAAGAGAAGGAGCAGACAGCAATGAGCGACAGAATTGTGGATGCGGTGCGATCCAAGTATGCGTCGGTGGCCAGGTCCAGCCTGTCCAACCGGAACGACGGTGTCCGGGCTGTAGCCGAGGCCTTTGGCTATTCGAAACAGCAGCTTGACTCGATACCGGCCGAGGCGAACATGGGGCTGTCTTGCGGCAACCCGACGGCACTGGCCAACCTGAGGCCCGGGGAAGTCGTCGTCGACCTCGGATGTGGCGGCGGGCTCGACGTGTTTCTCGCCGCCGCCAGGGTCGGGCCGTCGGGAAAAGCAATCGGCATCGACATGACGCCGGAGATGATCGAGCGCGCCCGAGCCAACGCCGCGAGGGGAATCGACGGCAAGCCGATTGCGAACGTCGAGTTCCACCTGGCAACGATTGACCGCCTGCCGTTGCCGGATCGGTCGGCCGACTGCGTCATCAGCAACTGCGTCATCAACCTTGCGCCCGACAAACCCGCCGTGTTTCGCGAGATTGCGCGCGTTCTGAAGCCGGGGGGGCGCGTAGCCGTCAGCGACATGATTCTCAAGAAGCCGCTGCCGCCGGAAATCGCCGACGATCTAACCGCCTACGTCGGCTGCATCTCCGGCGCAATCTCGGCCGAGGAGTATCGCGGCGGGCTCCTGGAGGCCGGCTTCGCCGAGGTCGCAATCGTCGACACGGGGGCGGATCTGAACGCCTACGCCCAGGTCGAGAACCAGGGCGGTTGCTGTTCGGCGCCCAGCCTGCTGCCGATCGAATCGGCGCCGCGCGGCGGGTGCTGTGGTTCGGCGCAGCCGTCTTCGGCCGGTTCCAGCCAGGTTCACACGGGGCTCCATCGGTTGATCGCCAGATACGACATCAACGAGTACGCCGCCAGCGCGAAAGTCTTTGCCGTCAAGCCAAAGTGAGCGCCAAAGTCACGGGTCGTCGTTTCGGACATCGCGGCCGCCCAGTCCGGAACTGGCAGGGGCGGACCTGCCGGAACCGCGCAGGGCAGAAAGGGAGATACCCGGCGCGTCGGAGTTCTCTCAAGGCGTTGTCGCTTCCAAGCCAGCGGCAACGCCCTTGCTGGCCGCCCTATTTGAGCAACTCTTGCTGCCGCTTGAGGTTGCACGCCATGACCGACTCGATGCAGTCAAAAAAATCCATCACGCACTTGACGCGAAGCCGGTAGAACACCATCTGCCCCCGTTTGTCATCCTCAATCACCCCGGCGCCTTTGAGGACCGCCAGGTGCCGCGACACGGTGGACATGTCGGAGCCGATCATTTCGGTCAGTTCACAGACGCACCGCTCTCCGGCCTTCGACAACTCATCAACGATCAGCAGCCGCGCCGGATGGGCCAACGCCTTGACGATCTTTGCCCGGGCTTCGTATTTTGCCTGCGTTTTTGCGTCCATTGGCACTCGAAGAAAAGAAAGTCAGGGGCCGGCCGTCGGGCTGGATGTCCCCAGAAACCCCGGCGATCCCTATCCGCAATCTAGCCGAATCGGCCGTTTGTGCAACTCCGCTCGCCCCTTGGGCGGCGCGCCGACGGGCCGCCCTTGCAGGTCATCGGTCGGCTGTTACTTGCAAGCTTAGCCAAATACACACGGCGCGTCCAGGCTTGGCCGAGTTCTTATCCTTGTTGTCCTCCCCCAAGAGGCGTTCCAGCCGAGCGGAAGATCACGTGGGGCGTCCTGCAAATCAGGATCTCCGTCAGGCAAAGGTTCCTGGCTCAATTCGAGTCGGCCAGGACCACCGACGTCTCCACTTGCCGGTCGGGGATCGTCCAATACCGCTCCTGGCATAGCCCACAACTGCGCTCCCAACGCTCACTTCGACTTGACGTGCTCCAGTTCGGCGAAATACCGGCTGATGAGTGCGTCGCGTCCCGGCTGACGCTCCGCAACGGGTGTGGCAAGCTCTCGCTCCACGGGATGGCCCAGTACGAATTGCGCGTGTTTCCGGCGCTTCATTGCGCCACAATTGCTCGAGTTTATCGTGGATCGCGTGTAGGATGTGATGTCGCAGTTCAAAGGGAGGTCGACCAGTTGTGGCGCACTCTGCCCGAGGAATTCGACGAGGCGTGAAGGAATACAAACGGTTGCGCGGAGAACTGCAAATCGCGCTGGAGGCAAGCTCCCTGCCGGAGACCCCGCGGGGCGCCGAGGCGTTGCACGCCCTGCTGGTGCGTTTGCGATTGGGACGCGTGTGAGGCCATGGACTCCATCGAACCAAGATCGCTGACGAGCACAGCCGGCGAGCCCTTTGTCGTCCGCTCTGCGCGGCCGGACGATGCGGCCAACCTGCTGGCCTATATCCGAACCATCGCCGAGGAGGTGGGGTTCTTCATAATCCAGCCGGGCGAGTTTCCCGCGACCGAAGCGCTGGAACGCCAATGGATTGAAGACCACCTCGACGATCCGGGCAAGTTGGCCTTGGCCGCCGAGGCGGCGGGCGAGATCGTCGGCTCGTTGAGCTTTGAGAACGGCCCTTTCCAACGCACCGCGCACAGCGGGACGTTTGGCGTCTCGGTCCGCCGGGATTGGCGAGGCAGGGGCGTCGGTACGGCGATGCTGGAGACCCTGCTGGAGTGGGCAGAGAAGAACCCGCTCATCGAGAAGGTGGACCTCGCCGTATTCTCTACAAACGCTGGGGCGATCGAGCTTTACCGGCGGCTCGGATTCGTCGAGGAAGGCCGGCGGGCGAAGGCAATCAAGCTCGCGCCGGGAGAGTACGTCGACGAGGTGCTGATGGGCCGGTTCGTCAAAGCTGGCTGGTAAAGAGGTATGCCTGAAGAAGTCGACCGGATTGTTCCAGCCGCCGGAGGTCACGCGTTTGCCGCCCTGCCACTTTGCAGTCTGCCCGACAAGACGCTCCAGCGCTGCCTCGCCGGGGAAGTGGAACCACGCTGCGCCGGCGGGTAACATGGAGCGGACAGTTGCGGCCTTGGCGGCCGCGGCCCGCAAACCGTCCTTTTGATCCGGAGCACCGGCGACGATGAGCAGACACATGGAACTGGCTGGCGGCATTACCCGACGCGGGTTCCTCAAGACCTCGGCCGCCGCGGCTGGGGCGGCCGCGCTCGGCGATCTGCGGATGGCCCACGGGGCGGCCGCGGGCGAACTTGGCGAAGTGAAGATCGGACTGGTCGGCTGCGGCGGCCGCGGCACCGGCGCGCTGCTCGACGCCCTCGGCGCGGCCACCAAGGTGATCTATCCGCAACTCGGATACCACACCGAAGACGTCGCCCAGGGGGCCACCGTCGAAAAGAAAGACATCAAGGTCGCCGCACTGGCCGACCTCTTCGAAGACCGGCTGAGCGCCTGCAAGCGGCAGATCGAAAAGCTCGGCATCCAGGTGCCGGCCAACCGCTGCTTCACCGGCTTCGACGCCTGCGAGCAACTGTTGGCGCTGGCGGAAGTCAACTACGTGATCCTGGCCACGCCGCCCCACTTCCGGCCCGAGCAGCTCCGCGCGGCCGTCGGGGCGGGCAAGCATGTGTTCATGGAGAAGCCGGCCGCCGTCGACGTGGCCGGGGTCAAAACCGTGATCGCGGCCGGCCAGGCGGCCAAGGACAAGGGGCTCGGCATCGGCGCCGGGACCCAGCGCCGCCACATGAAGTCGTACCAGGAGACGATCCGGCGGATTCGCGACGGAGCGATCGGCGAGCCGGTCTACGCCCAGTGCTACTGGAACGGCGGCCAGATCTGGGTCGTCCCCCGCCAGCCGGGCTGGAGCGACATCGAGTGGCAGCTCCGCAACTGGAACTATTTCACCTGGCTCTCCGGCGACCACTACGTCGAGCAGCACGTCCACAATCTCGACATCATGAATTGGGTCCTCGGCAGCCATCCGGTCCGGGCGGTCTCCGCAATCGGCGGTCGCCAGGTCCGCACGAGCGAAAACCACGGGCACATCTTCGACCATTTTGCCGTCGAGTTCGAATACCCCGGCGGAGTGCGGATGTTCAGCCAGGCCCGGCAGATCAACGGTTGCCAGAACCTCGTCCAGGAGGCGGTCGTCGGCGTCCGGGGAACCACCAATTGCAGGGATTTCATCGCGCCGCGCGAGGGCCCGCGCTGGCGATTCCGCGAACAGGACCCCAACCCCTACCGCCAGGAGCATGAGAACCTGATCGCCAGCATCCGCGTTGGGCGGCCGATCAACGAGGCCCAGACGATTGCGGAGGCCACGATGACCGGCATCCTCGGCCGCGAGGCCGCCTACAGCGGCAAGGCGCTGGATTGGGACGCGGCGATGCGGTCGACCACCCGGTTGGGGCCGGAGAAGCTCCAGTTCGGCGACTACCCGATCCCCCCGGTGGCGATGCCGGGAACGTACGCGTTCTCGTAACCTGCCGCGGACAGAATCCGTGTTCGCCGAGGGAAGCGGCTGCGTCCTTCGCAGACAGATCACAACCCAGTGTCAGCGGGCGCTGAAAGGGTACCAGTGATGGGGCGCCTTCCAATAGCCCAGAGCGATCGCTCCGCCCAATGCGTGTCATCGAGCCCGCGATCCACTAGTCGCTCTGCCAGTTGCCTGGCCCCGTCGGCAGCGGCCGAGAAGATCTCCTCCGCGTTGTGCCCGCCTAATCGCTGATGACGGAAACATCCTTGACGCGGATCGTCTGGTCGCACGGTCTGTAATCCGTGATGTAGAGGGGGTGCGCCGGCGCGCAGAAGACGATGCCCGTGAGCTTGACCGGCTGTTTCGGTGAACGCATCCCACTCCAGACATGGACTACAGAGCCCGTGGAAAGCTCCCGGATCGGAGATTTGCCCGTTACCGGCATGGAAAGAAACGCCCAGCCGTCGAAGTCGATCGATATCCGGCCTTCGTAATCCATCACGTCGCCATATTGGCCCAGTCCGCTGGAAACCAGCTTCGTGCCGGCGGCGTCCTCCAGTTCCCAGAAGATCTGGCCCCAGCCGGAGTTGCCCTTTACCCAGAGCCCGACCGAGTTGATCTCGCCTTCGATCGGAATCGGATGCTTGAGCTCGATCACGGCATATTCCGACATCAGCTTATGGAGCTTGTCGTTCGACGCAATCGATATTTCCAGGCATTTTCCTTTCTCCGGATCGTCGACTTCCTCGACTTCGGCTCTGCCGAGCGTCCGGTAGATGTCGTAGGTGTATCTGAATGTCGCCGGATCGTCAACGAGCTTGTTCGGCTCTCGCTGAAGCTCCCACTGATCAAGGGAATTGACCGCGTCAACGACCTTGAAACCGGGCAGCGGCGCCGACCGTTCCTCCTGATACGTGCGTCGGCCGCAGGCAATCGCTTCAACCTTGGCATCCGTGATCAGGTACTGCGCCGCGGTGGATGCCGTGATCTTCATCTTGCCGGACGCGACGGATGGCCGGGTCGTCTGGCCGTAAAGACCAACCTGTTCAACCCTGTTGGAACCGAGCTCCAGGGATAGTTCGGCGGTCCCGCGGCTGGTCCAGATCGCATAGATCGTCTTGCCGTCGTACCGTCTTTCGAATTCCGCGGCATAGACCGTCCTGGAACCGGTGGGAACAAGACGCATGAATCGGACGCAGTCGAGGACCCTGGTCAGTGTCGCGGTCGCCGCAAAGGCGCGTTCGGGATAGAAATACGGCGCGCGGTTGGCGCCGCTGCCGTAGAACGAGGCGTTATAGATGTTGCCAATACCTGCCCCACCAGCGCCCGCCCCGCCGATATCTTCGAACCCGAAGGCATGCTGGACAAGCATATCGCGGGTCATCCATTCCGCGTGGTTGACCTGGCCGATCGTATCCGGCTTGCGCGAAATGTTTTCCGGGCAGCAGGTGACTTGATAGTCATACCCCAGGGCCTTGGCCGTATCCATCAGCTGCCTGGACCACATCATCGTGAACGGGACATTCGGCTTTTCCGGGTGGGCGGTCCGCTGGATCGCTTCCGTGCCGATATGGGTGAAATATTCTTTCGGCGGTTTGTTCCTGAGGATTTCCGCAATCAGTTCGCCGCAGGTCAGCGAGTTGCCGAAGAGGACCTTCAGCTGCGGAAACTCCTTGCGGACAACCCGGCCGACCTGTTCGACAATCGCCAGCCGTTCCGCCGCGCGTTTCCTGCGTGCTTCGTTGTATTCCGGCGGCTTCTTGCCAATCAGTTCGGGCGCCTGGGCATAGGGGCCGAACGGGTCGGAAGATTCCCAGAAGACAACAACCATGTTGGCATGCGGCCATTTCTCGAGTCTTTCGGTAATCTCCTTTCTCACCTGTTCATCCGGTTTCAGCGGGAACGAGACGTGCACGCTTGCTACCAGCTCGGTGACCTTCCATTGCTCCCAGTCTTTTTCCGTCAGTTTCCTGTTATTGCTCAGATTCAGCGCCCGGCGTATGCCGGCCTTCTTCGCCATCAAACCGTATACTTCAGGGCGGCTGTCGGTATAGTGGGCGCCGTTCCATGCCCAGCCGAGATAGGGCGACTCGTATCCCGCCTGGCGGGTGTCGGGACCGAGCAGAACGCAACTCGCCGTGTGCTCGGTAATCAGCCGGTTGCCGGTCTTGTCGTAAAGGCTGAATTTGACTTCAAACCAGCCCAGCTCGTCCTGCTCGAGGTCGATTGTCTTTTCGACCGCTGTATCCGTGGTAAATTCGCCTGACCCGGCATCGTTGCCGCCGGCGTCCGTGATCTGCCACTTGAGCGTGTATTCCCCGGGAATCACCGGCGTAACGGCCACCTTCATTTCGGGCTTCTCATCGTCGCTGAACTTGTTCTTGGATAGACTGGTCTGCATGAATTTGACTTCCGCCGGAGCCTTCTCAAGCGTTACGCCGAAGACATGAATCGCGCTTTTCTTCGCCGGATCGGGATAAGGACGGGGATCGCCGAAGGGGGTGCGGAATTTGTGAGTCTCCCCGGTGATTTCGAAATCAAGATAGTGCATCGGAAACGCGCCCCGCCCCCATTTGCCATGCGGGTCGGTGATCAGATCGATGACCTTGCCCAGGTCCAATCGGGCTTCGACCCGCCAGAGTGGGAGCGTCTTGCCGCCGACGGCGACCGTCCCGACCTGTTGTGCATTCGGACCGGGAACCGCGCAGACCGTATCCGCAATCGCGGAATAGGCCCGCCCGCCCATCTGTCCGCTGGGCACGAAGCGGGTTAGGCGCACGTTGACCGATGGCGTCTTGGACGGGTCTTCTTCGACGGCGCAGAGCAGCCAGGCATGGGAATACTGCTGCATCGGAATTGTGAACAGATACGAATCCCGCGGATGGTCAAAGGCGTTCCGGCCGGTATACCCGCTGTCGCCATAGAGCCCTGGAAAGAGCGACAAATGCGCGGCCGTGACGCCGATGTCGAGATTCGCCGCAGTCGGGGCAACGAACGGGATCGAGCTGTCCGTGAGTTTGACTGAGGCGCCCGTCATCGCGCCCGGATTGCTTTTGCCCGAAATGTCGAGCGGGAGATATTTCGGATCCGCCCGCCTGCTTGTGAACACGAAATCCCTTTCCGCAAACGGCGAGTCGATCTGGACAATCCGGCCGCGTTCCTCAGCGGGCATGAATCCGGCATAATCGCCGTTGATATGGAACCTGACGCCTTCCGTGCGCTGCTCGAATTCAAAGACATATTCCTTGCCGTAGATCTCCGCAAGCTTGTCCCAGTCGTTGATGTATTTGTCCCTGACTTCCTTCTTGAACAGCGCTACGTTCGGGCGGACAAAATCGACGATCCCCAAGCCTTTGAATTCAAAACCCGCCTGTCTGGTCGGAAATCTCTTGCCACTGTTGCTGTCGATCATCACGGCGGTATCGACCGGCTGGACAACGATGCGGTTCGTGGAAGCATCCGTCCATCTGAAGTCGAACGGAATCGGGTCCCGGCCGGCTTTGAACTTGACCGCGGCTGCATTGACACCCGGGGGTACGTTCACCACGGCGCCGGAAAGCTCCGCGGCGCAGAGCGCGCACAACAGCGCGGCCAGAGAACTCAATTTGCGCATTTCCATGGTTCTTCTCATAACGGTGTCTATCTTTGCGACGGGCGTTTGCCGGTTTTCTGGCTCCGTGACGGAAAACGCCGCCGCTGAACTCTTGTCAGGGTGTGTTGTTGTGGCAGGGACGGTTGCGGGAGTCTCGATGGTTTGGCCAATTCCATTCTCTGGTTAGACTCTACCCGTCCCGGCCATCGTGTCAACTGATCAGTCGGCGGGAGTCCAGGGCGATCCGGCGGAAGGATTCGGTCAGCCGCATTGCCGACAAGATTGCCAAGAAGGCCGGGGCCAAGACTGCGGTGAAGACGGTCCGCGATGCCGAACCGGGCAAGGTCAGAGCGGGCGCCGTACGCCAGCGCCCGCGACTTGCGGCGGTCGTTTGGCGAGCGCTAGGCGATGCGGGACCTGCCGCCGGTCCGCCGCGAGTTGAGGCGGCACGAAGACATCCAGACCACGTTGCCGTATTACGTCGGGGCGGAGCGCCGAGAGGACAGGCGACGTTTTCGCGCCGAAATGGCAACAACTCTGGCAACACGGCCCGCGTCGACGGCGAGAACGCGGCCCCTGGAGGTGCCGCAAACAGTTTCCAGAAAATGAGTTGAAGGAGTGAGGATGTCGGGGCTCGAACCCGAGACCTACGGATTAAAAGTCCGTTGCTCTACCGACTGAGCTACATCCTCATGAATGGTTCGCCGCGCGACCGATCGCGAGCAGGCCGAGATCCGCCGGGCCGCAAGCCGGCCAAGGCCCGAACAGATCCAGTCTTCCGCGCAAGCGTCGCCGGCCAGCGCGACCGCAAGCTTCTGATTGTACACCATCCGCCCCCGGCGTCGAGGCGTCCGGACAAGAGAATGAGCGTTGCCTCTTGGCTTGCGGCCCCCCCCCGCAAGGCCGACATCCCGCCGCGGGCTGCCCAGTTTGCCGATCAAGGGTGTAAGCGTTAGAATCGTGGTTTTGGCCTCACACGGCACGAGAACCGTAAGTCATGCCTCGATACAATCCGGCGACCATTGAAACGAAGTGGCAACGATACTGGGCCGAGCACCGCACGTTCGCGGCGTCAAGAATGCCTGAGGGGCGCAAGCTCTACGTCCTCGACATGTTCCCCTACCCGAGCGGCGACGGGCTCCACGTCGGCCATCCGGAGGGGTACACGGCCACCGATATTGTCTGCCGCTACCAGCGGATGCGCGGGGCGAGCGTGATGCACCCGATGGGCTGGGACGCCTTCGGACTGCCCGCCGAACAGCACGCGAAACGCACGGGGACCCCCCCCCGGGAGACGACCGAGAAAAACATCGACAACTTCCGCCGCCAGCTCCAGATGCTCGGCTTCAGCTACGACTGGGACCGGGAATTGGCCACCACCGACGTGGAGTACTTCCGCTGGACCCAGCATATCTTCCTGGTCCTGCTGGACACCTGGTACGACGCCGACGAGCAGCGGGGCAGGCCGATTGCCGAGCTGCCGATTCCCGAGGAGATCGCCGAGGACGAGGAGGCGGTCCGCCGCTACCAGGACGACCACCGCCTGGCCTACCAGATCGAGGCCCCGGTCAACTGGTGCCCGGAGCTGGGCACCGTGCTGGCCAACGAAGAGGTGGTTGGCGGGCTGAGCGAGCGGGGCAGCTACTCGGTCGTGCGGATTCCCCTGCGGCAGTGGATGCTGCGGATCACCGCCTATGCCGACCGGCTCGAAAGGGACCTGGAATCGCTCGCCTGGGCGGAGAGCATCAAGCTGCTCCAGCGGAACTGGATCGGCCGCAGCGTGGGGACGGAGGTCGATTTCTTCATCGGGCTGACGCCGGGCGAGGACGGCAAGCCCGACATGAAGCAGTATCGCGGATGGTTCCGCGACCGCGAGTTGGGGGGCTACCCCCGCAAGCCCGACGAAGACGTGCTGCGTATCTACACGACGCGCCCCGACACGCTGTTCGGGGCAACCTACATGGTCGTTGCCCCGGAGCATCCGTTTATCGAGCGGCTCACCCGGCCGGAGCAGGCCGCGGCGGTCAAGGCCTATTGCGACAAGGCGGCGCGGAAGAGCGATCTGGACCGCACGGACCTGGCCAAGGAGAAGACGGGCGTCTTCACCGGGGCGTACGCGGTCAACCCGGTCAACGGGGAACCGATCCCGATCTGGGTCGCCGACTACGTGTTGATCAGCTACGGCACCGGGGCGATCATGGCGGTGCCGGCCCACGACACCCGCGATTACGAGTTCGCCGAGACGTTCGGCCTGGCGATCGTGCCGGTGGTCGATCCGGGCGGCGCCGAGGAGGTTTCGCGCGACCAGGTGCTGGCCGGCAAGACGGCGTTCACCGGGCAGGGCACGGCGATCAACTCGGGCGCGTACGACGGGCTCGCGACCGACGATTTCAAACAGCAGATCACCGAGGACCTGGCGGCCAGGGGCCTGGGCCGCGCGGCGGTCAACTACAAGCTCCGCGACTGGCTCTTCAGCCGCCAGCACTTCTGGGGCGAGCCGTTCCCAGTCCTCCACGAACTGGACGCGGAAGGCAATCCGACCGGCCTGGTTCGGGCGATCCCGCCGGAGGAACTGCCCGTCGACCTGCCGGCCGAGATGAAGTTCGACGCCTCGCACGCCAGCCCCGAGCCGCCGCTGGAAGCCGCGCCGGCCGGCTGGCTCTACGTGACGATCGACGGCAAGCGGTACAAGCGGGAGACGAACACGATGCCCCAGTGGGCCGGTTCCTGCTGGTATTACCTGCGTTTCCTCGACCCGAAGAATTCCACCGCCCTGGTTGATCCGGAGATTGAAAAGGCCTGGATGCCGGTCGATCTCTACGTCGGCGGAGCGGAGCACGCCGTGCTGCACCTGCTCTACGCCCGGTTCTGGCACAAGGTGCTCTACGACCGCGGCTATGTGAGCACGCCCGAGCCGTTCCAGAAGCTGGTCAACCAGGGGATGATCCTGGGCGAAATGGAGTTTTCCGGCTACCACGACCAGACCGGTGCGTGGGTCAGCGCCAGCGAGGTCAAAATGAACCCGGCCGGTCAACCGATTTGCAGGAAGACGCGCGAGGTGGTCACGCCGCGGAAGGTCCAGCCCGGCGAGGTCGAAAAGAAGGGCGAGTCCTTTGTCCTCACGGCCCACCCGGAAATCCGCGTCGAGAGCCGGGCGTACAAGATGTCGAAGAGCCGCGGCAACGTGGTCAATCCCGACGAGGTGGTCCGGGAATACGGGGCCGATTCGCTGCGGCTTTACGAAATGTTCATGGGCCCGCTCGAAGCGGTCAAACCGTGGAGCATGGAGGGGGTCAACGGGGTCCGCGGGTTTCTTGAGCGGGTCTGGCGAATGATCGTCGACGAGCGCTCTGAACCGCCAGCCCTGAACGCGGCGGTCCGCGATGTCGAACCGACCGAGGAGCAGAACCGGATGGTTCACAAGACGATCAAGGCCGTCACCGACGACCTTGACGCGATGGCCTTCAACACGGCGATCGCCCGGATGATGGAGTTCACGAATTTCTTTCTCAAGGAAGACGTCCGCCCGCGCTCGGCAATGGAAAAGCTCGTCCTCCTGCTCTCGCCCTATGCCCCGCACATCGCCGAGGAGCTTTGGCAGTTGCTCGGGCACGAAAAGACGCTGACCTACGAGCCCTGGCCCGAATACGACGAGGCGGCGACCCGCGACAACACGGTCGAAATCCCCGTGCAGATCCAGGGCAAGCTGCGGAGCCGGATCGTCGTACCCGCCGGCGCCGATCGGGCTGAGCTCGAACAGGCCGCCAAGGCGGACCCCAAGGTGGCTGAATTGCTCGCGGGAAAGGAGATCGTCAAGACGGTCGTTGTGCCGGGACGCACGGTGAACTTCGTGATTCGATAGGCTGCCTGCGTCGCGGGCGGCTGCCCTTCGGCCGGCGGGCAGAAACCGGCCCCCGATTGTTCGCTGTGTCGCGCTCGGCGCTGTAACCCGACGCGTAAGCGAGGCCAACTCGGGGGTAGCCAGCCTCGCTTACGCGTCGGGTTGGCTAGCCTCGCTTACGCGTCGGGTTATGATCGGCCCATGAATCGTCCGGGCTGGGGCTCAACGGGCAGTTGCGGATCCAACTTGCCCGCCGCGCGACCGAGAGGCCCTGGCCGGTCGCCTGCGGCCTGCGACCAGCAGGCTGCAATCTATGAGGATTGGGTCAAGTTTGCGGGCTTGCTCGGCCGATTACTCGGATAATCGAGCGCAGGCGGCGTTGCTGCGCCCCCCCCGATCGTCTGATACCGGAGAGCCCCCCAATGATGGCACATCGCTCAGCCAGCGCAGCGGCCGAGGTGGTCGAGCCGTCTCCAAGCGGCGCTGAGCAGGCGGAGGTTCCTCCGCTGGTGCGGGCTTGCGCGGCAAGACGGCCGAGGTCCACGACAATTGAAGACCTGCCCAACTACTGCCGCAGCCTGCTGCGGATCGAGGTCCCGGTGGTTGTGACGCTGGCCGAGAAGAAGCAGGCTCTTCGCCAGATCATGGAACTCGGCCCCGGCTCGATCATCCAGTTTGACAAATCCTGCAACGAAATGCTCGAACTGGGCGTGGGCGGCCGTTCGGTCGCCATGGGCGAGGCGGTGAAGGTGGGCGATCAATTCGGGCTTCGAATCCGCTCGATCGCGCTGCCCGGCGAGCGGTTTGTGCCGGTCAAGGGCTCGCGGCGGGACGCTGCCTGAGCAGGATTCAAGGACCAAAGGGAGAGGCGGCCGGGCGCGTCTTCCTCTGATGGTTCCCAAGCCGGAGCTTGGAAACCAGATGGACGAAGTCTCGTTGCCAAGCTCCAGCTTGGGAACGAAGGGCGGGTCTGGCAGCCGGCCTCCTTGGCCGTGTTCAACGTGCTCCCGACCGGGTAAACTGGGTGGATTGACGCCCGCTCTCCGCCGAGGCCCGTATGATCCTGCTCGTCGACAACTACGACTCGTTCACCTACAACCTGGTGCAGCGCCTGGGAGAGATCGATCCCGGGCTGGATTTGCGGGTGTTTCGGAACGACAAGATCACGGTTCAGGAAATCGAGCAGCTCGGCCCCTCGCACCTGATCATCTCTCCCGGCCCTTGCACGCCTGACGAGGCGGGCATCTCGCTGGAATGCGCCCGCTGTTTCGCCGGCAGGATTCCCGTGCTTGGCGTCTGCCTCGGCCACCAGGTGATCGGTCAGGCGTTTGGCGCGACGATTGTCCGCGCCGGCCGCCTCATGCATGGCAAGGTCGACCTGATCCATCACGACGGCCGCGGGCTGTTCGAGGGACTCGAAAATCCGTTCCCCGCCACGCGCTACCACAGCCTGGTGATCTACCCCCCCACGCTGAGCGACGATTTCGAGATCTCCGCGTGGAGCGAAGAGCCGGACGGATCGAGGGTCGTCATGGGCATCCGCCACAGGGAGCATCCGCTGATCGGCGTGCAATTCCACCCGGAGAGCTTCCTGACCGGCGTGGGGCCGACCCTGCTGGAGAGGTTCTTGGCGATGTGACGAAGACCAGGTGCACCTCACCTTGTTCCCAAGCTCCAGCCTGGGACCAGATGGCGCCTGGGAACCAGACGAGCGTGTGAAGCTCGGAAATCGGATAATTGGCGGACACGAGGCGAGATGGCGAGAGTCTCTGGAAATCAGCGCAGGGGGGCGAGACGTGCGGAGAGACAACCGCCGGCGGCCGGCCGCTTCTGGAGCGGAACCTTCGCGCTCGCCCTCGTCGGAGCCATTTTGCTCTGGGCGGCGCTGCCGCCGCTGCAATTTTCCCCCTTAGCGCTGGTCGCGCCGATTCCTTGGATTGTCCTCATCCGCCGGGCGGAGATGCCCGGCCGGCGTCCTTACCGAGCGCTCTGGGGGGCCGGCTTTCTTTTCTGGTTTGCGATCCTGCACTGGATTCGCATGCCGCATCCGGCCACGAGCATCGGCTGGGTTGCGCTTTCGGGCTACCTGGCCTTCTATCTGCCGCTCTATGTCGGGCTGGCCCGCGTCGCGGTCCACCGGCTGGGTGTCTCCGCCGTGATCGCCGCGCCGGTCGTCTGGACCGGCCTGGAACTTGCCCGCGGGCATGTCCTCGGCGGCTTCACGATGGCCAGCCTCGGGCACACGCAGTACCGCTGGACGGAACTGATCCAGGTCAGTGATCTGGCGGGGGCCTACGGCGTGGGGTTCGTCGTGATGTTCCTGGCTGCGTGCCTGGGCCGGATGCTGCCGGTTGCAGACACATCCAGCGGTTCGGGCGGCGGGGCCGCCCCGCGCGGCCCGCAGCGGGCGAGCCGCGGGCGGTTTGTTCTCTGGCCCGCGGCTCCCGCAGGGCTGATGCTCGCGGCGGTGCTGGCCTACGGCTGCGCCCGGCTCGATCGGGGCGCGGAACCGCCGGCGGCCCGGATCGCGCTGATCCAGGGCTCGATCGACATCACGCTTCAGCCGGACCCCGATCGGCCGGCGCGGATGCACCGGCAGTACGCCGACCTGTCGCGCGAGGCCGTCCAGCACTACGGCCGGGTCGACCTGATCGTCTGGCCGGAGACGGTCTTCGGCGACATGCTGCTGACAGCCGAGCAGGATGCGGCGGCGCCCCGCGGATGGTCGGGCGAACCGGAGGATTTTCAAGCGCGGATTGTCCAAGCGGCCGGGGACAGCCGGCGGCGATTCGCCGCCCTGGCGGAAGTCTTCGGAGCCGCGGTGCTTGTGGGCGCTGCGAGGCAGCACTTCGGGCCCGAGGGCGAACAAATCTATAACGCGGCGGTGTTCGCCCGAGCGACCGGCAAGTTTGTCGGCTGGTACGACAAGATGCACCTGGTGATGTTCGGCGAATACTTCCCCTTTGCGGACAAGCTGTCCTGGCTCTACAACTTCACCCCGGTCAACACGCTGGGGCTCGGCGTGCAGTCGGGCAGCCAGCCGCGGGCCTTCGACCTGGATCGCCTGCGGATCGCGCCGAACATCTGCTACGAAAGCGTCGTCCCGCAGGTCATCCGCCGGCAGGTCAACCGGCTCGCGGCCGAGGGGCGCGGTCCGGACGTGCTGATCAATCTGACCAACGACGGCTGGTTCTTCGGCTCCAACGAGCTCGACCTGCACATGATCTGCGGCGTGTTTCGAGCGGTTGAGTGCCGCAAGCCCTTCCTGATCGCGGCCAATACCGGCATCTCGGCATGGATCGACGGGGATGGGCGAATTCGCGAGCAGGGCCCGCGCCGGGCGACCGGCACGATCCTCGCCGAGGTGGTCCGCGACCGCCGGGCGAGCCTCTACCTCTGGTGGGGCGATTTGCCGGCCGGAATCTGCCTGGCGGCGTGCGCCCTGTGCGCAGTCGTCGGCCTGGTCGATCGCCATCGCCGGCGAACCCGGCGGCCGGAGGAGCAGCCCGTCCCTTCTCCAGTTCCCCGCAATGCGGTATTTTGAGGCTTTGCAGCCCCGCTTCTAGTTCGACCAGGAATTGCCATGCCCGAGCCGCCCGAGTTCTCACCGATTCGTACCGCAATCGCCGGGTTGCCGGTGGTTGAAATCGCCCGCAAGTTCGGCACGCCGACCTACGTCTACGACGCGGCGAAGATCGTCGCACGGCTGGCGGACCTGGCGGCATTCGACACCGTCCGCTACGCCCAGAAGGCCTGTTCGAACCTGGCGGTGATCGACCTGATCCGCCGGCACGGCGGCCTGGTCGACACGGTCAGCGCCGTGGAGATTCGCCGCGCGCTGGCCGCCGGCTATTCGCCCGAGGGGTCCCCGCCGCCGATCGTCTATACCGCCGACATCTTCGACGCCGAGGCGCTCGACCTGGTCGTCGAGAAGAACATCCACGTCAACTGCGGTTCGCCGGACATGATCGACCAGTACGGCAGCCGCGCGCCCGGCCGCCAGATCACGCTGCGGATCAACCCGGGCTTCGGCCACGGTCACAGCCGGAAGACGAACACCGGAGGCGATCACTCCAAGCACGGCATCTGGCACGACCAGTTGCACGATTGCCTGGTGAATGCCGACAATTATGGCCTTTGCGTCTCCGGACTGCACATGCACATCGGTTCGGGGACCGACCTGGAGCACCTTTCGCAGGTCTGCGCGGCAATGGAGAAGGCGGCCGCCGAGCTGGGGCGGAGCCTTCGCATGATCAGCGCCGGCGGCGGGCTGCCGATTGTCTACGAGCCGGGCGACTCGTTTGTCGACCTGGGCGCGTATCACGCGCGGTGGGACGCGACGCGCAAACGGCTGGAGGATCGTTTCGGCCACCAGATCCGCCTGGAGATCGAGCCGGGGCGTTATCTTGTTGGGGAAAGCGGCTACCTGGTGGCCGAGATTCGCGCCGTCAAGAGGCAGGGTGGAAACACGTTCTATCTGCTCGATGCGGGTTTCAACAATCTCGCCCGGCCGATCCTCTACGGCGCTTACCACCCGATCTCCGTCGCGCCGGCCGACGGCCGGGCGGACCGGCCAATTCAGCCGGTGATCGTCGGCGGCCCGCTCTGCGAGTCGGGCGACATTTTCACCCAACAGGAAGGCGGATTCGTGGCCCGGCGCGACCTGCCGGCGGCTGCCGTCGGGGACCTGGTCGTGATCGAGTGCGCGGGCGCCTACGGATTCGTGATGTCGTCGAACTACAATTCCAAGCCCCTCGCCGCGGAGGTGCTGATTCAGGAAGGCAGGACCGACCTCGTCCGGCGCAGGCAGACGTTCGAGGAGATGATCGCCGCAGAGGTGATTCCGGCGCAGCGCTAGAGATTAGCTAGCGGCCATCAGCGATCCGCTTTCAGCAATCGGGCCCGAAGGCGATCGACCGCGGATAGTTCAGAACCGTGTCCGGTCCGGCCCTCCTGCACAAGGGGCGCGTACGATGCTGTTTTCGCCAAGAATCTCCACGCGGCATCTCGCGGAACTCTGCCAGCGCGTGGCGACGGCCCTGCACGCCGGCGTCGACATCCGCACGGTCTGGCGCAACGAGGCCCGGCGGTCGCAGGGGATCGCCGCCCGGGCGAAGTTCCTCGCGATCAGCGAGGCGATCGAGCGCGGCGCCGACATCCGCGAGGCCTTCGACGCGACGGGTGACTATTTTCCCGAACTGTTTCGCGAGATCGCCCACGTGGGCAGCCAGACGGGTCATCTTGACGAGGCCTTCGCCCAACTGGGCGAAAACTACGAATTCCAGCTCCGCCTCCGCCGCGACTTTCTGACCTCGATCGCCTGGCCGCTGATCGAGCTGGGCCTGGCGGTCCTGATCATCGGCTTTTTGATTTGGGTGCTCGGGGTGATCGGCAGCATGCGGGGGACGACGATCGATATCCTCGGCTTCGGGCTGGTGGGAACGCCGGGGCTGGTCAAGTACTGCACGTTTCTCGCCGTGGTGGCCGGCGGGGTCGTCTTTCTCTGGCAGGCGATTCGCCGCGGGCTGGCCTGGACGCGGCCGGTCCAGCGGTTTTTGATCCGCCTGCCGGGGCTGGGCACGGCGCTCGAATCGCTGGCCCTCGGGCGGCTCTCCTGGGCCCTGCATCTGACCTTGAACGCCGGCATGGACGCCCGCCGGGCGGTGGCCCTCGCCGTGAAGGCCTCGCGAAACGCCCGCTTCACCGACCAGATGCGATCGATCGACGCGTGGATCGCCCAGGGCGGCTCGCTCTACGAGGCCTTCAGCCAGGCGATGGTCTTCCCCCAGCAGTTCATGGACGTGCTGGCCGTCGGCGAGCAGACCGGCATGGTCGTCGAGTCGATGAAGAAACTGGCCGATCAGTATCGGGAGAAATCCCAGGCGGCGATGAAGATCCTGGCCGTCGTCGGGTTCTTCCTCACCTTCGCGCTGATCGCCGCGATCATGATCGCGCTGATCTTCCGCATCTTCTCCTTCTACCTGGGCACAATCAACGACGCGATGCAGATGTAGGGGCAAGGAATTGGCCGCTGCCGACGCCGATCATGCGGCCGGATCGGGCCGGCGCCGGCCGAGCCACATGTCGCCGAGGATGCAGAGGATTTGCAGGGCGTAGCTTGCGCCGAAAACCGCGCCCGCGGCCGCGATCACGTAGATGAATGGTTCTGAAAACCTGGCAATCCACCAGGAGCCGATGTCCAGCAGGACCGCGAGCATCGGCAGGGGGGCCAAGATCAGCTTGACCATCTCGCCGAGCCCCGTCATGAGAAACAGGACGCCGACGAGCAACGTGAACACGGGGATCGCGAGCACGTGGGCATGGGTGATGTGGACGAGCGAGCTTACGGACGTCGGCGCCAGGGTCAGGGTCTGCGGGGCCGACGCGTGGCGCTCGAATTCCGGCTGGGCTTCCTTGATCACGAGGGCGTAATCCGGCTGGGCGTCGGCGGCCGCCGCGTAGGGGACATCTTCCATGTCTCCGCCGTCGGCGTGGTGGCATTCGACGCAGTGCGCGGCGAGGACCTGCCGGGCCGACGGATCGCCCGCCGCGGCCAATCCGGTCCTGTCGAAATCGGCCTGGTTTGCGCCGCCTTCGAGCCAAGTGATCAAGCCTCGAATCGCCGGTTCTCCGCCCGGCTCCAAGTACTCGCGCATCGAGCCGCTGGGCAGGACCTCCTCGAGCATCTTGGAATGGACGGTGATCTTGGCGTCGGGGGTGATGGTCTTCTCCATGCCGTGAAACTTCCGCCGCAGATCGTCCAGGCCGAGGCCCGGCTCCAGATCGGCGGCTTGGTGTTTCAGCAAGATGTTCGCCGTGCCGAACAAGTAGCCGGGACCGACAACCGCCAGGAAAAGCGTAATCATCAACTTCGCCGGCAGGCCGAGCCGCGCCAACCGCAAGGAATCCCAACTCATCCTCCGCCCCTTTTCACTTGAACAGGCACTGTCTAACGCAGCCGATGGGAAGGCCGCCCTGCGGCGATTCCCAGATCCTCCCGCTGCATGGAATGACCAGCCTTCGATTACGACGGCCACGACGTGTTTTGTCAACCTCTCGGCGCACAAACCGCAACGTTTGCGCCGGGGTCTCCTGGTTCTCGATTCTCCAACGGCCTTCAGTTCTGGTTCCCAAGCCGGAGCTTGGGAACGAGGGGGGAGGTGGAGCCTTGCGGGAGTGGAGGTGCGTTCCCAAGCCGGAGCTTGGGAACGAGGGGGGAGGGGCCGAGGGAAACGCATCCGCGGCCGCCCGGAGAGTTGACGCGGTCCGATCAGGCGGTCAGACTGCCGGCTGGCAGTCGGGTTTGAACGGGTCCGTTGCCCGGCGGGCGCTGGATCGGGGCTCGTGATTCCCAATTGCCCTGAACAGAACCATGTTTCTCCTCAACCCCAGCCTCCGATGGTGTTGCCATGGCGAAGATTCCTCACCTGCCCTATCACGGGTGCAATTGCTGCACGGTCTCCCGGCGCTGCTTCGTGGCGTCGTCCATCGCGGCATTCACCGCCAGTTCATTCTTGTCCCTCGATGCTGCCGAGCCGGCCAACGAGAAGCTCGACGAGCCGATCGACCTTGCGTCGCTGCGGCCGGCTCCCCGAATTCGCATCCGGGAAGTGATCTGCCGACAACCGACCCCCTATTGGCTCGGCTGGCCGGGCACGTCCTACGATCTCGACGGACATCGGAAGGAATATGAGGCGGCCTTCCGCGAGACGGCGGCAGATGCCGGCGTGACCCTCGAAATGGACCCCGCGCCGATCGAGAAACAAGAGAACGTGGCCTCCTGGGTCGACAAGGCCAAGGCCGACAAGGTCGACGCCGTCCTCATCCACCTCCAGCACATGCATTGCTGGCCCTGGCTCCAGGAGGTGACCAAGGCCGCCATCCCGCTGATCGTCTGGGCGCCGATCGGCACGGCGTTCACCGGACACGTCCGCAACATCTCCCGGCAGCCGCTCGTCCATGTGATCTCCTCGCTCGACACCCGCGCGATCGAGCAGGCGTTCCGCATCATCCGCGCCAAGCACCAGTTCGAACAGACCCGGCTGCTGGTCGTCAGGGGCAACGAGCGCAAGGAAGCGGTTCTCGAGCGGCTCGGCACCAAGGTCCGCTATATCCCGCGCGACATGCTCCACGAACTGTTCCATCGCATGCCGCTGACCGACGAAGCCCGCCAGGTGGCCAAGGCGGCGGCGGCCAACGCGGAGAAGATCGTCGAACCCAATGAACAAGACCTGCTCAACGCCGCCCGGGCGTTCCTGACGGCCAAGCGGATTTGCCGCGACGAGCAGTCCAACGCGATCACTTCGGACTGCCTCGGCATGGTCTCCTCGCGCGTCGTGCCGACGCCGCCCTGCATGGCCGTCTCGATGTTTCAGGACGGCGGCGTGACGTACGGGTGCGAGGCCGACGTGTTCGGCGCGATGTCGCTGATGCTCCCCAGCTACCTGTTCGACAAGCCCGGCTTCATGAACGATCCGGTTCCCGAAACGGTTGAGAACCTGCTGTTGGCGGCGCACTGCGTCTGTGGAACGAAGCTCGATGGGTTCAACGGTCCCCAGGAGCGCCACCGGCTGCGCTCCCATTCGGAATCGGACATCGGTGTTGCGTTGCAGGTTATCTGGAAGGAGGGCCGCCCGGTGACCCTCGTCCGGTTCAGCAATCCCAACGAGCTGATCCTCGACACCGGCGTGGTTGTCGGCAATCAGGAGACTCCGCCCGCCGGCGGCTGCCGGACCGACGTGAAGATCAAGATGGACCGCGTCGAGGACAGCCGCGACGTGCTCGGCTTCCACCAGGTGGTGTTTGCCGGCAATCACCGCCGCGACGTGGAGAACTTCTGCCAAATGTGGGGCATCAAGGTCGTGAATTCTCCCGAAAAAGCCCCGCGGGAGCTGACGGCATGACGCGCATCACCCAGATTCCGGCTTAAAATACGTCCTACCGCTCGGGCCGGAGGAGAGCCGCGCGTTTCTTCTTCCTGGCCCGCAGCCCCGGTTGCCGGTCGATTCCCGATCCATCGCTCGGGCTGTGGAACCCGGCCACGCTCCGCAACGCCGCGGCGGATGTCTGGAAAGACCGTTGGCGGGAACCGGCCACGGACGGGCATCCGCTTGGGGGGGCCGCCGACCGGACGGCTACCCCTCGCTCCGCGGTCCCGCGCTGTCTTCCATTTCGTCGATATAGGTGCGGAGCCGTTCGAGCTCGTCGGTCACATAGCGAAGCTTGAGCATGTTCGACACCCGCTTGATGAGCTCCAGCTTATTGACCGGCTTGCTTAAGAAGTCGTCGCAGCCGGCGGCCACTGCCCGCTCGATGTCGCCCAGCTCATTCAGGGCCGTAACCATGAGGATCATGATGTCGCGGGTCTTCGGGCTGCCTTTCACCTTTTCGCAGACCTCGAAGCCGCTGAGCTTGGGCATCATGATGTCGAGCAGAATCAAGTCCGGTTCAAACGCGGCCACCTTGTCGAGCGTGTCGAGGCCGTCGACGGCAACCGCGATCTCGCAATCGCAGTCGCTCAAGTAGACCTCGAGAAGTTCCACGTTGGTCGGGTTGTCATCGGCGATAAGAATCTTGCTCTTTGACATGACACAATGCTTCGTATCTTCCGTGGATTGTACTTGGGCCCGCACAGGGCGCCGATTGTACTTCCCAGGGGGGGAGTTGGGAAGGGGACCGGCTGGCCACCGCGACGCCGCCACGCGAGGAATCTGGAAAGTGGGCGGCCGGGGCAGCCGCCTTCAGGCGAGCCGGCCGGCCATCGCCCAGGCCGTCAGGGCCGTGCCCGCGAGGGTCAAGTGCGGCGCGTGGCGCGCCGCCGGACCGAGCAGCCCCGCGATGATTGGAGCCGCCCCCCCCGTGAGATAAATCTCGGGGTCTTGCGGAGCGCCGGCGGTCATTCTCCGGATCAATTCGCGGACCGCGCCGATCGTGCCCCAATAGATGCCCGATCGCATCGCGGGCAGTGTGGCCTTGCCGATCGGCTCGGGCGGATCCGCCAGCTCCGACATGGCGATCTCGGGCAGCATGTCGGTGTATTCGTGCAGCGCCCGGGCCGACATCTCCACGCCCGGCAGAATCGCCCCGCCGAGAAACGCCCCCTCGGCAGAGATCAGGTCCACGGTGATCGCCGTGCCGAGGTCGACAAGGACCGCTTGCCGTCCCGGGGCTCGGACGCGATTGACCGCCACGGCGTCGAGGAGGCGATCGATCCCGACCATGTCGGGCCGCGGCAGTTCTACTCTGATCGGCAGGTCGCCCGAGGCGAGCAACGTCAGCCGATCCTGCGGACGATGCGCGCCGAGCCAGTCAATCAGCCGCGAGGCCGCGGAGCGGTTGACGCTCCCGATCCACCAGTCGAGGCTTGCGCTTCCGGCGTGGCACTGGCCCACCACGGCGTCCAGCGGTCCGCCGCCGCAGGGGAGGACCCAGGTTCGCCCGGGCTGGGGAATCCCCGCCGCGCCGGTCCACTCGAATCGGCCGATCTTCACGCGATTGTTGCCCACGTCGACGGCGAGCAGGGTTGAATTGGCTGGCTGGCTCACGTTGCGCGTCCTCTTCTGCATTCCGGCTAGTCATGGATCATACAGAACCGGCTGCCTGCTGCCTATCTTCAGGGCGACGATCGGGTGGGGAGGCGGGCGAGCCCCGCGTGGCCGAAATCTGCTCTCTACACCCCCCGCAAGGGCATGCTATCGTTGATTAGCCCCGATGGTCCACAGGCCGATCCCCATCCCCAAGCGTGAGCGAGGAGGGGTATCCCCGAGTTGGCCTGGCCTACGCGTCGAGTCACATGGGCTCGCTTACGCGTCGGAGCAGATCGCCTCGCTGACGCGTCGGGTTGGGAAGGCGCGCGGCAGTCGAAGAATCCTCGGCACACCGAATAATCCGGGCAAGTCGCCTTGCGCCTTGTTTCACGCGGCCAGTAGGCGAGAATAACCTTTAGAAACGGCAAATTCGACCATCTGCGGCTCGAAATGGAGGGACAGACCTCATGAAACGTTCTCGGCTCATTCTCGCGGTCTCTGCGGTGTGCATATCGGTCGCGTGTGCGTCGGCGGCTCGAGCGGGTGCAGCGCCGGCCCCGGGCGAGACCCCGGACCCGGCCTCTCCCGCGCAACCGGCGGCGCCGGCTCCGCCGCTCAGCCCGAGTGCCCCGCCACCGGATCCGGCCCTTGAGCCGGGGTTGCCGGCTGCCGGGTCTCCTCAGCCCGTGCCGCCCAGCGCGGCAGGCAGCGCGGCGCCGCTCCAGCGCGATGCCAATCCGCTGCTGCGGCTTTTCGACGTCAACGGCGACGGCGTCCTCACGGCCGATGAAGTCGCCAATTCCGCCGCGCGGCTTCGGGAGCTGGATCGCAACCTGGATGGAATCCTCACGCCAGATGAGCTCTTGCTCGTGCTTGCTCCCCGATGGGACGAGCGCCGCCGCGCGGTCCCGGGTGTTCTGCCCGCCGAGCCGAGCATTGCTCCACAAGTCCCGGCCGCGCCGGCCGCCCCCGCCGCGCCGCTTCCGACTGCCGGGGATGCCGCGGGCCGGAGCACCGAGAAGCCGCGGGTTGAAATCTATCCGCTGCGTTCCCTGGACCCCAACCAGACCCTGGCCAGATTCCAGCAATTGCTGCGCGACCGGCAGGATGCCCGACTGACAATCGACATCCGCACGCGGAGCCTGTTGGTCTACGGCCCCGGCGACGTCCATGCGATGATCCGCAAGGAGCTGGCCGACCTCGCCCAGTCGGGCCTGCCGGAGCAATTCGGCCAAGCGCCCGGCATGGAATCGCAGCCGCCGCTCGGCGGTTTCCCGATTGCTCCGCCTCCCCGGGTGATTCCCGTCTACAATGCCCGGGCGCGCGACATCCTGCGGACCGTCAGGCAAGTCTATCGGGACCGCCTGTTCGAGCCCCGCACGGCGCCGGCGGCCGACGCGGCCGCCGCCTTCGGCGCCGCTCCGCTGCCACCCGAAGCAGCGGGGCTACCGCCCGACAGGATGGTGGTCGGCCTGGGCGCCGATCCGAACTCGGTGGTTGTGACCGCCGACGATGAACTGTTCTTCGAGGTTCTTGACCTGATCGAGCGCCTCGACAGCGGCATCCCCGCCGAGCCGGGCCCGCCGGAAGACCGCTGATGCGGCGCACGCGGCCTGCAAGTGACGCCCGCGGCCTGCAAGTCAGGAACACCACAGGGAAAACAGCAGGGCGTTGCGGAGCGTGATCCGCAGGCTGACGGGTTGGTCCATGCCATCCAGGGAGCCGCTTTCCCATTGGACGGGCAGATCGAGCCCGTCGGCCCGCACGGGCTTGGAGCGAGCCACCGCCTCGCCGTCGGCGGCGACGACTTCAACGACGATCTCGCCAAAATCGCACTTGGCATTCAGGTGCAGCCGACGCGCCGCGAGCCGGAGCGGTTTGGTGATCACCTGGCCGCCATCGAACGAGGCCCCGAGCGAGGCGAACCGGTCGCGCTGGATTGCGGCCAGGCCGATGCCGGCGAAACCGTCGCCCGAGTCCGCGCCGCTGTAAGGACTGTGCCGGGCGGTCCGGCCGCCGTAGTAGAATCGCAGCCAGTCGCCGGCAACGAGTGGCGGGTTGGTCGCCAGCGAGTTGTTGAATCGATCCCAGGCGCCGACCGGTCCGACGGGCAGGAAGGGCTCGCCCTGGCAGACGCGCGTGAAACGGACTCCGTCGCGGCTGACCGCCAGCTCGATGTCGAGGTGGCAAGCGTCCGGCCGGTTGTGAAAGACCTGCACCAGGCCAAGGTAGACCGATTCGTAGGGGAACACGAGCATCGAGTAGATTTCCGTGCCGGGCTGGTCTTTCGTGTCCGCGGTCATCACGACCGGCGCTTGGGCCGGCTCGGTGATGTCCCAGTGCAAAAAGTCGGGCGACTCGACGCGGGCCACCGATCGGCCCCAGAAATGGGCGCGGACCGACGGGTCGCCCGCCCAAGCCTCGGCCACCTCCGGCGCGACGTACTTTGTCCGCCCGTAGAGGGCGTATTTGGAGCGCTTGGCGTCCCAGCACCAGTGGGTGGCTCCATCGCAGATCGCCTCCGTGGTCCAGTTGTCCAGCAGCTTCCAGCGGAGGCCGTCGGCGCTGGCGGCCACGCCGAGGCCGCGCCGCTGCCGCGGATGGAACGGGTCTTCGCGCGGGCCTTGATAATCCCGCTGGATGCTGAGAAACCCCATCTTGTAGCGGCGCTGCGGGTCCGGGTCGCGGTCATCGCGCAGCACGCCGAAGATTTCGTAGAAGTAGGGCAGCGTCGCCGGCTCGCCGCCCGCAGGCTGCCCGCGTACGACCAGGTTCGTGTCCTCGTCGTCCATGCGGACCAGGCCGAGCCGCGGCTTGACCCAGGCGATCCCGTCGGCGCTCTCGGCATACGCCACGTTGCCCGAGGCGTAGTACCACATGCGATACTTCTCGCCCTCGCGCAAGACCGACCCGTAGACGATCGTGACCGCGCCTTCCCAGGGCTCCGTGGGGCGGAGCAGTGGATTGCCGGGGTGCTTCTCGGCCGGATGAACGCGGCGAGTGACGTTCCGGCTTGCGGCAATCAAGGCATCGTCAAGAAACAACTCGTGCTCAGCTCCCAGGGTGAGCAGCGCGTCTGGCGACGCGCTGAGCAGGGCAATGCCGATAAGGCCAACGGTGGTCATGAGTCTGGCTCCGATGGGCTTGACACCTCCAAATCGACCGGCAGCCGGGTCTGCCCCTTGTTGTGGCACAAAACCGCCACGTAAGTCCAGACCAGTCTGCTCAGAACCACACCACCGGCCCGTGAACGGTTCCACCGATGGTTGACAGCACAGCCTGTCCTTCTTATTCTTGCCAGCGTTTTGCCGATGATTCTGATTTCTTCCGATCGTGTCAGAACAGGCGGGCGTCGCCGGTCTCTAGAAGGTCGGCCAAATGCCCAAGCGCGTCAAGGGGATCGACACGATGAACGCGCTGAGCGCGGCGACCGGTTTGAAGTCGGACTTGTCCGCAAACCGCTTCACGAGGCTATTTTCAGCAGCTACGAACGAGGAAGGCAGACGCAATGAAGACCCGGCTGGCAGTTGTGTTGATCGTCATCGCAATCGCAGTTGGCATATTCGGCTCGGTTGGCTGGGTCTCCGCACAAGAGAAGGGACTCCTGTTCGCGCATCGAGGCGGGGGGCACGAATTCGACGAAAACACGCTGGATGCGTTTCGCTCGTGCTACGAGAAGGGGCTGCGCGGTTTCGAGACCGACGTTCGCATGACCAAGGATGGCAAACTGGTCATCTTGCACGACGACAGCCTCGACCGCACTCACAACGCGACAGGGGCCGTGGAACACAAGATGGCTGCCGAGTTGCGAACGGTCACCAGCAAGAAGACTGGCCAACCAGTTCTGTTTCTGGAGGAACTCCTGTCCTACTTGGACGACAAACCCGGCGTGTATCTCGAACTGGAGATGAAGACCAGCAACAAAGAGTTCTATCCGGATGCGCGCCTGGATGAGTATTGCCGGAGGCTTTATGCGGCCGTCCAGGCCCACAAGCCGAAGGGTTCCTTCTATGTCTGCACCTCCTTTGACGAACGGCCGCTGAGAATTGTCAAGGCCCTGGATGCCGATGCGGATCTGCTGCTCATCACCGGCGGGCCGTGTTGCCCGGAGATCGTGAAGCGGGCTCAGGATTTGGGAGTCAAGCGAATCGGTTGCCGAATGGAAGAGACATCGCGGGCCGCCGTGCGGGCTGCCCAGAAAGCCGGACTTTTCGTGACCGGCTGGCCGGGCCACAGTCTACAGGACTATCATCTGGCTGTCGGACTGGGCGTAGACGCGATTTGCAGCGACATCCCCGTCGCGATCCAGACCTGGAAGGCGAAGAACGAGTAACGGCGAAGATGTCGCCGAGATGGACCCGACCGAAGTTCCGCTTTCCCAGGCACGGCGACGAGTAACGTGATGGCCTTACGCGTCCCTTCGCTGCTTGCGAATCGTTGCTCTCCCCTCTTTCGCGACTTCGCCCTTTCGCGCTTTCGCGATGGACTTTCCGACCATTGGCAATCAGCATGGAAGACGGCATCGTTCAACTCGCCGACTCCGATTGGCTCTGGCTCGATACGGCCTCGGTAGCTCGCGGCGGCAAACCAGGGCCGAGGTGCCGCGATGACTGTTCGGTCTACCAGTGGCGGACAAGCGGCCGGGAGCCATTGTCCTTGCCGAATTCCGCAGGACGCGGTTGCTGACGCCTTGTCAGCCGCGTTTCGCCAGCACGTCCAGAAACGCCGGCATGAACTCGGGCAGGTCGGGCCAGCCGCGGGAGCTGACCAGCGCGCGGTCGACGACGACGGCCTGGTCGACGAACTTCGCACCGGCCAGCTCCAGGTCCGGGCGAATCGCCTCGTAGCAGGTCATCGTCCGCCCGGCGACCGAGCCGGCGGCCCAGAGGACCTGCGGGCCGTGGCACATCACGCCCAGCGGCAGCTCCTTCTCCAGGAAATGGCGGACGATCTTGAGCACGTCGCCGATCTGCCGCATCTCTTCCGGGCCGCGGCCGCCGGGGATGAGCATCGCTGCATAGTCCAAAGGGACGACGTCCTTGTAAGCGATGTCCGCCTGGATGAAGTAGCCGGGTTTCTCCGTGTAGTTGGAGTATTGCGGCTCGAAATCGTGGACGACCGTCTTGACGGCCTTGACTGTGGCGGCGGCCACGACCGGCTCGATCCCTTCCTCCTTCAACCGGTAGACCATGTAGTATGTCTCCAGCCCCTCGCTGAACTCGCCGATTCCGACGAGGACCCGCTTGCCCTTAAGGCCGCCCTTGCGCGGCGAAGCCGCCTGAGAGGCGCTTGCGCCGAGCGCCGCGGCCGCCCCGAGCGCGCCGCCGAGCATCTGCCGGCGAGTGACTGAACCGGTGCTGTTCTTCATGACTGGCTCCTTGATTAACGGGGTCGGTTGTCGTTGATTTCCCTGCCGCGGAGCACCGGCGGCGGAATCGGGGGGCCGTGGTGGTCCTCAGCGGTCCGCTGCCGGCGAGCTTGTGACCAGGACATGGTTGCCGAGATACTTGTTTGCCGCGGCGATGACTTGCTCTTTTGTCACGGCCCGGATGCGGTCGTCGAACGTCTTGTCGTAGTCGTATCCAAGGCCGTACAGCTCATCGAGGGCCGCCTGCTGCGCCTGGGCGGCGATCGTCGTGTTTTCCTGGGCATGCAGCGAGATCACCATCTGGCGGGCCGTGTCGAACTCGTCGTCGGAGATCTCGCCCTGCCGCGCCCGCTGGAGGTTCTTCCGGATTCGCCCGACGACGTCGGCGGTCTTCTCCGGCGCCACCTGGGAAATCACGACGAAATAGCCGGGGGCCGGCCCGGTGATCTGGAGGGCATGGACATAATACACCAGCCCCGCGCCGCGCAGCTCGTTGTGCAGCCATCCGCCCGGATAACTGTAGCCGGAGGTGATCGCGTCGAGGAGGACCATCGCCGCGTAATCCTGGCGGTCGCGGACGCCGGGGCCGGGATAGCCGAGCACGATCATTCCCGTCTGCTTGCCGGTCCTGAGATGGCGATCGACCGTCGCCGGGATGGCGTTGTCGCGGTCGAAGCCGATCGGTTTGAAGCCGGGGTCCGACGGGAGCCGGCCGAAATTGCGGGCGATCGTCTCCAGGGCCGCTTCCGGTTCGATGTCGCCGAAAACGGTCACCAGGGCGTTTTCGGCCACGAAGTATTGGCGGTGATAGGCCCGCAGGTCCTCCGCGGTGATTGGCTCGACGGTCTCCCGTTTGCCGCCCTGGACGATGTGGTAGGGGCTGGCGGCGGGAAGCTGGTCGTAGAAAAACTCGAGAATCTCCTGCTGGGGATTGTCGCTCCGCCGGGCGATCGCGCCGAGGGCCAGGGTCTTGACCTTCTGCAACTCGTCGTCCGGGAAGGTCGGCCGCGTGAAACAGTCGGCAAATACGGCCGCCGCGCGGTCGAAATCCGCGGCCAGAACCGTGGCGCTTCCGTGAATCGTGCTGCGGCCGGCGCTGAACCGGATGCTCCCCCCGACGGAATCGAAGGTCTCGGCGATCTCCTGGGCCGAACGGCCGGCAGCCCCCTTGTCGAGCATCGCCGCCACGAGCGCTGAACGGCCGGCCGTCGTGGGCGTGTCGGCGAGGCTGCCCCCGAGCGTGTACGCCTGGATATTGACCATCGGCAGGTGGGAGACGCGTTTGACGAGCACGCGCAGCCCGTTGGGCAGCTGGGCCGCGCGGATCTCGCCGGCCGCCTGGTCGCGGGCCGCCTGCGCCGATTTCGGCGCTCCCTCCGGCGGGGCGATGATCACGCGGTTGAGCCGTTCGGGTCGGAGGTATTTGCGGGCGACCTGGCGGACCTGGTCGGCGGTGACAAGCTGGATTCGTTCGACGTAATAGGCATCGAAGAGCGGATCGCCGGTGGCAATGTATCCGTGGCCGAGGCTGTCGGCGGTCATCTGCACGGTCTGCTGCCCGAAGACCAGCTCCGCCGCCTTCTGCTTCTTGGCCTTTTCCAGTTCCGCTTCGCCGACCAGCTCGTCGCCAAGCCGGTAGACCTCGGCGGCGATTCTCTCGGCCGCTCGCTCCCAGCGGTCGGCCGTGGCGGCGGCGAAGATGCCGAACCAGCCGCGGACGAACGACGGGGTATAGCTGGCCGACTGGATGCCCAGGACAAGCTGCTCGTCGTATTGCAGCCGGCGGACGAGCCGCGAGCTATCGCCTTCGGCGAGGATGTAGGCCGCCACGTCGAGGGCGTAGAGGTCCGGATGCGAAAGCTCGACCGTCGGCCAGGCCAAGGCCAGGTCGTAAGTCGCTCCGTCCATCTCGCGAATCGCCTCGCGGGGGCCGAGCTGTTCGGGCGCCTCGGGCATGGGGACGAACGTCTCGGCGCGCCGCCCGGTGCCCGACCACTGCCGCGCGACCTGGGCCAAGACCTGCTTGGTCTGGACGTCGCCGACGACGACAAACACCTGGTTGTTGGGGATATATCGCTGCCGGTAGAACTCGATGATCTCCTCGTTGGTCGTCGCCTGGAGCACGTCGAGATAGCCGATCACCGGATGCTCCGCCGGGTGGCCGGGGTAGATCGTCTGGTGGAGGAGCTTGCTTTGAACGCGGCGGCGGTCCGCCTCGCCGTCGGCGAGCTCCCTCCGCACGACCTTCAGTTCCCGTTCGAACTCGCCGGGCTCGAACGCGGTCCGCTGCATCGAATCGGCGACCAGCTCGATCGCGGTGTTGACGTCCTTGGCCGGGCAATCGATGTAGTAGGCGGTCATGCTGCTGGAGGTGAAGGCATTCGTCGCGCCGCCGAATCGAGCGATGATCTGCTGGATCTCCTCCTCGCTGCGCCTGGTCGTCGTTCCACCGGCGACGACGTGTTCGAGGACGTGGCTGATGCCGGCGCCGAGGTGACGCCCCTCGAATGCGCTGCCCGTATTCTTGACATAGCAGCGGACCGTGGCGACCGGGGCGAGATGGTTCTCGGCGACGATCACGACCAGTCCGTTGGAGAGCGTCGCCAACGTTGTCGATTTGGGGAGTTGGCGGATGCTTTCGTAGGCGATCGCGGCCGTCTCGGTTGGGGCCGGCTGCGGCGCGCTTGCGGCGGCCAGGACCGCGCCGCCCAAGGCCAGCAGAAGGACGAGGATGCGGATCGCGAACGTGTCCAAACGGGAGAAGGCCATGGGTTTCCTTCCGAAGTAGTAGAAACAAGTCTCTCGCCGGACTATATTCTTGCAGATTGTCGGCGACGCGACCAGGGTTCGCGACCGGCTCGGCCGCCCGACCCTCGCCGGATTGCGGAACGCTGCGGTGGCCGCTAGAATTCTCCCCACGGGGAACGATTCGCCCTCCAACGGGCGTCCGCCCTCCAACGGGCAGGCGAGGCGTGATTGCGGCCGGATTGGTGATCGATTTCGAGCATCGGAGAACGAAAGGAGCGGGATGATGAGAGTACCACGATGGCTGTGGATGGTGTTGTTGATCGGCGGCGCCGGTTGCCTGCTGGTGACGCAAGTCGGTTGCCCACCGAGTCAACCAGAGCCGACGGTTGTCGGGACGAGCCCGACCTTGACGGGCGAGACGGCGGAGACGCCGGAGGCCCCAGCGCCGGGGGAAGAGCCAGACGAGGCCGCGCCGAAGGAGCAGCCGAAGGAGGCCGCGGCGGACGAAAAGCCGGAGGCCGCGGCGGCCGCGCCGAAGGAGGCCGCGGCGGCGGGCACGCCCTACACGGTCAAGGTCCCACTCGGCCTGCCCGAACTGAAGATCCCCGCGGACAATCCGATGACGGAAGAAAAGATCGCCTTGGGCAAAAAGCTCTATTTCGACAAGCGGCTGAGCAGGGACGGCACGGTCTCGTGCGCCACCTGCCACGATCCGAAACTGGCCTGGACGGAGCACAAACCCACGAGCGAGGGCATCAAGGGGCAGTTTGGCAACATGAATTCGCCGACGGTGATCAACTCGGCCTACGCGGAGGTCCAGTTCTGGGATGGCCGGGCAGCCACGCTCGAGGAGCAGGCCGTCGGGCCGATGGAGAATCCGGTCGAAATGGGCCACACGCTGTCGGAGTTGGTCACCGAGTTGGGAACCCTGCCCGAATACAAGGAAGCCTTCCAGAAGGTGTTCGGCACGGGTCCGACCCAGGATGGGCTCGCCAAGGCAATCGCCGCGTTTGAGCGGACGATCCTCAGCGGCAATTCGCCCTACGACAAATTCGAGGCCGGCGACAAGGCCGCCCTGAACGACGCCCAGAAGCGGGGGATGGAGCTGTTCGAAAGCTCCGGGTGCGCGGATTGCCACGCGCAGCCGATGTTCAGCAACTACCGCTTCTACAATGCCGGGATCGGCATGGACAAGGAGAAGCCCGACGAAGGCCGCAAGGCGGTCACCGGAAAAGACAGCGACCTGGGCAAGTTCCGCGTCGCGCCGCTCCGCGAAGTCGCCAACACCTGGCCCTACTTCCACGATGGCAGCGTCGAGAAGCTCGAAGACGCCGTGAAGATCATGGCCCAGGGCGGAAAGCCGAACGACAACCTCTCGCCGATGATGAAGGCGGTCGGGGACAAGAAACTGACCGAGGAGAACATCAAGGACCTCGTGGAGTTCCTCAAGGCCCTGTCCGGAGAGTATCCGGTGGTTGAGGGGTAACCCAGTGGCGTTTCGCCGCCAGCGATCGGCTGCTCGTCTGGCAGGCTACAGCAAAGACAGGTCACAGGCTGCGGGCGAGGGGCTGCCGACGGTGGCGCGGCCCCCTGCCTGGCCTGTGGCCTGTGTCTTTTGACGGCTGATTGTCCGCAGCCGAAAAATCGGCTAGAATCGAGCTTTTTCTCGCGGGCACTGGGGCAGCAAGGAGAATCTGGAGACAAACCATGGCAGACAAGTGCGATATCGGCCTGATGGGTCTGGCCGTGATGGGCGAGAATCTCGTTCTGAACATGGAGGACCACGGTTTCTCCGTTGCCGTCTACAACCGGACCACGAGCAAGGTGGACGATTTCGTCAACCGTGCCGGCGTCAAGGGCCGCAAGATCGTCGGCACGCATTCGCTCCAGGAATTGGCCGACGCGCTGGTCAGGCCCCGCAAGGTGATGTTGATGATCAAGTCCGGCGACGCGGTCCCCGCCCCAACCGCCGGACTCTATCCGGAGGCGGCCGCTGCCGACGGCGTGATCCAGCAGTTGGCCGAGATTCTCGAGCCGGGCGACATCATCATCGACGGCGGCAATACCCACTTCCGCGACACGGAGCGGCGGACCCGCTACGTCGAGTCGAAGGGGTTGCTGTACGTCGGCACCGGCGTGTCCGGCGGTGAGGAAGGCGCCCGCTTCGGACCGAGCATGATGCCCGGCGGCAGCGAGCAGGCCTGGCTCGAGGTCAAGCCGATCTTCCAGGCGATCGCCGCCAAGGTTGGCCCCAAGGGCGACATCCCCTGCTGCGAATGGGTGGGACCGCGGGGGGCCGGCCACTACGTGAAGATGGTCCACAACGGGATCGAGTATGGCGACATGCAGTTGATCTGCGAAGCCTACTGGATGCTCAAGCTGGCGCTGGGCCTGTCCAACGACGAGCTCTACGAGGTCTTTGCCGAGTGGAACCGCGGCGAGCTGGACAGCTACCTCGTCGAGATCACCCGCGACATCTTCAGCGTCAAGGACCCGGAGACCGGCCGGTACCTGGTGGACTTGATTCTCGACACGGCGGGCGCCAAGGGGACCGGCAAGTGGATGAGCCAGTTGGCCCTGGACCTGGGCGTGCCGAGCACGCTGGTGACGATGGCCGTCTACGCGCGGAGCATCTCGGCGATGAAGGAGGCGCGCGTGCGGGCCAGCGGCAAGCTGTCCGGCCCTTCGGGCACCTACGGCGGAGACCGGGCGGAATTCATCGAACAGGTCCGCCAGGCTCTCTACGCCTCCAAGATTTGCAGCTACGCGCAGGGCTATGTGCAGATGCAGGCCGCGGCCAAGGAGTACGAATGGCCGCTCCAGTTCGGCTCGATCGCCATGCTCTGGCGCGGCGGATGCATCATCCGCGCTGTGTTCCTCGAGCGGATCAAGGAGGCCTTCGACGCCGACCCGAAGTTGGAGAACCTGCTCCTGGCGCCGTATTTCAACGAGGCGGTCGCCGAGGCCCAGGGCGCCTGGCGGAACGTCGTCAAGACGGCGATCGATCTGGGCATTCCGGCGCCGGCCTTCGCCACGGCCCTGGCTTACTACGACAGCTACCGGTCCGAGCGGCTGCCCGCCAATCTGCTCCAAGCGCAGCGCGACTATTTCGGCGCCCACACCTACCGCCGCGTGGACAAGCCGGGCGAGGGGCCGTTCCACACCGATTGGATTGGCGAACGAAAGCAGCCCGAGTAAGGAGAATGATCATGGCAGTTGGCGAGTTTTTGACCAGGTTGTTCGGGCTTGAGGGGCAGACGGCGGTCGTGATCGGCGGTGCCGGCGAGTTGGGCTTCGCGCTGTGCAGCGGGCTGTCGCAGGCCGGCGCCCACGTGGTGATTGCCGACGTGAATCTCCAGGCCTGCCAGAAGCGCGTCCGCCAGATCGAGGAGGCGGGCGGCCGCGCCTCGCCGGCCGAGGTCGACATCACATCGCGGGCCTCGCTCGAAAGCCTGCTGGCCGAGGCCCTCAAGGTCAGCGGCCGGGTCGAGATGCTCGTCAACTCTGCGGGGATCAATGCCGGATCCCCCTTCCTGGACGTCGATCCGGACTTCTGGGACAAGATATTCGCCGTCAACCTCAAGGGGATGATGGAAGCCTGCCAGGTCTTCATCGCGCACATGAAAGAGGCTGGCGGAGGCTCGATTTTGAACATCGGCAGCGTCAACTCCCACCTCCCGCTGTCGCGCGTCTTCGCCTATGCGGCGTCGAAGGCGGGGGTGGTCAACCTGACCAAGAACATCGCCCAGGAGTTCGCCGCCAGCGGCATCCGCTGCAACGCGATCTGCCCCGGATTCTTCCCGGCCGAGCAGAACCGCAAATTGCTCGACGCCGAGCGGGTGGAGAACATCATGCGGGGCACTCCGATGCACCGCTACGGCGAGCCCCACGAACTGGTCGGCGCCGCGCTGCTCCTCCTCTCGCCCCAGGCCGGCAGCTATATCACGGGGGCCGACTACTACGTCGACGGCGGGTTCACCTGTTCCTGGTTCTAGCCGCCGTGTAGAATTCCCGGCAGTCTCGGCGTTCTCCTCCCCGCTGACCCTGCGCGAGGTGCCGGCAACCCGGCGGCGATTGGCCATGGAAAACACGATCGTGATCTTCGGCGCTTCGGGCGACCTGACCAGCAGGAAGCTCATCCCCGCGCTGTATGAACTGAAGCGCAAGGGGCGGCTGCCCGACGGCGCCCGGATTGTCGGCACCTCGCGAACCGAGTTCTCCCACGCCGCGTGGCGCGAGACGCTCGCCCAGTCGACGGCCGAGTTCGTCGGCCAGCGGTTCGACCGCAAGGTGTGGGACGAACTGGCCCCGTCGATCTTCTACCAGCCGGGCGACATGGACTCGCCGGAGTCGTTTCCCAAGCTCGGCGATTTCCTGGCGGAGCTCGAAGCGGGCCGGGCAACCACGCGGGTCTACTACCTGTCGACCGCCCCCCGCTTCTACGAAGCGGCCGCCCGCGGGCTCGGCGCGGCCGGCATGGCCGCGGAGACCGACGGGCCGCGGCGGATCGTCATCGAGAAGCCCTTCGGGACCGACCTGGATTCCGCCCGGGCGCTCAACAGGGTGGTCCACGAGACCTGCGCGGAGCACCAGGTCTACCGGATCGACCATTACCTGGGCAAAGAGACGGTGTCGAACATCTTGGCGCTGCGGTTCGCCAACACGATCTTCGAACCGGTCTGGAACCGCAACTACATCGACCACGTGCAGATTACCGCCGCCGAGTCGGTGACGATCGGGCATCGGGCGGGTTTCTACGAATCGGCCGGCGTGCTCCGCGACATGTTCCAGAACCACCTGCTCCAGCTGTTCACGCTGACCGCGATGGAGGCCCCCGCGCGGCTGGATGCCGACGCGGTTCGAGACGAGAAGGTCAAGGTTCTCCGCGCGGTCCGCCCGATGCGCCCCGAGGACGTCGGCCGCGACACGATCCGCGGCCAATACCGCACGTATCGCGACGAGCCGAATGTGGACCCGAGAAGCCAGACCGCGACGTTTGGCGCCGTCAAGCTGAGTGTCGACAACTGGCGCTGGCAGGGCGTGCCGTTCTACCTGCGGTCTCTGAAGGCTTCGTCGTGCCGCACGACGCAGATCGTGATCCAGTTTCGCCAACCGCCCCACATGATGTTCGAATCGGACGCCAGGCCGTTCGACGCCAACCGGCTCGTGCTACAGATTCAGCCGGCCGAGGGGATCCAGATTCACTTCATGACGAAGGTTCCCGACTCGGGGATGAAGCTGCGGATGACCGACCTGGATTTCAGCTTCCGCGACCAGTACGCCGGAGGGATGCCGGAGGCCTACCAGCGGCTGCTTCTGGATGTGCTCAATGGCGATGCCAGCCTGTTCGCCCGGAGCGACGAAGTCGAGCTGGCCTGGGGGATCATCGATCCGATCCAGCGCGTCTGGGAGTCTTCCTCGGCGCCCCCCCTGGCGTTTTACGCTGAAGGGGACTGGGGGCCGGCGGTTTCGAGCCAGTGGATGGCCGGCCAGGGCCGCGCGTGGTTCGACCTGTGCCCCGTTTTGCATTAAGTCACTCCATCTCCGGCCGTGTTCATGCTCCGCATTGGTCCGATCGAGTTGGCGGGGCCCGCCGTGCTGGCCGCGTTGAGCGGCTACAGCGACTGGCCGATGCGGCGGATTTGTCGCCGCATGGGCGCCGCCTACACGATCTGCGAGGTCCTGCTCGACAAGTTCGTCCTCGACGTCAGCAAGGGGCGCAAGGCGCGGCGGTATCTCCGCGTCGATGACGAAGACCGGCCCGCCGGCGCGCAACTGATGGGGAGCGATCCGGCGCAGTTTGCCGCGGCCGCGGCCCGGCTCGCCGAGCTCGGCTTCGACGCGATCGACGTCAATTTCGGCTGCCCGGTGAAAAAAGTCCTCGGGCGGTGCCGCGGCGGCTACCTCCTCGGCCAGCCGGCCACCGCCCTGGAGATCGTCGCTCGAGTCCGTCAGGCCCTGCCGCCCTCGATCCCCGTGACCGTGAAGATGCGGCGGGCGATGGACGACTCTCCGCGGAGCCGCGACCAGTTTTTCGAGATCTTCGACGGCGTTTTCGCCCTCGGGGTCGCGGCGGTCACGGTCCACGGGCGGACCGTCCGCCAGGGTTACGAGGGGAGCGCGTCGTGGGACTTCCTCCGTGAGGTGAAGCAGCGCGCCCCGGGGTGCACGGTGCTCGGGAGCGGCGACCTCCTCTCGGCGCCGGCATGCCTGGAGATGATCGCCCGGACCGGCGTCGACGGCGTTGCCGTCGCCCGGGGCGCGATCGGCAACCCGTGGATTTTCGATCAGATTCGCCAGCTTCTCGCCGGGCGCCCGCTTCCACCGCCGCCGAGCCTCGCCCAGCAGCGCCAGGTGATTGGGGAGCACTATCGGTTGGCCGAGGAGGTCTATGGCCCCGAGCGATCCTGCCAGAGGATGCGGAAGTTCGGGATCAAGTACGCGCGGCTGCACCCCCGGACGGACGAGGTTCGCGACGCCTTTGTCCGTGTCCGCACGCCGGAGGACTGGAAAGCGGTCCTGGACAGGTATTATACGGCCGAGAGCGACCGGCGGTGAGCGTTCGGACCGTGGGAAGAGTCAATTCCCCTCGAAGAGCAGGCCCATCAGGTCGCGCGTGCCGAACGCCGTGGGGTGGGCGAGCACCTCGCCCGCCGCGAAGCCTGCCGCGGCCCCTTGTTGCTGGGCGTAGACGCGAATCCGCTCCAGCGCGCCGGCCCGTTCGGGCGGGAACTGCGAGGCATAAGCGGCGATCGCTTCGAGCTTCGTCTCCAAGGTGGAGGAAATGTCGTGAACGATCGCCGTCGGGGTCTCGGGCGCCAGCGAGCGAAATGCCAGGAAGTAGTGCATTTGGGCCGGGACCGCGTGCGGCTCAAGCGGGCCGAAATGTTCGGGCCACTTGGTCAGCCGGGAATAGAAAATCGCCGCCTCGGTGATCAGCATCGCCTGGCGGTGGTCGGGCGAGGCCATCGGGGTCGGCGCGCCGAGGCCGAGGACCAGCCGGGGCCGGTAGCGGCGGAGCTGTTTTGCCAGGGCCAGGCGCGCGTCGAAATCGTCGAAGAGGCGGCGGTTGGGCAGCGGCAAGGTGACCCGCACGCGGACGCCGAGGATTTCGGCTGCGCTCCGCGACTCGGCCAGACGGGCCTCCGGGCCGGGAGAGCCGGGCGTCGGTTCGCCATCGGTCAGATCGACGATCCCCACGCGGTACCCCTGCGCGGCGAGCCGCGCCAGCGTGCCCCCGCAGCCGATCTCCACGTCGTCGGGATGGGCGCCGACGGCGATCACGTCGAGCGTCTCGTCTTCCATGGCATCAACCCGCCTTGACCGCGGAAACGACGAACGTCGGGTTGATCGCCTCGAAACGAATCCGCTCCAGTTGGTGCGTTCCGCGCGCGAAGTTCATCATCCAGACGTTCACATTCGGGCAGTGCTTCCGCAGCAGGGCCTGCACGTCGCTGAGGTTGTCGATGCTTCCCATCGTGGCCACGAGCCGCCCCCGGACCTTGAGCCGGGCGAACGCCAGCTCGACCAACCGGCTGAGCTGGCGGCCGCTGCCGCCCACGAAGATGCAGTCCGGGTCGGGCAGATCGCGCCAGGCGTCCGGAGCGCGGCCGAGGATGGCCGTGAGGTTCTTCGTGCCGAACCGCTCGGCATTCCGCTTGATCAGTTCATAGTCTTGCGGGTCCATTTCGATGGCGAATACGCGGCCGCCGCTGGCAATCTGGGCGGCCTCAATGCCGATCGAACCGCTTCCGGCGCCCACGTCCCAGACGACGCTTGACGGTCCCAGGTCCAGCTCGGCCAGGGCCATCGCCCGGATCTCGCAGGGCGTGAGCAGGCCCCGCTTGGGCCTCGACTGGAGAAACGCCTCGTCGGGGTTGCCGAACAGGCGCCGCCCGATCAGGTCGCTCGGCCGGTCGGCGGCCGTTGGCTTGCGGACCAGAATCATCACGTTCAGCGGGGCGAAGTCCTGCTCGGCCAGTTCGCTCAACTCGCCGCGCGTGACGCGTTCGTCGGGCGAGCCCAGGTTTTCGCAGACGTAGCCGGTGAAGGAGTCCAGACCGTTGTCGATCAGCGTGCGGGCCACCAGGCGGGGAGGGGACTGGTCGCTCGTGAACAGGCCGACCTTCTCGGCGCCGCGAATCTGGCCAAGCACGGCTTCCAGGCTGTGATCCGCCAGGTTCGTCAAGAATGCTTCTTCCCAGCTCTCCTTGACGCGCGCGAATGCCAACTGCATGCTGCTGACGTGGGGCAGGACCTCGAACCGGTCCTTGCCGAGCTTGTCGCAGAGGTAGCGCGCCACCCCGTAAAACAGCGGGTCGCCAACGGCCAGAATGACCGTTGCCTTGTCGCCGCTTGCGGCCAGGCGCGCCACCACTTCGGCGAGATTCGTGCCCACCGCCATCCGCTCGGCCGTTGCCTCGGGCACGAGCGAGAGGCATTGGCTCTCTCCGACCAACAGTTCCGCATCGAGGATCAACCGGCGTGCGGCGTCCGTCACGCCGTCCAGGCCGCCTTCCCCGATGCCGATGATGTGGATCTTGCCAGTAGTCGCCAAAGCGGAACCTCGAATTCTGGGTTCAATGGGAAAATGTCGCGGCACGCGCTGAGCCGGGTCGAAACCCTTCGACAATCCCTGGATTGTAGGCGCTCGCACGCCGGCAGGGCAACCCGGTTGCCCTGCCGGCGATAGCCCCTGGGCGCGGGGGCCGGGTCGACGAGAATGCCCTGGTGGCGGCCCTCCGCTCGGGAAGCCTTGCCGGCGCGGGGCTCGATGGCGGTCAGAGGGCGCGACAGGCGCGCAACTCTTCCAGGACCGCCGCCATGTCGCGGGGGATCGGCGCCGTGATCTCGATCATCTCGCCCGTTTCGGGATGGGTGAACTTGAGCCGCCGGGCGTGCAGCGCCTGCCGCTCGAGCAGCACCTGGGGATCGTCGCAGCGGCGGATCTCGCCGCGAGTGATCAGCGCGCGGCCGCCGTATTGGCGATCGCAAAGGATCGGGCAGCCGACGTGGTGCAGGTGGACGCGGATCTGGTGGGTCCGCCCCGTCTTGGGCAGGGCCCGGATCGCGGCGAAGCCCAGGAACCGCTCGACAACTTCGTAGAAGGTCTCCGCCGGCTTGCTCTCCCCGCCGCCGCGAATCGCCATTTTCTCCCGCTGGGTCGGGTGGATTCCGATTGGCCGATCGATCAGGTCGCGATCGTGCTCGGGGACGCCGGCGACGAGGGCGAAATATTCCTTTTCCACCATGCGATCGTGGAACAGCGCAGCCAGCTTTCCGTGCGCCAGGTCGTGCTTGGCCACGAGGATCGCGCCGCTGGTGTCGCGGTCGAGGCGGTGGACGATCCCGGGCCGGGTCGGGCCGCCCGCGGAACTCAGCTTGCCGGCGAAGCGGTGCTGTAGCGCCGAGGCCAGCGTACCCGTCCAGTTGCCGCGCGCCGGGTGCACCACCATGCCCGGCGGTTTGTTGACGACGGCCAGCCAGTCGTCTTCATAGAGGACCTGGAGGGGGATCTCCTCGGGCGTGGGGGCCTCGCGGGGGATCTCGGGCAGGATCGCCCGGACCCGCTGGCCGGGTTTGAGGCGGTAGCTCGGCTTGCCCCCTTGGGCGTCGATGGAGACGCCGCCGGCGGTGATCACGCGGCGGAGATGGACGCGGCTGTAGTCGGGGAAATGGTGGACGAGGAAGACGTCCAGCCGCCAGCCGGACTCGGCCGGCTCGACCACCAGTTCGACCGGCTCCTGAGAGAGACGTTTTGGCATTGCAGGGCGGCCCTGGTCGCCGCTACTTCTCGTCCGGCGTGTCCTGGGGCGCCTCGCCGGCCGGTTCGGCGGCTGGTTTCGCGGGGGCTTCGGCAGGCTTGGCTTCGGCGACCGGCTCGGCGGGGGCTTCGGCCCCCTGGGCGGCTGCGTCGGCGGCCGGGCTACCGCTGGCGGTGCTTTCGGGCGCCCCGGCTTGCTTGGCCCCCTCGATCTTCTTATCGAGCCCCTCCTTGATGTCACCGAAAAAGTCCTTCGGCTGATCGCCTTCCGTCAGGCTCGCATCGTCGAACGGCAGGTCGATCTTGTCCATCCCCTCCGGCGACGTGAAGGCGGGCTTCGGCTCCCACGCCGCGAACGCATCGTAGAACTTTCTCGTTCCGAGCTGCTTCAGTGCAGCGGCCCGGCGGGCGGCCTCGGCGGCATAGGCGCCGTCGGGCCACTCCTGGGCGACTTTTTCGTAGTGCTCGGCGGCCAGGTCCAGGTCGCCCTGCGACTGCCGCGCGCCGGCCATCGCCTCGTAGGTTCGCGCCAGGCCGTAGGTTGCCCGTTCGCGGACCACCGGCGCCCGCGATTTGGCCAACACGGACTTGTACTTGTCGAGCGCCCGCTGAAGCTCGTCGGCCGCCGTTGCCTTGGTGGTGAACAACTCCTCGCAGCCCGCCTGGAGATAGAGATCACCGGCGACGACGGCCGCCCACTCGGCGGCGGTTGTTTTGGGGTATTGCTCGACCGTTCGTTCCAGTTCGCTGGCATTGCCGGCGCCCATCGCCAGGAAAACGGCATCCCAGGCGTTGGCTTCCTTGCTGGCGGAGCTGCCCGACACCCAGGTGTAACCCAAGAACGCCAACATGGCGACGATCACCCCGATCAGGATCAGATTCAAATAAGGTTTGACGGTTTCCCACGACTGGATCAGCCACTTGGCCAGGGCATTGCGATGGAGTTCGTGGCGCCGTTCGCTTCTCATTTCTCACGCACCTATCGTAGACTTGCCCGCCGAACCAGGCCGTTCCATGCTTCCGCCGGGATCGCCGACCACCCGGAAAGGGCGGAGCCGGACCACCGGACATTGGAGTATAGAGCCGCCTGGCGAGAGCCGTCAAGGTCGCTGGAGAAGCTCGGCATTGCCGCCCTGGAGACCGCCCGCGGTGTCCACGACCGCCTCGACGGTCAGATGTACCAGTCCGTGGCTATTCAAGAGCCGCTCTCGATACTCGCCGACCGGCCGCGACTCGGCCGCGACGACCGTAATCGCCGCGCTGTAGATTCCCGGGCCGATCTGCCAGACGTGGAGATCGGCGACGGTCGTCCCCTCCTCCGTCTCGATCCGGCGGCGGATGAAATCCTGCAAGTCCGCCGGCCCCTGATGGTCGAGCAGGACGCGGCTTGTCGTCCGGACGAGTCCGATCGACCAGCGGGCGATCAATGCCGCACCGACGATCCCCATCGCCGGGTCGAGCCAGAGGAGGCCAAAATACTTGGCGGAAACAAGCGCGGCGATCGCCAGCACCGAGGTCAGGGCATCGGCCAGTACGTGAAGATAGGCCGCGCGGAGATTGTGGTCGTGCCTGCCCGCGTGTCCCGGAGGATCGTGGCCGTGGTGCTGCCCGCGGTCGTGCAGCTCGTCTTCATGGCCGTGACCGAGGATTGCGACCGAAATCCCGTTGACGAGCAGTCCGAGGACGGCCACGAGGATCGCCTGGTCAAACGCGATCGCCACCGGGGCGATCAGACGATCGACGCTCTCCCAGGCCATGGCCAGGGCGAACACCGCCAGCAGAATCGCGCCGGTGAACCCGGCCAGCGAGTTGACCTTGCCGGTGCCGAACGAAAAGCGTTGGTCGCTGGCGTGGCGGCGGGCGTAGACATAGGCGAACATGGAAATGCCCAGGGCCGCCGCGTGGGAGGCCATGTGCAGCCCGTCGGCCAGCAGGGCCATGGAGCCATAGGCCATGCCCGCGGCGATCTCCAGGACCATCGTCGCCGCGGTGAGGATCACGACGATCAGCGTCCGCGCCTCGCCGGGCCGGCGCTGCTCCTGGCCGAACGTATGGGCGCAGCGCAGATTCCTTCCGGAGACGATTCCACGCCCAGCGGCGACTCGGTCCGTTTCCGCGTCTGCTCGGCTCTCGACGGGTTCCCGCGACGGTGTGTTGCCTACCCTGTGATGCACGGACCGATCCTCAAGGCGACTCGTGTCATGCCCTACGAAAGTCCAGTGGAACGGAATGCATTCCGTTTGCCGCAGGGAGCCGCAACGGGCCTGGCGCCCCGTTCTACGGACCGCGGCGATGGTTGTTGATTCGTCTTAGCCCTTGACCACGCCCAAGGGCCTTAGGCGGGCGACTCTCCTGGCAAGGCCCGCGCGGTGGACGACGTCGACCACAAGGCTGACATCCTTATATGCGTCGGGCTGTTCTTCGGCCAGGCCCTTCCAGCTCCGGCACCGCGCCACGATCCCTTGCTCGGCAAGCTCGCGATCGATGCGGCGGCCCTGGGCGTGTTTGATCGCGGCGGTCCGGCTCATCACCCGCCCGGCGCCGTGGCAACTGCTGCCGAACGATCGCTGCATCGCGCCCGGCTGGCCGGCGAGCACCCAGCTTGCCCGGCCCATGTCGCCGGGAATGATCACCGGCTGGCCGATCTGCCGGTAGCGGTCGGGCAGCTCGGGATGGCCGGCGGGAAACGCCCGCGTGGCCCCCTTGCGGTGGACGCACAAGCGCTTCACCTTGCCCTCCACCTCGTGCTGCTCCATCTTGGCGATATTGTGGGCCACGTCGTAGACGAGGCTCATCCCCAGCGCCTCCCAATTCTTGCCGAAGAACTCCTCGAACACCTCGCGGGTCTGCCACATCAGCAACTGGCGATTGGCCCAGGCGTAGTTGGCCGCGGCGCGCATCGCGCCGAGATACCGCTGCCCCTCGGGGCTCTCGACCGGGGCGCAAGCCAATTGCCGGTCGGGCAGGCGGATGCCGTACCGCGCGGGGGCGTTGCGGAGGGTCCGCAGGGCGTCGTCGCAGACCTGGTAGCCCAGGCCCCGGGACCCGCTGTGGATCATCACGGCGATTCCGCCCAGTTCGAGGCCGATTGTCCGCGCGGCCGCCTGATCGCAGATTTCTTCGACCACCTGGATTTCCAGGAAATGGTTTCCCGAGCCGAGGGTGCCGCACTGGCCCTTGCCGCGAGCGATTGCCTTCTCGCTGACGGCGCTGGGGTCGGCGTCGTCGAAGCCGCCGCCCGCCTCGGTGTGCTCCAGGTCGCTGTCGGTCGCCAGACCCTTGGTCTTGAGGAATTTCGAGCCGTCGCGCAACAGCCGGGTCATCTCCTTGCCGGCGAATTCGTAAGGCCCCCCCCTGCCGACGCCGGCGGGGATGCGGCCGAAAAGCCGGTTGGTGAGCTGCTCGATCTGTTCCGCCACGTCGGCCAACGCGAGGTTGGTGCGCACCAGGCGGACCCCGCAGTTGATGTCGTAGCCGACACCGCCCGGCGAGATCACGCCGCCTTCCTCCGGATCGGTTGCGCAGACCCCGCCAATGCAGAAGCCATAACCCCAATGGATGTCGGGCATGGCCAGGCTGGCCGACTGAATGCCCGGCAGATGGGCCACGTTGGCGACTTGTTCCGGCGCCTGGTCGCCACGAATCTGTTCGAGCAGCCGACCGTCGGCAAAAATCCGTCCTTCGACGCGCATCCCCGGCTTGTATCCCTTGGGAATCCGATAGAGGCAGTCGTCGACCCTCTCCAGGGGGCCCGTGTAGCTGTCTTTTGCCATCGAACCAGTTCCTTACTGCCGGCCAGAATCGCTGTCCGCTGCCGGACAAGGGCATGCCGCTCCCGCCCATTCCTCATTTTCGCACGATCGACTAGACCCGGCCAGGGGCGAAAGGTTCCCAAGCTGGAGCTTGGGAACCAGGAAAGGCTGGAGCTTGGGAGCCAGGAGAATTGAGCTTTGAACCTTGAGCGGTTTCACTGGCGTGGTCCGACGATCCGGGCAAGAAGTGTCCCCACGGCCGCGCCGCAAGCCAATCCGGCCAGGTTCTCCACGTAGTCGAGCAATTCGACCGAACGCGATTCGACGAGCATTTGCAGGGTCTCCGTCGCCAAGGCGTAGAGGACCAGGTAGGCCACGAGCCGGCCCGTTCCGAGCGGCAGCCGGCTGGCCAGGGCGAGCAGACCGAGAAGGGCAAACGCGCAGAAGTGCACGCCGCGACCCTTGTCCGGACCGGGCAATTCCTTGATGCCGAGCAAAGCGAGCGGGTCCGGCACCAGCAAGAGGGTTGTGAGCAAGACGAGGTAGAGGGCGAAACCGACTCGGATGGGCCAGTTGAGGTTCGACATGGTTGGACAGTTTGCGCGGCACTGGCAGGGGAAAACGAGGGGAGGCACGCGCCGCTGCGGGAAGCCGGCGATGCCCTGCAAAACGACTCCATTGTACCTTGTCCGGCCGAGGTGCGTTGCCGGCGTTCTTTCTCGATCGATTCCCCTCCCTGTCCGGATCGGGCGGGTCGCCATAAAATGGCGGACATGGCCGCTTCCGATATCATCGTAAAAGGCGCTCGCGAACACAATCTCCAAAACGTCGATCTCGTTTTGCCGAGAAATCGGCTGATTTGTTTCACCGGAGTGAGCGGATCGGGCAAGAGCTCACTGGCCTTCGACACGCTCTACGCCGAGGGCCAGCGGCGCTATGTCGAGAGCCTGTCGAGCTTTGCGAGGCAATTCCTCGGCCAGATGCCGAAACCGGACGTCGACGGGATCAGCGGCCTGAGCCCCTCGATTTCGATTTCGCAGAAGACGACCGGCCAGAGCCCGCGGTCGACCGTGGGCACGATCACGGAGATCTACGACTACCTGCGGATTCTCTACGCCCGGGTCGGCAAAGGGCACTGCCCGGATTGCGGCCGACCCGTGACCGCGCAGACCCGGCAGCAAATCTTGAGCCAGATAGAGGCCGTGGCCGAGGGCGCGCGGGTGCTCGTCATGGCCCCCATCGTTCGCCGGCAGAAAGGCGAATACCGCGAGCTGTTCGACGATTTGCTGAGGCAGGGATATGTCCGGGCGCGGGTCGACGGCAGGGTGATCCGGCTCACCGACGAGCAGCATCTCGAGCGCCAGATGCGCCACGACATCGACGTGGTCGTCGATCGCGTGGTGGTCGGCCCGTCGTCGCGGGGGCGGCTTGCCGAGGCGGTGGAGTTGGCGCTGAAGATCGGGGCCGGCAGCATGGTCGTCCGCTCGGAGGAGGGCGGCGGCTTGGAGCTTCCGCTTTCGGCCCACTACGCCTGCACGCATTGCCAAGTGAGTTTCGAGCCGCCGAGCCCCCAATTGTTCAGTTTCAACAGTCCTCAAGGGATGTGCCTGGAGTGCAACGGGTTGGGGGAAATCTACACGTTCGATCCCACCCGGCTGGTCCCCGATCCGGGCAAATCGTTCCAGCAGGGCTGCATCGAGCTGATTGGCGCCTGGAAGGACCTCGGCCGCTGGCGGCGGCACATCTATGGCGGCGTGGCCGAGACGCTCGAGCGGTTGCATGGTTTGGCGCCGGGCACGATCCTGGAAACAGCCTGGGAAGAGCTGGATCCAAAGTTCCAGAACGCCCTCTTGTGGGGCACCGGCGACCAGCACATCACGTATACCTGGCGGGGCGGCGCGCACGGGCATAAATGGGGCGGCAAGTTCGAGGGGATCATCCCCAAGCTGCTCTCCCAGTACAAGTCTTCGAACAGCCGTCTACAGCGCCGCGCGCTGGAAAAATACATGAACGTCGTGCCTTGCGGGTTCTGCGCGGGACAGCGGCTGAACCGCCAGGCTCGGTCCGTCACCCTGGCGACTGCGGCGGCCGATTTCGAAGGCCGCCAGCGGACGCTGCCCGAGCTTTGCGCGCTGCCAATCTCCGAGGCGGAGCGGTTCTTCGCTCGACTGGAACTCGACCCGACCGCCCAGGCGATTGCGGCCGAGGCAATCAAGGAGATTTGCGGACGCCTGCGGTTCCTGGCCAACGTGGGCCTGGAGTACCTCACGCTGGACCGCACGGCGCCGACGCTTTCGGGCGGTGAAATGCAGCGGATCCGGCTGGCCGGGCAGATCGGCTGCGGGCTGGTCGGCGTGCTCTATATTCTCGACGAGCCCTCGATCGGCCTGCACGCCCGCGACAACGACCGGCTGCTCGAGACCCTCGGCCGACTGCGGGATCAGGGCAACACGGTGGTCGTCGTCGAGCACGACGAAGACACGATGCGCGCCGCCGACCACGTGGTCGACTTTGGACCCGGGCCGGGCGTCCGCGGCGGCCAGGTGGTGGCCTCCGGCCCGCTCGGGGCGATTCTCCGGCAGCCGAAGAGCCTGACCGGCCAGTTCCTTTCGGGCAGCCGGAAGATCGAGATCCCCGCCCAGCGCCGCCAGCGGAGCGGCCAGTGGCTCGCCGTTCGCGGCGCCGCGCACAACAATCTCAGGAACACGGACGTCGAGATACCGCTCGGCGCGTTCGTGTGCGTGACCGGCGTCTCCGGGTCGGGCAAGAGCTCGCTGGTCAACGACATCCTCGTCGAGGCCCTGCGCCGCGACCTGAACGGGGGAATCGGCGCGCCCGGAAAGCACCGGGCGATCGAAGGCCTCGAACACCTCGACAAGATGATCGCGATCGACCAGTCGCCGATCGGCCGCACGCCCCGCTCGAACCCGGCCACGTACATCAAGGTCCTCGACGACATCCGGCTGCTCTACACACAACTGCCCGAGGCGAAAACCCGCGGATACAAGCCCGGCCGCTTCAGCTTCAACGTTGCCGGCGGGCGCTGCGAGGCCTGCGAGGGGAACGGGGCGAACCGGCTTGAGATGGATTTCCTGGCGGACATCTGGGTGACTTGCCCGGTCTGCGAAGGGCACCGCTTCAACCACGAGACGCTGCAAGTCCGCTACAAGGGGAGATCGATCGCCCAGGTCCTCGAGATGGACGTCCAACAGGCCCTGGAGCATTTCCAGAACGTTCCCAAGATCCGCCACAAGCTCCAGACGCTCCACGACGTGGGGCTCGACTACCTCAAGCTTGGCCAGCCCTCGCCGACGCTCTCCGGCGGCGAGGCCCAGCGGATCAAGCTCGCCCGCGAGTTGATCAAGGTCAGCACCGGGCGGACCCTCTACCTGCTCGACGAGCCGACGACCGGTCTGCACTTTGCCGACATCGAGCTGCTGCTGCGGGTGCTACACGGCTTTGTCGACGCCGGCAACACCGTGCTGGTTGTCGAGCACAACATGGAGGTCATCAAGACCGCCGACTGGATCATCGACCTGGGGCCCGAGGGAGGCAAGGCTGGGGGCCGGCTGGTCGCCGCCGGCACGCCGGAAGAGGTCGCTCGAACCAAGGGCTCCCACACCGGCCAGGCGTTGCGGGCGGTGCTCGGGATCGGCAGCCGACCGCCGCGTGCCGCGGCCGCCGCGGCGGCGGATGTTCAGCCGGCCACGGCGATCAAGCTCCGCGGGGCGGGGCAGCACAACCTGAAGCACCTGGATGTGGAGATTCCCCGCGACCGGATGACCGTCTGCTGCGGTCCGAGCGGTTCGGGAAAGACCTCGCTGGCGATGGACACCGTCTACGCCGAGGGGCAGCGGCGCTACGTGGAGAGCCTCAGCGCCTATGCCCGGCAGTTCGTCGGCCAGATGCAGAAGCCGAAACTCGAGCACATCGAGGGCCTGTCGCCGGCAATTGCCATCGAACAGAAGCACGCCGGGCATTCACCCCGCTCGACGGTCGGCACGGTGACGGAGATCTACGACTACCTGCGAATCCTCATGGCCCGCCTCGGCCAGCCCCATTGCCCCGAGTGCGATCTGCCGATCGGCACCCAGTCGACGGACGAGATCGTCGCCAAGGTGATGGCGCAGCGGCCGGGCACGGCGGCCTTTCTGATGGCCCCGGTCGAGGTCCCGGTCGGCCAGCGGTACGAGACGCTCTGGGAGGAAATCCGCGCCTCGGGCTACGTCCGCGTGCGGATCGACGGCCGGGTGCATGCCCTCGACGCGGTTCCCGACATCGATCGGCGGCGGCGCCACCGCGTGGAAATCGTCGTCGACCGCGTTGTGATCCGTCCGGACAGCCGGGGGCGAATCGCCGAGGGGGTTGAAAACGCCCTGGCGCTGGGCAAGGGCGTGCTGCACGTGGCGTTTCCCGACCGCGAGCTGCCCGAGGCCGAGTGGCCGCTGAAGGTCTTCAGCCAGCACTTCGCCTGCGATCGCTGCGGGCGGTCGTTCGAGCCTCTCTCGCCCCACCATTTTTCCTTCAACAGCGCGCTCGGCTGGTGCCCGGCCTGTGAGGGGCTGGGCGTGCAGACCGGCGCCGACCCGGCCGCGCTGCTGAAGAGCCCCAAGGCAACGTTGGCCGAGGGGGCGGTGGCGATCTGGCCATCGCCCCAGGGACGCCTGTTCCCGCTCCTGCTCGCCGCGCTGGCCCGGTCGGCGGGGATTCCGCTGGACGTGCCCTTCGACCAATTGGGCGCCAAGCACCGGCGGCTGATCATGCACGGGGCGGGCGACCGCTGGTTCGACGTCGATCCCTTCGACTCCGCGGCGGGGAGCGCAGCAGCGGCCGGCCCCGCCGGCGGCCGCCAGCGGGGCCGGCCGCTGCTGCGGTTCCAGTACAAAGGGCTCTACCCCGCCCTGGAGGAAGCCAGCCGGATGTCCCCTTCGTTCCGCGCGCGGCTCGAGCACCTGGTGGGGGAAGTCGAGTGCTCGATGTGCAACGGCAGCCGGCTCCGCGACGACGCGGCGGCCGTCCAACTCCGCAATCGGACGATCGACGAGCTGTGCCGCATGCCGCTGGGCAAACTGCTCGACTGGTTTGCGGCGTGGAAGCCGGCGGCCGCCGAGCGGCAGATCGCCGGCGAATTGATCCGCGAGGTGCAGAGCCGGCTGCGGTTCCTCGTCGACGTGGGCCTGGAGTATCTGACGCTGGCCCGCCCGGCCCCCTCGCTTTCCGGCGGCGAGATGCAGCGAATCCGCCTGGCGGCCCAGGTCGGCAGCGGGCTCTGCGGCGTGCTCTACGTGCTCGACGAGCCGACGATCGGGCTCCATCCGCGCGACAACCGGCGGCTGATCGCGGCACTGAAGAAGCTCCGCGACCTGGGCAACACGCTGCTGATCGTGGAACACGACCGGGAGGTCGTCGCCAGCGCCGACAAGCTGCTCGATTTCGGGCCGGCGGCAGGCCGCTTCGGCGGAGAGATCGTCGCCCAGGGGCCGCCGGCGGCCGTCGCCCGGAGCGGCGCGAGCGTGACGGGGCCGTATCTGTCGGGCAAGAAGGCGATTGCCGTGCCGAGCAATCGCCGCATGGCCGGAGCCTCCCGGGGCAGGAAGGCCCAGCCGCCGGCGCCGCCCGGCGGCGGCTGGCTGGAAGTCGTCGGCGCCCGGCACAACAACCTGAAGGATGTCCACGCGCGGATTCCCCTGGGCACGTTGACGGTGGTCAGCGGCCCGAGCGGGAGCGGCAAGAGCTCGCTGGTCGACGATGTCCTGTACAGCGCCCTGGCCCGGCTGCTGCACCGCGCCCGCACGTCGCCGGGGGCCCACGATGCGATTCGCGGTCTGGAGGCGGTGAACAAGGTGATTCGCGTCGATCAGCAGGCGCTGGGGCAGACGCCGACTTCGAACCCGGCGACGTTCACGGGGGTGTTCGACCAGATCCGAGCGCTGTTCGCCCAGTTGCCGGAGGCCAAGCTGCGGGGATATTCCCCCCGGCGGTTCAGCTTCAACGTGGCCGGAGGCCGCTGCGAGAAATGCGAGGGCGCGGGGCAGCTCCGCATCGAGATGCACTTCCTGCCGGATGTCTGGGTGGAGTGCGACGCCTGCCGGGGCCGGCGCTATGATCTGGAGACGCTGGCGGTGAAGTTCCACGGCCAGTCGATCGCCGACGTGCTGGAGATGTCGTGCGTGCAGGCCCTCGACCTGTTTCAGAACATCCCCAAGATCCGCCGCGTCCTCCAAACGCTCTGCGACGTGGGGCTGGAATACGTCAAGCTCGGGCAGGCGGCGCCGACGCTTTCCGGCGGCGAAGCGCAGCGGGTGAAGCTGGCGGCTGAGCTGGCGCGGCCCGACACCGGTCGGACGCTCTACCTGCTCGACGAGCCGACGACCGGGCTGCACTTCGACGACCTGGCCAAGCTGCTCGACGTGCTCAATCGGCTCGTCGACCTGGGCAACACGGTGGTGGTCATCGAGCACAATCTCGACGTGATCAAGACCGCCGACTGGGTGATCGACATGGGGCCGGAGGCGGGCGACGAGGGGGGGCGGATCGTCGCCGCGGGAACGCCCGAAGAGGTCGCCGCGCACGCCCGCAAGGCGCGCCGCGCGCGGGGGGCGAAATCGCCGGCGGCGGCGCTGATGCGGAGCCATACCGGCGAGGCGCTCGGCCCGGTCCTCAAGGCGGGGCCGCATGCCGAGCGAACCGTCTACGACTTCGCCGCCGCCGAGGAGCGGCTCGCCGGCGACCTGGACATCAACCAGGTCGGCGGCGACGCGCGGATGCCGTGGGAGATCGACGGCCGCCGCTGGCACACCCGCGAGCGCGTCGGTCGCAACGGCAACCCGGCCCGCTGGGACGGCCGCATCCTGGCCGACGTGGTCGATCGGATCCAGGAATCGGACCATTTCAGCCAGACCGGTTGGAACGACCGCAGCGTGGTGGAAATCCGCGGGAAGAAGAAGTCCGACGGCTGGTTCTTTCACGCGATCACGGGCGAGGAGTGGCTCTTGAAGATGAAGTTCCGCACGACGCGGGGCACGTTCAAGCGGGAGGAGATCGTCGCCCGGCTCGACCTGAAGCCGCTTAATGAGATGCCCGATTTGCCGCTCTACGGGACCGAGCCGCGGACCCGGTGCAGGAACCTCCGCGGCCCCTGGCAGGAGATCGAGCTGCGGGTCCACAGCTATGGCGAGATCGACCGCCCCGAGTTCCGCAAGTTCCTCGATGAGGCGATTGCCGGCTTCGCCAAGTACGCCGCGCGGGTCGGGACGAATCCCGAGGACATCATGCCCTGGAAAGTCCTGGGCCGGCGCTGGCATTACACGCGGCGCGGATTTCCCCGCGGCAGGGTGCGCTGGGCGAACGAGGTTCTCCAGCGTTTGGAGGAGCTGCTCGTCGAAGCCGCGCCCCAAGCGCAGGCCCTCTGGAACAACAAGATCCTCGTGCCCTTCTACCTCAACGAGCAGAAGGAACCGTGGGCGACGTTGTTGACGAAGAAGCCCGACGCCGTGCACCTCGTGCTCGCCGGCCCGAAAGGGCGGTTCACGCTCGGCCAGGTGCGGAAGCTCGGACACGAGCCGGAACTCGACGCCCAGCGGTCCGAGTCGGACCTGATCCGCCTGAAATTCCGCTCCCTTGAGGACGTGGACCGCGGCCGGCTGGCCGAGTTCCTCGGCCGGCACCAGGCCGCGGTGGCCGAGAATGGGAGACACTAGGGGGAATGACGAAGGTCGAAAGGCAAATGTCGAAGGAATGACGAATGTTTGAATGACCAGGTGAGGCGCGCGTTCCCAAGCTCAAGCTTGGGAACGAGATCGTGTAAAAGGCTGAACCCCGAACCCTGAACCCTCCCAATGCTGCCTTCCCGCTTCCTGTTCCGTTTCTCGGTCCCCTGCTTCCAGAGCGAGCCGCTCTGGTCGGACCAAGGCGCCGCGCTCGGCGAGCGGCACCGGCTCGCTGGACTCCAGGACCTGGAGGGCAGCGCGGTATTTGCCGACGTCCGCGCGGCCTGGAGCGCGAGCGGGCTGGCATTCTCCGTGCATGTTCAAGGCAAGCAGGCGTCTCCCTGGTGCCGGATCAACCGCATCGGCGACAGCGATTCCTTCCAGCTCTGGATTGACACGCGCGACGTGCACAACGTGCACCGGGCCTCGCGATTCTGCCACTGGTTCATCGCACTGCCGTTTGGCGGCGGCGGCCGGGCGGACCAGCCGCTCGTGCAGTGGATGCCGATCCCGCGGGCGCGCGACAATCCCGCCGCGATCGCCGACGGCCTGCTGCAAGCCCGCAGCGAGAGACTCCCCGGCGGCTACCGGCTCGACGTCCTTCTGCCGGCCGCGTCGCTGACCGGCTACGATCCTGCCGAGCATCCCCGCCTGGGATTCACCTACGCGGTGATCGACCGCGAGCTTGGGGAGCAGACGCTCTCGGCCGGGGCTCCCCTGCCCTATCGCGAGGACCCGAGCCTCTGGGCGACGCTCGAGTTGGTCGAGCCTATACGTAAATGATCTGCTCGCGGCTCGGCCCGACGGAGACGTGGGAGATGGGGACTCCGACCGATGCCTCGATGAAATCCAGATAGTCGCGGGCCTCTCGGGGGAGCTGCTCCAACCTGCGGGCTTCGGTAATTGGCACGCTCCAGCCGGGCATGTCTTCGAGAACCGGCTCCGCCCGCTTCAGCGCATGGAAGACGGGGAACTCGTCCGTCTCGTCGTCGCCGACGCGGTAGCGGGTGCAGACGCGGAGCGTCTCCACGCAGGAGAGGACGTCGAGCAGAGTGACGCAGAGCGACGTGGCGCCCTGGATCATTGCCCCGTGGCGCGTGGCCACGGCGTCGAACCAGCCGATCCGCCGCGGCCTGCCGGTGGCGGCGCCGTATTCCTTGCCGACCTGGCGGATACGGTCCGCCTGTTCGCCGGAAATTTCGGTCACGAACGGCCCGTCGCCGACACACGTGCTGTAGGCCTTGACGATCCCCAGCACCTTTTCGATCGCCGCCGGCGGGACTCCAGCGCCGACGGTGGCGAACCCGGCGATCGGGTTGGACGAGGTCGTGTAAGGGTATATGCCCCAATCCAGGTCGCGCAGCGTGCCGAGTTGGCCCTCGACGAGAACCTGTTTGCCCTCGGCGAGCAGCCGGCGAATCGCCGGCACGGGGTTGGCGATATATGGGGCGAGCCTCTCGATCAGGGGGCGGAGATATTCGAGCGTCTCGTCGACGGTCGATTCGGCCTGGCCGAGGCCGCGGAAGAAGATGTTGGCAAACTCGACCGCCGCTTCGAGGCGATCGCGGAGTTCGGCTTCCGGGGCCAACAGCTCGCCGACCTGCAAGCCGACCTTGGCCGCCTTGAACTGGTACGCCTGGGCGATGCCCCGCTTGGTCGAGCCATACTTGAGCATCTTCGGCGAGCGGTCGAGGGCCTCTTCGATCTGCCGGTGGATCGGCAGGACCACGTGGGCCCGGTCGGAAACGATCAACCGCCCGGTCTCCGCCACGGAACGCTTCAGCTTGTCAAGCTCCTCGGCCAGCCGCTTCGGGTCGACAACCACCCCCGTGCCGATGATGTTCACCGTGTGTGGCGAGAGCATGCCGGAGGGGAGCAGGTGAAAAACGAACTTGCCCAGGTCGTTGATGATCGTGTGGCCCGCGTTGGCCCCCCCCTGGAACCGGACCACGGCGTCCGCCTCGGCCGCCAGCAGGTCGACCATGCGACCCTTTCCTTCGTCTCCCCATTGCGTTCCGACAATTGCAGTCGCGGGCATGGCGTTTCCTATTCCCAACCCCGAAAGAAACAAGGCAAAGCTATTGATTGTGCCAGTTGTCACCCCGGATGTCAAGGATTTGTTCCCACCCAGCGGCGGGGAGGAGGGGGTCGGGCAAGGCACGGCAGGGGGCGAAAACGACCGCTCTACGATCGGCGTTGGGGACGACCTCAAGCGTTGGCCCCGCAGAGGCTTGTCGCAATCAACAAAACTCTCCCAGCCTGCTGATTTGACTTAAGTAGCAGAGCCTTCCCAGCCGATTCCTCTTGTTGCTGTCAACCGATGGGGCCAGCGTTTCTTTGTCACGGAGGAACCGGAGTGGGGAGGTTTTTGATCTCGATCCTCGCGGGCATGCTGGCGTTGGGGCTGGCAGCGGCCGGCGAGGCCGCCTCAGCCCCGTGGACCGGAACGTCCGAACCGTCGGCCGTGGGGAAGCTCTCCGCGTCGATCAAGAGCGGATTCAGCAAGCTCACCGGGGCACTGACGCCGCAGATGACGATCGAGCAGGCCCCCGACCCGATCTCGCTCTCGGTGCCGGCCCGGCCGAGCCCCGAGCTTCACCTTTCGGTGGGCAAGATGGCGGAAGATGCGGGCAATTCGGAGAAGGCCGAGCATCACTACCAGGAAGCCCTGAATCTCGACGGCAAGCACTTCGAGACGCTGATTGCCTATGGGCACCTGCTCGACCGCCAAGGGAAGCTCGAGGAGGCGATGGAGCTCTATCGCCGCGCCGTCCAGGCCAAGCCGGCCAGCGCGGTGGCGCACAACGATCTGGGCATCTGCTACGCCCGCCGCGGCATGCTGGCCGAAGCGATCGCGTCGCTCGGCAAGGCGATCCAGTCGCAGCCCAAACAGCCCCTCTATCGCAACAACGCGGCGACCGTGCTGGTTGAAATGAATCGCGTCGACGAAGCGTTTTCGCACCTCAAGGCCGTCCATCCCGAAGCGATCGCCTGCTACAACATGGGTTACCTGCTGCACAAGGCGGGCGACCCCCAAGCGGCGGCGCGGATGTTCGCCGAAGCGGCCGCCAGGGACCCGTCGCTGAAGGAGGCGCGGGCCTGGGCCGAGCGGCTGCGGGCGGCGGATGGGCAGCGCAGAGACCCGGCCGCCCGCGTCGCCCAGCGTCCGGCCGATCCGCCGCTCGCGGCGCCTCCGCCGGGCAGTTCCACGCCGATGCCGCTGCCCAATCGTGGAGCGCCTGCCGCCGGCAACCCGGCCCTTTTGGGCGTTTCACCTCGGGCCGGCGCCGTCGCCGCGCCGTCGATCCGCCCGCTCCCGCCCGCCAGCCCCAGCGATCGACGCTAACGGAGGCTGAGGCATTTCTCAATGGGGGCCGAGGTCCACGGGCCGCCCGGCGGTTCTCGCCGGAGGCTGCATTTCCACCGCCTTCCGCGGCGCCTGCGTCGTGCCGGCGATGTAGTTGTCGATCGTCGCCTGCGCGCGGAGCTGCTGGAAGTGATCGGCCATCGCCAGGTTGAGCTTCTTTTCGAAGATGTCGGCGTGGAGATACTCCTTGACCTCCTCGAACTTGACCGGCTCCGGCTTGGTCCGCCCCTCGCAGAGCAGGATCAGAAACCGCTGGTCGATCTGGAGGATGCTTGACAGTTCGCCGGGCGCGAGGGCGAAGGCTTCTTTCTCCAGCAGCGGCTGCCCGCCGTGGCGCTGAATCGGCGGGACCTCTCCCCGCAGTGCCCGGCTCCCCGGCTCGACGGAATATTGCTCGGCCAGTTCGCCGAAATGTTCGGGCGTGGGATTGGCGCGGGCAAGCTGCCAGACTTCCTGGGCGCGGCGATGGTTGTCGAGCACGATCGCCAGGCAGCGGACCCGCTCGCCGTAGTTCGCTTCGAACCCGCGCTGCAAGTCTTCCTCGGTGACCTCGACCCTGCCGCGAACCAGCTTCTTCAGGGCCACCGAGGGCCAGACGGCATCGCGGCGGTAGACCTCGACGGAGACGCCTTGCTGGCGGGTGATCAGCTCGATCCACTTCTCGATGTTGGGGCTGCCGTCCGGCTTCGTCTCGATCATCTGGGCCGCCGCGCGGGCGATTTCCGCGTCGAGTTCCTGCTCGCTCACGGTGACCTGGCGCCGCTTGCACTCCTGCTCCAGCAGGCGCCGCTGGATCGTGCCGCCGAGGACTTCTTCCCCGTGCCGCTCGATGCACATCTCCGCCAACTCTTCAAGGCTCACCTTGGAGCCGTTGATCAGCGCGGCCACGCCCGGCATCTGCTTGCTCTTGACCGGATCGTTGAGCACGTTGACGACTTCGGCGTTCTTCTTCAGGTCCTCGAAGAGGCCGTTGGCCACGATGCCGAGCTTGGTATCGCGAATCGCTTCCTCGAGCTGCGGGCGGGCGTCTTCGAGCTTGATGCTCCGCGCCGGCAGATGGCCCTCGCACTTGAGGATCACGTACTGGCCGGCCACCTTAATGATCTCGGAGATCTGGCCCTCCTTGAGCGCAAAGGCCGCGTCCTCAATCTCCTTGAAACCCAGGTGGCGGCGGATCGGATTGACCAGGCCCTTAGCGCTGGCACTGTTGACATCCTCGGATTCGTCCTTCGCCAGGTTGCCGAACTGGTCGGGATTCGCCTTGGCGACCGCAAAGATCCGCTGCGCCTTCTCCAGGGTGCCGCAGGCGATCATCCGAGCTTTGACCGCGGGACCGTAATACTTCTCGTATTCTTTCCGCACCTCCTCCTCGGTGATCTGCAACTGGCTCCCGGCAAGCTTCTTCAGCGCCAGCGTCGGCCAGATGATGTCGTTGGCATATTGCACGGGGCTGATCCCGCGCTCCTGCTTGAGCATCGTCAGCCACTGATCGACCGGGAGGCTGAATCGCGTCGCCATGCGGTGGATCTCCGCGTTGACCTCGTCCTGCGAGACCTCGATCTGGCGCTTCCGGCACTCCTGGATGATCAGGTACTTCTTGGTCATCCGCTCGAGGACGTCCTCGCCATAATGGCGGAGGCACTCCTGGGCCAGCTCGTTGCGCGAGATGTCTTCGCCATTGACGCGGGCGACAACCTGGAGCTTGGCATCCTTGGCCGGCGGCTGGGGGCCGGCCGGCTGGGCAGCGAAGGCCGTGACGGCCGCCAGGCCGGCGATTGCCGCCGCTGCCAGGATGATCGCTTGCCGCCCGGAACGCGCCCGGCGGCGCGAGCGGGCGAGTTCTTCCCGATCCGTTCTCGTTGGGGTCATCTGTGGTTCCTCCGTAAACCATGGTTTGCCAAAGCGCGTGCTTCCGTGACTCGACTTCTTCCGCAAGCGCGCGGGGGGTGGAGTATAGCGCGACCATTGATTTCCGGTCAAGGTCAACCGGTTGACCGCTAGCAGTGCCGGCATTGCCGGCGGCGATTGCCGGCGGCGTTCATCAGCCGGCCTGGTTGCGGAGTTCCTCCTGATCGACGCCGCAGATCTGCCGTTGGAGCCGGGCGAAGTCGTCGTGTCCGCCAAAATACACCACCAGCTTTCCCCGTCCGCGGCTATTGTGCGTGATCGCCACACGCAACCCCAGGGCCGCGCGGAAGGTCTGCTCGAGCGCGGCGACGTGCTCGCTGGTGACCCGCCGCATCGGCCGCCCCGCCCCCGCCTCTCCGACGACGCGGAGCTGCCGGCCGTCCGACTCGCGGATCGTCTCCTGGACCAGCGTCTCGGTCTTGCGCACGGAGAGCGCCTCGTCGTGGATCTTCTGGCAGAAGGCGATCTGCTCGCGCTCGTCGCCCAGCGGCAGCAGCGCCCGGGCGTGGCCCGGCGTGATCCGCCCTTCGCGGACGGCTTGCTGAACCGCGTCGGGCAGTTCGAGCAGGCGGATCAGGTTGGCCACGGTCGAGCGGTCGATCGTCAGCCTGGCGGCCAGTTCCTCCTGGGTCGCGCCGTATTGGTCGAGATATCGCTGGAACGAAGCGGCTTTTTCCAGCGCGTTGAGGTCCTTGCGCTGGAGGTTCTCGACGATCGCCAACTCCGCCGTCTGGCGGTCGTCGGCCTCGATCAGCTGGATCGGCACCTCCGTCCAACCCGCCCTTGCCGCGGCGCGGAGGCGGCGTTCGCCCGCAACCAGCTGGTACCGCTCGCCCACCCGGCGGACGACGAGCGGCTGGAGGAGGCCATGCGACCGCAGGCTGTCGACCAGGCTGTCGAGCTCCGCATCGCCGAAGTCCCGCCGCGGCTGGAAAGGATTGCTGTCGATTTGTCGGATGTCGACCCGCGCCGGCCTGTCCGCCTCGGCGGGATTCGGGGGCGATTCCGACTCCAACCGCTGGTCCGCGCGGGGAGGGCTCTCGGCGGTATTCTCGGGGAATTCCGCGGGCTGCCGGCCTGCCCGTTCGCTGTGCGGCGCTGCGAATTCCGGCTCGGCCGCGGCGGCCATCGCTGGACCGCCCGGCGGCAGGGGCGAGCGTGTGTGCGCGGCCCCGTCAAGTGATTCCTCCGCCTGTTGCGTGGCAACCTTTCCAAGCAGGGCCTCCAGCCCGCGTCCCAAACGCCGTTCCTTAGTCACGTTCAAGCACCTCCATGCAGAGTTCGACATAGGCGCGCGTGCCTCGTGCCCGCGGAGCATAGTCAAGGACCGGCAGCCCGTGACTAGGCGCCTCCGACACGGCCACGTCGCGAGGGATGACAGAATGAAAAACGATCTCGCCGAAGAAATCGCGCACTTCCGCTTCTACTTCGTGCGTCAATTCCAGGCTGGGATCGTACATCGTGAGCACGATGCCCCCGAATTGAAGCCGGCGATCCGGGCGTTCCATGACTTCGCGGATGACCTCGATCATCTGGGCGAGGCCCTCCATCGCGAAGTATTCGCACTGGATCGGCATGAACACCTCGGTCGAGGCGGCCAGGGCCGTCTTGGTAAGCTGGCCAAGGGAGGGGGGGCAGTCAATCAACACAAAATCGTAAGCGTTCGCGGTGGCCATCAACCGCTGTTCGAACGTCGCGGCCTTGGGGCCGTCATCGCGGGCGAGGGCCTCGATGTCGCCGAAACGCCGGCTGCCCGAGAGGATGTCCAGGTCCGGCACGCTCGTCTGTTCGACGGCTTCGAGGATCGGCTGGCCGGAGACCAGGGCGTGACTGGCGGTGGGGCCATGGCCCAGCCCCGAGGTCGCGTTGCATTGCGGGTCGAGATCGACCAGCAGCGTGCGAGCGCCCGACTTCGCCAGCCCGGCGGCCAGATTCACGGCGGTCGTCGTCTTGCCGACGCCACCCTTCTGATTTGCCACGCAAAGGATGCGTCCCAACCTTTCGGCCTCCTTGCCGAGCGCGGTCTCCCTGTTATCCGTCTCCGCGCGGCGAGGATTGTAACCTGGAACCGCCGAATCAGGAAATGCCAGTTCGGCAGGGCGGCAGTTCAGAGTCCATCGGGACGCGCCGGATGGGGGCCTGCGCGCCGAAGTCTCCCCACGCAGGGCAAAGCTGCCCGGCTGTCGCCGCTGCGCTCGGCGATGGGTTGATTTTTGGCTGCCCCCTCCGCGGCGAAATGCGGGCGGGAAGCTATGCAGCCGCAGCTCACAGGTGGTCGGTGACCTGCAACCTGCCGCCCCTTGCGTTTCACGTGAAACGTTGTGTTTCCCTCACCCGCAGAGGTCGCCCAGGCCCGTTCCACGTGAAACATGGCATTGTTTCGGCGATCATTCCAGCGGGTTGATGACCAGTCCGCTGAGCAGCTTGGGATAGAAATACGTGCTCTTGGCGGGCATTCGCTGGCCCGCCATGCTGACCTGGCGGATGTGATCGACCGTGGCGGGCATGACCAGCGCGGCCAAGGGATAGTCGCCGGAAGCGAGCCCCTCGACAACCTCGTCGACCAGGTGCACATACTTCGGTTGGAGGTCTGTCCCCGGGGCGAGTAGCGTCTCGAGAATCAGCCGGTGAAGAATGCTCACCCCCAACTGCCGCCACGACGGGTCGCGATCGGCGGCGACTTGATCCATCTTCTCCTGGCCGGCGGGGGTCAACTCGACGATCGTCCAGAGCTTGTCTTTCCGTGTGTAGAGAGCCAGCGTGCCCTGCCGATCGGCCGTTTCCACATCCTCCCAGACCGCCTGGGCGCTGCCGGGTTCCTCGCCGCCCGGTCGCGTTGTGAACAGATCGCCCAGTCTGGCCGCCAGTTCCCCGGCCGACAACGCCGGCACGTCCGGCAGGAGGCGATGCGTCGGCAGGACGACCAGGCCGGCGTCTTCCATCGCGACGCACTGCATGAGCACGTAGTTGGCGGGGTGTTCGGCGTTCAAGAAGCCGCTGTCGTAGACCTGGTCGCGGTAGTCGCAGGCGGTCTCGTAGCGGTGGTGCCCGTCGGCAATGAAGACCGGCTTGGGGCCCATCATGGCCGTCACGGCGGCAATCACGGCCAGATCCGTCACCGGCCACAACCGGTGGGTGACGCCCAAATGGTCCGTGGCGACCAGCGGCGTTTGGTCGGCGATCGCCGCGTCGAGGCGGGCCTGGACCTCGCAGGATTTGTCGGGATACAGCCCGAACACCTGACTCAGATTGGCCTTGCAGACCGCCGTCAGCATCATCCGGTCGATCTTGGGCTTGCTGAGGGTCTGTTCGTGGGGAAAAATCATCCCTTGGCCAAATCGCTCGAGCCGCACGCGAGACATGAAGCCGCGGCGCAGGAATACCCGGCCTTGGGCCTCAAACTCCTGGTGGTAGACATAGATCGCCGGGTCGGCCTCCTGGAACAGGACGCCCTCTTCCCTCCAATTCTTCAGGAAACGACCCGCCCGGATGTACCGATTGTTGGCCTCGTCGTCGTCGCGTTCGATCCGGTTGAGAATCAAGCGGACCACATTGCAGGGGTGCTTCTTGTACAGGTCATCTTGCAGGGTCTCATCGATCACGTCGTAGGGAGGGGCGACGACATCGCTGAGCGATCCGACATGGCCGAGGTTGTATCGAATTCCGCGAAAGGCTTGGATTTCTGGCATGCTGCTGCTGGCTAGGGAAAGAGGGTCGTGTCCGTGAACCGCCCGAAGCATCGTCCGTCAATACCGGTAGTGATCCGGCTTGAATGGGCCCTCCACGGGAATGCCGAGGTACTCGGCCTGCTTCGGCGTGAGCTTCGTGAGCTTCACGCCGAGCTGCTCGAGGTGGAGCCGGGCGACCTCCTCGTCGAGCTTCTTGGGCAGGACGTGCACGCCCAGCGGGTACTTCTCCGGCTCGGTCCAGAGGGCAATCTGAGCCAGGACCTGGTTCGAGAACGAGTTGGACATGACGAACGAGGGGTGCCCCGTCGCGCAGCCCAGGTTGACCAGCCGCCCGGCGGCCAGCAGGAGGATCGCGTGGCCGTCGGGGAACGTGTAGCGGTCCACCAGCGGCTTGATGTTCGTCTTTTCCACGCCCGGATAGGCCTCCAGGCCGGCCACGTCGATCTCCAGGTCGAAGTGGCCGATATTGCAGACGATGGCGTCGTTGCGCATCTTCGCCATGTGTTCGGGGCGGATCACGTCGCGGCAACCGGTCGAAGTCACGAAGACGTTGCCCACCGGGGCGGCGTCTTCCAGCGTCACGACCTCAAAACCCTCCATTGCCGCCTGTAGCGCGCAGATCGGGTCGATCTCCGTGATCAGCACCCGCGCGCCATAGGATCGCATCGACTGGGCGCAGCCCTTGCCCACATCGCCATAGCCGCAGACGACGACCACCTTGCCGGCGATCATCACGTCGGTCGCCCGTTTGATCCCGTCGGCCAGCGACTCCCGGCAGCCGTAGAGGTTGTCGAATTTGCTCTTGGTCACCGAATCGTTGACGTTGATTGCGGGGAAGAGCAGCGCGCCCTTGGCGTGCATCTCGTACAGCCGGTGCACGCCGGTGGTCGTCTCTTCGCTCACGCCGCGGATTTCCTCGGCAATCCGCGTGAACCGCTGGGGATCCTCCGCGAGGCTCCGCTGGAGCGTCCTCAGCAGGGCCTTCTCCTCAATGTGCGAGACAGACTCGGCGTCGGGCACGTGCCCCGCCTTCTCGCACGCCGCCCCCCTGTGAATCAAGAGCGTCAGATCGCCGCCGTCGTCGACCAGCATCGTCGGACCCCGGCCGTTCTCGAACGAGCCGAGTTGCGCGAGAATGTTGTCCCAGTAATCCTGGAGCGACTCCCCCTTCCAGGCGAACACCGGAACCCCCAGATCGGCAATCGCCACTGCGGCGTGATCCTGGGTCGAGTAGATATTGCAGCTCGTCCAGGTAATCTCGGCGCCAAGTGCCCGCAGCGTCTTGATCAGCACGGCCGTCTGAATCGTCAGGTGCAGGCAACCGGCGATCCGCGCCCCTTGAAGCGGCTTCTGCGGTCCGTATCGCTCGCGCAACGCCATCAGCCCTGGCATCTCGTTTTCCGCCAGCATGATCTCTTTGTGGCCGAATTCGGCGAGCTTCCTGAATTCCTCGGCGGAACACTCCACCACCTTGTACGGCACGTTCGTCTCAACTTGCGACACGGAAACCTCCTCGGTCACGCGCTGGAGCGGTCGATTTGAATGGCATTCCCTCGATCTTACGAGCTTGAGGCCGGGTTGGCCAGGGGGGCGTGATGCGCCCCGAACGGGCAGTGGCGTGTGCCGTTTGCCGCAGGGGGCGCGGGTTTCCAAGCCGGAGCTGGGGAACCAGGAGAAGCCCTGTGACCTGGACAGCCCAGGCGGGCTAGCGCAGCGACTCGAACGCTCGGCGCGCGTTCTGGATAAACTGGCGAACCAGGCCAGCGTCCTTTCTTCCCGGGCTGGCCTCAACGCCGCCGGCCGTGTCGACAGCCGCCGGGCGGACCAGCTGAATCGCCTCGGCCACATTCTCCGCGGTCAGCCCGCCGGCCAGCACAAGCGGCGGATGCCACGCCGCCGAGGGGTATTTCTGAACAACAGTCCAGTTGCACGTCGCGCCGCTGCCGCCGTACCAGCCCGGCCGGTAGGCATCGATCAACACTCGCCGCGGCAGACAGCCGAGTTGCCGGCAGTCCTCCAGATACTCCAGGATCGGGTCGAGCCCCAGGGGGCCGAGCCGCAACGCCCGCATCACGGGCCGATCGCCCAATGCGGCGAGGTACTCGGGCGGTTCATCGCCGTGAATCTGGATCAGATCCAGCCCCAGCGAGTGGACTGTGGCGACGGCCGCCTCGGCCGGAGCATTGACGAACAATCCGACCTTCACGACCTCGGCGGGCAAGGCCCTGACGACTGCCTCGGCGCTTGCCGGGCTGAGGAACCTGGGGCTCGGTTCATAGAAGTTCAGCCCCACGGCGCCAGCACCCGCAGCGGCCACGGCCCGGGCGTCTTCTTCATTGGTGATGCCGCAGATTTTCACCCGGAACATGATCGCCAGCGATCCGTGGCAGGGAGTTGATTCGGGCGGGTCGTGTCCAAGACTCACTCCGTCTTGCCGGTGAACTGGAATGCGTTCCATTCTACGGAGAGAGGGAATCCATTTTGTCGTGACTGTTCCTAATCGAACAGGCCCCGGAAGAACGCCAGGTCCGCGGCCGTTTGCTTGAGGCACTCTTCCGCATCGAGATCCGCGAAGCTCGCACTCCCCTGATACTCGCTATGCAGCGAGTAGATTCCGTCGTAGCCGATCTTTCCGAGCGTCGCCACGTAGTCGGGCAGCGGGGAGATTCCCTCGGCGATCGGCACCACCACGCGCTTCCATCGCACCTGGCCGTGCTTGTCGCGATCGCCCTGAACCCAGCGAAAATTCTTCACGGCGACCAATTTAATCCACGGCGCCAACAGATCGAGCCCCTGCCGCCAGCCGTCGCCGCCGCCCTCCAGTGCCGTGTGGAGCATGTCGACATAGGCGCCGACCTGGTCGGGCGAGTATTCGCTGATGAGCTGGTAGAGCTGCGTTCCGTGGGATGGGATGTACGCCCCCGAGTGGATATGGACGCAGGGCAGAATGCCGAATTTCTTGGCCATCTGGATCACGCCGCCGATCCGCCGCCGCGTCTCATCCAATTGCGTTGCCAGGCTGCCAAACGGCCCATAACGATAGTAACCCAGCTTGAAATGCGTGATTCCCAGCCGGGCGGCCGTCGACAACGTCCGCTCCGCCTCCGGCGTGGCCTCGGTGATGTCGGTGGTAATGAAGAGGATCTCCGAACCCGCTTCGAGGACCGACCTGGCCGCGGCGGGGAGCTGCTCGGCGACGTGGGACGGCTCGACGTGGCCGCCCCGGCGGACCGTAAGGTCTAAACCGTCGAGGCCGATCTCGCGAAAACGCCGGCAGACCGTCGGAATATCCCAGTCCTTGAAGCTCTTGGTAAACGCTCCGACTTTCATCTCAACATCCTCCCACAATTTCCGTTTGCTTCGCCGGCGAGACGCGCGCCGAGGCTCGATCCATCGTGATCGAGAGCCAAGTGACGTGCAAGCGGCGCCCAAAAACCGTTGTTGCGGCGGCGATCGGCTCGACGCCATTGAATTGTGGCAGGCGGATGTGCCGAATCTAAGAAAGGCAACCCTTGTCAACCCGCCCAGGGAACGCGCGTTGGAGACGCGCACCCCCATGGTATACATGAGCCAGGAAGGCTAGGCAATGTACGAGGCTAGTTTTGGACTCTTCTGTCGACCTTTCCCATCCGTTCCACAGCCCACATTCTACTATCCCGCCTCGGCGATCGAGTATGCACGGCAGACTCTGGCCCGATGCGTTCAGAGGGGCGAGGGCGTGGGAGTTGCGGTCGGGCCGGCCGGGTGTGGCAAGAGCCTGCTGGGAGAAATGCTCTGCGAACAATTCGCCGGCCAGATGCGCGTGGTTCAGCTGCCGAGCGGCCGCCTGGAGTCGCGGCGCTCGCTGCTTCAGGCGATTCTCCACGGGCTGCGGCGGCCTTTTCGCGAGATGGACGAAGGAGAGCTGCGGCTGGTGCTGCTCGATTGTCTTAGTCGCGATGAAGACAAGCGGCGCCCGATGCTCCTGCTGGTCGACGAGGCCGACGGGCTCGCCCTGCGGTTGCTCGACGAGTTGCGGATGATGACCAATCTGTCTGCCGATGGGCAACCTTGCGCCCGGCTGATCCTCCTCGGCGGGCCGATCCTTGAGGAGAAATTGACCAGCCCGAAACTCGAATCGTTTTCCCAGCGGATTGTCGCCCGGTGCTACCTCGAAGCGCTCAGCCGGACGGAGACGGGCGAGTGCATCCGCGCGCAGATTGCCGCGGCGTCGACTGCACCGCGCGACCTGTTTTCCGAGGATGCTTGCGCCGCGGTCTACGAGGCGACCGATGGGGTTCCCCGGCTGATCAACCAACTCTGCGACTACGCCTTGCTCCGCGCTTGTGCCGCGGGCAACGATTCCATTGGACGCGAAACCGTTGTGGAAGCCTGGGCCGAGCTCCAGCAACTGCCCGCAACGTCCCGTGCCGAGTTCCAGGAAGACCGCGAGACGATAATTGAGTTCGGCAAGCTCGACGACGGGCAAGTCTTGATCGAGCCGGGGGCGAGGAACGAACCCGGCGGCGTCGAGGTTCCACGGCCGGAGGACGATCCGCCGACCCTCCGTGTCGCCCCGGACGCGGAAGACGCGATCAGACGATCCGGCCGGCAGCTCGACGCACTCAGCGACACGCTTGTCGGTCTGGACGACGATCCCGGCGATCGATTCGAACCGGCCGGCAGGATCATTCCCGAGGTGAATCTCGTCTACCACGATCCGGTCGATCTGCTGAATGAAGACTTCCAGGAAGAGGAAGTGATCGTCGATCGCTACGCCGGCCAGCCCGCGCCCGCGGCGAAGGAACAGGCAGCGGATCGGGCCGGCAGCGGGACGCCGGCAAAGCGGACGTTCAACGGCGGAACTTGTGAAGCGATTGCCATCGACGCCGGTTCGCCCGAGCTGGAAATGCACGTTGGCCGCGCGCTTCCCAAGGTCGGCAGCAAGGATTTTGCCCGCCTGTTCTCCAATCTGCGGCGCACGGCAAATTGACCGGCGCCGTTGCGGCGGGTTCTAGCGCACCAGGGCCACGGGCGCCGCCTCGACAATCCTCTCCAGCGCGGCACGCAGCGGGGTAGCGCCCCGGCCGACGCAGACGACGTGGTCCGGGAGGCGGGTTTCCGTGTTCAGAGTGCCGTCTCGGCGCTCAGGCTCCGTGCCCGCGGCAGTCACGAGGACAATCATCTGCTCGGCGCCGCGCCAGCCGGCCGCGCCCCCCGAGGCCTCGCGCAGGAGCTGATCCGCCAACCGAAGGCCTGTTTCCAGTTGACTTGACGACCCGTTCACGCCCGCCGGTTGCAGCCGGACGGCGGCGCGAAGCGCGGAACCGTAGTCGCTCGTCAGCGCCTGCCGGACGCGCGCGGCACCGGCGGGCCAATCGAGCGAGACAATTGCCACGCGGTCCCTCGCCGCCGGATCGCCGTCGCTGCCGTTCCGCTTTGCCAGCGAGTAAATCGCCTCGGCCAATCCGCGGCGCGCCTGGTGCATCGGTTCAACCCGGGGGGGGAACCGCAACGAACCGCCACCCACCTGTTCGAGGTGCCAGGGGCAGTGCCGACTGTGCTGCGACAAGGGCACATAGAGGCCCTGCGCTGGCTCGATCCGTCCGCGGCGGAGCATGAACCGCACGTAGCTGGCGTAGCCGATTTTCGCCCCGCTTCCTTCCGCTCCCGACAGATCGTCGAGATATGCCAGCCAATAGCGGCGGTTTTCCGGAAGCTGCGGGTCGGGCATCGCCCTGGGCATCAATTTCAGAATCTGGCGGTCGATCACCGCGGCGCCGGCCTTCTCGCGTCGCACCGAGATGGGATCGCCGGGCTCGATTCGATACTTCGCGGGGACTGCCGCGTGGGAAAGCGGACCATCCACCGCCGCCAGGGCGTCCCAGCCCGCGCCCCAAGGCGCCCCGAGCGGTTCGTCCGGACCGGGAAACGACTCATAGCCGAGATCCTGGTACAGACCGCCGAGCACTGCGGCGTCGTATGCCTGAATGCTGCCTGGCCGCGATTCGAGCCGCTCGGCCGCCGCCAACGACTCGGCGGCCATCGCGCTGGAGAGATCGACGACAAATACGAGGTCGCGAGGGCGGACCGCCGCAACGGCCGACGTGGCTGTGGCGGCGGGTGACGGCGCAATGACACGAGCGAGCCAGCCTCTGCCAGCTCTGTTCTCGGCCTGCGGCCCGCGAACGGTGACTTCAATGGCGTTCGGGCCGGACCGGGTGGCGACGAATCGGCGGCGGGCGGCATCCCACCGGCCAACGGCGACCTCGGCGGCGGCCGCGGACAAACTCGGCCCGGACGGTTCGGCTTGCCGCGCAAGTGCCGCGGCGACGGCCAAGGCCGTCTCGTCCGCCTCGTCTTGAAGACTAGCCCGGATGCCGATCGTCTGAACGATCCGGACCAGCGCCAGGACGCCACCGAGACCCAGCACCAGGATCAGCATCGTGCTCGCCGCAACGCTCGCCCGCCGATCTTGCCTTGTTGGCTTGCCCGCGCGACCCGCCATCAGTGCGTTTCCTCGTGCCTCGGGTTCGATCTCTTGTGCCGCCAGGTTTTCGGGGCGCCGCCTCGCGGCATTTCCTTCGGCATAAGTCCTTGTCCCCTCACCAACTTTGGGACTGAAAACGCGTCCAGTCAAACGCTTCTGGGCACTGCGGCCGGATAATGGGCCGCTCGAAGCCAGGGCCAGCGCGGAAAACCGGCGGCCGCCTAGGGTGGGGCCGCAAGCACGCCCCACGACCGGGGGGGTGCCAGAAGGCGGCTTTTCGTCCACCACGGAGTCGCTTACAGAGATTATTCCGATCCTGGCGGCTCGCCGCCGGAGAATCCGGGAACTGCCCTCACTGGCGCCAATAGCCGGGGTGCCGTTTTGCGTGTGCAATCGCCACGACGAGCACGCGGTGGTCCACCACTCGATAGACAATACGAAACGGAGAGTCAATGCGAAGCATCCGGCACCGCGACACCCACTCGACGCAATGCCTCGGCCTTGACCTGCTCCCACGACACCATTGCGGTCGAACCAGAATCGTATTCGGCCGAACGTTTTTGAATCTCCGCGGCCCACTCCTTGCTCAGTGGCGGAAGCGAACCGGCGGGCAGCGTTTCCCAAAGCGCATCGATCAGTACAATTCAAGAAACCCTGCACCTCGCGCGGCGGAGGATGGACCATGACGAGCGTGGATTTGGTCGAACGGCGCACGCAGGAGATCGGCCGGGGCTTGCTCGCCTCGGCGCGGAGCGAGCACGGCGGCTTGTTTTCCACCCGGTTCTGGTCCGACCTGCTGATGGATTGGTCTCTGAAGGACCCCCGATTCAAGGTCCAGATGTTCCGCTTCGTCGACGCCTACCCTTCCCTGCAATCCGCCGAGGCGGTTCGCGATTGCCTGATCGACTACATGAGTCTGCCGGGCGTGACGATGCCACCAGGAATGGGCCTCGTGCTGCGAGCGAGCGGGGCGGCCAGGACGATTTTCGGCAAGACGGTCGGCAACCGGATCGAGGCGCTGGCCGAACGATTCATCGCCGGGACCGACCCGGCCAAGGCGATGGGGAAGCTGGAGGCCCTCTGGCGGCGCGGCGTCGCCGCGAGCGTTGATCTGTTGGGCGAGGCGTGCCTCAGCCGCGAAGACGCAGACCGCTACCGGCAGCGCTACCTCGAGCTGATTGAAACCCTGGGCGGCCGCACGCCCGCCTGGCCCGAACGGAAAGCGATCGAGAACGATCATCTCGGACCGGTGCCGCGGGGAAGCGTGTCGGTCAAGCTCAGTTCGCTCGATCCGAGACTCGATCCGGCCGATTTCTCGGGCACGGTCCAACGCCTGGAAGACGCCCTGCTGCCGCTCCTGGAAGCCGCCCGCGACGCCAATGTGGCGGTCAATTTCGACATGGAACAGCACGGCCTGAAGGAGTTGACGCTGGAAGTCTTCGAACGGTCTGCGGAGAAGATTGCCTTTCCCGCGGGCATCGCGCTCCAGGCCTATCTCCGCAGCGCCGAGGACGACGCCCGGCGGCTGATCGCCTGGGCCCGCCGCAGCGGCAGGCGGGTGACGGTGCGGCTGATCAAAGGGGCTTACTGGGACTATGAGATCGTCCATGCCGAGCAGATGGGCTGGCCGCTGCCGGTGTGGACGAAGAAAGCGGCAACCGACGCCAGCTTTGAACGCGTGGCCGAGATCATCCTCAGCTCCGCGCCGCGGGCGGGCGGAGAGGGAGGCGTCTGCCTGGCGGCGGGGTCGCACAACCTCCGCTCGATCGCCCGGATTCTCGCGCTGCTCGAACACCACAACCTGCCGCGCGAGGCGGTCGAGTTCCAGATGCTCTACGGGATGGCGGCGGAGGTCAAGGCCGCCCTGCTCGCCGAGAAGCTCCGGCTCCGCGAGTACGTGCCCTTGGGCGAGATGATTCCGGGCATGGCCTACCTGGTCCGCCGACTGCTGGAGAACACGTCGAACGAGTCGTGGCTCCGCGCCGGGTTTTCCGAGCAGCTCGATCCGATGCAGCTTCTGGCGTCGCCCCATCGAGCCGCCTCGGCGACGGAACCGGCCGAAGACGGTTTCCTCCACCGGGCCGCCCGGCGGCACGAGCTCAGCTGCGCGGTGGAATCCCTCGGCAATGGGCAGCCGTTTCTGAACGAGCCGCTCCGCGACTTCGCCGACCGCGACCAGCGCGAGCCGTTCGCCCGGGCCGTCCAGACCGCTGCGGCCCCCGGCGCCCCTGTCCAGGCCGATCCATCGGCGGTGGAAAGGGCCGTCGCCCGGGCCGCGGAGGCGTTTCTCCGCTGGCGCCGGCGCGATCCGTTTGAGCGGGCGGAGATCGTCGTCCGGGCGGCGCTGCGGATGCGGCGGCGGCGCGACGAGTTGGCGGCGATCGTCGTCCACGAGGCGGGCAAGACCTGGCGGGAGGCGGACGCCGACGTCTGCGAGGCGATCGATTTCTGCGAGTACTACGCCCGCCTTGCCGTGGGGCTGTTCCAGCCGAAGCGGCTCGGCCGATTCGTCGCCGAGCGGAACGAGGCGTGGTACGAGCCGCGCGGCGTGGCCGCCGTGATCAGCCCGTGGAATTTTCCCCTGGCGATCGCCGCCGGCATGACCGCGGCGGCATTGCTGACCGGCAACACCGCCCTGCTGAAACCCGCCTCCCAGACTCCCGGCGCCGCCCGGGCGATGTGCGAAGAGATGTACTCGGCGGGCGTGCCGGAAGACGTGCTGCAACTGCTTGTCGGGCCGGGCGGAACGATCGGCGGTGCACTCGTCCGCCACCCGCGGGTGGCCCTGATCGCGTTCACCGGCTCGAAGCAGGTCGGCCTGGAGATTCTCAAATCGGCCGGCTGCGTGCCGGAGGGCCAGCGGCTGGTCAAGAAGGTGGTCTGCGAAATGGGGGGCAAGAACGCGATCGTCATCGACGAGTCGGCCGACCTGGACGAGGCGGTGGCGGCCGTGCGGCAATCGGCCTTCGGCTACGCGGGCCAGAAATGCTCGGCGTGCAGCCGCGCGATCGTCGTCGGCGCGGTTCACGACCGTTTCCTGCGGCGATTGGTGGAGGCGGCACGGTCGCTGGGGATCGGCGACCCGGCGGACCCGGCGACGGACATCGGCCCGGTGATCGATGAGGCCGCGGCGGCGAAGATCCGGCAGTACATCGCACTTGGCGAGCGGGAGGGGACGCTCGAGCTGGCGTGCCCCGTGCCCGCCGCGATCGCGGGCAAGCTGGGCAAACCGCTGATCGGCCCGCACATCTTCTCCGGCATTCTCCCGGAACACCGGCTGGCCAACGAGGAGATTTTCGGCCCGGTGCTGGCGGTGATGAAGGCGGCGAGTTTCGATGAGGCGCTGAAGTGGGCCAACCAGACGAGCTCCAAGCTCACCGGGGGAGTCTTCAGCCGGATGCCATCGCACCTGGAGAAGGCGAAGCGGGAGTTCCGCGTCGGCAACCTGTACTTGAATCGGGGCATCACCGGCGCGCTGGTCGGGCGGCAGCCGTTCGGCGGTTTCGGCCTTTCGGGCACGGGAACCAAGGCCGGCGGGGCCGACTATCTGCTCCACTTCGTCGAGCCGCGGTGCTCGACGGAGAACACGATCCGGCACGGGTTCGCGCCCGGGGTGGAGGATTGGCAGGGGTGAGCGGCGCGCCGGGCGATTCAGTCGCGCCGCACGCGGCCGTGGAAGTAGATGTCGAAGCCGAGTTGCTCGATGTGGGGTTTGTCGAAGACGAACGCCTGAGGCATCTCGTCGATTCCTTCTCCGCCGATCGGGCTCCGCGCGGCGGTGCCGCCGATGAGTTTCGGCGCGATGAACACGTGGGCCTCGTCGATCTGGCCGGCGTCGAGCAGGCAGCCGGCCAACTGGCCTCCGCCTTCGAGGAGGACGTTGGTGATTTGGCGGCGGCCGAGCTCCTTGATCAATTGATCGAGCCGCAGGGCGCGGGTCTCGCCGCCGCAGACGAGCACCTCGCAGCCCAGGTTTTCCAGCCGGCGGCGTTCCGCCTTGGGCGACTCTTCGCCGACGGCGACGAGCACGGGCACCTCGCGGGCGGTGCGGACGAGTTGGGTCTCGCTGGTCAGCGACGCCCGCGTGTCGACGACCACGCGGAGCGCGGTCCGCGGGCCGGGCGGCCGGGCCGTCAGCAGCGGATTGTCGAGCCGCGCGGTCTGCCGGCCGATCATGATCGCGTCGACCCGCCCGCGCAGCGCATGCACCACCTTGCGCGACTGCTCGTTGGAGATCCAGCGGCTGAACCCGGTCCGTGTCGCCGTCTTGCCGTCGAGCGTCATGGCCCACTTGGCGATAATCCACGGCCGCCCCTTCTGGCGGAGGGTCAGGTACGGCGCGTTCAATTGGCGCGCCTCGGCTTCGAGCAGCCCCACCTTGACCTCGATCCCGGCGCGCTTCAGGTCGGCGATCCCCCCCCCGTCGACCTGGGGAAACGGATCCGCGTGGGCGATCACGACCCGGGCGATGCCGGCTTCGACAATCGCTGCGGTGCAGGGGGGCGTCTTCCCCTGGTGGCAGCAGGGCTCCAAGGTCACGTACATCGCGGCCCTCGCAGCGCGGCGGCCGGCCAGTCTGAGTGCCTCGACCTCCGCATGGGGGCCGCCGAACCGGCGGTGCCACCCCTCGCCGATGATCTCGGCGCCCTGGACAATCACGCACCCGACCATCGGATTGGGCTCGACGTGGCCTTGCCCCTGGATGGCCAGCTCCAAGGCCCGCTGCATGTGCCAAACGTCGAGATCATGCTGTTCCATGGGTGATTCCCTTCACACAACGAAAACCGGGGATGCCTCGTAGCGGCTGGCCAGATAGAGTGGCAGCCGGTCGCCGAGGATTTCCCGGTGGACCCGCTGGGCCTGCTGCGGGGTGTTGTTCTCTTCCGAGAGGTGGGCCAGGCACAGCCAACGGAGTCGAGCGGACGCGGACTCGGCCACCAGCCAGGCGGCCTCCTGGTTGGACAGATGGCCGCCGGGGCCGCGAATCCGCCGCTTCAGATGGGGTGGATACCCGCCGCTGGCTAGCATCCGCGGCTCGTAGTTGCTCTCCAGGATCAGCCCGTCGAGCGACGCGATCAGCGACCCCAGGCCGCGAAACACGTGCCCCAGGTCGGTGAGAATGCCCAGGCGCCGCTGGCCGTCGTCAACGACGAAGGCGACGCCGTCGACCCCGTCGTGCGGCGTCTGAATCGTCTCCACCGTGACGTGGCCGAAGTGCAGCGGCGCCCCCGCGGCAAAATGCGCGATCCTGTCCAGCCTGCCGAGGGCCTTGCGGCGGCCGGCCTGGAGCAGTGTCCGGGGAGTGACGTAGACCGGCAGACCGAACTTCCGCTGGAAAACGCCCAGCGAACCGCTGTGGTCCGAGTGATCGTGGGAGATCAGCACGGCGTCGATATCGCGGATGTCCAACCCGTGTCCGGCCAGCCGCGACTCGGCCTGCACGCCGCTGATGCCCGCATCGACGAGGAGTCGCACTCCGCCGGACTCGACGTAGATACAGTTGCCATTGCTGCCGGATTGAACCGAAATCACGCGCATAGGGGCATTGTAGTGCGCGCCGCTCGGAGCGAGAAGGAGTGGCGGCCGGCACGGTTTGCCGGACCTGGGCTTGAGAACGACGATCAGCTGCCGGTGGAGAAGCGGCAGGGCGGCCCGGTGCTTGCCCGGCTGCCTACAATTCTTCGGTTCCGACTTCGTCACCGAGCGGGCGGGCCTCCGCCGCGCCACCTTTTTTCTGACAATCGTTCCCCGTGGCCGTGCTTCTTGGGACGGCGCGGCGCTGGGAATGGCTGTCTTCTTCCTCCATGGAGACACCGAATCATGGCCGACTGGCTCGAGCCCGGAAAAAAAGCCCCCGACTTCACCCTCCCGGCCGACGACGGCACGAAGGTCAAACTCAGCAGCCTGCGTGGAAAGCCGGTCGTCCTCTACTTCTATCCCCGCGACGACACGCCGGGCTGCACGGCCGAGGCCTGCGCGTTCCGCGATCGGAAGTCGCAGATTGCCGAGCACGGCGCTGCGGTTCTCGGGGTCAGCACCGACCCGGTCGAGAGCCACGTGAAGTTCCGCGACAAGTTCCAGCTGAATTTCCCGCTGCTGGCCGACACCGAGCACAAGGTGGCCGAGAAGTACGGCGCCTGGCGGGAAAAGACCCGGTTTGGCAAGACCTCGATGGGTGTTCAGCGTTCGACGTTCCTGATCGACGCCGGCGGGGTGGTCCGCAAGGTGTGGAAGAGTGTCAGGGTGGCGGGGCATGACCAACAGGTGCTCGCCGCACTGGCCGAGCTGGCATGACCTTCCCCTCGGGCGGCCGCCCGGCCGGCCCTAGAACTCCCGCACAACGACCACCCGGCGGTCGCGGTTCAACGCTTCCACCTGGTCGGCCAGTTCGGTCCACGGCTGGAGCACCGAGTCGTGGTAGACTCCGCACGCCGCCACGTAGGCCGCCTGGTGGTCCGTGCCGAAGGCCATCCGCCGAATCGTGATGGCAGGGCTCGCCAATTCAATCGTGTCGGTCACGCGGAGCGACGGCGAGCCCTCCAGAATCTCGATCGTCCGGGCGAACCGGATGGGAAGCGGCCGGCGGCCGGTGATTACGCGCTGCTGGAGGAGCTGGCGAACGGTCGTCCGAAACCAGCGGCCCACCAGCCACATGCCCACGTGGAGGAGGGACTGCTTCAGCGGCGTGGCGGTTTCCGCGGGCGCAGCGTCGAGCATCCCGGAAACGGTGATTCGCACCTGCCCGCCGTCCTCCAACGCGACTTGGGCCGCTCGCCGGCGGTCATGCGACTGGGAGACCGCCACGGCGCCGTCGTCCGTTTCCACAACCAGACCGGCGTCGGTCAGGCAGGGCATCCGCGGCGCGAAGTGCTTGAAGATGCCGTTTCGCGCCGTGCTGACCACGGTCTGCCGGTCGCCGTGGCGCGAGACAACCAGGCCCGCGTTGGCGAAGTGAACGAAGATCGGCTGCTCGGCTCCGGGCGGCCTTGCCCGCACCGGCGACCAGTCGAGATAGGCCTCGATCCGGTTGCCCAGGCGGTGGGCAAACAGCCGGTCGTCGCTGAAGTAAGCGTGCGTGGCTCGGGCCAGCGCGTTTAAGAAGCCGTCGGCCAGGTCGGCCGCCTCGGCCGAGACCGCGGCAAGCAGTTCCATTCCGTGGGGATAGAAATGGGAGGTGCCCCGGCTGCCGTACTCGCCCGCAAAGCTGCCGTCGGGATGGAGAAAGTGCCGCGCGAAGCGGACGCCGCGGCGGATCGGCTCATCCAGAATCTGGTTGCCGGTGGCCCGCCGCAGCTTCGCCATACAGTCGAGGGTGACCGTCTGGTAGCCGGGGTCCGCGCCGCCGTATTCCTCGAACCAGCCTTCGTCATCCTGCCAGGCGAGGACCCTGCCGATCCGCTCCTCGGCGGCTTGCCGGTAGGCTGGGCTGCCGGTGATTTCGGCGACTCTCCAGAGTCCCAGGGCCGCCAGGGCATGGTGGTTGGCGAGGTTGCCCGATTCCCCGTGGCTGATCAGCCAGCCGGCGCGGCGGTGGAACCACTCCAGCAGCACCGGATCGTCGATCGCCAGGAGCGTATAGGCCTTGGCGGCCGCCTGAAGCGAGAAGACGGCCGCGCCCAACGCCCGTTCGAAAGGGTAGTAGTCGTCGCAGGAGCCGTCGCGATGGCAGGAGCGGGCGGCGAATCGCATCCCGGCCAGGGCCAATTCGCGGACCCGAGGGCAACCCCGCCAGCGATTGCCCGGCAATTCGTGGGTGTAGACCAGCGCTAGCGGCAACACGCCCTCTTGATACATCTCCGAGGGGAAACAGGCCGTGCGATAGTGCCAGAATTGCCGGTCGAGGCAGCCGTAGGTGGGCCGGAATGGATTCCGGTCGATCGCCCCGAGCAGCCTGGCAATCCCGTCGGCCAGGCCGTCGAGATATCGCTCGCGCAAGCGGGGGTCGCGAGCGGGCGCGTCGGATTGCGACGAGCTGGCGATTGGCATTGCCGTTCATTCCGCGGGATGCGCATTCCGCCCGCCGGTGGGCCGTGTGGTTGAGGCCCGCTGGGGCGGCGCTGGCGTTTCGGTTGTGTTGCATTGCTCGTGCAGGAGAACGTCGGCGGTAATTGGACCGTCTCGGTCTGGCCCGCTCGGCGCCGCCCTACCGGCGGTGGTGCGCGACGATCACTTCGGCCAACAGCCCCAGCATGCACGTCATGAAACCGGCCGTAAGGACAACGATGTTCGACTCCTGCATGCTGCCGGTGACGGCAAAGCTCGCGATGCTCATCAAAACACCGAGGGCAATCACCAGGGCGGACAGCGGCAGAAAGACCTTCAGCGGCCGGAAATAGAGCACCATTCGCAAGACGGTGCTCAGATAGGCGGCCGTGTCTTTGACCGGATGGAACTTGCTCCGGCCGATCCGCGTGCGATAGGGAATCGGCACGTATTTGACCGCGTACCCGTTGGTCAGGAAGGCCAAGGTCATCGTGGTCACGCAACTGAATCCGTCGGGCACGACCCACAGCCAAGGGAGCATGGCCTCGCGTTTGAACGCCTTCAGCCCGGTGTTCAAATCGGGGATCGACTGGCCGGTCAGATAGCACGCCAGCTTGCGGATGAACCACTTGGCCGGCACGCGCAGCCAGGGGAGCGTGCCCTGCTCGCTGGTCCGCGCGCCGTTGACCTGGTCGTAGGCGGGAAAGTGCTTGAGCAGTTCGGGAATGCACTCGGCCGGGTAGGTTCCGTCGGCATCGAGCATCGCCACCAGCTCGCCCTGGGCGGCGCGGATTCCGACTTTGCGGGCCGCCCCGGCGCCGCGGTTCTCCGGGCAGCGGATCACCCGCACCCGGCACTGCCAGCAATCGGCCGCGTAGCGCTCGGCCAGCGCGGCTGTCGCATCGGTCGATGCATCGTCGACAACCAGAATCTCGTAGCGAATCGACTCGCCCGACAGCGCGGCGACGATTTCGTCAAGCACCGCCTCGATCGCCAATTCTTCATTGTACGTGGGCAAGAGCACGGTCAAGCGGCAAGTCGAAGCCACCGCTGCCGCCGAGGCCGTGCGAACCTGGGTCTGCCAACCCTCCATGGTCGGGCTCCGGATGGTCTAAGGGGATGAGCCGGTCGGCGACTGTAGCGCCGACGGCTGATCGTTCCGTCAAGTGCGGGAGCCGATTTATAGCATAGACTCGCCGATGGCCCCAACAGCAGTCGCTCCACCCGTGGCACGATACCGGGCTCGGTGGGTGATTGCGAAGTGCTTCTTCAATCAATCCAGCTTCACCATTCAGCCCACACCCCCTTGTCTTTCGGATCGTGGGTGACGCTCGCATGGCGCGAGCGCGGCCGCAAGCGTCAAGCGTCGGCCGCCTGGAGCCGCTCGCTTTCCAGCGGGATATTGAATCCCGAGACGGGTCGGACAGTCCCGCGAGGCGAGGAATGTGAACTCGTAACGCTTCCAGTCGGCTGTTGGGACGCAGGCCTCGTCCAGGCCGATGCTTGCCCAGTCGCGCGTGTCCCTGATCCCGATCTGCACGATCTCATCGGAGAGCCCTTCGCCCCGGGCGCGGAAGGCCAGCCGATGCTAGCGGCCCCGCTCGGCGGGGATCCCCATCTGGCAGAGCATCACGTGCGACGCGGGGCCGGCGGCCAGGAAGGCGAGCCGCCAACCACATCGGCGCCGAAAACCGCAACATCACCGGCTCCTTCGGGCAGGGACCAGGTGAGAGGTTCGAGTCTACAGCGTTCCGTTCTCCGCTTCCCCCCCAACTTGACTCACGTCCGCCACGCCGCCTTGTAACTCAGGCCGAGATTGATGATCCGCTGGAGCAGCATTTCGTAGGAGATGCCGACTCGTTCGGCACTTTCGGAGAAGTCCTCGCCGTACTCGAGATTTGGATTCGGATTGGCTTCGAGCAGGTAGACGCGGCCGTCTTCGGCCAGGCGGAGGTCCATCCGGGCGTAGCCTGTGATCGAAAGCGCCCGGTAGACGCGTTTGCAGAGACTGACGATCTGCCTGTCGAGGCCGGGGGGCAGGTTCCTGGCCGCTTCCGTCCGGATGCCGTACTTCTCCTGGGTTTCCACATGCCACTTCACCTTGCGGGTGGCGATCCGGGGCATTCCCTCGGGCATCCTGGGAAAGAGCATCTCCCAGACGGGAAACGCCGTCAGCCGCTGATTCCCCGTCAGGCCGACGTACAGTTCGCGGCCTTCGATGTACTCCTCGGCCATGGCGTCGCTGTGGATCTCCTCGTGCACGTAGGCGACGCGATCCGCCAGTTGCTGCTCGTTGGAGACGATCGATTTCTGCGAAATTCCCAGCGAAGCCTCCTCGTTGACCGACTTGACAAACATGGGAAACCCAAGTCGCCGAGGGCAGCGGACCTTCTTGCCCCGTTCAAACACGGTGAACTTGGGCGTCGGGATGCGGTGGTAGGAGAGAATTTGCTTGCAGAGGGCCTTGTCGTGCGCAAGCATCAAACCACGGGGATTGCAGCCGGTGTAAGGCTGCTGCATCAACTCCAGGTAACTGACGACGTGCTGGTCGTAAATCGCTACGCCGTGGAATTCTTCGAGCAGGTTGAAGGCGACATCGGGCCTGGTCTCCTCGATCGCGCGACGGACCACTCCCAGGTCCGCTCGGACTCCCAGCGGGCGGACCTCATGCCCTAGCGCCTCAAGGCCGGCGCAGACATCGTATTCCGACCGGTAGTCGGCGATCTCCTCGTCGCTCAGACCTTCAATCGTGTCGGGCGGAAGGAGGTCCTCGTGCATTAGGACCAGCACACGCAGTCGCTTCATGGGGGGGCCGGGCAGCAGAAAAGCAGTCGAGAGGGCAATACGGGGGGTAGGGTTGCCGCCATTGTACATGATTTCATCCCCCAGGTCTCCCCAGCCAAGATTGTGCCCCGTAGCAGGGGGGGGTCGGCCCGTTTTGCTTCCTCGCGGGTCCGTAGGACGGGTCTCCAGGCCCGTCGGCGGACCGTGTGATAGGCCATTGGTGGGGCGGCGCTGCTGTCCTGGCCTAGCCGAGTCTCAAGATTGGCCGCTCTCTACCACCCTAGAGGGCGAGACGATGATTCCCCGCGTGCAGGTAGTTCATTGTCTGCACGGTGAGCATCACCAGCATGTCGCGCCGCACGGTGTCGTCGATCCGATGGGCGCGCAGTCTCAACTGGCGGCAGCGATCGATCATCTCGATCAGCACCTGGTCGATCGTGTACTGATATTCGCCCGTCCAATGGGCCACCAGGCGGCGCAGCTCGGGACGCATCTTGCGGAGCAGCGCTGCCGCCGACGGGTGATGGGCGTGTTCGGGGGCGTCGGAAAAGATCCGCCGCAGATCGCGGTCGTGGGCGTTCGGGCGATCCAGCCCGTAGCGGCCACGTTTCTCCAAGTAGTGCTCGCCGAGTGTCTTGGTCATTTCGCGGAGCGGGGCAACCCGCTGGCGGCAGGTATTGCTCGGCTTCTGTTGGCAAACCTCGTTCAACAGGCGGTCGACGTACTCCAGCTTTTTCAGCGCTGGCCAGCCGCGGTACTGATTTCTCCAGCCGGAACGGGGTTTCAGCCAAACGGCAAACGTCTCGGCGAAGTCTTCCGCCGGGTGGCTCTGCGCGTACCACGCGTCGAGGTGCACCACGTAGCTCCTGCTGTATGGCCGCGGGCGGTAATACTCCGGATAGGGCTCGGAGAACCTGCCGAAGACCTCGCGCCAAGCCTGCCGCCGATGCAGCCCGTAGGCCGTATCGACAGCGTGGCCCGTCTCGTGCCGCAGGATTCGCATGCACCATTCTTCGGTTCCGCCCTCGACATCCAGCACCTGCCGGCGTTCCAGTCGGGCCAGCCGCGGGTGGGCCAAGTAGAACGGCACCGCCACGCCCGGCACTCCGTCGGGAGAGAACCACTCGTCGGAAATCCAGAAATGCGGCCGGAAGGCGATTCCTCGGGCGGCCAATTCCTGGTAGAGCCGCTCGATTCGCCCCTCGAGGGCCGTCCCCTCAATCGAGAGCTTCAGATCGCACATCCGCACTTGGAGTAGCTCGGCGTCTGAATACTCGCTCCAATGAGGCTTGCGACCGCCGCGTTGTGCCCGCGACCCGGCAGGGTCCACCGAATGTTTCGCGATCCGGTATCTCTTGGCTCGAACACCCATCCTCGGTCGGCCTCCCCCTGGCGCAAACGGCCGGCTCCCCCGTAAACAGTCCGTCTCCAAACCCCGGCTGGCATCGCCCGCCAGACGCTCTCACCTCAAACTTGCCTTGCCGCCTGGGGCCGATGCGTGTGAGCAAGCAGGATATGGGAAGTATATCGTCATGGCCGCGAGCTTTCCAGTTGTGTCGCCGAATGTTCTTCCTGCATCAACCGTCCCTTGACGTATTCATCGGAAGGCGGTGATGGCCAGATCGATTTCAGGCTGCGGCAAGCACGGAGTCCGCGCGGCTCGGACACGCCATGCGGGAGCCAGAACACCGCCGCCAGTCTAGACCATCGTCGATTCGCCGTTGCCGGCTTGATTCGCATTTGGCCCGACGGCCGGCGACACCTCGGGGCGCAGCGTTGGAATCGCCCGGCTGCCTAGGCCCAACTCGCGCGCAGCCTCTTCGAGCAACCGCAGTCGAAAGCTGCCGCACGCTGGCCAGACAAGGGGCCGGCATGGGCACTGCGAGATGCCGGCCGGGCGTGACGACGGGGCTGCCAAACCGGGGCTCGCCCGGCGCGGCGGCGACTGCCCCGCAGGCCCCGAAATGCGTGCGGCAGCAGGTCTCGCCGCCGAAACCGGCCGTTTGGAAACGCTTGGCGCGGTGCGGATTTAGGGTTACACATAGGGGCCCGGGCAGTGCCGCTGTTGGCGCCCCGGGACAATCCCAACCCGCACGGCGGAGACCGCTTGTGGATGACGGAGGCGTGGCTGCTGTGAAAACCAGGCTGTCTTTCGCGGTTTCCGCCAGGCCTCCAGATTTCCCCACGCCAGCCACGGACAAACATGAGCCGAGCGGCCCTCCGCTCCCGCTGCGCTGTGCCCTCCGTCGAGACCGGCGCGGAACCGGGCCCGCGAATCGCGTCTACTATCTGGAGACGTCCGAATGAACCGCATTTCCCTGTTGTCTAGTGCGCTGCTGCTCCTTTCTTGCGGAGCTGCCGGGACGGCCGCCGAGTTGGTGCTCGCGGCCGGCGGCCGGTCTGAGTACCAGATTGTCGTGCCGGACGAGTATCCCAGCCCGGCAATCGGCGCGTGCCTGGGGCAGACCGCCCGGCTCGTGCAGACCGCTTTCCAGGCCAACGGGTTCGAAGTCCCGGTCGTGCCGGAAGCCCAGCACGATTCGGCCAGGCCGGCGATCTACCTGGGCAACACGGCGTTCGCCCGATCCAACGGCATCGAAGTTGAGCGTCTGGCCGGTTGGGGTTACATCCAGCGGGCGGTCGGCAAGGACCTGATCATCGCCGGGCACGATCATCCGGCCCGGGGCGAGACCGCCAACAAGCGGCGCCCGAACTGGGACCGGATCGGCACGGCCAAGGCCGTGGCCGATTTCGTGCGGCAACACATGGGCGTGCGGTTTCTGTATCCCGAGATCGCGCCCTACAATCCGGTCAGCGCGGCGTCGAGAATCGACCTGATCGCTTCGCCGGCGATCGAGTTCCTGCCCTGCCCGGCGATCGCGGTCCCGGCGGACCTGGACCTGGAAAAGACGCCGGTCCTGCGAGTCAACACGGCGCATCCGGCGGGCGGAGGTTTCTACGACTTGGCGCACAACCGGTTTCCCCGCGTCAACGAGGTCTTCGGCGGCCACACGTGGCAGCGCGCCGTGCCGCCGGAGAAATACTTCGACGCCCACCCGGAATATTTCGCCCTGATCGATGGGGAGCGGGCGAAACCCGACGGCGGCAATGCCCAGTATTGCCTGTCGAATCCGCACGTGCAGGAGCTGGTCTATCGCGACCTGGCTTCCTGGCTGGATCGCGGTTACGAGTCGGTCGACCTGGGTCAGCCGGACGGGTTTCGCAAGTGCGAGTGCGACGCCTGCGCCAGGCTTTTCGACACGGGCGACGACTGGGGCGAGAAGATTTGGATTTTCAACCGCCGCCTGGCGGAGCGGTTGCAGCAGTCGCACCCCGGCCGGCAGGTGACGATGATGTCGTATATTCTCACGGCCGCGCCGCCGAAAACGTTCGCCCGGTTTCCGGAGAACACGTGCATCATGCTCACCGGCACGAATCAGGAGGACATCGCCGCCTGGCGGGGCTGCGAGGTGCCGCGCGGTTTGACCGGCTACGTCTACAATTGGTGCCCGAACCTCGGCACCCGCTACACGCCGATGCGGACGCCGGGTTACGTCGAGGCGCAGGCGAGGCGGCTGGCTGCGAGCCGGATTCAAGGCCTCTATCGCGACGGCCCCGGCCAGCTCTTCGGCCTCGAAGGCCCCGTGTATTACATTATGGGCCGCATGTTCGACGATCCGGAGGGCAACACCGCCAGGCAGCTCATGCCGGAGTTCTGCGACGCCGCATTCGGCAAGGCCGCGCGGCCCATGCGCTCGTTCTACGATCAGCTTTACGACGCAATCACGCTCTACTCGGACCACATCGGCACCCGCTGTCCGGTGTGGACCTACCAGCCGATTGAGGGCCGCCCGCGGAAGACGGTCCGGGACCCCTTCCGGCTGATCGCGTTCCTCTACCCGCCGAATCTGCTGGCCGCGCTTGATGCAGACCTCGGCCGGGCGGAGAAGGCGGCGGACTGCGACAAGGTGAAGACGCGGCTGGCCCTGGTGCGGACCGAGTTCGAATACGTGCGGCACCTCGCCCGGGTGGTGCACCTGGATCACGCCTACCAGGTCCAGCCCGATGCCGACTCGCGCGACCGCCTGCTCGACGCGATTGACGACCGCAACGCGTTCATCGCCTCGCTTTACGCCAGGCCTGCCGCCGCGGCCCAGGCCGGCGGCTGGTCCCATGTGCTGTTTCCGTTTGCCGGGCACGACGCCAATCACCTCCGCCTGGCCTACGATGGTTATCAAGAGCCGTATGCCGACACCTGCTTGAATTGGGACACGGCGGCGGTCCGCCGTTCGCCCCTGCCCGACAAGTAACACCCCGCCGGCGGACAGCCCTGAAGATTCCGATCACGACAAGAGGAGTTCCCGTGGCACTGAAAAAGCTGACGATCGACGAACAAGAGCGGACCGTGACGATTGTGATGGACCTGGAGGAGCCGACGCCCTCGTCGTCCGGAAAGACGCTGGTTGTGGCGTCCACCAGGGGCAACATGCAAACCGAGGCGATGCTCGACGGCAAGCCGGTGATCGTCGGGGTGAACGCGTATATAAAACGCTAGCGCCGGCCCCCGGCCGAGGGCGCCCCGCCCGCCGCCGCGTTGGCCGCGTTTCGGCCTGGGCGGACTCTGCGGACTTCCGCGCCCCCTTGTGGAGTCGAATCACCGGCCATAAGGTACAGGATGTTGGCGGAATCCGATGACCGGCGCGAGTCGCCCGCGGGAAACCGGCGCAGAAGGGCCCGTAGCTCAATGGTCAGAGCAGCAGACTCATAATCTGT